>JGI24721J44947_10000283_pt1 | contig 64195 bp, 65 predicted proteins | sample YelNatPaOPGAMG01_FD_44947 | JGI IMG/M metagenome (IMG submission 44947) | reverse complement strand
GAGGTCAGAGGAATACATCCCTGGAGGTTCCGATAACAGATTTGCGGAATTGATAAGGGTCAGGGGATCCAGGCCGTAACCCCCCTCCTTCATGGTGCCTTCTCACCTCTACAAGCATTCAGAAACAGAATTAGGCCTTTACCTCAAGNAGAGAAAAAACCTATGTGATCTGGATCCGTAACAGTTAGAGACCCAGTCGTTTANAGTATATGCATGGAATCCTCCAGAAATGCCANGACTCAAATGGAGTTTATTGCAGCAATCAATTCTCCTTCAAACTGGAGTGATTTTTCCCTATCNTCCTTAAGGTACTTGGAGGCGATTTCAGATACCCTTAACATGCCAAGGAGAGTCTTGTCTTCGTTTGTTGTGAGCATAATCCTGCAAGGAAGGAGCAATCCATACTCATCGTTCGAGCCTATCAATAAATGTGCAGCTTTTGGCTTGCAAACATCAAGAATATAGAAAGGCTTGAATTTTGGATCCAGTCCCGAATTCTTCAATGTCTCCTTAATGTCAACAATTGATAGGATCACGTATCCTGATTCCTTCAATTTTTGGGAGAGCCTCGAAAAAACCTTGTCCACACTATCTGGAAAGATTCTCTCGTACTTGTAATCACCCTCATTTCCAGTCATTTTTTTTCGCCACGTTTCGGTAATGGCACTTTCTGGATTATTACTTTTCCTCTAATGCATTCTTTAGTATGTTCATGTGCATCAGAGCAGGTGATCCTGCCATAAGCACGGCAACGAACCCCGCCTCAAGGATCTCATCATCGCTTGCACCGCTCTTCTTTGCTTCGACCGTATGATAGGTTATGCACCATTCGCAAGAGCTGGCAAGTGAGAGGGCTACTGCAATAAGCTCCTTCACCTTGTGTGAGACCTTGCCATCCTCAAGGACCGACTGGTTGAATCCACCAAATGCACCGAACTGTCCCGGGAGCTTATTTGCACTGTATTTCATTATTTCCTGAACTTCTTTCAGCAATTCGTTTTTTGACACGAAGCCTGATTCAGGATAAATTATTAAACTGCATGATAGGCGCAAGTGCTGTCCGTGCAAAAATAATCATGTCCTGTCTTGAATCAAAATTTCGGATTGTATATTTTCACGGCAGCTCATGCATTATCTTATGAGTACAGAAAGCTGAATTCTCTAATTCCTTCCAAAGAGAAAGAGTGCCTTATCTCCAGGCACGATTTCAGGATTCATAACTGCAGGAATGCCAAACATATCAGTACAACTCCTTAAGGTTTACCCGGCAGTTATCTGATCGGAAGTGTTATGATCTGTCGCTTAAATGTTTATCACTGAACCGNTGGCTTTATTTCGATGGATCCCGGATCCAGGACACTTTTAAAGAAAAGACAGGGGTGATGATATGATGCACAGCACTGTTTCCAGCACAAAATCCATACTTGATAAGTTCGAGGAACTGAAGAAAAACGGTAAGGAAGGTCCTGAGATAATTTCAGATATAGCCGAAGAGTTCAAGATTTCCAGGTCACGTGCCAGCAGCATAACATCATTCTATGATGCTGATACAGGCAGCGATAGGATATGCACCGGCTTTCCATGTGCGCTGAAATATTCAGTCAGCCCGAACGACGAAACGACAAGGCATTTTGAAAAGCAATCCTGTCTTGGTTACTGTGATCATGCACCTGTCATAAGGCTAGGAGGAAAATACTTTACGCGCGTTGACAACTCGCTGAAGGAGATCGAGGAGTCGTCGAAGGAATACGTCATGAATGCGCGAGAAGACTTTTCTAAATATGTGGATTCAGGTGGATACAAATNTCTGGATATGGTGCTCAAAACTAGCGATTTCAGTCACTTTCTTGATAAATTACAAAAATCGGGTCTGAAGGGGATGGGAGGAGCAGGCTTTCCTGTTATGGCAAAATGGAAATCTCTCCCTGATAATTCACGGAAGGAAGCCTATCTTCTTATCAACGGCCATGAAGGGGAACCAGGGACGTTCAAGGACAGGTACATTCTTGAGATCCATCCGCACAGGGTGTTAGAGGGTGCCCTTCTCGCAGCAATCTTCAACGGGCTGCATAATGCCATCATTGCCATCAAGACGGAATACACGAATGCAAGGGAGAGCATCCAGGCTGCCACGGCTGAACTCAGCAGTCACTACCCGGATATTTTCCAACAAATAAAAGTGGAAGTTCTCTCGGTTCCAGGGAGTTACGTAACTGGTGAAGAGACTGCTTTAATGGAAAGCATTGAGGGAAAGAGAGGAGAACCAAGGCTTCGCCCTCCATTTCCCACACAGGTAGGCCTATATGGTAAACCCACAATAGTGCATAATGTCGAGACAGTCTTTCATATACCGGAAATCCTGTCATCGGGAGGCAATCAAATCAGCAAGTTCTACTGCCTCACCGGAGACGTGAAGACTCCCGGAATCTATAAGGAGAAACTTGGAATAGACGCAGCCGGGCTTGTGGAAAAGCATGGTTCCTCTGGAAGTGATATGATCAAAGCATTCATGCCTGGTGGCCTGTCCGGAGGAATTTTGCCTGGATCTGAAATTGCAATCAGCCTCGACTTTGATTCAGTCAGGAAGGCTGGTGCAGGCCTTGGAACAGGGGCATTTATTGCACTTTCTAATGACCGCTGTATCGTGAACACAATTCATGAAGTTGCAAGGTTCTTCGAAAAGGAATCATGCGGAAAATGCGTTCCATGCCGCATTGGTACTGCCAGAATCAGCATGCTTTTGAATGACATTGTAAGCGGCAAAGCAACAGATGATGAAATTGAGGATGGAAAGAGAATTGCCTCGGTCATGATCGATGGCTCCATATGTGCCCTCGGACAGGTTGCCGGGCGAACCTTCATTGACACCCTTTCCAGGTTCAGCTGGGAATTTCATCAACATGTTGAAGGCATATGCCCGGCCGGAGTCTGCTTTTCAGAGGGGAAGAAATGATAAAGATCACACTTAATGGCATCCAGACCGAGGTGGAGAGCGGGCTGACAATTCTTGACGCTGCAGTTGAAGCCGGGGTACATATTCCAGCACTCTGCCACTACGAAGGCCATGAAAACGGAACCTGCAGGCTATGCTTGGTTTCGGTTAACGGTATGTCGAAACCGGTTCCCTCATGTTCCACCGTGGTAAGCGATGGCATGAATATCTCCACCGAGACGGAGTATATCAGAGAATACAGAAAAGCACTGCTGGCAATGCTCATGCTTGATCATGGTACACATGAGGGTGAAAAGGAGGCTAAGTGCCGCCTCCATGAATATGCTGCAGAATATGGCATAGTCAGTCTGGCTGGCAGGGAACTGGAATCTAGCATCGACAGGAGCCATCCCGGGATAGAGTTTGACCCCTCTTTATGCATAAAGTGCGGAAAGTGCGTCATCGCATGTAACGATGAGCAGGGAAACGATGTCATAGGTTTTCATTCACACGGCCAGCAGCTCCAAATTGAGTTCGACGATGGTATGTTGCTGGGCCAGTCAAGCTGTAAATCATGCGGAGCATGCGTTGATGTCTGCCCAACAGGCGCTCTCATAGAGAAGGACTGGGTGAAGGCGGATAGGACAATAACCTCAATATGCCCATACTGCGCAGTCGGTTGCACAATTGAATACGGAGTGCGTGGAAACAGGATAGCCTGGGCAAGGGGGCTGGAAGGCATCGGCGTGAACGAGGGAAAACTCTGCGTAAAGGGAAAATTTGGCTGGGAATTCAATTCCAGCCAGGATAGGCTGAGAACCCCGCTCATCCGGAAGGAAGGCATGGAAAGATCCCCACTCGGAAAGAGGAACATAGATGAGGTTTTCCGCGAAGCATCATGGGCTGAGGCACTTGAACTGATCTCGAGCAGGCTTAATTCTATAAGGCAAACCTCCGGAGTCGAGAGCATAGGCGGTATCGCCTGCGACAGGGGAACAAACGAAGACATATACGCCTTCCAGAAATACATGAGAGTCGTGATCGGCAATGATAATGTCGACCAGAGCGCAACCCTCTGCCATGCACCGTCAGCCGCAATGCTCTCTTACGCCACCGGAGCAGGTTCAGGAACAAACCCTATCCATGATATGAAGAATTCCCGCACTATAATGGTGATCGGCTCCAACACAGACAGGGCTCATCCTGTTGTCAGTGCTTATATCAAGAAAGCGAAGAGGAATGGCGCAGTCCTCATCGTGATAGATCCAAGACGGGTCGATCTTGCGGAAAAAGCAGACATATTCCTGCAAATCAGGCCTGGTTCAGACGCTTATCTCTTCTCATCAATTGCGAAGCATATAATAGATCATGGATTGTACGATCACGCTTATGTTTCAGAGCACTCAGAAGGCTTCGAGCAATTTGAGAAGAGCATCAGTGCGTTCACGCCTGAAAGGGCAGAGAAGATCACTGGAATACCTGCAGCAAAGATAAAGGAAGTTGCGGAGATTTATGCCACCAATAAGCCATCAAGCATCTTCTGGACACTTGGTATTACAGAGCACAGGAATGGTTCGGATAATGTTTCATCGCTCGCCAACCTGGCTATTCTTACAGGTAACATCGGCATCCCTGGCGGAGGGCTGAATCCACTGAGGGGCCAGAACAATGTACAGGGCGGAGCTGACATGGGAGGTTCCCCGGGATCACTTCCGGGATACCAGAACCTGCTGGATCCTGCAATCAGAAAGAAGTTTGAGAGTGCATGGGGTGCCCATATCCCGGGCTCGGCAGGCCTGAAATCGACCGAAATGACGCTTGCTATACTTGGAGGTAGCATCAGGGCCATGTACATATCCGGTGAGAACTCTATCAGGACACATCCTAACACCACACAAGTCACAGAGGCATTGAAGAAACTTGATTTTCTTCTGGTTCAGGATATATTCATGACAGAGACTGCGGAATTCGCTGATGTTGTTCTGCCAGCCGCATCAACCCTGGAAAAGGATGGAACGTTTACGAACACAGAACGCAGAGTGCAGCTTGTAAGAAAAGTCCTCGATCCTCCAGGAGAAGCCAAACCTGATTGGCTTATCTATGCAATGCTGGCAGAAAAAATGGGTAAAAACCTGGGATTCAGGGGAGTCTCTGATATTGACAAAGAGCGATCCACTCTTGTCCCATCGTGGGCCGGACTCAATATGGAGAGGCTTGAATTCATGGGATTGCAGTGGCCCGTGCCATCCTTGCATTCAAAGGGGACGGAAATCCTGCATATTGATGGCGCCCTGAGGGGCAAGGCACGATTCCGCCCGATCACATGGGCTGATGCAGAAGAATCCGAATACCCGTATGTACTCATAACGGGAAGGCTCAGGGAGCAGTATCACACTGCAACTATGACCTCCAGATCCAGTGTGATCGCAGACATAAGCCCAGATCCTTCGGTTGAAATGAATCCTGGAGACATGCAAAGGGAAGGCATATCAGAAAACGACATGATAGAGTTAATGTCCACAAGCGGGTTGTTGAGAGCTCATGTTAGAGGCAACACGAATCTGCAGGACGGCGTTATGTTCACCACTTTCCATTTCCATGATCTTCCATCAAACGTGCTTACAACCGACATTCTTGATCCGATTACTAAGACGCCCGCGTACAAGGACACACGGGTCAAAATCGTAAAGGTATCTACCGGTTCTCATTACAGGTAAGTTGCATTCCTCATGATCAGCGATATGAAGAATACGAACAGTATGCCTCTGATTGTGGATTCCTTCCTGACCCTCATGGGGAATATATCCAGATCGGTCTTCAGTGTGCGGAATGCCTTCTCCATGCTCTCCATATTGCGGTATATTGAAAGGCACTCCAGTGGAGTGTAATCTCCCCTGCAAACAAGGAGGAATCTTCCCATCCTGTTCTCTGCAGCGGAGATGGCATTGTTTCTCGCCCTTGTTATGATCCTTCCATCGTCTATCTTCCATGTGAAATAACTTAGATATTGGGATGCGATCGATTGAATGGTCTCCTGGACACTCTGGTTGATATGCAGCCTCTCAATGATCGATCTCTTCTCTGCCAGTCTCCTGTGGAAGTCAGATCTTTCGTCGCTTTCCCTCTTCGTGTCATGAAAGAAGTATCCCATCAGATTCAGATTCTTCAAGGTGAATGAAACCGATTTGCAGAATATTGGTTCATTCTCATACATTATCACATTGTCTGCCCTGTCCACAGATCTTGATGCAGATGTGAAGACACTCTTCACAGCGCCTGACACCAGAGATGCTGCAATGATGTATGAATCGTCCTTCAGCAGGTCAAGATTCTCATGGGAAAAGAATTCCCTGTCAAGGACGATCTCAATCTTCGGTATCATCTTCCTTATGCTCTCCACTGTCCTTTTCAGCGTCACAACATCAGGAATGCTTCCGCTGTAGATCTCGAGGAAGATCGGTATGCGCCGATTTCGTTCAAGGACCATGCCCATGTTTATCTGCTCCAGTTCAGGATGATCCTTGGCATGTCCGTATTCAAGTATCTCCGCCGATCCGTATGATGGTAAAGATGTCATATCACAGAGAAGGGAATTCCCCTGCGTTGAGTTTCCGTATCAGATCGGATGAGAAACTGCGATAGAGATCGGATGAACCTATCATGTCAAGGAGTTCGGATATCCTCTGTGATCTGAGATCAACATTCATCGTTCTGGACAGGGGTGTACCTTCGAACCAGGTTTCAATTGATGATATTGGAAGCGGGCGCACGATCTTTGATATCGCGAGTGCAATTATCATCCTGGACTCCTCTTCCGTGAGATGCTTCTTCAGCATATCCTCAATGCCAAGTGCATTGATTATTGCAAGCAGAGGGATGAATGGACCATGAATGAGGCTCCTTCTCGGAAGTACGCTTCTGATCCTTCTCGTCTGGCCGTTTTCTTTCCTGCCAATGTATCTGTAATGGTAGCTGGTGTTCTTTATCCTGGGATTGTAGTACGGCACCCTCTCATACACATAGGTTTTGCCTTTCACGATCTTCTCTATGGTCTGACAGTTTGGTATTTTTAGGTAAGTATGATGACGTGGAGGCACTTCAGGCTATAGATTTTTCAGCAAAGAAACATATAATATCGATTTCGATATTCACTTTAGGGTATAGCTATGATGAAGGATGTGGCGCCTGATCAGATCTTCAAGAGGCATGGAGGCCTGCGCTGGCATGTCCTGTTTATTCTCTCCAATGGACCGAAGAGAGGAGTTGACTTGATGGATTCCATTGAGAGGGCATCATGGGGTTTCTGGAGACCAAGCCCGGGAACTATTTATCCATTATTGAAAGCGTTAGAAAATGAGGGCCTGGTGGCAAAGAAGGATGGTTTCTACAGGCTGACTGAAGTAGGTAGTTCCACTATTGGCCTTGGACAGGGTTCATCAGGTGCTGAAGCAGATATTCCGCATAAGCTGGAAAAGTCTGTTAATGAGCTGGAAAGCTATATTGACTACCTCGAAGACATGAAGGAATATTTGGGTGACCTGAAGCCTAGAATTATAGAAATTTCCGCCAGGTTAGTCCAGCTTTGTAACTCTTTGCAGAAAAGAGAAAAGAAGGGAAAGGAGTAAATACCCAATGACAGAGATAATTAAAACTGAAAATTTGACGAAGATTTACCATGGACATGTGAAGGCGGTTGAAAACCTCAATATAGACATAAATGAGGGAGAGATATACGGGCTTCTGGGTCCAAATGGCGCAGGTAAAACTACCACCATAAATATGCTCACTACAAGAATAGCGCCGACGTCGGGAACTGCGCTTGTAGCAGGTTTTGACATAGTGCGGGATTCTCTTGATGTAAGGAAGAGCATCGGTGTTGTACCGCAGGATCTGACTGCAGATGAGGATCTTACCGGGGTAGAGAACCTGAAGATGGTGGCTCAGTTCTATGATGTCCCCAAACTGGTAGCAGAGGAGAGAATAGAGAGGCTACTCAAACTGGTTGACATGGAGGAACCAGCATATCGACTGGTTCGTGGCTATTCTGGAGGCATGAGGAAAAGGCTTGAACTTATAGTAGGTCTGGTGAATGAGCCAAAGATCCTATTTCTTGATGAGCCGACGCTTGGTCTGGATGTCCAAACCAGAACACAGATGTGGAACTATGTCAGAGAAATACAAAAAAAACTTGATGTTACAATCATTCTGACCTCTCATTACCTCGAGGAGATAGATGCCCTTGCCGATCGTGTTTCGATAATTGATCATGGCCAGATCATGATAACTGGTACCCCTCAGGAGCTGAAGGCTTCACTAAAGGGTGATGTAGTTACTGTGACTTTCAAGACACAGGAAGACGCTAATACGATGAAGAGCCTTCCAAGCGCTGTAGAGGTAACCGATTCTGGACCAAACAGCGTGAGGATTAAGGTCGAAAATGCAGACAGCTCACTTCCAGATGTGATAAATTACATTTCGTCGAAGCGGTTATCAACAATAAGACTGACTGTACAGAAGCCATCCCTGGATGAGGTCTTTCTGGAATATACAGGCAGAGACATAAGGGCCGAAGATCCTGGTGATGCTCGAAAGGCTATGATAAACATGAGGAGGTTGAGGAAATGAGCGGTCTTGGCCCTCTTACTATGAGGGAACTTAAGAAGTGGTACAGGAATCCAGTCTTCCTGATAACTGGGCTTATTCAGCCGTTTTTCTGGATAGCGCTTTTCGGAAGTGCATTTGATTTTACCAAGCTGTTTGGCGCTTTTACCTTACCCGGAGTAAGCGTTACATCTGAGGTGAAGGTAGCGCTGGATGGCGCCCCTAATTACATTACTTACATTGTAGGCGGAGTCCTGACGATAACCGGGCTCTTTACCGCCATGTTTGCAGGTACGAACATAATTTTTGACCGGAGGCTTGGACCGATGGGAAGGTTCCTTTCATCACCGATAAGAAGAAGTTCCATAGTTCTGTCAAAGATATTATCAGCGACATTCAGGATACTTCCACAGGCACTAATCCTGGTTGTTGCAGCGCTTGTTATTCCAAATGGACTTGTCTTCCAGAACGGCTTCAACGTATTTGACGGATTGGTAATAGTTGCCGCTGTAATACTTATCTCTTTCATTTTCTCTTCAATTTTCAGCGTGATAGCAATAAGAATGACAAACATGAATTCAATATTTGGAATAGTCAACCTGGTGAACCTTCCTCTTATGTTTGTAAGCTATGCAATGTTTGCACCGGGCATGATGGCAACGTGGCTTTCAAATTTGGCCCAGTACAACCCTGTTTCATGGTCAGCCGAGGCGATGAGGACTGTTATAATATATGGTAATTCGACAACGCTTTCGCAGTGGTCACAGATTGGGTGGTGGCTTGGCGGTCTCGCTATTCTGGCAGCGGCACTGATACTTTTTACCGCTTATATGGCGGAGAAGGAGATAAGAGACTAATAACAATATAATAAGGAAGGATTGCAGGGGCATGCGGGCACTCATAGTTGGAAGGTTTCAACCGTTCCATAATGGCCACTTCGAGATTATAAAGACGGTCCTTGAGAGGAACTCCTCCGTTATCATTGGTATTGGAAGCGCGCAATATTCTCATACGCTGAAGGATCCCTTCACTGCAGGAGAAAGGCACCTTATGATATCCGAGACACTTGAAGAGGCTAAGATCAACAACTTCTATCTGGTACCCATAGAGGATGTGAACTCCAATCCACTATGGGTTGCACATGTTGAAGCGCTGACTCCCAGGTTTGATATTGTATATACCAACAATTCACTTGTGAAAAGGCTTTTCAAGGAGAAGAACTACAAGGTTGAATCCCTTAAGCTCCTCAACAGATCTGACTGGTCTGGGACAAGGATCAGGGAAAGAATAATTAAAGGGGAAAACTGGGAACAGTACGTGCCGGAACCTGTTGCAAGGATTATAAAGGAAATTGATGGTCCGCAGAGAATGCGCGATCTTTCGGTTTCAGACGGGGATTAACCGTAAAGCATCGCCTCTTCCACTTCGGCTGCCTTTATTACATTATCCACAATGACATATTCATCGGGCTGATGATAAGTTTCTTCTACAGAAATACCCCACACTACTGCGTTTATACCCCTTCTCCTGAAGAATGCCGCACAAGTGCCACCGCCAATTCCAACAGCTTTTGCTTCCTTGTTCAGAACGCTTTTAACCGCCCTGCTCAGCTCGGTATAGACTTCGGATGCCGTCTTAGTGTTTGGTGGGGCCTGCTCTTTCTGGTATGGTGTTACTTCAATTTTAACATTGTTGGTATGGGAAAATTTCAATGCTTCCTCCTTGATATAGTCCATCACGGAATCCAGATCATAGACGGGAAGAATCCTGCAATCTAGATAGAATGTGTCCTTTCCAGGTATTGTGTTGATGTTGTCGACATTCTTTTCATGCTTTGTTATTGAAAATGTAGATAACGGGTATTCAAAAGTCGGATCAGAAGCACTGAATTTTTCATGCAGGTTTTTTTCAATTGAAAGCATGAACATCATTCCAAGCTTTGATGCGTTGACGGCAAGATCCGGCCTGCTTGCGTGACCCTGCTTTCCGTTGACAACGACTTTCAGCCACAGGATACTTTTCTCGGCAACTTCTATTACATTCCCCTCCACTGTTCCGGAGTCGGGAACAACGATCAGATCTTTCTCATTAAATATGTCAGAATCGAGAAGCTTGGCAATTCCATACTTGCTCCCTGTTTCCTCATCCGCAACAAATGCAAGACCAAGGTTGTATTTCATCTTCTCCTTTTGGAGGTTCTTCAATATCAGGAGTGATGATACTATTCCTTCGCCGTTGTCAGCAGATCCTCTTCCATATATCTTGTTACCCTCCACACTCGTTGCGAATGGCGGCCTGGTCCAAAGATCAAGGGAACCCTCCGGAACTGTATCGATATGAGAGATTATCCATAAAGTACGTAGCTTGTCGCCGACCTTCAGTACTATGTTGGGCCTTGAAAACCCGTTCTCGTCCTGGAAATTATATCTGTTGTAGTTTGGATAGCCCATCTCTTCGAGGATCTTACAGATCTCATCAGCCTTTTTAGATTCGCCCTGACCTCCAGATGCTGGTGAAATCGATTTTATTGGTATTAACCTGCGATAAATCCTTACTACGGCGTCAAAATCTGTTTCAACTTGTTCTGTCATAACGAACTATGCAATCGCTGAACGTATTTTAAGTTTTTATCAGGAGTTTGGTTCATTTTAGATTTCTCTGAACGCATTCGATAAGCTACTTGTTCCTTAATCCAATATTATGCTAGTTATAGTTGCAGCATTTTCCGGGTCGAATCACCAGGTCCAACAATTTGCAGAATGCAGATAAGCCATATCATGTAGTCCGCAGATAGGTTGAGCTGCTTTCTTTCAAGCAATACAGGACTTTTGGCAGTAAAAAGCCTCCATTTATGACGAAAATACATGTTGTAATATATAATCAAGAAACGGTCTCGGCCGAGAGAAGTCATTTCACAATTATATATCCAAAGAAAATACCCTTTCAAGAATGATCAACAAGAAAAGCAGTGGAGGCGAATGGTACAACGAGATAATAGAGGCAGCATCGCTGGTGGATAAGCGATATCCCGTAAAGGGAATGAATGTTCTTCCACCATACGGATTCAAGCTTGTCAGTCTTGTGGACTCAATTGTCAGGGAAGAAGTGAACTCATACGGCTTCCAGGAATCGATGTTTCCATTGCTCATTTCAAGGGACCAGCTTTCTGTTGAGTTCGAGCATGTGAAGGGTTTCGAAGGGCAGGTATTCTGGGTTACTCGCGGCGGCATGGATCCACTTGAGGTAGATCTGGCATTGAGGCCGACAAGCGAGGCAGCAATGTATCCCATGTTCTCATTNTGGATCAGAGCACATACGGACCTTCCACTCAAGCTCTACCAGATCGTTACTACGTACAGGTACGAAACGAAGCATACAAGAGCTTTCATACGCGATCGTGAAATTCACTTTTTTGAAGCACATACTGCACATGTGAACCTCGAGGATTCTGAGCGCCAGATGGCAGAGTACAGACAGATTATGCAGAATATAACCAGGAAGCTCTGCCTGCCTTACGTTATAAACAGAAGACCTGAATGGGACAAGTTCCCTGGATCNCAGTATTCACTTGCTTTCGACCTGATACTCCCCAGCGGACGCAGCTTGCAGATTGGAACAATTCACCAGTACGGGGAAAATTTTGCAAGGAATTACGACATACAATATTCGGATCAAGCTGGAGAAAGGAAATATGTCAGCCAGACAACATATGGCATGAGTGGCAGGCTGGTTGCGGCAATCGTCTTCATGCATGGGGATGATAAGGGGCTGATATTGCCACCTGCCGTCGCTCCGATCCAGTTTGTCATAGTTCCAATTCCAGGTGAGTATAGCAATTTGGAAGCCTACTGCAGCAGGATCAGGGATCAGATCGAATCCATGGGCTACCGGGTTCATCTCGACAACAGGGAATCATATACTCCAGGTTTCAAGTACAACGACTGGGAAATGAGAGGTGTTCCCTTCAGGGTAGAGATAGGTGCAAGGGAGGCAGAAGGTGGCTTTATCACGCTTGTTCCCAGAAATACAGGAAAGAGGAAAAAANTCGAAGTTGCCAGTCTGCAGACCTCCCTTGAAAGTGCCATTTCAANCATGCAGGCCGATCTTTTCANCGCTGCACAGGTGACTATGTCTGAATTGACAGTTCAGGTCAATGATCTCAAGAATGCCAAGACATCGACAGGAATGATAAGACTGATGTGGTGCGGCAGAAGGGAGTGCGCCGACAGGATAGAGGAGGAAACAGAGCTTTCATGCCTGGGCTACCCGCTGGATGAACACGGCNAGGGGAAATGCGTGGTTTGCTCCCTTCCAGCGAAGCCTGCTTATTTCTCAAGGACGTATTGATTTCTGTGAGCGGGAAAGGACTCATAGCATTCGACATGGACGGAGTCCTGACAAAGCATCCCAGCAGCTGGTCTTATGTTCACAGATATTTTGGAGTGAACAATTCCGGCAACCTGGCATTATACAGATCTGGTAAGATCTCATATGCATCATTCATGGCAGAAGATGTCAGGCTATGGCTCTCCAGGAAGAATCCTATCGGTGAGGAGGAGATGATCAATCTCATGAACAATATACCGCTGATGGACAATCTGTTTCCTGGACTTGAACTGATCCGCAAGATGGGATACGTAATGGCAATTGTATCCGGGGGACTCTCATGGTTGGCCGATCGTATTTCCCGAGACTTCAAATTTGATCGAATATACAGCAACAGCATTGATCTCGACTCCAATGGAAATCTTCTGCCAAGTGGGAGAGTGGGCGTGATCCCGGAAAAAAAGAACATTGCAATAATGAAGATGCAGGAAGATTATGGAATAAGCGCAGAGAATACAATATCAGTTGGCGATTCCGATTTCGATGTTTCAATGTTTGCAGCTTCAGGATTCAGAGTGGCATACAATCCCAGGAGTAACATGATCATTGATGCTGCTGATCTGATATTATACTCCGATGACTTCCTCGATCTAGTGGAAAGGATCATAAAGCGCATTGATTAAATAAGTTGTCATTATGTAAAACTGGATGCAAAAAATAGAATTGAATGAGAATCAGGGAAGAACACCTATCGGACTTGCATGCCTTGATTCCATTCTTAATGGTGGGCTCGAACACGGTGTCATAACNGAAATATTCGGCGAGGGAGGTTCCGGGAAGACAAATATATGCATGCAGTTCGCCATAAATACAGCTTCACAGGGCAAGAGNGTATTCTACCTTGATTCAGAAGGTTTCTCAATAGAGAGGTTCAGGCAGATGTCTCTTGACAGGAATGATATTTACGATAATATAGCCCTTTTCCGGCTCAACAGTCTGGAAGACCAGGAGCTCTCGCTCATAAAGGTACAGAGACTGATGGAGAAGGTGAAATCACCGGGGGCGCTTGTTGTTGATTCCTTCACTGAATACTTTCGCCTGGAAACAGGGAGTGACTATCAGGCCAGGGTGGCGGGTTTTCAGAAGCAGCTTGCCACAATTCTTTCAATGATCACAGAGTACCACATCCCTGCTCTTGTCACGAACCAGATTTACCAGGACATAGATAAGGGCCAGCTTCAGCCATTTGGTGGCTATGTCATAGATCATTCAGTAAAGGCAATCATCAGGCTTGAGAAGAAAGAGGGGGGACTCAGGAAAGCCACAGTGGAAAAACACAGATCAATTGAAGAGGGCAGATCAGTGATTTTCGCCATAACTGCAGAGGGCCTTGAGTGCAGGTGAGCATGCATGGGAGTTGATATTTCCGATATAGTGGCAAGGCANCCGACAACCCTTAAGGATCACCGNGGGAGCACTGTTGCCATAGATTCATACAACGTGATCTACCAGTTCCTGAGCAACATAAGGCAACCGGATGGCACACCTCTTATGGATTCACAGGGAAGAATAACCTCGCATATTTCTGGGCTGTTCTACCGATCGGTAACATTCATGGAAAATGGCATAAGGCCAGTATACGTATTTGACGGCAAACCAAGCAGCCTGAAGGACCAGACAATAACCGAAAGAAAGCTGATGAAGGAAAAGCATATCGCCGAACTCGAGGAAGCAAGACAGTTAGGCGAGGAAGAACGCGTGCGATCACTCTCCTCAAGGATAAATTATATCACGAGAGAGATAATAGATGATTCTGTCAGGCTCCTGAAGCTCATGGGTATCCCGGTTATTATGGCTCCGTCAGAGGGGGAAGCTCAGGCTTCCATGTTGAACCGCATCGGCCTGGTCAATGGTGTTGTGTCTCAGGACTATGATTGCCTGCTCTTTGGCGCAAAGATTGTTTTGCGGAATTTCGTTTCAAGCGGAAGGAGGAAAATACCTGGAAAGAACTTCTACGTTAACATTGCGCCTGAATACCTTGACCTTGAGGAGACACTCCGCATGAATGCGATAACACAGGAACAGCTCATAGCGATAGGCATCATGGTGGGAACTGACTTCAATAAGGGACTCGACAGAGTGGGAGCCAAAACCGCACTCAATCTGATAAGAAAATATGGAAGCATAAAGGATGTTCTTAAGGCAAAGGGTGCAGATATAGAGAGGCTTGATGAGATAATTGACCTTTTCCTCAACCCACCTTCGGTGGAAAAGCCGGAGATAAGGTTTGACAAACCGGATCAGGCTTCACTAATAAGATACCTGTGCGAGGAGCGATCCTTCTCCGAGGAAAGAATTCTTCCCTATGTGGAAAAGATAAGAGATTTTGCAGGAACCAAGGCACAGTCAAGGTTGGAAAGCTTCTTCTGAGCCTTCGGAATCAGGGAGAACTGTATCCNAGATCCTTCATGGATTCCTCAAATTTACTGTAGATTGCCCTCGCAGGTTTCAGCATCTCAATCAGGACATAGCCAACAGCCGTCTTGAGGTCGATTGGATGTATCCTCTTTGCCACATATTCAGCTTCCATCTCGTCATAATCCGGGTATACGACATCTCCACCTTTGCTCACCGGCCTGCTTATCATGAATTCCTTACCGTAATACGGAAAGATGATGTGCCTTGCAATATCCATAATGGGATTGCCCTTTACCTCTCCAATAGGACAGAAGGCACTGTTCAGCTTCCTCATTATTGCCTGCTCGGAGTCAAAGAGGAAGATTGCCGAGTCGGGATCGCTCTTTGACATCTTTACCACCTCACCCTCGGGAATTGAGTCCATCCTGCCCGGACCCTTAAGGCTGCCAAGGAGAGGGCCATGAATAGCTGAAACCTTCCTGATTCCTGATTTGTCCGCAATGTCACGCTGCAGCATGTGTGCATGCCTCTGATCCATTCCGCCCAGTGCGATATCCACATTCATCACGGAGATATCTGTGACCTGCATTATTGGATAGATGAACATGCTGAAATCCTTCTCTGCGTCTCCTTCGACCCTTCCCATTATTGGAAGTGCTCTCTTCAGCCTTGGAAGGGATGTATGTTTTGCTAACCTGATGAGCGTTGTGAAGTATTCTCCTGAGTCGATCAGGTCAGATGCCCAGATGAACTTGACCTTGTCACTGAGTCCCATGGCGCGCATGCCTTCCTTGAAAATTTTACCGCTCTCCCTTATGGAATCAATGTTTCCCGAAAGCTTGTTGTTGACGAATGCATGCCAGTCGGCAAGCAGGACCTGGAATTCAACGCCAAGAGACACAACTTCGTTGATCTTCTTGGGCCAAAGCACACCAGTACCAAGGTGGGGTATGCCGGATGGTTCGAAGCCGATATAACCCCGGGCAGAGGATAGCTTCATAGAAGATAATTCCTGCTCAGTTACGACTTCCACCATATTCCGTTTCAAGAGGTCAATCTGCTGCATGAAGCCGGAATTAAAGACTCACCTAATTAAGCTTTGCACACAGCCTTCCTTAAAGGAACACCTGAAGCATTTTCCTGAATTCGTATGGTTCCTCACAGGTACGCCGTAATTTCCCCTTATCTGCCTTGCTATTTCTAGCACGGCGCTCTTGATCCTTGGCGTATTGTCTATTCTGAAAGCCTGTTCCCTGTATCTTAGAACCCCATACGGTATAACTTTGTCCGGATACATCTCCTCCAGGATGATGAAGTAGACACCCATCTGGAGCATGTGTCCTTCCCTTGGGCGATCTGCATCGGTTGTCTTGTATTCATAAGGTATAACCTGCCTACCAGACATGACAACCTTGTCCGGTTTACCGGTCAGTGAATACCTGTTGGAACGCAGCACCTTTCCCTCTGATATGAGGTCTCCGTATATCTGAGTACCCTTGGGAATAGAGTACCTGACGGATGTCCTGAATGATCTGTAAACCAGAACGACAGCAATGCTGAAAATCAGGATAAGGAGAAGAAGTATCAGAATAGACATCAGAATGCACCCATTATGTATGCGAGTATCACGATACCGAGAACGGCAGCAATTATGACATAAACACGGGTCGTCATCCTTGACCTCTTTACCTTTGTTTCAAGGCGGCGGTGCATGACCTTGCCTGTAGTCATCCTTGAATTGGCGTACCCGGATTTCCTGTAGCCTTCCTTGTCCATGTACCATGAAACGCTGCAGTAAGAATATTCAGCTACTTCTGATGCGCTAACATCTCTTTCCGGCATTATCCATCAAGTATGTCAATCCGGATCTGCCCATATGGTTCACTCTGATGAAGGGCAATCCTCTTCTCTTTTGCAAGGAATAACGAGTACTGGAAGAATGAGCTCTTTTCTCCCTTTGAGAAACCCCATACCTCGTCCATAAGCATTGAGGTGCCGAAATCAGCCATCAGCCGCAGGATTTTCATCTTCTCGACCTCGGGTTCCTCGGCGTTGAGTTCAACTATAATTTCCTCTATTGAGCTTTCAGGGAATTCCTCCTTCATGTTTTGCGACTGCTTCGTGTAGGCGGGACGCTGATACAGAGACCGCATACTTTCAAGCACTTCTAGAAGCATGATTTTCCTCTTCTCCTGATGGTAAATCCTTGGTTTCACCTGCACAAGTGCCTCAATTCCTGCAATGATTTCTTCTGCTGTTTCTATTTCCTGATCTTCCGGGATATCATCCTGTTTTGTCAGCAGATCTCTTGATTTCTCAAAAAGGAACTTCCATGACTCAGCAATAAACCTGCCTGCAAGGGAAAAATTTGGGCTTGTTTCACTCATTGAATTTGCAAAAAGCCTTGTAAGAGTGATAAGATCGATATCCCACGGATCCATCTGACCCAGCTCGCACTTGTTCACTATCTCCGTGACGACCCACACAAACTCATTCGGTGCCCTGTGCTTCTCCTCCTTTGCCAGTATCCTCCTGTAGAGGCCTGTATCCAGATCAAGAAGCGTTCCCTGCACCGTGATGCTCTGAAGGATCTCGTCTATCCTCATGGCTGCACACCTCCTCCTGCTTCAAAGTCTTTCGAATAGACCTCACTGTTCTCTTCATCCAGGGTTGTAACCCCTATCAGATTGTCTGCGTATTTCAACATAGCCTTTTTCAATGATACCATCAATACCTGCGAATATTTCGCATTCTCGCTAAACATTTTTCCTATCCTCTCCGCATTTGCGCCATCAAGAAACATATCTATCTCATCGAGATAATATACCGGGGAAGGTTTGATTCTCTGTACCGCCAGTATGAATGAAATTGCTGTAAGGCTCTTCTCTCCGCCGCTGAGAGCTTCGATCTTGCTGAATGCGCTTCCCTTTGGCCTTGCCCGTATGTACAGATCTGAATTGAGTGGATCGTTCATGTCTGAAAGATCAAGCCTGGCCTCACCGCCCTCGGACAGAATGGTGTATATCGTCTGCATTGACTCATTTATCTTATAGTATAGATCCAGGAACACCGTTCTCTTCTTGTTGTTGAGCTCTTCCATCATACTCTCAAGCGTTGCCTTTTCTTCCTTCAGCCTTGCTGTCTTGTCCCGGAGATCCTTCAGCCTTGCATCCTCCTCCTCGTATTCCCTTATTGCAAGCTGGTTGACTGCACCCAGGGACTCGATCTCTTTCCGAAGAGCAGAAATTGTTCTCTTAATCTCTACAACTGACATTCCAGTATCGATAGGAGAGAACTTGCATTCCGCAATCTGGGCATCTATCTGCTGTATCTTTTCATTTATTGCCTGTATGCGCAGAGATGTATTCAGGCGGTTATCCTCATAGCTGCGTATCATTGCGCCTGCGGTTTCAACATTGCCCCGTAATGTCTGCACTTCGATATTCAGTGAATTTATCCTGTCGTTGAATTCCTTTGCCTTTGCGTTTAACTGCTCCTCAAGCCGCCTGTTTTTCTCGAGATCTGCCTTTATCTGCCTCATCCTTTCCTCCAATTCAAGAGAAGCCGTCTTCTTCGATTTAACCTGTTCCTCGTACTCAGATATTGAAGCCCTCTGATCAGATAGAATCTTTTCCTGTATTCTCAGGTCGGATGATACCGATGACAATGATGATGCGAGTGCCTCTTTTTCTTGCCTGAGCGTTGAGATCGTTGTTTCAAGTTCAGTCTCCTTTTCCATGGATTCCGGTGAGATTTCGGAAAGTTTTGCAGCGATTGCATCTTTTTCCTTGTTAAGGCTTTCAATCTCTGCATCGATCTGTGAACGCTCATTTTGTATTGCTTTTATGGTTTCCTCAACCTTCTGCAGATCTGTTTTAACTGCAGACATGTCCTGCTTTATCTTCGCAAGCTCGGCAGATGATCTTTCTCTTATCTCAATATACATATCGACCTGGGAGGAACCAGATCCTATCTTCTTTGAACTTGAAGAAAGCTGTGTGGTCACAGCGTCCAGTTCCATCCTGTCCGTCTCTAGTTTTATCTTTAGTTTTTCGAGTTCATCCGAAACCTGTGACATTTGTTCGGAAACTTCGATGGTGCGCTTTTCGGAAGATTCCTCCTTCTTCTCGGAAAAGCCCCCTGTTATCGCGCCACTTGCCTCAAAAATATCACCTTCCAGTGTGACGAGACGAACACCGCTCATGTGCTTCCTTGCAGTTGGTACATCTGGCACGATCAGGCAATCCTGGAATGCATACCATATGATATTCTCATATTTCTTATCGTAAGTGACGTTTTCAAATACGTATCCAAGGCTTTCTCCGGAGTTTCTTACCATTATTGCCTTTGCCCTTGGCCTTCCATTCAGTATCTTGTTCATTGGCAGGAATGTCAGTTTGCCCGCCTTCTTTCTTTTGAGTATGTTAAGACACTGCTCCGCTACTGAATCGTCCTCAACTACCACAGAGTTCAGCCTGGATCCTCCGGATGCTGCTACTGCCATCTGGAACTTCGATTCGTAACTCACAATGTCCTTAACGAGTCCGTGTACACCGGTCAGCTCTCCGGAAGCCCTTGCCTCCAGGATTGCGGAATATGTTCTGGAATTCTGCGATGATCTGGAAAGTGTGGCTGAAAGCTTCTCGTATTCCTTTGTCAGTTCAACGATCTTTCGGTTCAGTTCATCCTTCTTCCTGTCTCCTTCTGTTACAGCCTTCCTAAGATCCAGGTACTTCTTGTTGAGTTCGTCATACGCCTTCTTGCTTCCCATGGCATCCTTCTCAACGCTGTCTATTTTGTATTTTGCATCATTGAACTGTAATTGAACATCAGATTCCCTGCTTTCAAGGTGCCTGATATCGGAAAGGATCTTTTCTCTCTGCGCCTTGTGGCCAGATTCCCTATCAGATACTTCTATTATGCGCGTGTTAGCTTCTAGTATTTTTCTATCAACACTTTCCATTTCCTCCCTGTACTTTGAGAAAGTCTTTGAGTTCACTTTCGCGCTGCTTCTCAACCTGTCGAGTTCAATATTGCTTTCTGCTATCCTTTTCTCATCTTCTTTGATAGAGGCTTGCAGCTTTTCTACCTCTTTCTTCAGTTTCTCGATGTCCTTTACGAGAAATTCGTTGTTTGCAGCAAGATCCTTTATCTTCGCGCTATAAGTCGAAATATCATCCCTGAGGTTGTCGAGATTGATGCCTTCCCTTGCATTCTCCAGGGTGAGCTCTCTGATGGAATCAACGACCTTCTTAAGCTCATCTCCACCAAACCTGTTTTTTTCTTCCTCGACACTTACGATTGTGCTTTCTGTTTCTGCAATCCTGGACTGAAGTTCAGTGATCTTGTTCCTGGAAGCCGAGATCTGCTGGTCTATCTCTTCCATGCTTTTCATGTACGCAGCAAGTTCACGTTCAGCCGAGATATGGTCTATTCTTAGCAGGGTTGCCTCGTGAGAACCAATCTTCGTTGTGATCTCATTGTAGCGTTCAGCATTCTTTTTCTCCTCCGCAAGTTGATCTGCCCGTCTCTGGGTCTCGTCGATTAATATCTGTATCTTTGAAAGGTTGTCCTCTATCCCATCTATGTCTGATTGAGCCTTGTCAATCTGTACATTGTAATTCTCTATGCCAGCAATAGATTCAAGCAGTTTCCTTCTCTCTGTGCCGGTCATCTTGACGAGATTGTTGATGTCACCCTGAAGCACAAAACTGTAAGCATCCAGGTAAATCTGGGCATTGTCAAGAATGGTTTCGACGTCACCCCTCTTTGCCTTCGATCCGTTTATGTAGTATGTGCTCTTGCATTCCTGGTTGTCATCGACGGATATCTCCCTTGTGATCCGTGTCTTGCGCTCTTCTTCCGGGAGTGATGGATCCTGGGAATCCATAACAATAGTGACAGAGCATGTGGATCCCTGTTTTTTTCCAGGAGGTGCCTTGTGGATAAGGTCAGGGAGTCGATCAGCCCGTATGGCTTTTGAAGACCTTATGCCCAGAACGAAAAGCATTGCGTCCCCGATGTTGCTCTTTCCGCTCCCGTTGGGGCCGGTTATAACGGTGAAGCCATCACGAAACATTATCCTCTTCTTGTTGCCGAACGACTTGAAATTGTCCAGTTCCACAGATTCAATAATCATTTTACACCCGTCTGACAAATGCCTGTTAACGCAAAAATCATAATGTATAGACGTATTTAAATATTTCCTGTTATTGTTATGCAGAGACCAATTCCTATTGGCTTTGTTAATTGCCAGTTACAATTATATATTGTCCGACAAATGCCGTTTAACTTCTCGTTGCCTTTACCTTCTTTGGCAGCAGACATGGAAACAAAATAAAAGTCATGCCGCAATAACTGGAGGTGGAGCAATCAATCTTTTCATTGGATCACAAAGCGATATTGCAGATGATTTCAAATATCACTGAGGCCACTGAGCATCCAGCCAACATGAGCACCGCCATCATCAAGCTTAAGAAGAAGATGCTTTTGCACTTCTTCAGGGAAGAGACATTTGTGTTTCCTTCTTCTGAATTGTTTGGCCCACATGCCCTGGTTCTTGGACTGCTTACAGAACATGCAGGAATGCTGAGGATGGTAGATAAGATACTTTTCTATATTGAAGACGGAGACCTGGAAAGGGCATCTGACCGGCTTGCAGGATTGCACAGGCTCCTCGTCGTACACTGTGAAAGAGAAGAAAGAGAGGTATATAAGAAACTGGAAGAGTCCGGTACTATTCATGAGATAGCGGCAATGGCAGCGAATAAGAGATTGCCAAATGGCTGGAAGCCTCTGATTGCAGCCAGATACGATAGAAAATCATAACGTGTCCTGTTTATACTGCTTATAAATAAGCATAATAAGACACATTGCAATATGTGGGATCAGAAATGCACGATGATTCTATCTACCAGGAGATAAGGGACGATGCTTATACTTATGGCATTGGAAAAACACCTCTCTACAGGTACAACGGCCCGGGCTTTTCTGTTTATGCAAAACTCGAATACCGTAATAAGTTCCACTCAATAAAGGACAGGGCTGCTTTCTTCATGATCGGAAGAGCCCTTCGTGCCGGAACCCTGGATAAGAGCAAGATCATAATAGAAGCAAGCTCAGGTAACACAGGAATTGCAATCGCAAGCATAGCCCGAGACCTTGGCTATAGGGCTAAAATATACATACCGAATGCATCCAGCGCCGAAACCAAATCTGTGCTTCGCAGTACCGGGCAGGAAGTTGTTGAGGTATTCGATGAGGCCAGTAAAAGAAGTTCTATCAACATCGACTCTGCTGTTGCACTCCTCAAAGAGGATATGGCAAAGAACCCGGGGAAATATGTGAACTTCGATCAGTATTCAAACGACACGAACACCAATGCACATTTTTACACTACAGGACCTGAAGCCGTGCAGGCTGTGCCTGAGGGATTCACACACGTTGTTGTTTCAATTGGCACTGGAGGCACACTGACAGGCCTGGCTAAATACTTCAAGAAATACAGCCCGGATACCAGGATAATTGGTGTAATGCCACAGCCGTATCATCATATCCAGGGTCTTAAGAACCTAAAAGTATCAAGAACACCTGAAATACTTACAAAAAACATGTCTCTTATAGACGAGTGGAGAGACATTGATGACCTGACGGCAGAAAAGCAGTTTAAGGACATGATCCCGCTTGGCCTTTTTGTTGGCCTGTCTTCCGCTGCAAATTTCTATTCGGCGATGAAGGTAGGCATGGAGAATCCTGGGTCAAGGGTCCTGACTGTATTTCCAGACAGTGCTGAGAAATACAGGGCTAATTTCATATCCAGAGGTCTTTTGACGGCTGAAGAATATGACAGGTATGCACACCTTCTTGAGGCTGATCCCAAGGATTGTATAAACCTGCGATGATGTGCGCTTCGCCTATCGATTGAAGACCGGTTTCCTCTTTTCCAGGAATGCCTGAACTCCTTCTCTGCTGTCAGGGTTGCTGAATGCCATACCGAACAGCTGCTTCTCTTCATCGTAACCTTCAGTAGGCTTCGATCTGACAAGAGATTTCACCGCCTTCAAAGTGAACGACGATTTCTGCCTCAATGCAAGGGCAAGCTCCCTTGAATCCTGATCTGGATTCTCAGATACCTGGAGAAGTATGCCATATCTCAATGCTTCCTCGCCCGATAGAACTTTAGACGTTGCAATAAGGTAGAGCGCTTTCTGCTCCCCAACCAATTCCCTGAGCCTCTGAGTTCCTCCCCAGCCAGGTATAATACCGATGTTAAGTTCAGTAAGCCCCAGTTTTGCACTTGGTGTGGCAATCCTGAAATCACAGGCAAGGGCAAGTTCAAAACCGCCTCCGAGAGCATATCCCCTTATGCTTGCTATAACTGGCGCCTGGTAGGAAGATATGAAGTTCATTACCGTATGGCCTTCTCGGGAAAATGAGTAGGCTACCGTTTCCTTCAACCCTGAAAAATTCTTGATATCAGCGCCTGCTGAAAATGCCCTCTCGCTTCCTGTAATTATTGTTATCATTGGTTTTTCCGACATGCTTGACATGATTTCCTTCAGTGTCTGCAAGTCAAGTGGATTCAGATCCGACTTCTTCTGTATGCGGATTGTGCGTATTCCGTCTTCTTCCCTGACAACTATGTTTTCAAAGTTCATGCCATGTCATTAGAGGAGGAGTTATAAGGATTAAGGCTAGACAAGCTCCAGTGAGAGTGTGTGAGCCCCCCCTCCGCCATGGCAGATAGTAGCCAGTCCTGTTTTTAGTTTGCGAGTTCGTAGAGCGTTCAGCAGTGTTACTACTATTCTAGATCCACTATTGCCAAGAGGGTGGCCGATAGCAACTGCTCCTCCATTTACGTTGAATCTTTCATTGTCAATTCCCAGCTGGTCCCTTACTAGTATTGATGCTATAGAAAATGCTTCGTTGTGCTCGACGAGATCGTAGTATTCTATCTTCTTTCCCTGCTTTTCAAGAAACTTCCTGGTACAAGGAACGGGGGTCTCAACGAAATCTCTAGGAGCAAGTGAGGCCTGATTGTATCCCGTGATAATCGCCAGCGGCTTAAGACCAAGTTCATTGACATATTTCTCCGATGCAAGAACCAGAGCTGATGCACCGTCTGATAGTTGCGAGGAATTTCCTGCAGTCAGGACGCCATCCTGGCCAAAGGCAGGTTTCAGTTTTCCAAGAACGGCAGGTTCCGAGACACGGATGCCCTCGTCACGTTTGAGATCTCCTACGGATATTGACTCCTTATCAAACTCTCCAGTCTGCCATGCCCTATCAGCTCGCAGGTTGCTCTCATATGAAAATTCATCTGCCGCTTTCCTTGTTATCCGGTATTTCGCTGCAGTTCTGTCAGCAGAGACACCCATGTGCTCTAAATAGAAAGCATCGAGAAGTCCATCAGCAAGCATCGCATCTTTGAGGCCAGGATCCTTATAAAGTAGCTGTTTTATGCCCCACCTGTATTCAGACGATAGCAGAAGAGGTGCATTGCTCATGCTTTCCATTCCACCTGCGACTACAACGTTGCGCTCTCCCAGCTTGATTTCCCTATATGCGGACTCGATTGCAAGCATACCAGAAGCACAGACAACATTGACAGTATATTTCAATGTAGAATCACCCAGGCCGGCAAGAGTTGCGGCCTGTCCAGCCGGGTTCTGTCCGTTTCCCGCTTGCAGGACGTTGCCCATGATGACCTCCTCTACAGAATCTAAAGGCACTTTGGACCTTGCTATTGCTTCCTTGACTGCGATACCACCTAGATCCACTGCCCTCTTAGATTTCAGTGCACCGCCAAACCTGCCAATCGGAGTACGGATTGAGCTTATAATATATACGTTGTTCATGATGCTGCGTAGATTGTAAACGCTAATTTATAAGTTGATGCGTCAAGAACGAATTAACGGTTAGAACTCTTCTTCCAATCCTGTTGCATGAAGATAATAGATAATAGCGTTAAGACTCGAAATACTTATTAAACAATAACTGTTAAGATCAACACGCGTATTCATTTCTTCAGAATGTATAGATTCTGCCTGTCCTTATTGTGAGCTTGATTCTTCTTTCCCCTATACTCGGCAGTATCCCTGTTCCACCTTTTCAACAGCCGGAAAATTTGTCTCCCGTGAATTTCAGTGACCAGCCCATGCTTACCGGATCTTACCTCTATACGGTGACTTTCCAAGAAAATGGTCTACCTGCAGGCAGTTTCTGGGCTGTACAGTTTGGTTCAAGTTACTCCAGCGGCTATGATACGTCAATAGTTTTTACATCACCGCCAGGGAACTTCACCTATTTCATTTACTATGGGAACCAGTCATCATATGCTCTGGAAGGTACGTCAAATATCCAGGGCAATACCGTCATTACGATAAACATCAATCAGTTCTCAGTAAACCTTGAAGGGAACACTTCCAATCTTACATGGTATGCAGTCATTACCAAAAATACNGGTTTTACATGCAGGAAGGAAAGCAATGGCAGCGCTGTTGATTTTTTTGTGCCCGACGGTCACTACAACTATTCCGTTTTTATCCATGAATTCGGGATGAATGTCACAGCCTGTACTAACTCAACGATCATAACTGCCAATAGTCAAGTTAGTGTACTATTGAGATCTATTAAATTTAGTGAGTCGGGCATCCCGGTGGGTCATGAAGGACTTTCATGGAACACCGTCTTACAATATTATGTTGGTGGCGGGGAATCGATTAACATGATCTCGACGATTTATGCCAGTTCNAATAATTCGAGTTTTACCGTTTTTTATCCATACAGCGTTTCTCTTCCTTCGTATATCATCAGCGTTGTGAACGATAACTGTTCATTCCAGGTATCATATGGAAAAGTCAACCTGTCAGTATTATCCGTAAATGAAGACCTGTATTTCGGCAATATCACTGTAAAAGCCCATGGGATTTCAAATCAGACCCAATGGGGCGTGACAGTATTTAATGAAACATCAAAGGTGTTCGGTTTCAGGACAACCAACCCTTCGTCAAATTTGTACCTGCTGAATGGAACATATAACTACAGGGATTATCTTTACTCCAACTACTCAAATGGAAAGCCGACATTTTCCTCTCCTGGCGGATTTAATCTCACAGTTCCTGCCCCTTCATATTGCATAAACGAATCCTTCTCGTGCATAGTGGATCTTAAGATCGGGGAAACAGGGCTCAGGTTGTCGAACAGCTGGGAGGCGCAGGTTTCCGGGCAAAATATTTCGTTTGTGCTATCAGGAAGTGCAGAATTCCTGGAGGCTCCTGTTGCTGCCGGATCCTATTTTATGAACTTCAGTTCTGGCAGCACATCGCTCCTGAATGGAAGCTCCTATACAGTAAGTGCTGCGGATCGCAGCGTCAATGTTTCATTTTACGAGTTAAATTTTGATCAAACTGGATTATCCAATTTCAATGCATTATGGAGTATACAGCTTTTCCATCTCGGGCAGTCCGGAAGTATCTCAACGGATTTCCTGGGCGGATCGACGGATATTTCATTCTTTGTCATAAATGGAACATATAACTTTGGATTGGAAGCATATTACCACCCAGATGGCTATTACACAAGCATATCATTTTTCGATTATATCAGCAGCGTTTCTGTTCCAGTTGTTTCCGGTTCAAACCTAACTGTCAACATTACCTTCTTTCCTAAGCCAGGCTTATACCTTGTTCACTTTGAGGTGCAGTTCAAAGGACCTGGAGAACTGTTCTTGCAGGTTTACAACCAGTTTATCATGAATTATGTAATAATTCACTTCTATGCATCGAACAACAGCCAAACCATCAATTGTCTGTTCGAGAATCAATCTATTCGGGTAACGTGCAGCAACGAAGGATATTCAGGCACTTCTTATTTCTATGTCGATGGATCTGACCTTAATATATCATTGAATCTCACATGGCTTCAATACAGAACGGTTGTTTTTTCTGAATCTGGGCTTCCCCCAGGAACTTCATGGTATGTGTCGGCTGAAGGTCATGTTCATAGTTCAATCAGTAACCGAGTCTATTTTACATTTTCGAACCAAAGCGTCTCATTCATCGTAAACAATACAGGATTGTATTATCCCTCTCCCGCGAGAGGATGCATTGAACTTTCGTCCAGGTCCCAGCTGATAAATATTACGTTCAGTTCACTTTCAAACAGTTCTTTTGGTATTGTATCAAGGACTGTAATGGCAACTAATGCTCATGTATACAGAGGATTGTTTCAAAATTACCCTGAGCCATCTTATCAAAGATCTATTCAATCTAATTACTTCATTTCAAATTTTTTGAATGGTTTGATTGTTTCAACCAACAATGCTTCCAATGTATATTTTCTGCATCGCTCGCCAGTATATTTCATGGGTCACCAAGTTAATCTTTCCTGTTTTCTCTACCGGTACTCCTCTTCATCCAATTCTTTGATAAGCTTAACTAACCCAAGTGTCTATTACTCTATACCATCCAATCATGGAGAACTGCACCTGGTCGGATTGAGTTCCAATGAAAGTTGCATCTACATTTCTGACGGAAACTACCTATTTATGTTTAGCACAGTTTCACTAGAACCTGTTGCATGTCATGTAATTGGCCCGCCCGGCTTTAATGCTTCATCTATGATTATAGACAGGTTTTCAGGGAAGCTGTATGCTGTTGATTCATATACTGGTGGTGTTGAAGTAATTGGATTGAATGGCACGAACTTAGATTATATCAGTCTTTCTCAGCTCACTGGTTTTCAACCAAATTACCCGGATTATCTTGTGTGTGTTCCTGACAGTGAATATATCATAATCCATTATGGTCCTAACAGTTTCGTATATCTCAACACAGAATACAACATCTTTGGTGGAACTTTTGCCGTTGATTACTCTGCAGTCGCAGCAACATTTATTCCGAATACGGGTGAGATCGCAGTAGTCGGTTATTTAACTTCTGAAAACGGGACAGTAGAATACAGGCTTTCCTTGATCAATGCCAACACATTTAATTTCATAGTCAACACATCACTATTTTCTCTTCCAACCGGGATAATTTTTGATCCTCTAAACAAAATGCTTTATGTTTCTGAAGTAAGTATATCTGATACCCCCCACGAAAAAGGAGATTTTCTTTTCGCCACCGGACATGTTACAGTTATAAATCCATTGAGGATATCTAATGTTGTTTCGAATATTTCTGTTGGCGACTTCCCTGTTAGTCTTTCCGAAACCGCAAACGGAACTACAATTTTCATCCAAAATTATGGTTCAGGTAATTTGGTTGTGATAAACGTTTCTTCCGGGTCAGCTATTTCACTCTCTTATCCTGGTGAGGGTATCCTTTCTGGTATGATAATTGCAGCATCATTCGTTGCAGGTGCTGCAGTCGGATATCTATGGCTTTACGGAAGACATGGAACCAGGAAAAGCCCTAAATCTTAACGGGCTTTATATTCAACCTGAATCCTGAGCGCAGGATTATCTTAGAAAAGTTTGGTACGGTATTCAGCAGAATTGAATGACCTTCCATCATTCTTCATATAATCCGAAACTTCCTTTTTAAGCCACTCTTCAAACCTTGTAAATTTGAAACCTTCCGATTCTGCTTTCTGGGTCGAAAGTATGTAGTCACTGGCAGAATAATACGCAGAATTCGANGTCGTGTCATCTGTTCGTTCAATTTTTGCGGGAACATCCATATACTCTCCAAGTTTCTTGATAACTTCAGAGACTTCCATGTACTCTGAGGACGCTGCATTGTATGAACCTGTCTTCCCATTCTTTCCCAACCAGAAAAGGAAACGTCCGGCATCATCTACCCAGACATAGTTTCGCCTGCCACTNTTTCTTGGAATTAAGAATTTTTCTCCTTTCCTGATTCTNGAAAGGTGATCCTGAAATCTGAGAGTGCTGTCGTCATGACCGATGACATTTGGAAATCTTGCTGCTGCAACGGGAAATGTTGCTTTGTTGAATAGAATGGACTCACAGTTCCTCTTTCCCTCTTCATACGACTTTTCCATCCCGGGTACTCCGACTTCTATCTTCGTTGGATCAAAGGCGCTTTCTTTTAAGGTGCCGGATAGACCCCTGTAAACTGATGCGCTCGACGTATATACAAGCCTGCCCACCCTGTTCTTGAAAAGTTCAATCAGATCGTAAACATCCCTNGAACGAAAGCCAAGCATATCATATATGACATCAAAGAACGGCGGAGAATTCAGGTTTTCATAAAGACTCATACGATCGAATCTGTCAACCTTCACCTCCTCCACGGCATCACCAAACGGATTCGGAGTCCTGCCAGACGTTGCCATTGTAACATCAGCGCCATCCCTAATTAAAAGATCGACCAGCCGTCTGCTAATAAAACCACTTCCACCGAATACCAGAACCTTCATCTTGCTTCCTTTGAGAATAAATTGCATGGATAAAAACAATAGTCAAGGATTTGTGAAATTATCTTTCTATTGCAATATCAAAAAAAAACAGGTACCGTCGACATTATGCCCGAAGCGAAAGTGGTTACGGGCTCGGGGGGATTTGGACCCCCGATCACCGACTTAGAAGGACGGTGCCTTATCCAAACTAGGCCACGAGCCCGGCACTGTATGAGTTATAATGAATTTAAGTTTTCCCGAAGAAATAACTTTCTGTTCTAAATAACACTATCCAGCTTTAGTATATTCTTCCTGTACATATGAGTGATTTGCACTGTTGTCAAATTACAAAGAGATTGTTCTTGTTGGTATCAAGAAAGGAATAAAGTTTTATCCAGATACGGTATGACAAAGCGTGGTCTCAAAATTTACTGTCTCGATCAAACTCCCAAAAAGTAAGTATGCAGACACTGTAATGGCAATAAAGCCCGAACTTGGGAAGGTTTCGGGCAGATCAAAGGAGTGGCTGGAAGAGGATAAGGAGAATTTGTACTTTTATATACAATCCCCTGATACAGTTTCACTAAAAACCAGTCTAAGTGCATTCGCGAGGCTTGCATCGTTGGTTGAGAGAATTTCAGAGGAGGTAATGTAATTGGAAAATCCGAGTAACATGATTCAGAACAAGATAAAACAGGCACAACAGCTAGAGCTGCAGATTGAGCAGCTGATGAACCAGAAGTATCAGCTTGATACCAGAGTCAAGGAGCTTGAGAGAACGCTGAAGGAGCTGGAATCCGTCAAACCGGAAAGCGCCGTTTACAAAGCAGTTGGACCAATCTTATATAAAGTTGAGGACAGAAAGAAGCTTGTTGATGAGCTGGAAGAGCAGAAGGAACTCAGTGCCGTAAGGATAAAGACGCTTGAGAAGAATCAGAAAACACTAGAAGAAAAGTACAAGGAACTCGAAGCTTCTCTCAAAAAGACATATCAAGAAGCGAAGGGTAGTAACTAGTGGACGCTGACGTACAGGGAAGAAAACCAGATTCTTCGCTGCCCCTATCAAGGGTCGGCATAAAGGGACTCAAGTTTCCAGTCACTATAAGAAGAGGTAGCAGAGAAATCCTTCTTTCGGCTACGGCAGAAGTATTTGTGGATATCCCGGGCGATCGTAAGGGAGCAGATTTATCTGAGATCACCGGTTCAGTGTCGTCGCTTGTTTTAAAAAACAGGGATTTTGAGGGAATTGAAAACATAACCGCTCAGGTATGCAGGATGGTATTGGACAAATTGCCTTATGTGATGTATAGCGAATGCAGAATGGAGGCAGATTATTTTGTAAGATCGGGTTCGATGAAAGGTTCAACTCTTAATCTGTCAACTCTAATCGGCGAGACGAAAATAACCAGGAGTGAAGAAGAGGTAGATTTTATTGGCGTATCTGTGCAGGGAATTAACGCATGTCCTTGTACAATGGAGAAAGAACGTTCAATTCTCAAGGAAAAGTTTCCAGAATTTTCATCTGCTGTTGACTCTCTTCCGATCATAACACACAACCAGCGGAACAGGGTCATGATCAAGGTCCAGAACACAAGGAAGAAGCAGGTGGAAGCGGATTCCCTCATAGCAGTCGCACGGGCTGTTGTTGGTCAGCCTGTTTCTATAGGTGCGAAAAGCGAAAGCGATGCAGATCTTATACTGAGACAGCACCTGAAACCAATGTTTGTTGAGGACGTAGTCCGTGAAATTGCTAAGAAGCTGAAGAGCGATATCCCGGACATAGATCCAGAAGCCTTTGTTATTATAAGATCAGAGAGCGAAGAAAGTGTTCATCCGCATAACGCTTTTGCTGAATTCTCAGGCAGATTCAAGGAGATATGAGAATTACTATTTCTTCAATTCTGACAGCCGCTTTATCATCTTAACGACAGACTGTACCGCGTCCTTGGCGGATTCTATTCGGGCCTGTGCCTGCAACCTGGTCTCTCCCGGACCGGATATTCCAAGTGATACTGGTTTCGAATATTCAAGCGATAGATCCTCAATCTTTCTGGTAGCGTTATTCATTATTACCTCGTCATGGTCCGTCTCTCCCTTAATAACTGCTCCCAAGGTTACGACGCCTTCAATCTCCTTCATTTCGAGAAGCTTCTTGACACCAAGGGGTATGTCGAATGTCCCAGGGACCTTAAGGACCCGCTGTACATCGGCTCCGAGGAACTTTGCCTCTTCTTCTGCCCTCAATAGCATGTTCATCGTTATGTCATAGTTATATTCAGATACCACAATACCTATTTTCATTTAACCACCTAGTGATATATACCTTCCCTGGCATCAACAGAACCTGCATCTGCAAATCCCTGCCTCAGACCCTTACCTGCGTTTTCCTGGAGCCTCTTTGGTCTGAAAAGCAGATCATACGCGTTGACAGCATGTTCCCTTGATCGCGAATCCATAAGCCATGCCAATTCCTTGTCATCTGAAGCTTCTTCCTCATGAACAAAGACTTCAATTATATGTGTCATGGTTTCAGTTTGAACGCGGGAAAGCCCTTCAGATGCAATCCTGGCACTCATCTTGTCTAGTTTCTTTCGGCCAGGCATGCCAAGCGCAATAACGATGTCACATCCGCGCTCAACTATCAATTTTTTGCAGGCCACCGGTAAATCCTTTATTCCTGGAACAGTGTATCTCTGGATCTGAAATCCGGTACCTATCGATTCAAGCTCATCGATTGCTGATTTTGCCATGTCAAACCTGGCGAATGTTGTATCCGCTATTCCAATCTGCTTCATATTCGATCCTCAATTATCTGCAAAAGCTTGTCCTTGATCTCTGAAGATCCCTTATAAGTGGAATTGCTGTACCTTGATATCCTGACAACCTTAACTTTCAAGCCCATTTCGCTGCACTTTCTTGTTATCTCATCAGGATCGAATGATTGATCGTAACCTAAAGTTATGATATCAGGCTTCAATTCCTCTACAGTGGAATAAATATTTCCTTCATGCCCCAGAATCGCGCGATCTACAGGTTTAAGCTCGTTTACCATCTGCAGTCTTGCGGTTTCATTGAAAACAGGTGTTTTACCCCTCTTTCCTGCCGTGGAGTCACGGGCTACAACAACTACAAGCTCGTCTCCAAGTTTTTTAGATTCTTTCAGGAAATGAATATGCCCAAGATGTAGAATGTCAAAGACCCCCGTAGCCATTACTCTTGTCATGAGACCACGCGTCGATTATAGTTCGTCCCTCTATAAATGTTATCAAGTGACTGGCAGCATACTGTTCAGCTTCCTCCTTTGTCATGGAACGACCCGTATTGGAAAGCATTTCCACCATGGCAATAGACGGGATAAGGCCAGCCCGTTCAACAAGATAAGTACCCAGTTCTGTATGCCCTCTCCTCTGTGTGAAATAACCGGACCTGGCAATAAGGAGGAATACATGCCCTGGTGACCTGAACCTCTCGGCAAAAATACGCTGTGCAGACCCATTCAGATTTCCGAGATCCGATATGTACTGGGATATCCCGGAGATCGTGGCTGCCCTCTCTATATCACTTATACCTGTGTAGTTTTTGCGCAGATTGACGCTAAAAGAAAAAGCACTGCTCACATCATACCCTAAATCCGTGTTGGTAAAGAGACCCGCTATGCCGCCATACCTGGACAGAAAGTCATCCATGTATGGCAGTGAAATCTTCTCTGCTTCCTGCTGTCTAATAGTGACGCATATGAGACCTCCGCCGTCCTTTCTCATCTGTCTTATGTACTCGGGTGTGATATACTGGGAGGCAACCATAAGATCTGTTTCGCCCTCCCTCTTCTCATCGTCAAATACAAGGATCGGTTTCCCATGGCGAAGGTCTTCTATTGCATTAGTAAGCATACTCCCGTATTCATGGAATAAGTATAATTGTTTTGGTAGATACTAATTTTCTAGTGCTCAGATTATTTAATCTTGAAACAATATTCCTGGGTGGAAATCAGGCACTTTCTGCCGGGTGATATTGACCAGATCTGTGACCTGGAGAAGAGGGCATTTGGTATTGGTGCTTATAGCAGGAGAATGATAAGGAAAATGTTCTCTGCTCATGGAATTATTGATTTCCTGGCAGTTGAGGGAGATCGCATACTTGGATATGTCTGTGCCCTTCCGCTCGACGAATCTTCTGCCGATATCGAAAGTATTGCCATTGATCCGAGCGTGCACCGATCTGGCCTTGGAACGTTGCTCTATAACCGGGTTGAAAGTGAACTTTTAAGAAAGGGGTTCCGCGTTGTAGTGCTGGAAGTGAGGGAAAACAACATGCAGGCTATTAATTTCTACAAAAAACATGGATTTAAGGCGACTGAGTTCCTACAGAATTATTATAAAGTGCCAATCGACGGGACAAGGAATGCATACAGAATGAAAAAATTCCTCGATATCTAATCATGGCCGAGTAAATTTGAGGCCGTAGTGATATTCCCCTCCGTATACATTGCCAACAAACTGAAAATGTGCATCAATGAACATTGCTTTGCACTTTTCTTCAGGTATTCTGATATTCATGGGAGGTCCTATCTCAGACTGAACATTAGACCAGTCAATGTTCACTATGAAGCCTCCTGGTTTCAGTACACGATACATCCTGACGAGGAAACCCTTCGGATCTTTCAGATCGTGGAATATGTTGGCAAGAAAAACGAGATCAAACGATCGCTCAGGGAAGTATATTCGCTCTGCATCCCCGACGACGGTTCTTACAGTTCTTGCAATCGTCTGATCAAGCGTCAAGAGCCTTTCCTTTAACATTCTGATCATTTCTGGACTTGAGTCAATTGCCTGATACGTTCCTACTCCGTTTTGAAGCTTGACCAGAGGCAACGTAAAAAATCCAGGCCCGCATCCTATTTCAAGAATGCTCCCTTTAAGATCCCCGATTCCAGAAACTATCTTGTCTGCATCCTGGTACTTGTATCGTTCTTCCGATAGTAGGTGAAATTTTGCAGCATCTTCATCCATTGANATCTTAAGGCTACATAAGATAATAAACCATCGCACAAAATATCCACATGTCAGTATTNTAATGTTTATACATGATTTCTCCAAGAAATTTGCCCAGGATGTCCTTGATGTTTTATTGAAATTATATGTCATTATAAGCCGGACAGGCTCCAGTCGGGCCAGATGTCCTGAAAGGTTCCCCCTGCTTCGCTTCCAATCCGCACCCCTCCAGCACCCGCAGTTCTGGATACCGTTGCTCCCTTCCGGTCCTGGCGGATTTTCCAGATAAACTAAGATCATGTTTTCCTTTGAAATCATGACCTTAGACCTTGAGTCCGGAGGAACAGAGTGTCATCAGTTCCACAGGGCCTGACAGAAGTCTGGTTGACCTCCCGAAGCCGTCGCCCCCGCATATAGACTTCGGGTAACAGAAGGTGCCTAGTCCTCCGGCCTAGTCCGGCTTAACGAAATAGGAAGCTTTGTTAATAACCTTATTCAACTAAACCCATGTAAATGTCACACAAGTCAATCATTGACGTACCAAGGCTGCCCGCTGCTACATATCCTCAAATACATTCAAGAATGAGAACCTTCGTCGTTTATCGGACTGCAACAAGAAGTAATATATAGTAAGTTTTCTTTCCGAATAGCAAGTAAACTTTATAGGTGATTGGACATGGATAGAAGGTTAAAAATTGCAATAACCGCTGCAGTGATTGTAATACTTGTTGCTGCTTTCTTTATATACGATACGTCGCAAAAGCAATCTGCACCATCGAATGGGACTATTACAGTACGTGACTCCCTTGGCAGAAATGTTACTTTTAATCATACTCTCACCAGAATTGTATCTATAGATCCATCGGCGACAGCAACCCTTTATGCACTGGGAGCCTACCATGACCTAGTGGGCGGGAACCAGTTCGACTGTTATCCCCCAAATGAAACAATACCGGATGTCGGGAACAGCTATGGCATAAACCAGGAGGAAATAGTAAACCTGTCACCCCAGGTGGTGCTTCTTTATGGCGCAACGATGCCTTCATATGGCACACAGCTGTTGAACCTTGGAATACCGGTTCTGGTTGACAATCCGAACAGCATAGCACAGATTGAGGAGGAGACAACCATGTTGGGGACACTGACCGGAACACTGAAAAACGCCTCACTGATCAATCAGTGGATGAATGAATCTCTTCTTGCGATAAATCAGAGCGTAAGTTCCTTGTCCTCACAACCAGAATATACTGCGTTCTATTACCTTTATGCCGGTGGATGGACCGCTGGAAATGGCACATTCATAGGACAAATTATGCAGTATGCTCATTTGAAGAATATTGCAAACGCATCGGGCTATTATGAGATGTCCAGCGGTCTGATTGCAGAGGATAACCCGCAGGTGATTCTCCTGGATCAGTATGTAAACTATTCCGCCGTGACCACGCCTCCATACAATGAAACTTCTGCTTTCCTGAACGACAGGGTGGTCTCAGTTGTAAACGACTCATTCATCGATGATCCCGATTTCAGGATAATTTACGGAATTGCCTGGATACTTGACAGCGTCTATCCGACATTTGTATCCCTGCCTGCATTTCCGATACACTTAGAATATCCGCCGACATATGGTCTGTAGAAATGTTTAGAACACTGAGGAATCTCAGCACAGGTGAGAAATACAGCAGGTCTGGAACTTTATTTTTTATTTCAGCACTTGTACTCATCATAGCTGCTGTTTCTTCAGCCTTTCTTGGTGTGGTCTACATATCACCCATAGAAGTTACAAAGATTTTCCTTTCACAGATACCTTATCTCGGTCACTACTTTTCAGCTGGGATAGATGTAGCGCACCAGTCTGAGATAATCGTTTACCTCAGGGAGCCCCACATCCTTGGTGCAGTTATCATTGGCGCAGTCCTGGGAGTTGGGGGTGCAGTTATACAGAGCATATTCAAGAATCCGATCACTGAACCCTACATGATTGGCATATCCAGCGGAGCAGCTCTGGGAGCCGTACTTTCAATTGCCATTGGCCTGACCATACTCGGAGTATATACACTTCAGTTGCTAGCCTTTCTTTTTTCTGCGCTTATTGTAGGTCTCATTTACTTTTTCTCACTCCGCAGCGGTAGAGTACCTATAGTTTACATGCTTCTTACAGGCATTGCAGTTAGCGTCTTTGTCTCGTCACTTGTGGCTTTCATGCTATACAACAGTCCAAACCTTGCCAGTACGAGCGAAGTCTTCTTCTGGCTGATGGGATCGGTTGACACAATAACCTGGGCTGAGCTGATTCCTGTAGCACTACTTTCAATAGCATCAATGTTCATCCTTTCCCTGTATTCTAAGGAACTTGATACAATCCAGCTGGGAGAAGACTATGCCAGGTCTGTCGGAGTCAGGGTGGAATCGCTTAAGATTATCGCTTTAACCCTGGTGACAATAAGTGTATCTGCCGTAGTCTCCATTTCTGGCCTGATTGGATTTGTCGGCCTTGTTGTTCCTCATATCTCAAGGCTTATACATGGTGGCAGTAACAGAAAGGTGATTCCATCCTCAGCGATTTTAGGGGCACTTTTCCTAATTCTTGCCTACGATGTTTCCCGGCTCATTATTCCGCCCAAGGTCGTTCCTATTGGCATAATAACAGGTATGATTGGTGTTCCATTCTTTATATATTTACTCAGGAAATTGGCTGGTGGTTACTATGCTGATTGAGGCCAGTTCAATAGAATATTCAATAAACAGGTTCAAGCTTGGGCCTGTTTCGTTCTCAGCAAAAGGAGGAGAGATAGTTGGCATAGGTGGTCCAAACGGTTCAGGCAAATCGACGCTTCTGAGAATAATGCTTCGTCTTCTTCATCCGACTGGAGGCTACATAACGATTGATGGTAAAAATCTCGAAGAAATGACGCAGCGGGAACTTTCGAGAAGATTGGCTTACCTCCCTCAAACACTTTTTTCCCCGCTCAATCTCTCCGTGCAGGATGTCCTGCTTGCATCCCAGTACAGTCTGGACAAGAGGAGCAACAAGCTTGATACCATAATTAACAGATACGGAATCGAAGAGCTGAAGCACAGGGACTTCAACTCGCTCAGTGGAGGGGAGAAGCGGCTCGTTATGCTTATAGGCGCGATAAGCCAGGACTCTGATGCAATCCTGATGGATGAACCGGACACTTTTCTTGATGTGGACAAAGAAATACAGGTTATGGAGGAGATCAGGAATCTTCGCGATTCAGGTCGATCGGTAATTGTCATTCTACATGATCTGAATAAGCTTGCCGCGATCTGTGACAGCGTACTGATGCTCAAGTCCGGCAAGGTCATCGCATACGGATCCACAGATGATGTGCTTGTTCCAGAGGTTCTCGAAAGAATATACTCTGCATCATTCCGAACAGAACAAGTCTCCGGATCCATGAAGATTGATGCATTTCCAAGGAAAAAATCCTAGACCTGCATGACAGATTTTTCTAACATGGATATCGTATTGCGGTCGATATAGACAGTGAAGAATGAACAGTTTGTAAATCTTATATTGTGAGGATCAGCAATAAACTCTCTGAAAAACATGCGGATGAATCCACCGTGGCTTACCGCAAGAACCTTTTTGCCGGAATATTTGCTGACCAGGTATTTCTCTGTATTTATAACTCTCGACCTGAGATGATCGATGGTTTCAGCGCCGGGTACATCATCGAGCTTTTCAGAAAGTATGTTTGTCATCCTGAATCCATAGCGTTTCTCAATCTCTTCCAAGGTAAGATTCTCGGCAGCACCGAGAGATCTGTCCCTAAGTGCAGTCAGTATGATGACTTTATCAATAGCAAGCTCTTTGCTGAGTATCATTGCAGACTGGTAAGACCGACGCATTCCGCTGTGCAGTATCATGTCATATTCTTCTGCTTTGAATTTTTCGGCAATACTCTGAACCTGGTATCTTCCTGTCTCATTAAGATCAGAATCGATATCTCCCTGCCATGTTCTGCTGAGGTTTCCCTCCGTCTCTCCATGTCTCAGCAGAGTAAGTAGAAGAGCTTCTTTCATCATGCAACGCCCATGGGAAACGTTCTTTACCTATTTTGAGAAAGTCGTGTCAAGTTCCTTGATAATGTCAGCGCTTAGCCTTAGATCAGAAGCATTTACGTTTTCTTCGAGTTGCTGTGTGTTAGTGCTGCCGATGATCGGAAATATTGCCTTTCCTTTACCTATTATCCAGGCAAGAGCAACGTGAGACATGGTTGCATCGATACCTTTGGAAATTTCCCTCAACTTGAGCAGCTTTTCCCTGTTTCCCTCATTTATTTTGTTATCGGAAAAGTTCTTTTCATAAATGGATCGTGACTTGTCCTTCTTCGAACCCAGATATCTGCCAGCAAGAACTCCCTGAGCAAGAGGGCTGTATATCATTGACGCCATTCCGTTTTTCTCAGCAACTGCAATGTTTCTTCGTTCCTGGTCTCTTTCTATGAGATTGAATTTATCCTGGATAAAGGATGGCCTTTCAATCCCGTGCAATGAAAGATATTCTGCAATCTCGTGTGATTCAAAATTAGATAATCCATAGTGAAGAATTTTGCCATCGTCAATGAGTATGTTCATTGTCCTCGCTGATTCGTACCTTCCTGTTACACCGTCTGGTGCATGCATCAGATAAAAATCTACATAGTCCATCTGGAGTCTTTCTAGACTCTTTGCAATAGCAGATCTTACATGCTTCCTGTTTAACCCCAGATCATTCTGCAGGGCTCCGGTCCGTCCCATTACCTTGGTTGCAACCACAAAACTTTCCCTATCGTATCCCTTAAGGGCTTCACCAAGTATCTTTTCAGAGAGACCCACGGTCTGATAGTTACCCTGCAAGTTGTCCCTGTCGTATACTCCTCTGTATACATCTGCAGTATCAAAAAAGTTGATGCCCAGATCGTAGGCTTTCCTGATCAGTTTTAAGGAACTTTCTCTATCAACCTGCGGCTTGACCTTCGTTCCACTGTTTGGAAGGTACCATGTACCCAGGATAAGATCCGAAACCCTTATTCCTGTATTGCCAAATCCCCTGTAATTCATGATTCTGGAGCGCTTTGAAAGTTATCAAACTATCGGGCGGCCATATGTATGATGGATCGGATTTCGTCAGGAAATGCTTATATTTTATTTGCAAAGAAACTGCCGTAAAGCCTACTCACCTGCTTTTGCCGGTTCTTTTGCATCTCCAGTATAACCTAGTTCCTGGGCTCTTCTCATTGAATTATAGTAACCAGCAAACCCAATAATCACGACAGCGAATATTACGATGAAGAAACCAATACCGAGGTTATCGAGGTTGTGAACATGTATGCCAGTAGTAATTCCATAATCAAGCAGTTGCGGAAATACTATGATTAAGCCACCTGCAACGATGAATGCCAGTCCACCGTAAGTCAGCACATACCTGCTAATACTTTTTGCAACAAACGCAATGCCCTTCTTTGTCAATTTTTTGCTCTTAGATAGCCAGGCTCCAAATCCGGCTCCAAATGCGATCTGCATTGTCATTGTGCCGAGACCGAACAAGAGCCCCGGAACAAAACCCCAGTACATGTTTGGCATAGAGGGTGCAATTACGGTATAAATTATAAGGGCAAACGCACCAAATCCAAATCCCGCAATCAGTCCATGTACGAACGCCAGCCTCAGTGGTATTGGCTTCATATCTTCACCTATATAAATTGGGTTCGCTTCATGCTCCAGTTCCATATGTTCCTTCTCTGGGTTGTGCTTGTGAAGCCCTACTAGGCGACCAAGATTGTGCTCCAGGTAGTGCCAGTGAAGATATTTTCCTCTCGATGCGATATAAAGACCGGCGGCAAGCATGGCAATGCCTACTATAACGTAAGTCACGCCAAATGCAAGAGCGGTCATGAATATGCCTGCAAGTGCAAAGAATGCTACCTCCGACATGAGTGCCCGCTGTATTGTGAAGCCTGAAGAGAAAATTAATCCTGCTTTCATACCTTTTCGTGTACTATAGCTCCCTACTGAGTATGAAAATGTAATTGGCCATGTATGCTCGTCTGGTGTGATCCCATGAACAATACCCAGAAGGTAAGATATTATAAGTGCAGAAAGCAGATCAACATTTTGAGGGTCCCAGAGATTTATTGATACCATGCAGTCACCTGATATTTATTGGCTTTCCGTGAGGGCATGCTTTGGGTTTTCCTACAAAGTTTGAGAGTTTTACAAGTGATTCTTTATCCAGCATATAATCAAAGGAACTTACTTCCTTGCATGCTTTGTCGATGTCAATTCCACTGTCGACGAATATAGTTTCCAGGATCCTGTGGCAGTTAATTAGGTAATTATAATATGAATTGCCTGTGTCAGTAAGGACAATCATACCGCTTTCTCTCTTCAAAAGTCCTTTCGTTTCAAGTCTTTTAAGTATCTCAATAACCGTTGGCGGCTTGAGTTTAATATTTTGCGCAAGCTGCGAAAGACGAATTGGAAATTCGGATGAGGAAGAATCCCTAATTGCAAGGATGCAGTCTCTCTCCCTCCTTGTCAATTTTAGTTGTTCGATCATGTCGTTAGTATTACACTAATGTATTTAATATTAACTAATCACGTTAGGCGTGTGCATGACCAGCGGTCCATCAATCTTCCGAAATATCTAAGTTTGATTTTAATAATAGAATTCCACTCTCAATAACAATCCATTATCGGACACCTGGCTGGTCTTAAGGATGGATGATGCATTCCTTTCGAGACACCGCAAATGATGAAGCCATCTGTATTACATTTTACGAAAGTATGAGCAAGAAAGCTCCGACCTTCAGGGAGGAGATGAATTGCGGAAAGTTTAGTAATTCCTATAATATAGCAAGATCAGTACCCACGGGCAGCGGGGAATTAACGCCTGATAAACCACATAAAAGTGGAGGAAGATGGAATAAGACCTTTGGAATAAATGATAAAGGAACCGTCTATGAAGCAGGAACCTCCCATCCTTTAGGGAGGAGAGGATGTCAGAAAAGAAAATCACTGTAATATCAGGAAGATTTTATAATTAGGCTTCTGAAAGATAAGCCAGTGAATTGAAGATTGAAGCGCGGGGAGAGGGATTCGAACCCTCGCTCTCATAGAGAAACAGCTTAGCAGGCTGCCGCCGTACCACTGGGCCATCCCCGCTTAAGAGCCGAATCTTTCCTGTAGGTCGTTGGCGATCTGTTCTATCACTTCTTCGAAATCCTCGTTTTCCAGGGTTACGATTTCCCCGGTAGGGAGCATTATCTTCGCGTAATAGATTTCGCCGTCCTTGGTGATTTCCACTTCAGCAAGTTTGTCTTGCATATAACTTCGGTAAAACTGAAACCTATATTATCCTTAGTTCTTCTCAAGAGACCATGATTTATAAATTCTACATATTTGANATGAGCGAGACCTGACTCGCAGTAGCTGTGTTATNTCTGCGTGCAATATTGCCAACTGGTGAGGAAAGCCCAGAAAATATTTTACTCAGAACGATATGGAGGATATAGATGGTTTTTACAGTAGATGGATCCTCGTCACCAATTTCGGTTACCTCATTACTCTCTTACATTCCATTCAAGTATCCTGCATATGCAGTCATTGTGTTGATTGTCATACTCTTTATGTATAGGCTTGTGAGAGCAAAGTTTGGAGAAAAGTTCACCCATACAAGAGTTTTCATCTCCCCCGTTATATATTCACTGCTTGTACTTATAACATTTATCTACCAACCGGAGATAATCATTGTTTCGAGTTTCATTATCGCTCTGCTTGGTGTTGTCCTCGGAGTGGCATTAAGCAGCAACGTAAAGATATTTGAGAAGAAAGATGCCATGTATTACAAGAGATCTGTGCCAGTAGCGTTCTTTTTTACACTCTTCTTCACACTTAAGATACTGGCGTTGCTCTATTATCCCACACTATACCTGGTTTCCATCTTCTCAGTCTTTCTTACGGTAACAACAGGAATGCTGATCGGTGAAGCTGTTGTTATTTACCACAGACATTCCAAGTTCTACAACACTGCAAGATCAGATGTCTGAATGCATTTTCCTGATAAGGGAGAGAGCTTCCTTTACGCCCTTTTGGGGTAGGAGACATTCTTTCATTGAGCAGACCAAAACGCTCTCAACGTTGTCCTTTGATGCTTCCTCGATATCATGCCTAGCATCTTTCTTATAAGATATGATAACTCTTGGTTCATAGACGTGGGACAGTTCTTTCAGGCTGTCTTTGCGTAATCTTTGATCCTGAAGGACCATATCATAAGATGGTCCTATCGCAAAGTCAACCGCTGTCAGCATGTACAGATAGAAGGATGGATTGGTCTGCAGTGATTTACCAGCGGCTTCGGCTATCCTGAGAGCATTTTCATACATCATGTCGCTTCCCAGAATTATCGAGAATGTAAGCAAGTTCTGCATTTCAAAGGAATTTCCGCTTGGGATAGCACCATCATGGAAATCTTTAGTCTTCAGGGGTGCATCCTCCATTTCTGTAGTGAAGTAACCACCTTCGGCTGAGGAGAATTTGCTGTCGAGATATTCCTGAGCTTTCAATGCCCTTTTGAACAATCTCTCCTTTCCTGTCGCCTCGTACAGTTTAAGCAGTCCGGCTATTGTAAAGGCATAATCATCCAGGAATCCGGGGATGTCCACCGAACCGGAAATATATCTGTGCATAATCTTCCCGTCAGGTTTGATCATATTATCAAGGAGGAATGACGCTATACCTTCTGCTTCTGCAAGGAACACACCNTCCCCAGTGGAGAGATAACATTTTGACAGCGACCAGAGAAGCAGACCATTCATGTCAGAAAGTACCTTATCATCCTTGTGAGGCTGGGATCTCAGGGATCTCAAGGCTTTTAATTTTTCCCTGGATACCTTGATTATATCCTGTACTTCGCCGAGAGGTATGTTAAAAGTGTTTGATGCTTCCTTGAAGCTGTTAGCAACAAAGAGTATATTTTCTGAAGTGAGTCTGCCGGATGATTCCTCGTGGAAGTTTCCGTCGGGTTCAATTCCATAAACATAGGAGAATATCTCAGCATCATGTTCGCCAAGCGTACTCTTGATCTCCTGCATTGTCCATGTATAATACTTGCCTTCCTGCCCTTCGCTGTCNGCATCTATAGCTGTAATGAATGCTCCATCGCTCGTCTTCATCTCTTCGTTAAGGAACTGCAGAGTTTCGATCATCGCGTTAAGATACTCATCATTCCTGTTGACAGAGAAAAGTTCNGCAAGTGAAGATAATATCAAGGCTTGATCATAAAGCATCTTCTCGAAGTGGGGAAGCTTCCATGCATGATCTGTAGAATACCTGTGGAACCCATGGCCTATCTGATCAGTTATGCCTCCTGCAAGCATGCCATTGATCGTCTTTTCTACCATCACCAGTGCTTTATTATCCTTATATCTGTGATAATACCTCAACAGGAATAGCAGGTAATGCGTCGAAGGAAATTTTGGGCTCGATCCAAAACCGCCGAATTGAGGATCAAATGCATTCTCAAGATCAGAATAAGCTGCCTTCAGTAGATCGGGGGAAATCGGATTGTCAACCTTCTGTCTGTTGGAACTTGAAAGGGCTTCAAGCACCTTTTTACCCTGATCAATAAGCTCATCCTTTCTGGTGCGCCATAATTCATCAATGCTGCTGCACAGTTCGACAATACCCATCATGTTTCGACGTGAATGCTTAGGAAGGTAAGTGAAAGCAAAAATGGGTTTGCGGTCTGGGGTTAAGATGAGATTCAACGGCCATCCACCGCTTCCGGTCATCATCTGGCAGACGTTCATGTATAGATTGTCAAGATCAGGTCTTTCCTCGCGATCGACCTTTATTGAAACAAAGGTACTGTTCATTGCTTTTGCGACCTCTTCATCCTCGAAGCTTTCCCTTTCCATGACATGGCACCAGTGGCATGTAGAGTAACCAATACTGAGGAAGACTGGCTTATCCTCCTTGCGGGCCTTTTCGAAGGCCGCATCACCCCAAGGATACCATTTGACTGGGTTNTGTGCATGCTGTTGCAGATATGGGCTCTTCTCGCCTATCAGGAAGTTACTTGTATTGCTCATGTGAACTACGGCAAAATTCTTCCAGTCTGAATAACCTTTTGTAGCTCGCATTTCTGCCGGGAAGTTGCATTGAACATTGGATTGTGCATTTTAAGCATATAATTCTTAATATCCTTCTAAATTACAGGAACCGGTTGCAGTTAGATTTTACAGTATCGCTTATCGTGTTCATTGCCGTCATGATCCTCGTTGTGACGAGACCGAGGCATCTNAGCATAGCCGTTCCTCCGATAGTTGGTGCCATCATTCTNATCCTTCTTGGAATCATAGGGGAACACGATCTCATCTATGTTATAAGTATCGTATGGAATGCTACGATAACGCTGATTGCAATTATTTTTCTTTCACTTATTCTTGACGAAATTGGATTTTTCAGGTACATAGCCATCCGAATTACGCTCTACTCTCGAGGAGTGGTGAGGCGTCTTTTCATTTTGGTTGTCCTCTTGACGTCTATTGTAACAGCACTTTTCTCAAACGATGGCAGCATAGTTGTCATGACCCCCATTATGTATGCCATTCTCAGGGAGACAGATGCCCCAAGAAAGGTTTACATTCCGTTTCTTGTATCTGTGGGATTTGTGGCTGACGCAACCAGCCTCCCTTTCAGCATAAGCAATCTTGTGAATATAATAAGTGTAGGCTTCTTTTCAATCCCGTTCTTAGAATATGCAAGGGTCATGATCATACCGGATATNGTTGCAATTGCCTCGAGTGCGTTGGTTCTCTACCTACTTTTCAGGCATAGCTTCCATGAGGATATTTCGCTGGAGAAGCTTCCGCGACCGATCGATGTTGTCAAGGATGTGCGTCTTCTCAAAACTGCTTTCATAGTCGTTGCTTTGCTGGTAATATTATACGCAATTACAGGATTGTTTCTTGTCCCTATTTCTGTTATTGCTGTTCCTGGAGTTGCCCTTTTCTACCTGTACGCACGAAGCAGGACAGATATTCCGGGGAAGAAGCTTATTTTTAATACACCATGGGAAATCATATTTTTTGCGCTTGGCCTCTTTATTGTCGTGTATGCCCTTTCAAAGAATGGGGTTGTTGACGCACTTGCTTATACCTTATCCTATTTTTCAGGACTGTACTTGCCGCTACGCATGATTACTTACGCATTCCTTTTCTCTTTCCTTGCATCTATTATGAATAACCTTCCTGCTGTCATTACGGTAAACCTGACGCTTATCCATATCCACCAAAATTCTTTGGTTTATCTGAATGTCCTTGCAAATGACATAGGAACGAAATTCACTCCGATTGGATCTCTTGCAACCCTTCTCTGGATGAACATATTGAGGAGAAAGGGAGAGAAAGGAATAACATACAGGTATTTCGTAAAGGTGGGCATACTGGTAACACCGCCAGTGCTTGTTCTCTCTGTTGTTGCGCTCTGGATTGTTCAGATGATCTAAATTTTATATCAGGGCTGATATGCTGTTCTATGAACAGGGCAGTGCTTATCCGGCATGGAGAGAGTGAAGCTAACGTGCTGAGAATTGTCGATGATGACGTTGCTGCAAGATATCACCTCACCGATCTTGGCAAAGGGCAGATCAACTATGCCCTTACCCAGCTGAAGAAACTGAAGCTGGATAAGGTTGTATCCAGCCCAATACTTCGGGCAAGGGAATCTGCAGAAATAATTGCACATGAACTGAAACTGGAGGTTGAGGTCGATCCGGATCTAAGAGAAGCTGGACAGGGCCAAAAGGTTCAGAGAGGGTATGACCAGCTTCCACCTTTATACAGGAATTTTACAGGACAGGAAACATGGGAAAACATCGCAATCCGGATGCAGAATGCACTTGAAAGGCATGAAGGGAATTGTGTTGTAGTATCTCACGCACTGCCAATTCGGTGTCTTATATCTTCATATCTTGGTATAATGGAGGAACCGTCTGCCTTTGGCATTCAGGTTGAAACCGCATCCATGTCATGTGTTGATGTAATCGCAAAGAAGGTATTCAGTGTCGGATCGTTCGTAATATCAGGAAACATTGTGCGGAAGTTCAACTAGCTTCCTGAAGCAACCCGTTTAACATGCTCTGAAACCTTATCGGCGATTTCAGAAAGAAAGTTTTCGTCCTTCATACCGAACGCGTTTCTGGTATCTGAATCCACGTCGATTTCACCTATTGGATCCCCGTGTATCCTTACCGGAACGACTATTTCGGAATTGGTGCTGGGAAAACATGCCAGGTAGGTCTTGTTGGACTTGACGTCTTTTTCGTTAACAATTTCATTCCTCAGGACTGCCAGGCTGCAGAGCCCATCGCCGATCTTAATTTTCTTGTGTTCAGTCTCGTCTCCGCTGAAGTTCTTAAGGACTAGATTCTCGCCGCTCACAACATAGAAACCAACCCAGCTGTACCGCTTGTCGATCTTCCTAAGATAATCGCAGACAAACTGAAGGACTCCGGCAGAGTTCTTCCCTTCCGGGCCATTCATAAACCTGATTATCTCATCGAGTGCATGATTGTAATCCATAATAGATGATGTCATTCTAAAATAAAAGATATTTTGTAATCCAATTTCCCCTATTCAAGGAAGATGTGAAATATCCATAGTAGAGTATCGCTTTATTCACTCTGCATAAATGATCAGCATGAATGATTCATCTTATGCAAGGATAAAAAGGTGAGAATAATATTAAGCAAGACATACTGCATATGATGTTAATCTTCAATACCTTGACCAGAAGGTTAGAGGAGTTAAAGCCCCGGGATGGGCGAAGATTGAAGGTATTCGTGTGTGGACCTACCGTTTATGATTATATTCATATAGGCAACGCAAGAACATTTGTTTTCTTTGATGCGGCAGTAAAGTATCTCAGATACCGCGGATATTCGGTATTCTATCTGCAGAATATCACCGATCTGGATGACAAGATAATAAACAGGGGAAAGGAGACCGGCACCGAACCATCCTTGCTTGCAAGAAAGTTTTTCAAAGCATACATTACAGATATGGCAATGGTGCGTGCTGATGCTGTCTCCTACTACGCGTTTGCAACTGATTTCATACGTGAAATTGCAAGTCAGGTGAGAAGACTGCTTCGTGCAGGCGTTGCCTATGTGGCCGAGGATGGTGTTTACTTTGATGTTTCAAGCTTCAAGGACTATGGAAAGCTTTCGGGTCAAAAGCTTGACCAGATAATGCACATGGTTAGACATGAGATGAGCGCGTCTAAACGGAATCCTGAAGATTTTGCACTGTGGAAATTTACTGGCAGTGATGAGGAAGGCTGGAATTACAAGTGGGGACATGGAAGGCCAGGATGGCATATTGAAGATACCGCAATAACGGAGGAGATGCTGGGCAAAACATATGATATACATGGAGCAGGATCTGATCTGATATTCCCTCACCATGAAGGGGAAATAGCAATTATGCGAACCCTTTCCGGAAGAAGTAAGCTGGCAAGGTACTGGATCCACACAGGCATGCTTAACATATACAACAGGAAAATGGCAAAATCAGAGGGAAACATGATCAATCTCAGAGATGCTGTGGAGAAATATGGCGGAAATAATCTCAGATTGTTCTTCCTTAACGCAGGTTACAGATCTGAACTCATTTTTGATGAGTCAACTGTTCATGAAGCGGGCCAGAATCTGAACAAGATTCAGTCTCTATATGACAGGCTAAGGCAGAAGCAATCGTTCGGATCTTCCAGGATTGATGTTTCTGCCTACAGGGAGAACATGGTCACTGCAATAGATAGGGATTTTGATTTCCGTACGGGCATTGTCACTTTACTGGATTTCGTAACCAGGGTCAACACAGAATTCAAGGATCTTTCGGAAGCCGCATGCAGGGAATGCATTGATTTCCTATCTGAGGTCGACACCTTCCTTTGCGTCCTGAATTCTTCTTCAGGCAAAGAGAAATATGATCGTATCGTTGATGCAGTCCTTGAGATCCGGGAAATGTTAAGAAAGAAGAAGGAGTTCGATCTATCCGACAAAATAAGATCCATGTTATCAGAGGCAGGTATCGAGATAGAAGACACGGGAGGCAGAGTGACCTGGAGGTTGAGACATTGAGAAAAGGTTGGATCATAGTTGATATGGTAAATGATTTTGTAACAGGAAAGTTTGGATCAGAGGCGGCAGTTGCTGCTGCGAAGAGGACTGGAAAAGCACTTTCGAAGGTTTCAGATAACCTCACAGTAGTTTTCACCTTAGATACGCATGTGCCGAATGATCCAGAATTCAAGGTATGGGGGGAGCACTGCCTGATAGGAACTTCTGCTTCTGAACTTGATCGTAATGTTTCAAGCTACGAAGGATACAGGATCCGGAAAAGACGCTACGACTCCTTTCTTGATACCGATCTGGATCCTTATCTCAGTATGCATAATGTCACCGATCTATATGTTTCTGGAGTCAGCACAGATATTTGCGTCGCACACACAGTCGCTGGAGCATTTTTCCGTTACTACAACATCACGGTTGTGAAGGATCTGTGCGCAAGTATTGATCCTGAGGATCATTCGAAGGCACTGAAATCAATGAAAAAGTATTATGGTGCAAGAATCATTAACCTGAGCCAGTTCCTGATGGAAGTCATATAAATGAAATTTAATGTTGCAAGTGAAGCTGAGGTACTTTCCGCTGAAAACAGCGATGTATATTTCCAGCGATCCCTTTCATTCCTGAAGAACAAGAAGTTCAACGATGATGTCGTCGCCGAAGTCACTGTCTCAGCGTTCGAGAACCCTTGGATCACATTCACAGGGCTTGACGATGTCCTTACCCTCCTGGAGGGCAGAGTTAAAGATCTTTATGCAATACCCGAAGGCACCATCATTCCATACAAGGATTTCAAAGGAATTCCAGCGCCTTTCATTTCCATTCATGGCAAGTACAGGAATTTTGGTGAACATGAAACTTCTTTGCTTGGCTTCATCTGCCAATCGTCGGGGATATCGACTCTTTCGTCAAAGGTAAAGATCGCTGCCGGAGATAAGCCTGTCTATTCCTTCGGAATAAGAAGGATGAATCCTTTCATTGCACCGATGATCGACAGGGCGGCATATATAGGCGGAGCTGATGGGGTCTCTGGAATCAAGAGCGGAAAAATTCTTGGTCTCGAACCTGTTGGTACAATGCCCCATGCAATATCCCTTCTTCTTGGAGACGAGGAAGCATGGAAAGCAGTTGCCGAGGGTACAAAAAAAGGTCCAGTTACTGTGCTGATAGATACATATGATGATGAGAAATTCGCTGCCATTAAAGCAGCGGAACTCCTCCCCAACCTGGATTTTGTGCGTCTCGACACTCCAGCATCAAGACGCGGAAATTTTGCGAATATTGTCAGGGAAGTGAGGTGGGAGCTTGACCTCAGAGGGCATGAAAGAGTCAGGATAATGGTTTCAGGTGGGTTGAAGGAAGCCGATGTACTTGAATTATCTGAGGCGGGTGCAGACGCCTTTGGTGTTGGGACCTCAATCGCGTCGGGGAAAACAGTCGATTTTTCCATGGATATAGTGGAGATAGCGAACCAACCAAAGACAAAGAAGGGAAAGCTTTCCGGAGCCAAACACGTGCTTAGATGCGATGACTGTGGCAGGATTGAGGTTGTTCCAGCTTCGAAGGTTGATGACGTATGCCAGTGCGGCGGTAAGCTCAAGAATGTAATGGTTCAGTACATCAAGGACGGAAAGATCATAAGGAGAGAAAAGCCGGCAGATGCGAGGAGAAGGGCTCTGGATTTCCTGAAAAAGAATTTTGCAAAACCTTCAAGCTAGTTTCATGCTGCAATCAGTCATATATTCCAATGCAATTCTTAGGACATGAAAGCCGCGATAATGGAAGGTATAAATGGGAAGATAAAAAGCACCAGCCTGCAGGATCCTGATCCAGCAGATGATGAAGTTGTAATCAGACAAAACCTGACTGGGATATGTTATCGTGACCTTCTAACTCATGAAGGTTTCTTCCCAAGGGCTAAGTTTCCGATTGTTCCAGGACATGAAGTTTCTGGGGTAATTGTGAAGACTGGAAAGTCTGTCAGGAAATTCAAGGTTGGAGATAGAGTAGCGTCACTAATTTATATACCATGCGGCAAGTGCGAGTACTGCAGAAGCGGAAGGGAAAATTTATGCCCAAACAAACAGACGCTGGGCGAGACAGTACAGGGATCCTACGCTGATATGGTAAAAGTACCGGAAAGATGCCTGGTAAAGATCCCTTCAGCAGTACCAGAAGAGCTGGCTACTATCACTGCATGCGTTACAGGAATGGTATATCATGCACTTTCTGTCTCCGGCCAGTTACTACCCGGTGAAAATGTTCTGGTGACTGGTGCAGGAGGAGGAGTTGGAGTGCACGCGGTTCAGGTAGCAAAAGCTCTGGGTGCAACTGTTTTTGCGTATACCAGCTCAAAATGGAAAGCGGAAAAACTCCAGGATATTGGTGTGGACCACGTTCTTCTGAGCGAAGAATTTGATCGAGAGGCAAAAGGTTACCCTGGCGGCGGAATTGATCTAGCCCTTGACACTGTCGGACTTCCAACATTCTCACGTAGCCTCAGATCGCTGAAGTTCGGAGGCAGGCTTGTCGTTATAGGAAACGTGCAACCGGTTCCTGTGGAACTCCCATTGGGTCTCATCATTCTGAAAGGAAACAGGATAGAGGGGAGCATAAGCTCAACAAGGGAAGATATGAAGAATGTGCTGAAACTATCAGCCAAAGGCTCAATCAAGCCGGTAATAGCAGAGAAAGTTGATCTTGATCATATTGAGGATGCTTATTCTATGATTAAGGATAAGAAGAACCTCGGACGTGTTTTGATTGATCTGAAACCATGAACTGTTCCTCTTGATGATGCTTTCAAAGGAATATTGTTATGGAAATTCTCTTGATACATGAAGGCATAACAATAGTGACAGAATTACCTTCGTGAAAAGAAGGCTGACGAAAGCATTAATTAGGGGCTTAAATTCCTGACTGGATCATATGGAAGAGCTCATCTGTAACATTGAATTTGATAAAGATGATGATAAATATTATGCTAAGTTGAGAACAGAGATAGGTGGATTGAGGGAATTCACAGGGATAAGTTTTGAGGACGTTCTCAACCAGGTCATGGTGGAGCTCGAAGAAGAGATGTCCTGATAATTTTCTTGTCTGACTCGATTGTACCAAAAATAAATTATTATAACCCTTGATTAACAAATACGTTTAAACTAACTATCCTCATAGTGGCATCATTGCTATTGGTGTTGCCTGCTTCAATTGCCGCTTCATCGGCTGGGAATGTTAGTATATCAACTGGCACTTCTCCTGGGGTTACTGTCACTCTTCCACATGGAGACCAGCTTAATTTCTCATACTCCTATCTCCTTGTATATGCGAATGTTGAGACAACCACAATATTGGGCCAGTTTGAACAACACACTGTCTTGTTTGGGGCAGATCTCAGTGTAATTAATTGGAACATTTCGATAAGAGGAGATACAACGTATTTCAACGCATCTTTTCCCCTTGTTCAAACAACATTTAGCCCTATAGGCTTTGACGATAATCTGACAAACCTGACCCCTTTTCATATTCTATCAGGACTCAACTTAACTCCGGAGGCATCACTTTCTGTCCAGATCAGTATAGACAAGAATGTCTCAACTCGACTCTATGCATATAATGTTACGAATAGTGCAAATGCAGCGGACTTCACGAACCTGAGCGTCTCTACGCTCAGGATAGATAATTACATCAACATTTCAAAAATCCCTCTTGCAAATATAATTCCTTACAATGTTGTACTGCTGCAGAGCCTTAACGCCACTATTAACGGGAATAGGGGTAACTTTATTGGATTCAATGCAAATTCAGATGACTTTGAAAAGAACCAGTTTAACGGCTTTGCAATTGGTTCGTCTGATCTGATTGGTCATTCAAGTGGATTGCTCTGGTGGCTTCCTAGCTATACTTCAAATGGGCAGGTTTACCCACTGCACTATAGCTTCCTTAAAACAGAAGGGGCCCTCTATCTCGCGTTTCAGTTCCATGGTGAATCTTCCGGTACCATCGTAGCACAGGATCCATATCTTTCGATTGTCAATGAAACAATCAATGGGATCAAGATCATAAACCAGCAGATTCACCTTGCGTTCGAGATCCTTATTCATAATATCGAGCTGGTAACTGCAGGATCGGTAATCGGTGTTCTCCTAGTGGGTGTAGCGTATACCTCATACAGATCTAAGAAATTCTAGGGACCAAGCAGATCGATTATCGCAGACGCCATTGTATCTAAGAAGCTCTGCCTGAATTTCTTGACAATCGAAAGTACGAGTTGTCCGTCTGTAAGTGAAGGGACCTCCAAGTCATGATTCAGTATATCCTCGACCTTCATTGTGTTAATGATGTCTATGTATTCAGATTTCTTTTTCCATCTTTCAAATGCTCTCGTTGATGCTTTTCCACCGTGGGCTAGGCAGTCAAGAATTATTTCCCTGGACACACGGTTTCTGAGAAAATATACAATAAGCCTCTCCTTCGGGTTCCCAGACATGTTGGAAAAGTACCTCAGAAGCTTTCCATCACGGCGCTTTGATACTTTCAGCTCCTTCTCGAGTTGGTAGAGATGGTATTCGAGCTGGCCATTGGCGAGGCCGGATCTGCGCTGAAGCTCTCTGAAATGTAAGCCGGGATTTTCCTGTATAATCGAAAGTAGATCTGTCCGTGTGTCTGCCTTGGCGAGCAATTTCAGTTTCCTCTTAATATTCCTGAATAAAACAGTAGAAGTATGAGCAGATCTGTAACAATAAATGCCGGAATTATCAGAATGCCAAAATAGGCAGGATAGAACAGGTTGACGACAACAAACAGGTTTGTTATCAGTATAAGGATGAATGATGCAGCGAGGTACTTGAAAATCCGAACACCAGCCCTCCTGCTAGCCCTAAAAGTGACGGTGATCATAAAAATTGATAACACAATGGAAACAGCCGCAATAGCTGCAAAATAATCAAGCATAATACCTGAAAATAAATGAGCTAATTAATGTTCACGTCTTTCTAAGCATCCAAAAAGTGAAGAAGTACTGTCAGGCAATAATTAAAGCGTGAAGCCAAGCTTGAGAAGCTCCCTTCTTACTTCGCCGGGGATTGGGTCATCCGAAATCGGTTCGAGTTTACTGGATCCCGAGGATCCCTGTTTTTTCCTGAACGCATATAAACCAGATTTCGCAGCTGCAATGTAAATCTGCCCGGAACCAAAGGCCGACTTAATGAAGTCATGCAGATACAAGGATAGGAGTTCGCGCGGCGAGAATAACCTTATAAATTGAATATTACGGCTGAAATCGATCAGATCGTTCGTTGCATACATTATTCTTGAACCTCCGCTGATAGCTGCCTTGACCACCTTGCCAGACCTGACCATGTCTCTGATTATCGAGTCAAATGTCTCCTGATCCTCCGAGGCAGTCAGGCGATTGTACCTTTCCCAGTCAATGAAACCAAACTTCTCCAGTATTCCCCGAACCACAAGAACGGCGGCTTCCCTGTTCTTGAATTTTTCAGGGACAAAAACGAATCTCCTGGAACTGTCCCTGGCTATTATCGAACGGGAGTAAAGTGATTTTAGTGTTGCAGAAATGCCAAAGATGTTTGTACGCAGGTTCAGTATGATATCCTTCTCTGATATTCCGCTGGTCTCCATTATGAGTCGCAATATGCGCTGATCCCCCTCGGTGAGTTTCTTCTCCCTCAGCGTTCTGAATAGAGATGCAGATTCCATCGTGCCCGAAACGTTCAACGAGAATGGTCCCTTGAATGTGTATAGAACCCGCGATCTTATGTAGCTGCTGAGCTGGATTGCCGATATTCCAGAATAGTATGCTTCCAGATCATTGGAAAAGCCAAAAATGGTGTTTTTCATGCTGTCGTATATTGAATCGGTTGTTCCTCTGTTTTTGTACTCCCTGTGCGCAGCATACTGGATCAATTTGTTCAGCGGCAAATCAACGACAGCAATTTCACCGATCGAGAATGATGTTCCTGTCACCCTTATACCTGCTGACTTTGCAGCTTTCAAAATCAAATCTGGTGCATTTTCATAAATAATGGTTGAAAACTTCTGCCTTTTGGCAAGATTCAGCAGGTAGCCAACGAGAGAGGTAGCGAATGATTCGTCATGAACGTTTCCTTCAGAGATTATGAGGGAATCCTCTTTGACTTCAAAGTTGAATGATGCGCCCAGCATCCCTTTAGTGACGAAGTGGTAATCATACTCGCTGTTCTTTAAGTCAGTGCGAATGTAAAGTGACATTGGATCATTGGAAGATATGATGATTCCTTCTTCGGACGGCTGCCCGGCTTTCGCCTTTCCATAAAGCACTTCCCCGTTCCTATAGCTCCGTTCAGCCTGGATTTCACCTTCAAGACCAGTTGTGTAAAACCAGAAAGCATAGGACAGTTCAGTTAGCGAAACAGGACCGAATTTTTCAATCAATATCTCAATTGCGGTCTTCTTTTCAATGGGATCCCTGTCAGCCATCATCGGTATTATCCTGCCTTCGCCATCTCTCCCTATCAGGCAGAAGAATTCTGCGTTCCTGAGCATCTGCAAAACCACGCTCCTGTCAAGTCCCAGCGATTCCTGGATCAACTCTTCGGTATTGGCTCCGTTTCTAATGACAGCAAGAAATCCCATCATGCTGTTGTCGGGCTCCTCATACCTCAGCGCGTGAAGAGCCTCAACCAGCCATGGAACGGCATACGTTTTCTTGTGCCTGATTATACGCCCACTAAAAACCGCCCTCTGCGATATCATCTCACCAAGCTTATCAGAAGAAAACGAGTCTATCCTTGCATTCATAGACCATGTATCCAGGGCATAGCCATATTTATCGAAATATTCTTCGAGATCACTGACTGTCCCCTCCAACCACAATAGCCTGGAAGAATGAACATCGCCTTCGCTGCCGGATCGAAGAGCATCTAGATCACTGCGGAGTATATATTGCTTCGAGAAGACCGGGGTAACAAAATCAAGCGTCAGGACCTCTTCCTTTACCATCCTGTCAAGCGATGATTGCAGGATATCCTGTGGAGCGGGAAACCTCAGCATGATCTCGTCAAAAGTGAGTGGGCCAATGGACCCAAGAAGCAACACTATTGAGCGACGGATGCTAAGTTCCCTGTCTTCACCGGTAGCAACTATCTGGTTTCTGATGAAATATACCTGATTGTCACGAATCTTCCTCCTTATGAGGTAGGCTGATTCAAGCCTGTTAAGTGCAGATCGCACATCTCCCTCCTCTAGTCTTGTAACAGTCCGGATTTCCCTCATTGTCTTGAATGAACAGGCTTCCAGAACGATCTTTTCCTTCTCGTCGGGTGTAATGCTTATCTCAAATATGCTTCGAATCATGTTATAGTACTGCATGCTTGTCCACTGGGTTCCTCGCATATAGACGGAAACTATGCTGTCGTTATCGATAGACTCCTCAATGGATGATCTAATGTCCAAATTTGTGTAAGGAAATGGTGAATTGAATCTGTTTCTCATGGGATCGACAGTAAGGAAATGGTTGTAGAACGCTATCAGATCTTCAGGAGAGTTTATTTTAGGTATCTTGTTCAGGAAATAGTTCTCCACCATGTGCGGATCCCTGAACATGAAGGAGATCTCTCCTCCCGAATATATTTTGTCAAGAATCTTTCCCTGCAGTTCCTTCAGGAGCTTGGAACGATCTTCCATAAGTACAATGTCAGATATACCAGCGAGTATGAGGCCATATGAGAAGGGACTGCTCTCCGTGCTGTAGTTCAGTATATCGTACCTCTCTCTCTTTATAACTTCATCAACATACTGCAGCGCGCGGGGAACATCCATCATGTCGTTCATGATCTCATGAAAGGTTTCCTTGATGACTGGAAATGATTCCATCGAACCAAGCGTTCGGAGTACCTTGTCGCTTCTAAGCTGCTGCCTGACTACCGAAATATCGAAACCCTTGTATTTTCTGAGGACCATGAGAGACCTGGTCGCACAGTGCCTGAATCTCTGCTTGAATACTTCAGTGTTGATTATCGATCTTCTTACCAGATCAGAAAAATCTGATTTCTTTATGGTCTTTATCTGCTCCGCTATCGATATCTTCTGATTAGTGGTGAGCATGAAACCATCATCTGTTACTGTAATCCTCGTGTTGACGGAGTAATTGTTTGAGATGGCCTGAGCAATGCCCCTGGAGAGTGCATCGTTCACCCTTCTTCCCAGTGGCACGTGATATATTGTGTTGTAGAGTTTGGCGTTGTCGATATACCCTTCAACCAGCAGCCAGTCGTTCGTTGGCATTCCAAATGCCCCCTGTGATCGTATATATGATACTATACTCCTTGCACCCTGAGGATCCAGACGATAATCAGCAATCAGCCATGATTCAACATCCTCTTTCTTTGATATCCTTCTGGCTACTTCTTCTCTGAATTTTCCCACCAGTACGCCGAGATCATAACTTCTTGGAAGCATTTCTCCTGTCCAGGAAGGCACTGTTGGCCTCATTCCGGATGCGTCCTTGACAATAACCCTGTTTCTTCTTGTACTCAGGTACATATGAATTTTGGCACCTAGAACGAAGACGTCTCCCGGCTTCAGCCGCTCGACAAACTTGTCACTGAGTTGGCCAAGATGCTTTCCTGCCTCATTGATGACCTGATAATCTGCCTCTTCAGGAATCGTGCCGACGTTCATGAAAAAGATCATTCTGGAGCTTCTCTTTTTGCCAAACTTCCCATCCTGTTCGTCAAACCATATTTTTGAATATATTGTCTGATCTTCGACCTGCCCGCCCAGATATTTAAGGGTATTTATGTAGTCATCATGGTCAAGTGTGTGATAACTGAATGACCTCCTCAGGACTTGATATGCCTCCTCGACGCCCCATGCCTTCTCCAGTGACATGCCTACAATGACCTGAGATAGAACATCCAGGGAATTCGTAGGAATAGTAACACGATCTATCTCCTTATCGTATGCTGCCTTTGTTAATACGGCACACTCCACAAGATCATCAAGCTCGAATACCACGAACCTGCCCTTCGAGAGCACATCCAGTCCGTGGCCTGACCGACCGATTCTTTGTAGACCTTTGGAAACAGATTTTGGGCTTCCTATCTGTATCACCAGATCTATGAATCCTATGTCAATACCTAGCTCTAGCGATGTGGAAGTTATGACACACTGGAGTTCACCGCTCTTCAGCCTGGATTCAACATCTATCCTTGTCTCCTTCCCGAGAGAGGAGTGGTGTGCCTCAATGCTTTCAATTCCACGGGCCTTGAGGCGCATTGCAACATGCTCTGTACCGCTTCTCGTGTTCGTGAAAATAAGCGTTGTACGATGCTGCCTTATAAGATCTGTCAGGATAGAATACATGCGCTCATTTGCGACCTCATAACTGACCTTGGTAAGATCATCTACTGGTGTCAGGACCTTCAGATCCAGTGCCTTTTTGGTATCAGCTTCTATGATCGAGACTTCCCTTGGCTTATCATCCTCATATCCGCACAGGTAGTTTGCAATCAGTTCCAGCGGGGCTTGTGTNGCGGAAAGGCCTATTCTGACAACGCTGCCTGTTATAGACTCAAGCCTCTCAAGATTGGCGGANAGCAGAGTGCCCCGCTTGTTTGCAGATATTTCGTGGATTTCGTCTATAATCACATATTTGATCCCTTTCAGATGCTCCCTGAACTTTGGTGCAGTGAGGGATAATGTAAAGGATTCCGGCGTAGTTATCAGGATGTGCGGTGGTTTGCGGAGCATTTTCTGTCTCTCGCTCTGCGATGTGTCNCCTGATCTTACTCCGACCCTAATCTTCGGAAAGTCATTACCTCTGCTCTTCGCAAGTTCATCAATTTCTCTCAGAGGTTCTTTCAGGTTCCTATCAATATCATTTGCCAGCGCCTTTAATGGGCTAATATAAAGGCAGAAGACAGAATCCTTTATCTCCCCGCTTCTTGATTGTATGAAGAGTTCATTAAGTACTGCAAGAAAAGCAGAAAGTGTCTTGCCGGTCCCAGTCGGGCTGGAAACCAGTACGCTCTTTCCGGAGTGAATAAGCGGAATAGCCTTTCTTTGTGGATCTGAAAGACTATCGTACTTGCTGTTGAACCACTCTGAAATAAGAGGATCAAGAAAAGGTAACTCCTTCTCTACTCTAAACAACTTTTCTTCAGTTTGTTCCATCTGGTTGAATCCTTTTATTAGGTCAAGAGAATATATAAAGTGTTGCCTATTGATTCACGGAATAATCTGGGTGATTTCCAAGAATGAAGAGCTGAATACTCTATTCTCAATCATTTAGTTAACAATGCGCCAGTCCAGACTAATATGGGCATTTTACATTTTTTTTCTTATTCAGTCAAGCTAGAGAGGCCGGACTGAATTATAGGATACTTAAGGCGAAGCTTTTCATGTGTTGTGGTTACTATCTATTCATAACTATTATCTATGAAGCATTAGTGAATTAAAAATACACTAATACCAGATGTGTTTCATTAATGCCTGACTGAAATATATCTTACCAGGTGGCTTTACAAAAGATTCTTCATATAGAAGATCCAGCTAAACTTTCTGCTTTTGCACAGACTGGTACCGTTCTGAGACGGCTATGAGAGTATATTAACGCTTAACATATCTTGATAAGGTGTAAAAATGACAAACCTAATAGTAGAGCATGAGTGGAAAGACAAGAATAAGGACGCAGCCTTCAAAGTTGTTGGCAGTATTATAGACATGCAGAAGAACAGCAAGCTTCCCCAGGGATTCAAGCTGCTTTCAGTCCAGGTTCTCGGTGACAAGAACAGGGCAATATGCAACTGGGAAGCACCAAGCAGGGATGCACTTCTTGGGCTCGTCAAACAGGTAAACCCTCCAACAAAGTTCGAAGTTCACGAGGCTCAGAAAATATTCTGAGCCCTTATTTTTTTATTAAGAATTCTGGGCCATAATTACGGTTATTGAAATGTATTCGCAGACATCACTTGAAAAAGATCTTTATCTCGATGGTGAAGAGAAATTTGGCTTTTTTGGCAGCAGGATGTATAATTTCACCAAGGCGAGTAAAACTATAAGGGACTTTTATAAGTTTGTAATCTCGGATCTGAAGAGACATTCATTCCAATCAATACTGGATGTTGGATCAGGTAGAGGATTCATTCTCACTAAGATTGTGNAGGCTTTTCCAGAAATTAGTGCTTTCGGGATTGATCCGTCTCCTTTTATGGTGAGGCTCGCAAATAAACAGTCAAAGAAGCTTGGACTTTCTAATAACCTGAGATTTGACCTGGGAAGCAGCAGACATATCCCGGGCAGTCAAAAATTTGATATTATTATAACAACGCTTTCTTTCCACCACTGGAAGAATAGAGAAGAGGCAGTACCATTCTTAATGAAGTGGCTCAATCCCGGAGGGTCGCTTCTGGTATACGAAATCACAGATGATGGGAGCGTAAACAGGAAATTTGTCAAGTCTCACCTTCTGAACAAAACGGATTTTGAAAAAATCTCAAAAGAAACTGGAATTGCTACCAGTATATATGAGGAGAAGGGCTTTATAAGGGCCCAATTCACATATAGTTGATTTAATAGTGACATCCTCCCCTCGCTATCGTAGGGGGCTTCCCGTTTCAGCGACCATACTCGATCCCTTCCACCCCTAGAGTTGCCCCTTGCCTTTGGGCAGGCCGGTTACGGAGGAGTCGATCTCCACGGAAGTGCCCTTCCCTACATAAGTTAGACGTTATGTGGCTAAATATAAGCCATTTCCCTCGCTTTTATCCCTATCTTGCGAAAGGGGAATTCCCGCTCGAAAAAGTTAAAATCTGAATCATTCTTTCGGACCTGAATATTTCTTCCAGGCTGTCATCCCGCCACTTAAATGAGAAACATCGTTGAAACCATTCTTGATGAGTATAGTGGCAGCTGCTCTGCTTCTATGGCCAGTTGCACATACCAGGAAGATCCTGTCGTTCTTATTNATGGATGACAGTTCGTGTTTTATTGTGCCAAGTGGAACATGTGATGCAGACTGGATGTGTTTATGGTTATACTCCATCGCGGTTCGAACATCTATAACTNTTGAACCCGGCTCGGTGATCTTCTTTGCAAATTCTTCTGGAGTGTATTCCTTCAAACCCTTTGGATTTATAAAATAACTAAGAAACGGCATGAGAAGACATAGTTGTTTCTGGGTATAACTTTTTGTCTTTGTCTAAACATGATTCGTGTGACCAAAATCATCTACTGTAAAGTATCAGAGGATTCAGTCTTACTAACATCAGCCAGAGGATAGACGAAATCCAGCGTTTGCGAGATTCTTCACCATGATCATGCTTTCCTCCCTTCCTGTCTTATAGTCGGAAAGAACGTCGGAGTAGAAAGCAAGGCACTTATCATAATCGTCATAGTTGACTGGCTTCGGTATACCATCTTTTCCACCCAGTGCAAATGAAAATTTTAGTGGATCACTGAAGGATGGTTCTGAACCAAAAATTATCTCTGCAAGGTATGATATGGCCCTGATAGTTGAACTCCCAACTCCATGCATCATGAACAGTTCGCCAAAGTCAGATGGCGAGTATTCATAAATATCGCGCAACTTGTTCCAGTCAACGCTTATGTTAAGGTCCACTACCTTCTCATTCTCAGGATAGAGGGTCATCTGCTTTCGATCCCCAAAAATATGTCTGTATCGCATGGGATTACACCTGACCAATTCAAGCATGTCGCTCCTGTTTTCCTGGCTGATGCGGGTAGATAAATCAAGAACGCTTTCTTCCCGCTTTACTGCTGAAATGCCTCTCCTGCCGTCATCAATCATGTTGTTTGCCGTTCTGTAAAGCCAGTGGTATCTTCTAGCTAGCCTGGTTTCCTGATTCATACCCTGCTGGATTATGGCCCATCTTGATTTTTCATCCAGGATTATGAAGTGCATGTAAAGATCATAACTGTCCTGCAGAAGATTCTGGTCGACTCTTGCAATTGCTTTTGCTGAATCCAATACACTTTGAATTTTCAGGTCACTTATAAAACCTGAAGCAACCGAATTCATTGCCTCAGGGCGGATGTGTGACATCTTTTCGCCCTTTCCGCCAAGTATTTTGATTGGGATATCATTTCTGTTACTGTATTCCTTGAGTGCAGCCATAGTGGCTGTGGTCGTCCCGCTAGAGTTCCAGTCAAAACCGATAGCGAGCGAGAATGAATGGAACCAGAAGGGATCTGAAAGCTTTTCCAGTAACTGATCCGTCCCGAATTTTTCTATAATCAGNGAAGATAGTAAACCGGAAAGCCGGATCATTCTCCTGAAAAGCNTCTCCGGCGGGTGACCGTAATGAAGCGGGAGAATAGCTGATCCGATACGCTGCATTATAAAGGTAATCTGGTGCCTATATTATGCTTTACTCTTGGGAGATGGTTTCTTTGAATCATCTGCTGCAGTCTTTGTAGGTACTCTCTTGGTTTCGGAATAGTGGCATCTACCGCAGGTAAATCTATCCTCATGTTCCGCTAGAAATACGCCGGGACCACATCTCGGGCAGAATCGCCTCTTCCTTACAAGTTTNTCAGATTCAATTGCGTATAACTCTCTCTTCATCATCTACTGCCCCTCCACCTTCTTCTCCTTGAGGCCATTTCTGAAGAGTTCGTAATCAGGCTCGTAGAGCAGTGCACTCTTCTTGTCAGCATATATCTTGGAGTAGCCAATAACTTCATGTTTCCCGGTTTCCTGAATATTTCTATCAACGATCACCAGTTCCGGATTCGCTGAAAAGTTCTTTGCTATGATATCCTTTATCTTCAGTCTGTTCGGCGTAGATTCCGTGCTAAATGTCATTCTGTATCTGACTTCTTTCCTCTTCAACAGGGAGTTTTCCTTGACGCTTTCAATTTTCAATTCTGGCATTCTGTTTCCATCCTCTCAATCATGCTATTTACAATCAGTTTAAGATGATTGTCAACCCTAAGGCACGCCATACCAACGTCGGGCACGCCATAGGCAACCACCGTATTATCATCTGAATAATAAATTATTGGTAATACTGCAAGATCTTCCTCACCCAACACTTCAATCCTGGCAGGCTTGTCTTGAGAAAATATATCCCTTATAAGGAAAAACAGGTCATGCGAGATAGTCCCTGCTTCATTACTTATAATGATGGAGCCTTCCACGTGCCTAAATTCGCCTCTGTCTGAACGTTTAGTTTTCAGATCCACTATCTGTAAAAATGGGATGAGACCAGAATCCACAATNCTTGCTGTCGTGACATCACCAACGGAGACTATTCTAACTCCTGATCCATAANCCTTCAGTTCATCCGGTGTGCAAAGAGTATGCCTGGTAGCTGAGATCTCGGCACTGATGGATGGAGAGACTTTAAACCTACATCCTGACTTTAATAGCATACATGCCGGCCAGTTTAATTCCTGCTTTCTGCGCTATAATAGATTCCGACGGTTCAGATACAAGAACAAATCCTGACCATTCCTCTGTCGTCTTCTCGCTACCGTGAATGGGGCATGTCTTTTCGGTAGTGAGAAGCTTGCACTTCTTGCACGCCCTTAATATTTCCTTCATCTTGCTTTCTCCTTCTTGACCTGATTCAGCCACTCAACTTTGCCCAAACCAAGCTGCTTCATCGTTAATCCAATTTTGCTGTCCATCACAGACGACGAAGCAAGGTTGAGGGAGACGATCCTTACGCGAAGCTTGTCGCCTACCTTGATTTCACGTTTTGATTCCTTACCAACAATTCTCTGGTTTGTTAGATCAATGTCTATCCTGTCGTCCATTATTTGACTTTTGTGAAGAAGACCCTCAAAAGGACCGAACCTGACAAAGGCACCAAATTCCTTCACTGAAGTAACAAAACCGTCAACAATTTCCTGCAGCTCCGGAAGATATCCCAGCGCGTTATACTTTATAGATTGATAAACACCGCCATCACCATGTACTATGGTCCCTTCACCAACAGGTTCCACTGACATCACAGATATAATAAATGCTTTCTGATTCTGGTAGTTCTGTTCCTCAAGATCAATGAGACGCCCCTCGATAGATGTTTTTGCAACATCTGAAACCGCCTTGAGATAGTCTCCGCTAAGCTTTTCAGGCGGTATCCTTGCAACATATTCTTTTTCTATGCTAACATACATTAGAAATCCTCATTCTGTGGCATAAGTGCCTATCCGCCGCAGTAACGGCATGTAATAGGTACTTTCTCCTTAATGCCTAATGTAATTATTAATTTTGTGTGCAATATTTTTAGGCGAAAATATTGAAATTCGTGCACATCTTCAGTCCTTGAGAATGTCGAAGCAGGCAGAAGAGTTAGTAAAATAATCCGTTCTTGAAATACTATGCATTATTATGCATTTCTTTCTTGCAGTCGTTGGCATTCTCAATAGTCACCTGATCTGGATGGTACAGGTAACTAT
>JGI24721J44947_10000262_pt1 | contig 65782 bp, 79 predicted proteins | sample YelNatPaOPGAMG01_FD_44947 | JGI IMG/M metagenome (IMG submission 44947) | reverse complement strand
TAGCAAGCTACCAATCGTATGCATCAAAACTGGAAAACCCCGTATCAGTCATTGAATGGATGGATTACCGTTGGCAGCTAAATAACTCAATCAAAACCATCGAAGCCTTCGAAGAGTTCATGTGCATAAAGTTTTCTGCAAAAGAAAAAAAGGAACTTAAAAAAACAATCGAAAAGTTTCCCTTGAGTATAACACCCTATTATGCCTCACTTATTGACACAGAAAATATGCGTAATGACCCTATTTTTAAGCAGGCCTTTCCCAATCCAGCTGAACTAGTTATCTCAAAATATGACATGAAAGATCCCCTCCATGAGGACAAGGATAGCCCTGTGAAAGGGATAACCCACCGATACCCTGATCGTGTCCTCTTCTTGATTAGTAACCGCTGTGCCATGTACTGCCGGCATTGCACACGTAAAAGAAAAGTCGGCGACCCAGACCAAATTCCCTCTAAACAGCAAATCATAGCTGGCTTAACCTACATCAGAGAGCACCGTGAAATCCGTGATGTCCTTCTATCTGGTGGCGACGCCTTGATGTTGCCAGACGACTTTATAGATTGGATTCTAACCGAGCTAAACAGTATTCCACATGTTGAGGTAGTCAGAATTGGCACCAGAACCCCCGTTGTGCTGCCATACCGAATTACCGATGAACTTGTGGAGATGCTAAAGAAGCACCATCCCCTGTGGCTCAATACGCACTTTAACCATCCAAGAGAGCTAACTCCCTCCGCGAGGATGGCTCTCAAAAAGCTTGCCGACGCTGGCATACCGTTGGGCAACCAATCCGTGCTTCTTGCAGGCGTAAACGACTGCCCTCAGATCATGAAGAAACTTAACCAGAAACTGGTTCAGAACAGGGTTCGCCCCTACTACCTCTTCCAATGCGACCTCTCCGAGGGCTTAACCCATTTCCGCACCTCAATCAGCAAAGGCGTCGAAATAATAGAGAGCCTCCGTGGACACACAAGCGGTTTTGCAGTGCCAACCTTTGTAGTCGATGCACCTGGCGGAGGCGGAAAAATTCCAGTGATGCCGAACTACATCGTCTCGTGGTCACCTAACAAGACGGTGCTACGCAATTTTGAAGGCGTAATCACCACCTACCATGAACCGGAAGACTACAAACCGGTTGTATGCGACCGGAAATGTGAAGAATGCACTCTGCAGCTGAAACTGGAGAAAGATGAGGAAGTTCCGATTGGCGTAGAGAAGCTGTTGGCTGATGACGACAAAACTATCTCGCTTGTGCCGAAAGGGAACCAGAGGCTGGAACGCCGAAGAAACCACTGCTCCAAAGTGGCGTAGATGCCTAAAGTCGCCCACACTTTTACTATTCGGAACGTGCAGTTAACCGATATAGCCGAAGTCTACAAGCTCTTGGTCGCCAACAGACCCTACGTCGGCTTAAACTCCCGGTACACCTATTTCCTTTTAGCCAGGGACTTCCACGAGACCTGCATGGTCGCTTTGGACGGTGGCAGAATCATTGCTTTCTCTTCAGGCTATGTTCCGCCTGGGCGCCCAGATACTTTCTTCAGCTGGGAAGTAGTGGTGGATAAGGAATATCGGGGGAAGCGTTTAGCGAGAACTCTTCTGCTTCAACAGCTAAAGATGACTGGTGCAAAATATCTTGAGGGAACCGTTAACCCCTCTAATGAGGCTTCAAAGAGGAGCTTTAAAGAAATCGCTTCATTGCTAAAAGCTGGTCACTCGGAGCAAGTGCTCTTCAGTGAGGCAGACTTCGGCAATGATGGTCACGAAGCCGAGGTTCTACATAGAATCGGCCCTATCAAATGGGCGTAAATCACCCTTCGAAACACCGCTGTACACCATGCCGGGACGCCGCTTACACCCTTGGTTGCAGAATAATTTAAAAAGCCAACCGCGAATACACCTTTTGGTTTATGCGGCTGCAGAGGAGACACAGTGGACATCAGCATATTCGTTCCCGTCTACAAAACGTCTGATCAGCTAGAGGGCTTGCTTGATAAACTTTGTCCACAAAACGTTTCTAAGGAAATTTATGTAACTGTGGACGCGCCAACTGAAGAGTTTCTCCAAAAGATTAAGCGATTGGAAAGAGAAAACGTCAGGTTCCTTGTGAATCAAGAGCGGATTGGAAAATCAAATGCTCTAAACAGCACAGTTCCGCTTTCATCGGGCAGCGTTCTGCTTTTCCTTGACGCAGACGTAGATATCCCAAACGACCCTGACTACCTACGCAAAATCGTCATGGAAATGCAGCATACCGATGTTTTGGATATCAAAAAAAGGGTCACTAAAGACAAGTCGTTCCTCTCAAAAATGGCATACTACGAATATTTAACCTTCAACATCAGCGCCTGGATAGCCTCCCGCTTCATGCATAAATGCCCCGCGGTTAACGGCGCAGCCTTCGCGATTAAACGGGAAATGTTTGAGAAAGTGCATGGTTTCCGAAAAGTCGTCGCCGAAGACATCGACATAGCCACACGGGCCTTTCTCCAAGGCAGCCGCTTCGCATACTCGCATGACGTTGAAGTGCAAAATGTAGTGCATGCGGATTGGCGCAAATGGTTCACCCAGCGCCGCAGGTGGGCGATTGGTCAGGCGCTTTGGCTCAAAGACTGGTACAAGCAGCTGGTTCGGCGTTTTATAAAGAAGCCTCAGGTTTTCCTTCCGGGACTATTCTTTCTCTATCCTTCGGTCGCCGTGTTCTTTTTGAGTGCGGTGGTGCCAAGTCTCTGGATGTATAATGGATTGCTGTTTTTCTCGCTGTTCCTCTCAGTTAAATTCAACATTGCCCTACCAATCTTTTTGGTTTCGCTAGCCACAGCCGACATGCTTAAGGTGCTGTTGATTTCGTTCTCAGGCTTTGGGATAACCGCTGCGGTATTCTATGGTTTCTCACGTAAACTAGGCTTTCGCGAGTTGAAACTGCATGAATTTTTCGTCTACTATTTCTTTTATTCGTCAATATGGATGATTATCATAATTGTGGGTCACATCCAGGTGTTGTTCGGCAAGAAAGCTGGACCCGACTGGAAAACCTAGCTGTTCACTGGAACCCTTTGATAAGGCTTAATAGTTTCATGCGCCGTATCCATCTAAATTGACCGTGACTCAGCTATGGTTGATGTTTGGCTCCCCTACGGAAAAACCGACGTATGCGTCAGAGTACCAGCCCGAAACCTGCTTGGAACCATCGAACCCAAAGACAGAGCAGGCGCACCTGACCAGAAAGCCGAAGTAGAACGCGCCTTAAAAGAGCCGATCGGATCCAAACGCCTAAGCGAAATCGTCAAGCCCGAATCCAAAGTCGCCATAGTCGTCGACGACGCCACCCGCAAAGCACCCAGTGAACGGATGCTTATGCCAGTCCTCACTGAACTCAACGCAGCAGGAGTCAAAGACGAAAATGTCACAGTTATTTTTGGCTGCGGAACCCACCGTGCAGTTACACCCGAAGAAGCCACTGAGCTTTTAGGTGCAGAGGCGCTTAAGAGGGTGAAAGTGATTAGCCACTGCTGCACTGGAGCAGACTCTGTCTATGTCGGCACAACCAAAACCCATGGCAACAAGGTAAACCTTAACCGCGCTTTTGTCGAGGCGGACGTGAAAGTGCTGCTTGGCGACGTAAACTACCACTACTACGCAGGCTACGGTGGCGGAAGAAAAAGTATCCTACCCGCAATATGCAGTGAAGAAACAATAAAGCAGAACCATGCCCTGCTACTAAGCGCCAATGCCCGAACTGGAAACCTTGAGGGTAATCCAGTTCATATTGACATGACTGAGGCGGCGCGGCTGGCAAAAGTTGATTTTATCGTTAACGTGGTTGAGAATAAGAAAGGCGAAATAGTGAAAGCCTTCGCTGGCGACTTAGAAGCCGCCTTCTTGGAAGCCGTGAAACTGGTTGATGAACTCTACCGGGTGACTATTGATCGCCGAGCCGACATAGTTGTAGTCAGTGCAGGCGGATACCCAGCTGACTTAAACCTCTACCAAGCCTACAAAGGCTTGGATAACGCATTAGATGCCGTCAAGCGGGGCGGCGTCATCATACTTGTCGCTGAATGCCAAGAGGGACATGGCAACCAAGTGTTCTACGATTGGATGTCACGTCTGGGAGAGATAAAAAATGTTGAACGCGAGGTTAAACGCAACTTCGTAATGGGAGGACACAAAGCCTATTACCTTCTAAAAGCGCTTCAGAACCACCAAATTATCCTGGTTTCCTCTATGCCTGATTTCTACGCCACCAGCGTGTTCAAGCTAAAAACCGCACGCGCCGTCAACGATGCCTTGAATGAAGCGTTCAAGATTGCGGGGTCGGCTTCCCGAGTTTGGGCGATGCCTCAGGGCAGCTACACCTTGCCAGTCTATCAAGCACCCGAAGAAACCAAAGAGTAAAGAGCTCCACCACCTTCTGACGTTGATTGATGCTTGAAGCGTAAACTTTAAGTTTGGACATCCAAATCCTCTAAGGCAAGGCGAAACGATGCAACCAACCTTTACGCTACGAAAATTCGTCCCAGACGACCTCCAAAGCGTCATGCAAATCAACCGCGTCTGTTTACCAGAGAACTACACAGACTTTTTCTTTGTCGATTTGCATCAGCGGTTCCCAGAAACCTTCATAGTTGCGGAAGAGGATGGAAAAATCATCGGTTACATCATGTGCCGCATCGAAGTGGGCTTATCAAACTTTGGCTTTGGCGGTTTAGTGCGTAAGGGTCATGTGGTTTCGATTGCCGTTATGCCTCAGAGCCGACGGAGAGGCGTTGCGCAAGCCATAATTAACCGTGCACTCAAGGGTATGGAGTACTATAAGGCGAAACAGGCATTCCTTGAAGTCCGTGTAACCAATGAGTTGGCCATTTCACTTTATAAGAAACTCGGCTTCGAGATTACCCGAACCATCAATGGGTACTACAGTGACGGCGAAGACGCCTACGTCATGACAAAGAAATTGGCATAATTTTGCTGTTGCTTCCCTGAAGTCACACATCTTCAAATTCAAACTAGCCCATTTGTTTTTTGCCTTTACCCGGGAGGTGAACATGTTTTGAGTAGAAAGAAGGATTTAGCCTTCAATGAAAGTGTCTCTGAGGATGTTGAAGTGGAGCCTAAAGACCACACCGTAACCGTGCCCACACGGGAGGGAATCAAGCATAAACCTGACACTCCCGAAGACCTCTACCACCGAAGGCAACGGCGGAGCAAGCAGCATCTTTAAGAGATTTTAGGGTTTAGTTGAGGTTGAGGCATTTTGCGGCTTAAAACAATGGGAACAGCCAAGTTTAAGGCAGCCACCAAAGCCAATAGGTCGAACCGTATGTTTGAAGCCAAGGAAGCCGTTTGAACGAAAACTTGAAAGTTTTGTGCTCCCGCGAAGAGATTCATCAAGCTCATGCCCATCGTCACCATTGTGAGGGGTATAGCGGCGTAGAGGGCAGTATTGTCTTTTAGCTTAAACAGTAGTACATAAGAGAAAACCAGTGTTGGACCATAGAAGGCAAATGCACCTAGCATGCCAAGCGGCCAACCGAGCGGGTTCAACTCCACCGCTAAGCCCGTGACGTTGATGGCGTAGAAGGTTGTGATTAAGTCGAAGCTCCAGAAAGCTAATGCTACGCCTTGTAGAGAGAAAAGTAGGCTTCGCATTTTCGTTTTGCCATTTACTGCTGTCTGGTTTGAGGCTTTGAATTTAAGTAGCAGTATGCTGGTCGCTGGAAGAAGCAGAATAAGCAGGTAAGTTAACCCCAACCATGCGTCCCCGCCCCGAACAAGCGCGACAACGTTAAAGATCCACACTAACCCAGTTGCGACGAGGAAGCCCTGGGCTAAACTTTTCAGAGACCCCACTGCTATTTTCTCCCTCATTACGGCTTAGGGCATGTCTGCCTAAATATATCTTATTGCCAAAAAGATAGTTCAACTGACCTGTTGTACAACGCAACAATTAAAAGGTGATTTGCCCTGACGCTTCAGCGAGGAATACAGTTGATCAAAACAGCAACCATACACCACAGAAAAAGAATAGCGCTCATTGCCCATGACAACAAAAAACAGGACCTTATTGAATGGGTAAAATACAACTTAGGCACGTTAAGGCAGCATTTCCTCTATGCCACCGGAACCACAGGAGACTTACTGGAGCAGGAAACAGGCTTAGACATCAACGTTTTAGAGTCGGGTCCATTGGGCGGCGACATGCAAGTTGGCGCCCGCATAGCCGACGGCGACATAGACTTCCTCATATTCTTCTGGGACCCGCTATCCCCGCTGCCCCATGACCCTGACGTGAAGGCGCTGCTTCGTGTGGCAGTCGTTTGGAATATACCTATAGCCATGAACCGTTCATCCGCCGACTTCATCATTTCGTCGTCGCTGATGTGCCAGGATTACCATCGTAAACTGCCAGATTACGAAGGCTACAGGCACCGACTAGACAAGTAGATTAGCCGTCAGCCTCTGCACTTGGAGAAGACAAAGTGCAACTTATTCATTAAATATTTTTTTAAAAGGTAAAATAGCGGAAAATAAAGGAAAGAGTAGATTTAAGCCGCTTTGGGCTTGGCTTTATCTTGAACTGCGTTTGCTTCTGCGTTGGCTTTGCGGATCAGGTCTGCAATGGTGTCTTTGGTTGGGATGGCTGCGCCGACTGAGAGTGCAACAGCTTTCTGGTGTGCTGCTTGCAGAAGTGGCTTGATGGTTTCTTTGGTTGCGTATCCGATGCTGAGGGCGAGTGCGAATGCTTCTTGGTTACTGGATTCCACGCTGCGTTTAGTGGCTGCTACGTCTACTTTGAGTTGGTCGCCGGTTATCATGAGCCCGTTGTCGAAGACTGCTCGCATCGAGATGCCTAATTCGACGGCTTTAATGTTAAGCTTCGAGAGGACACCTGCTAGGCGGTCGTTTATAACTTCGCCTCTGCGGACGACTAGGGTGTCTTTGCTGATCCAGACGCTGCCGTTTTCGATTCTTGTCGGTAAACCAACAGCGTTGAGTTGGCTGATAACTGGACCTGGCGGTTGACCTGTGTTGCTTGATGGAACAACAACGTCGTCTGCAGCTATGTCGCCGGCTTTGGCGGTTGTTCTGACTTTACCCCTCTCCAGCATCAATGCAAGTTTGAAGGGGTTTAAGTCGGTGAATAAGAAGACGTTTGATCCTTCCAAGTATTCCTCGAGTTTTTTGAGTTCAGCTTGGTTCATCTCTTCAATGGCGATTTTTATCAATGTGTTTTTTAGTACGCGGAGGTAAACTTGGCCCTTCATGGTTTTCTTGAGTTCTTGAAGTTGGGACGCTCGAACCTTCTGTAGGCTGGCGATGCCGACGGACTTGTACTCTTTGAATATCTCTTTGATTGCTTCTACTTCGCTTGATTTTTCCTCTAATACTTGTTGGGATGGCATAATTCTTCTTCTCTTTAAGCTTTAATTTTGACTGGCTCACCCATAGACGTCTTGATAAACGCGTACTTTACGTTTTTGAGCCCACGTTTCAATTTTCCATCTAGTACGCGAAGGATCGTCATGGTGTTATCGACTAATTCTTCATCCTTCATCTGTTGGGAGCCAACAGAAACTTGAATGATTGGTTGAGCACGCATTCTCACAACTACGGTTTTACGGTGCTTTGCAATCAAGGCAGTTAAATCTGCGTTTGGTGGAACAGGGATAGGCATTTTTCCTCTTGGACCTAAAACTGGACCGAGTATCCTGCCTACCAGCGGCATCAGTGGAACTTCGCAGATGAAAACGTCGTAGTCGCTGGCTAGTTTACGTAGTTCCTTCTTTTTACCGTTTAACGCGTCTAAGTCAGCGCGTTCGAGAACGTGGTCAGCTTGAGAAGCCTTCGCTTTTACAACGAAGTCTCCGCTTGAGGCAACTATACAAATCTTGTTCGGTTTGCCTGTTGCATGTGGAAGCTCTACGATCTCTTGGATTTTGCCTTCTGGCGCCTTCATGTCGATTTCGACGATGTCAAGGATCAAATCTACGGTCTGGTTGAATTTTTTGTCGCCAGATTTCGCTTTTGCCTGTTTAATTGCTTCAGATATGGTCTTGTTGTCTAGGGGCATTTTTAAGCCTCGTGCCAATAGGGGATAAGAAACCCATTATAAAAATATTCGCTTAACATTAGTCGCTACCGAATAGGTTATCGTAGTTGCCAGCATCGATCTCTTTCTGGACTTCTCGGGGGTCTTTGCCTTCCACAGTTACGCCTATGCTTACGCAGGTGCCGAGTAATTCTTTGGTTGCATTCTTGGTGTCGGGTGCCAGTAGCTGTGGGCCTTTGATCTTAGCGATTTTAACCATTTGCTCCATGGTTAAATTGCCTGCTTTGACTGTGTTAGGTGTTCTGGAGCCTTTTTCAATCTTTAATTCGGCGACGATAAGTGCGGATGCAGTGGGTGTACCAACGGAAACCTCGAAGGTTTTGTCTTCAGGGTCTACGCTGACTTTAACTGGGACTTTCATACCAGCATAGTCTTTGGTGACTTCGTTGATTTTGTTAACAACTTGGACGACGTTGACGCCTAATGGGCCAAGAGCTGGACCTAATGGTGGACCCGCGTTGGCTTGACCGCCGCTGACAATTAATTCTACAACTTTTTTATCTGCCATTTTGTATCACTTTATGCTTTTGCTTTCTCTACTAGTTTTACATAGTCTGAATGGACTGTGATGGGCAAAGTAAATGTTGCTTCAAGGAGCTCAAGGGTAACTTCGCCTTTGGATTTGTCAAGTCTTGTGATTTTAGCGCGCATGCCTTTGAAGGGTCCACCGGTGATTTCTACCACGTCGTCTTCGTTGAGGTCTTCCATGACTGGTTTGCGGACGATGTAGCGTTCAATTTCGCTGAAGCTGATGAGCCCGGGGATTCTGCTTCGGACGTGTCTTACGCCTGAGATTGCTTCTTCGACCAGGTGAGGTCCATCTGCCTCTATGAACACATAACCTTTCAGCGTGTCGGGGACAAGAAGAGCTTTGATGGGTACATGGGTCATTTCAACTTTAGATGCAATCAGCCGCGCCACGTTGCGTTCTTGCCCAGTGGTGGTTTTGACTGCGAAAATTTTTACTTGTGAAAGCTCTTCTTTTTTATCCATGAATCATTCTATCCTGTTGTGCTGCTGGCTGCTGGTGAACCTAAAGCTAAAGCGACTAGCTTGATTACGAACCCGATTAAGCCGACTGCGCCGATACCGAGCAGGCTGATTTTGATTGAAAGCCAGAGCTCTTCACGATCTGGTTTAACGGCTAACTTTAAGGTTCTTCCTGCCTGTTCAAGCCAAGATTTAATTCCCATTTTTACCGCACCTTCAAGATTTCACTTAGCAATAATAAACGTTACTGTAAGTTTTAGGTTTAAAAAACTACTCCATTTACGCTTTTAAACATTCCCCAAACGCCAATGTTGACTTCTGCTAAACCTTTTGATATGGTAACCCCGCGGACTCCAAAGCAGCCAGTAATGCAGGTTTATCTTCGCTTTTTATGCCTTTCCAATCCAACATCGCCAACTGCACCTTCTCATAGGTTCGCTCCATGCATTGCTTAATCATGGCTGGGTCCACATTGGGGATGGCATATTTAGGGATCATGTGGCCGAACGCTGCCGCACCGACCAGCGCCATTGTGGTGAATTTTTCGTTGTAGTGTGTTCCACCTATGCCCAACACCGCAGAAGAGGTAGGTTGGGTGAAGGTTGCGATGGCGGTCATGGCGCTGTGTGCCACGACTTCTGCGGCTTTGATGTCGCCCCATTGCGCGGGAGAACTCCCTAACTCCACGAACATCGTGGGCACATTTAGGCTTGGTCCATGATGGGTGCATTCGTAGGAAACTTGATAATCAAACACCAGCGACAACGGCTCTCTGTAGTGTACCATGGCTTTCAATGCAGTTTGCATGGCAACCGCTGGCGCCACCGAGATACTTTTTGGCAGTCCGCCGAGTTCGGCGTCGCCAAAGTTTCCAGGGGTATGGACGGAGAGGGTGGGTTTGCCGCTCTGGCTACTATGGCGTGAAAGAAAAACGATAAAACGGGCATCTGGGAAATCCTCTGGGAGTTTTTGGGCGTTAACGGATTCGTCTTTTAATGTTATGAATGTGACTTTCCGCTCGTTTACTGTTGCGGTAAAGATTGGGGTTTCTTGATATGTTTGGTCTGTTTTTGCGAAGTTATAATTTGCAAGTATACAGTTGGCTATGTTTTTGCCTGCTAGGTCACGGCTTGAATGAACGAGTAATATCAAGGCAGTCTACCCCAAGGTCCTTCTATGCACTGACTCTAAAAAAAGTTGTTAATAAATAATGAAAATATGTCATGCGCTTAATTACAATAGAATTAAATGCATTAACAACCATTATAATCAATGTGGAAAGTATGAGCAGCAAAAAAGGCAAGTCTGCTTCAGAATAGAAGAATCTCTGCTGCAAGAGATGGAGCAGATACGAGAAAAAACAGGCGTCCCAGTAAGCAGACAAATAGAATTACGGCTAAAAGGCTTTACAATCAGTAGTGCCCCAGAAAAAGGAAACCCTGAAGAAATATTGCGGTTGTTTACAAGTTTAGAAAAAGACGAAGAACTCGCAAACAACGTTGACATAGCCTCAGAAAGGCTGCGAAAGGGGCTAAAGTTTCATTAATGGTCTGCGCAGACACCACCTTCCTAGCAGACCTGCTAAGGAAAAACCCAGAGGCAGACAAAAAGTTAATTGAACTGAAAGGAAAAAGTAACAAGATTTCTACTACCGTAATAACCAGTGCAGAACTATTTTATGGAGCTTACAAATCAAACAATGTTGAAAGGGAAAAAGCTAAAGTAAAATTCATTCTGACCCATTTTATAGTCTATAAAATGGATGAGAAAAGCTCTGAAAAATTCGGTGAAATTTTAAACATATTAGAAAAGAATGGGCAAAAAATATTTGATAAAGACCTACTGATTGCAGCAATTGCCTTGTTCAATGGTGAGAACACTATAGTCACAAGGAACGTAAAAGATTTCGAAAGAATCCCTGGCGTTGTAGTGGAAAAATACTAGTGAATAGTTTACTTTAGAAAGCTCCCATAAAGCTTATTATTGCATCCTTGAATGACCCTATTGAAGGCACACACTAAGATGCATCTATTAAACTTCAAGGAACTATCCGGCAAGCAACTCGGCGAACTCGTCGATTTAGGCATAGAAGTTAAAGCTAACCCCAAAAAGTACCTAAAAACCTTCGACGGCAAATCTGCGGCGCTGATCTTCCAGAAAACCAGCACCCGCACACGCGTATCCTTCGAAGTAGCCATGACCCAGCTTGGCGGTCACGCCCTCTACATCGACTGGAGAACAACCAACTTCGCATTAGCCGACTTATCCGACGAAATCGCCTACTTGTCCCGCAACGTAGACTGCATCATGGCACGCCTACTCTACAACAACGACCTGCAGAAGATGACTGCCGCGTCCCATGTCCCAGTAATCAATGGGTGCGACGAAAAATACCACCCTACCCAAGCCCTAGCCGACTTAATCACAATCAAAGAGAAACATGGCAAGCTCAAAGGCGCCAAACTGGTCTACATAGGCGTCCACAACAACGTCACCAACAGCCTCATCGAAGGCTGCGCCAAAACAGGCGTTAAACTGACCACAGTTACGCCGATTTTCAACGAAGCGTCAAGAGACGCGGAGATTTTGGCGGAAGCGAAGAAAACAGGGCTCTGGGAAAGCACCCTCGACGTAAAGAAAGCCGTCAAGGACGCCGATTTCGTCTACACTGACACGTGGATTGACATGGAGTTCTTCACGGACCCCAAATTCGCAGCAGAAAAAGAGAAACGCATCAAACTCATGATGCCCTACCAAATCAACGCCGAACTGCTCAAGGGCAGCAGCGCCTACATCATGCATGACATGCCCATCCACCGCGGCTACGAAATAAGCGCAGAAGCCATCCAAAACCCCAAAGCAGTGATCTACGAGCAAGCAGAAAACAGACTTTATTCCGCAAAAGCAATCTTCCTTAAGCTTATTAGTGCTTAAATCATGCAGTTGGAAGCGCAAACAGTTCAACTTTTTTTGCCGATGAATTTTTTATTCGTTCTTATAGATTTTGGATTTCTTTGATAGAGAAGATGTGGAATTTTGGGTTTATTGCCGATTGAAGTTCAAGGTATTTTTGGTTTCCTTTTAGGTCTTGTATTAATTGATCTTCTGTTAGTAAAGCTTCACAACGATTGAGAGCTGTGGAAAGAATTAGGCAGTCGATAAAATCAGTCATCAAACTTCGTAACGAAAATGCTGTTAGAAGTATTTTACTATCATACCCTGAGATTTTGCCTATGCCGTCGTCATGTAGTATCGATCGTATACCGAGGTTAATACGTTCAGGTAAAAGTAGGTTATCTTGGACGTATTTAGCGCCTTTTGCTGATAGCTCAAAGAGAGTTATCTCACTAATGAACAACCCATAGCCTTTAGCAGTTAACTTTAACACGGCATCTTTAGCGATTTCCTTGATAGCAATGCCTATAGATGGAAGAAGGTATGTTGTGTCCATCAGAATTTTCACGTTTCAGCCTGCCTAGACAGCTCCCGTCTCTGTTTATGAAATTCTGCCAGCGTGATCTCTACAGGCGTCCCCATAGCGATGGCTTCTTTGAGAGTTGGAACTGGCTCCACAACAAGTCGCCCAGCGTCAACCGTAAAAATGACTTTGGAGCAGGCTTTTAGACCAAGTTGTTCGCGAACGTCTTTTGGAGGAAAGAGTTCTCCTTTTGAGCCAACTCGACTTTCTCTCATTTAACTGATTCACCAGAATAATAACATGTTATCAGAAAGAATTAACTTTTTCTGTAGATGTTAGACTGTTCAGACTGTTAATGGCAGACTTGGCGTCTTTAACCACCATTCTTGGGGTATGGGAAGGTGGCACATGAGCGAGGGCTGGGGGAAAATTCTAAATGGGAGTTCCCGCCAATATTTTGCCGTTGATGATTTATGTCTGAAAAAGTAGACGTGATTAAACTCCACAAAGACGCTAACGCCCTTATGGAAGGTAGCAAATACGGCGAAGCCCGCGACCTCTTTGCCAAAGTTGCTGAGCTCTACTACAAGAACCAGAATTATTTTGGCGCTGCCGAAATGAACTATAAAGCAGGTGAATGCTCCATACAATTAAAGGAACACGAAAAAGCGGTTGAGTTTTTCAAGAAATCGGCTGATATCTCGTTTGCAAAGGGCTTTGAACGGTATGGTATGAGTGCGCTTGAAAATGCCAGAGACAGCCTAAAAGTCCTTGGTAACACCAAAGAAGCCGATGAAATCAACGCGAAAATCGCTGAAGTTAAAAAGAAGCTTGAGCCCCCCGAAGAGGAATCCTCGTTCTCAGTATTCGGTTAAACCAGTAGAACCGCTTTGTAGGATTGCGTCCTTTTCTTTTCTTTGTTTGTTTAAGGTTTCATTTTCTCTATAGATGTTGTTGTGGAAAATCCTCTATACACAGCGACAACCAACGGGTTGTATAGACGGCTGTGTTTTAGGTTTGGCTGGTTTTGGCGATTGCAGAATGGTTGTGGAGCATAGCACAAGCAGAAGGCAAATTCAACATACTTGTAGAGTCGCCTGCATTTTTCTCATTTGACCCTTTTTTTTAAAGCCATATGACGTATAAGGGAGCAGCAGATTTGTTATTCTGCCTTTTTGGAGTATCATTTATTTGCGAGGAAAACACGCCAAGTCAAAACAGTTTCTTAAATAAGTAGCTCCTACGATATTCTATTAGGTTAACTTTTTTGCAAATCATGTCTGCTTCATTCCGATCCTTCTGTGAACTCCTCGAAAAAATCGAGGCCACCAAAAAGCGTCTCGAAATCATAGACCAAACCTCAGACTACCTCAAAACCCTCGATCCCCCAGAAGTCGAAGCTGCAGTCAACATGATGGTCGGCAGAGCCTTTCCAAAGTACAGCCAAAAAACCCTTGATGTAAGCTGGGCAACTCTAAGCCATATTCTGGGGCAAATCAGCGTTTTCGACTGGACCCGCTTCCGAGATGCCATGGCAAAAACAGGCGACATAGGCTCAGCCACCAAAGCGGTTCTTGAACAAAGCAAAGCCAGAAAACAAACTCTGCTGACACAGTATCCGCTGACAATAGGGGAGGTTCGACGTGCCTTTGAAGTCATCGCGCAGACGCGGGGCGGTCGCTCCAGAACCAAAAAGGAACGCCAAATAGCCGCTCTAATGAGCCAGGCAACCCCAGTGGAAGCCAAGTACCTTGTTAAGGTCTTTACGGGTGAGATGCGGACGGGGCTGCATGAGGGTTTGATGGAGCAGGCGGTGGCGCGGGCGTTTGATGTGCCGTTGCAGAGGGTGCAGCATGCCGCTATGGTGCTTGGAGACATCGGTGAGGTGGCGGAGAAACTTAAAACAGAGGGCATCGATTGCTTAGATAAGGCTGGGTTTACTGTTTTTCGTCCTGTCCAGTTGATGCTTGCCCAAACCGCCCAGTCAGTGCAGGATGCGCTGGCTGAGCAGGATTGCAGAACCGCTTGGGAGTACAAGTATGACGGGGCAAGGGTGCAGATTCACAAGCAGGGAGCCGTGGTCTGCATTTTCAGCCGGCGGTTAACGGATGTCACTGAGAGCCTCCCCGACATAGTTGAAACCGTAAAGCAAAACATCCAAGCGGACAATGCGATAGTGGAGGGGGAAGTTGTCGCGCTCGACAGCGCAGGATACCCCATTGCGTTTCAGCATCTGATGCGCCGATTTAAACGCACCAAAGAAATCGTTGGCATGAAAGAAAAAATCCCTTTAACCCTCTACCTCTTTGACATCCTGTTCCTAAACGGGGAAAGCCTAATTACCAAGCCATACAGCGAACGCAGACAAATCCTGTCTCAAACCGCTGGGAAAATATCCTTATCCAAGCAAACCGTCACAGAAGAACCGACGCAGGCTGAAAGCTTTCTTAAGCAAGCCATCGCCGCTGGGCATGAAGGCTTAATGGCGAAAAAACTCGACAGCCCATATACTCCGGGGCGCCGGGGGAAGCGTTGGCTAAAAATCAAAACCACCCTTGAGCCGTTGGATCTAGTCATTACCGCCGCTGAATACGGCTACGGACGCAGAAAAGGTTGGCTGTCAGATTACTATCTTGGCGCAAGAGATCCCCAAACAGGCGAATTCTTTGATGTAGGCAAGACGTTTAAGGGCTTAACGGATGCGGAAATCATCGACTTAACACGGCGCCTAAAGGAAATCGCCGTAACAGCGGAAGGGCACCGAGTGGTGGTTCTGCCTAAAATCGTGGTTGAAGTCGCCTATAACGAAATCCAGCAGAGCCCCAAATACAAAAGCAAAATGGCGCTTCGATTCGCAAGAATCACCCGTATCCGAGACGACAAATCTCCTGAAGAAGCAAGCAGTATTGGGCAGGTTAGGGAAATCTATGATAGGCAGTTCCACGTTAAAGGCAAATACAACGCCCAAGAGATTGATTGAGGATGGATGAATTCGGGAAAGTATTCTATAGCCGACAGATGATGATGGAAGAAATAGGAGTTGCGGGACAAGAGAAGCTTGGGAAATCAAAAGTCGCCGTTGTAGGTGTTGGCGGGTTGGGGTCGGTTGCCTCACTTTATTTGGCGTTAGCTGGCGTCGGCTACTTACGCGTAATCGACCAAGACACGGTTGAACTACATAATCTGCACCGCCAAATCCTCTTCAGCCCAGAAGATATTCAAAAGCCCAAAGCTCAAGTGGCCGCAAAAAGATTGTCAACTCAGAATCCCTCAATTCAAGTTGAAGGGATAGTCGCTAAGTTAAACTCAGACAATGTTGAATCACTCCTAAAGGGCGTCGATGTAGTTGTAGATTGCTTAGACAATTTTCCTTCACGGTACCATGTTAACGGGGCATGTGTGAAGCTGCATATACCATACGTTTTCGGCGCAGTCATGGGATTGGAGGGCAACCTATCCGTTTTTAATCCCCCAGAAACAGGCTGCCTCGAATGCACCATGCATAATTACACTGACAGCTCAACGAAAAGAGCCTTTGGCATCATTGGTGCATCCGCAGGAGTAATAGGAAGCTTAGAAGCCCTAGAAACCCTCAAACTCTTACTTGGCGTAGACTCCAATTTGACGGGGGAAATGTTGGTTTGCGACTTCACTGATATGAGCTTCGCAACTGTACCGCTTCCAAAGAACCCCAAATGCCAAGTCTGCCACAGCTAATTTAACTAAGGCTTTAATGCTTGCACTAACTCTTTAGCGTCTTGTATCCACCCATCGATGATCTTGAGGTTTTCCTCTAGCTTCTGAGGGTTCTTCTCAAAACCCCTAAGCTGATCCTGCTGGTGCACATAGTAATTCGCTATTTTGTTAACGCAATCAACGCCCTCTATGGCACCGCTCTTCAATGTGGTTCCTAAAGCTTTCAGCGCTGCCTGCATCTCGTCAATTGAAATGCCGGTGGTCTTCTTGAAATCTCTTGAAACCCATTGGCGCTCGAAGAGGTTACGTTTTTTCCAGCCTTCAGACTGCTCCATGAACGTTTTTAGCACTGCGCCATAGAGTTCATCTGTATTTCTGTTGGCAGGGGTTTTTGTGGTTTGGGCTTCCTGTTTTTGGATGGTTTTTTGCTCTTCAACTGCTTCTGTCTCGCTTACTGGTATGTTTGCTTCCCGGAGCACCTGAATAGAACTTGTTTCTTGCCCATGATACTTCTTGGCCTGTACAGCTGCTAACGCGAAACCTGTGCCCGCCGCTTCAGGGCTAATCTGTGCGTTCTTGTTCAATTCAAATAATTGGTCAAGAGTCATACCCATCAGTTGGGCAACTTTTGCGCCGCCCTCACTAAAGCCCGGTGTCTTGGAGATTCCGGGTCCAATCGTGAATGCGTAGACTCCTGTGCCCTCCACCTCAGCGGAAAGGGTGTTCGCAAGTTCTACTTGTGCTGTTTTGAAGACTTCGTATGGACCCATAAACGGCGCTGCGCCAGAGGAGGAAACACAGATGAATACGCCGTGTTTGCGCTCAAGCATGGCCGGCACAAACTTTCTGGCTAAAAGCACTGGGCCTCGCAGGTTAACTCTGTAACTGAAATCCCAACTTTCAACAGGGGCATCCTTGACAGCGCCCATAGGGAAAACGGTAGCGTTGTTCAAAATTATATCGACTTTGCCGAATCTTTTCTGTGCAGCTTGCGCTAATTGCTCGATATCTTTCTCGCTGCTTATGTCTGTTTTGATGAAGACTGCTTTGCCCTCGCCGAATTCCTTGCCGATGGCGGCTTCCGCGGCTTTACCATTCTCCGGGTCAATTTCGGCGATGACAACATTAGCGCCTAGCCAAACCAAGGCCCGCGCTGTTTCAAAACCGATCCCTCTTCCAGCACCCGTTACAACCACGACTTCGCCTTTCAAAGAATTCCGATCAAAGCTCCCTTTACTGATTAACAACGCTAACCACTTAACCCTATATTGTCTGGCTAGCTTAAAAAAGCTTAAATCCAGCACTCAACTCCAGCCACAGCACCAGTGAAGCCACAGCAACCTCAGCGATTGACACTACTGCACCGATTTTTAGGTACTGCATAAGGCTAATGTTAACGCCTCTACGACGCATTGTTTCCATCCACATCAAAATCGCCAAGGAACCAAGCGGGAAAAAATGGGGCCCCAAATTGTTTCCAATGACATTGCTGAAGACGAGCCCAGTCAGCTGTGTTCCTGCGGCGCCGATGTTTTGGATGCTCAAAAGCCCAAGTATGGTCATGGGCCAGTTGTTCATGAAGCTCGCCCCAACCGTAACCACCATGCTAGGCGCGAAAATACCGAGCACCGAGGGCAGCTTGCTGGCGGAGTCAAGGGCGGAAGCTAAAAGATTTGTGATACCGGCTGTTGCTAAACCCTGAACAACGATGAATATACTGAACATAAAAAGCACTATATCCCAGTTGATGTCGCGTGCTAAGCCTTTGAGTCCTTTGCGTTCGCCTCTGATAATCTCGCCGTTGAGGCTTGCCATGTACACTGCCAACAGGAAAATTGCGCCTGAACATATAATCAGCGAAACAGGGATCCTAGCGAGCGATGCCGCTAAGTAGCCGACGTCTATGGCGACTAACGTTGCGAGGCAGACTTTTAGCAGGTTAGGCTTAATCGGCGTAGTCCAAGCTAAAACATCAACTAAAGTTGTGTCATAGCTCTTAGGAACCTTACTTCTAAAGAACAGGTAGACCAGCAGCATGCTGCTTGCGATTGTGGCGACGGCGACTGGCGCCATGAAGACTAAGTGGTCAATGAAGGTGTAGCCGAAGAAGTCTGCGCTTAAGATGTTGATGGGGTTGCTTGTGATCAGCGGCATGGCAGCGGTGTCAGCTATGAGTCCAGCGGCGAAGAGGTATGCCATTCTGCCTTTAGAATCGATTTTTAATTGGCTAATTATTTCCAAAACTATTGGTGTAAGAATCAAAACGGCGCTGTCATTGGCAAAGAGGATGCTGACCGCCGCAGTGAGCAGGGATACGTAGAAGTAGAGGCGGATTCCGCTACCCTTTGCCAACCGTACGACCCGCAGAGCCGCCCATTTAAAGAAGCCCATAGCATCCAAAACCACGGATAATGCAACTATGCCGATGAACGCTAACGCTGCATCCCAAATGTCCAGGAAAGACTCTGCCGCCTGCCCCAAACTAACCGTGCCCAGCAATAGCGAAGCCACCGCGCCGATGCCTGCTGCGTAACCGAGCCGTATGCCCCATGGACGCTTAATCATCAAAAACAACGTTGAGGCGAATACCGCTATTGCCGCTACGGCGACGTAGTCCAAACTGAGCCTCGCATAGCAAAGCAGGCAATTGGCTCCGATATAAAAGGATAGCTTGCAAATAATTTAGATTTTGGATGGACCTTAAGCTAAAACGACTGCTTCGTTATAGAGTATGTTTTTGATGTGCCCGTATTGAATCTGCTAAGCAGTGGTTTGTGTTATAAGATTGATTTAACAAACAAGAGCTAAAGTAGCAAGATAAAAGCAAACAAATTAGAGATATTACTGTTGCGCAAGCGCAAGGTTGCACGAAAAACTGAAAACTGCATACGTGGGCTAAAACAGAAAGAGGGAAAGAGGTTTACTCTTTCTTTGCTGGTTGCTTAGGTCTTAGAGAGCGAACTGTTGCTCCTGCACGCCACATCTCGCTGTTACCCATCTCTTCGAGTTCTTTGGCGAGTTTCTGGCGGTAATCAGCAGCCTTACTCTTCTCCAGAACGATGCGGGTTTCTTCTCCTGCCGCAACCAACTCGTAGAGGCTGTCAAACACGGGTTGGGTTGCGCTGCGGAAGCGTTCTTTCCAGCGGAGTGCGCCGATGCGTGCGGTTTCGCTGCAGTTGCAGTACATCCAGTCCATGCCGTTCTCGTCTACTAGGCGGATTAGGCTTTGGGTGAGTTCTTCGACGGTTTCGTTGAAGGCTTCGCTTGGGCTGTGACCCCGTGCGCGCAATGTGTTGTATTGGGCTTCCAGTATCCCTGCGAGTGCACCCATGAGTGTGCCGCGTTCGCCTGTTAGGTCACTGTAGGTTTCTTTCTCAAACGTGGTTGGGAATAGGTATCCGCCGCCGATGGCTATGCCCATGGCTTTTGCGCGGTCCATAGCTTTGCCTGTTGCGTCTTGGAAAACGGCGAAGCTGCAGTTTATGCCTGAGCCGTCAACGAAGTTTCGTCGGACGCTGGTGCCGCTGCCTTTAGGAGCGACCAAAATGACATCGATGTCTGCTGGTGGGATAACGCCTGTTTGCTCTTTGTAAACTATGCTGAATCCGTGGCTGAAGTAGAGTGCATCGCCTTTTTTGAGTGTGGCTTTAACTTTTGGCCAAACTGCTTTTTGTCCAGCGTCGGTAAGCAGGAACATTTTGATGGTTCCTTTTTTGGCTGCTTCTCCGAGCGGGAAGAGGTTTTCGCCTGGAACCCAACCGTCAGCTACTGCCTTATCCCATTCTTTTTTGAATACGCCTTCTTTTTCCTGTCCAATTATTACTTTGATTCCTTGGTCACGCATGTTTAGTGACTGGGCGGCACCTTGTATTCCATAACCCAGTGAGACGATAACTTCGTCTTTTAAGATTTTTTGGGCTTGCGCCACTGTGAACTCTTTACGGGTAATGACGTCTTCTTTGACGCCACCGAAATCCATCTTTACCATTTTGGTTTCCTCAAGCCAGAAGGTTTAGAGAGCGAGGTAATTAAGAATTACCCCAACTGATACTGTAGGTATGCCGCAAATCCTAAAATAATCAAATGACCCCTCGCTAAATTTGCTTCAAAGAGTCCTCGGCATTCATAGCAGCAGTGATTGTTGCATTGACAGTTTTACTTTCCCTAAATTAATAATGCCAAAAGACGCAAAACAATTAACTCAAACATTCAACTGTCACATATGGCAACCCAAGCTTGCACCTAACCTGATTGCGCCATGCGGCATGAACTGCGGCGTATGCAAAGCCTACCTTGCATACTCATATGGCGTCCCCGAAAAGAAGGGGCAAGTCACACATTGCGCCGGCTGCATTGCATGAAACAAGAACTGTGCCTTCATCAAAAGAAACTGCGAGAAAATCAGAAAAGGGCAAATCCGCTTCTGCTATGAATGCCCAGATATGCCCTGCAAAAGATTAGCCCACTTAGACGAGCATTACCGAGCGCGTTACTGCATGAGCATGGTTGAAAACCTCGCGGAAATCAAAACCAAAGGCATGGATGAATTCCTCAAAAGCCAAACCCAAAAGTACCGCTGTCCAAGCTGCGGCGACATAGTTTCAGTGCATGACGGAAAATGCTACGTTTGCGGTTATCAAGGGGAAAAACCGATTAAAAAAGCAGGCAAAGCCCAGTGGGAAAGGGGTCGATGGGTGCCCGACCCTGAGTAGTTCTTTGCTTTCTACACACCGAAACAGACGCAGTAAACCGTTGCAACCCCAAAACTCAACCGCCTCCAATCGCATTCTTGCGGAAAATTATGAACTATCAACACATAAAAGGAAAAATTGGGGAACACAATAGTAGTAAAAGGATTACTTGAATGCCCAAAAAAACCCATGCAACACTTGAATGCAGTAACTGCGAAACCAAAACCTCAGTGCATCCTCTTAGGAACAACTGCCCAAAATGCGGCGGAATACTTCAATACAGCCTAAACTTGCCACCAAAAACCCAAATCAAATTTTCTGGGGCGCTGACGTTTTGGCGGTACAAACAGTTGCTCCCGCCGGTGCGCAACATGGTAAGTCTCGGCGAAGGCGGAACACCCCTGCACAAAGCCGACCGACTAGCCAAAGCAATGGGTGCCAGTCGGCTTTTTTTGAAAGATGAAACAAGAAACCCAACCAACTCTTATCGTGACCGAGCCGCAGCCCTGCTGACCTCTTATGCCCTCGACGGCGGAGAAAAAACGCTTGTATGCGCCACCAACGGCAACATGGGAGCTTCACTGGCTGCATACGCCGCCAAAGCAGAACTAATCTGCCATGTTTTGGTGCCTAAAGTGGTTGATGTGGGCAAACTGGCGCAAATGATTGCCTATGACGCAGTGATTGAGGAAACAGGCGAAACCGTCGATGACGCTATCCGAAAAGCACAGACTTTAGCCAAAGAGACAGGCTGGTTCCAAGCCACAGCTGAATTGAACCCCCTAGTAGTTGAGGCACAAAAAACCATTTCCTACGAGGTTTTTGAGCAGTTTGAGGTGCCAGACTGGGTTTTTGTGTCTATGGGAAGCGGCGGAACCATCTATTCGCTCTGGAAGGGCTTTAAGGAACTCAAAGAATTAGGGCTGACTAACAAGTTGCCAAAAATGGTGGGGGTACAAACCGAAGGATGCGCCCCAATCGTAAGCACATTGACGGAGCAGTCGACACCAAAAACCTGCAGCCCATCCACGCGTGCATTAGCCATTTTGGTTGGGCAGCCGTTGCAGAGCGAACTCGCGGTTAAAGCGATCCACGAATCAGATGGCTTAGCGGTGACAGTTTCAGACAACGAAATCTTGACCGCTGAACTCCAAATCGCCAAGCTGGAGGGAGTCTTCGCTGAACCTGCAAGCTCCGCAACCGTTGCGGCACTACAGAAATTAAAAGGCAGCCCAATCGCCAGCGACAGCAGTGTCGTCTGCCTAATCACTGGAAGCGGACTCAAAGCCACGGATGTGCTGCAGGCGCTGTCCAAGAAGCAGAAGACAGCAGGTTTAGGCACAGCGGTCAGTACAAAACAGAAAATTCTCAAGATTCTAAGCGAAAACGATAGCTATGGCTATGATTTGTGGAATCAGCTTGGCAGGGTTATGACTCGGGCGGCTGTGTACCAGCACCTCAACGAACTGGCGGAGCGGGGGCTTGTTGTTGGGTACGATAAAGAGGGGAAGAAGTTTTTCCGCATAACCGAGCGAGGCAGGAAGGTTTTGGCGGCGTTTGACGAAATTCAGTTGCTCATGTGAGCGTTCAGTTCTTAGGCTTAGGAAATAAAGTTTATTAGTATAGCTATAACTATACTAAAGCCATAACTATACTAGGTGGAAAATATGCAAATCAGCCCACAAAAACAAAGAGCCATAATAATCGCAGCATCAGCCATCTTCGCAGCGCTCGTCGCAGTCGCCACCCTCCTATTCGTAATCCCGACCCCCGCCACAAGCGGATACTTCAACCTCGGCGAAACAATCATCTACATTGCCGCCCTGCTTCTCGGACCAGTAGTCGGCGCAGTAGCAGGCGCAGGCGCATCAATAGCTGATGCCCTCGTCGCTGTACAGTATGCGCCGGGAACGCTCACTATAAAAGCAATAGAAGGCTTTCTCGTCGGGTTCCTATACAAGAAACTGAACCGAAGAATTAAAAGTCTCACAATATGCGCAACAATAGCTGTCGTTATCGGCGGCTTCGAAATGGTTCTAGGATACTTCCTCTATGAACAGTTTGTTCTAGGATACCCGCTCTTAGCTGCTATGGCGGAAGTGCCCTTTAACATCGTGCAAATGCTGATTGGCTTGATAATTGCAGTACCTATCATGCATGCGGTTATACGGATATTCCCACAACTTAAAAGCCCGATTTAACAGAGAATAAAGTATGAAACTGTCGCCTGGAAAAATCCCCATAGACATCCTCAAAGATGTGGTCTTCAAAAACTTAGGAGCGCCCAGAAACGAAGTAGTTCTTGGACCAGCCGCTGGAGTGGACGGTGCAATCCTTGATATGGGAAGCAAAGACGCCGTAGTCTCCATGGACCCCATTACAGGCGCAGTGGAACGCATCGGATGGGAAGCCATCAACGTAAACGCCAACGACGTTGCCACTTTTGGGGTGGAACCAGCTTTCTTTTTCAGCTGCATCATGCTTCCTGAAGGCGCTGACAGCAAAACCGTCGAAGCCATCTCTGCCCAAATGAACCAAGCGGCAAAAGACCTGGGAATCGCCATCGTCGGCGGACACTGCGAATCAACCCCGGGACTAGCTAACCCCATTGTGGTAGGCTGCGTCATGGGTTTAACTGAAAAAGGCAAATACGTTACAGCCGCAGGGGCAAAAACAGGCGACAAAATAATCCTTACAAAAACTGCAGGCATCGAAGGCACCGCAATTCTTGCAACGGACCGCGAGGAGCAGCTCAAAAAAGTTTTCGCTGCCTCTATGCTTGAAGATGCTAAACGGTTCTATAATCAAATCAGCATTGTCAAGGATGCCTTAACCGCTTACCGAGCGGGCGGGGTCCACGCGATGCATGACCCAACGGAAGGCGGCATCCTAAACGGCATTCATGAGATGGCAGACGCTGCAGGTTTAGGCGCCAGAGTTCTTGAGGAAAAAATCACTGTGGAGCCGGAAACCGCTAAAATCTGCCGCTTCTACGAAATCGACCCATTACAGCTTATCAGTTCAGGCGCACTGCTTATAGCCGCGGACCCCGAAGCCGCCCCCAAAATCGTTGAAAACTTGGCTAAAGAACGCATCTTCGCTGACGTGATCGGCGAATTCCTACCTAACACCAACAAACGAATTTTGGTGCACGGCGACGAGGCGGAGATGCTGCCCAGACCGCTCTCAGATCACCTCTGGCTAGCACTATCACGGTAGAAGCTATACCCAAACCGCTTCAGGCAAAGATTTGAAGTGCTGGTCACCAGTTAAAACTTTTGCGTTAAGCGCTCGGGCGGTAGCTAGTATGATTGCATCAAAAAGGCTTGGAGTGTTTAGCTTGGTTTTTTTTGCGTTTTCGGCTAACTGCAGGTAGCATTTGGCTGATTCATACGCTAACTTAGCATCTAAACAAACGATATTTGAGTTGGCACTAATTTGTTCTAAGCGTGAACGCACAGTTTTTTCCACAGCGCCTTCACGGACATACTTACGGGCAACTTCTGCCAGAACGATGTCAGGGGTATAAACTATATCTGCGCTTTCTAGAACTTCTTTGGCTTTATTGCCAGTTGCACTTCCTTTAAACAGCTCTATCCAAGCATAGGAATCAATTACGATCTTCACCACGATCTTCCTCTGTAAAAGACGATATCTTGCCGCGGTCGATGCCGAAGATTTGCTCTAAGAAGGCTTTTCGCTGTTTTTTGATTAAGGACTGGATTGCTTCATCGAGGCTTTCTGCTTTGAGGCTTTCTCGAATATTTTCGAGGGCTTCTGCCGTTTGCTTGGAAACCCGGATGGTTGTTGTTTCAGTCATGCTTATTCCAGCCTAAAGGTAAAATGTGTAGACTTGTAGATAAATCTACCTTAGATTTTATGCAAACCGCTTCTAAAACCATTCAGCGGCAGCTGCAGCCCCCAGTAAAGAAAGAACACTGGATAAAAAAGCAAATACTCGTAAAGATGCGAGTACACTAGGCAGCAGCGCAACTCTGTATTGGCTTGTTCTAAACCGTTTTTTATGCTCCAGTTATCAGGCGCCTTATCATGCAGGCAGTAAACGCCGCTGCCGATCGCCACCCTATAGCCATGGTTTTCAATATGGCGCACGATGTAGGCGTCTTCATAGAGGTGCAACTCTTCTGGGATTTGGATGCCTTCCACTGCTTTACGCAGAATTAGGGTGTCATGCATTCCGCCGCGTAGCTTGAAGCACCGCTTTGCCACCATTGTCTGCATTTTGAGTATCCGCTTGTTTTTGATGTTGGGCAAAACATCTATGTTTAAGCCCCAGACCGCTCCGACGCCGTCCGCTAAATCCGCCTGCACTTTTTTGAACCAGTCTTTGCAGAGCAGAACGTCGCTGTCCAGAAACACGAACCACTCAGTGGTTACCCTGCGGATACCTTCAGTGCGAGCCTTAGCCCTTGAACCCATCATTTGAATGATTTGGATGTTGCCATATCTGCGGTTGAATTGCCCAAGGATATCAAGGGTTCGGTCGGTTGAGAATCCATCGATTACTATCAGCTTTTTTATAGGCACATTCTGGTAGACTGAGGCTAAGCATTTGGCAAGTAGGTGTTGGCTGTTCTTGGTCAGCATGACCACGTCTACTTGCTCTGGCGCCCTCAAATGTATCCTTACAGTAATGATAAGCGATTGCTTAAAAACATAAACCCGCTTTTCGCCTTAAGTGAAGAGCATCTGGTAGATTGCGTAGGCAGTGTAGAACCCATATGCCAATAGTAAGCGGCTGATTAATTGTGGACTGCCATACTCGAAGGCTTCTGCAACCAACCCTAAACTGCCGTGTAGAGTCCACACCGCAGCTGGTCTGTAGTGAATGCAGAAGGGGCTGTAGCACGCGACGACTTTGTAGCCATTCTCATTTATCCAATCTTTAATGTAGGCGTCCTCGAACACGTGTAGGTTTGGGGGAATTCTGATGTTTTTGATGACACTTGTTCGAATCAGGGTGTCGTGGGTTCCGCCGCGCACCTCAAAAATCTTGCGTGTAGTGGTGAGAAATAACCGAAGGGTTTTGGGGTTAGTTATTGTGGACCATACCTCGATGCCCCAGATTGCGCCGACGTCTGGCTGCATGTATTTTTGGGCTTTTTTGTACCAGTCGCGGCATAGGACAACGTCGCTGTCGACGAATAGGAACCATTCGGCGGTGACTTTTTCGATGCCTTTTTGTCGGGCGGTTGCGCGGGTGCCATGGTCAAGGATGACTTTTACGTTGTGATGTTTTTCGTCGAATTCTTTCATGATTTCAAGCGTATGGTCCTTTGAATATCCATCCACAACAATAAGATTGGCGACTGGAACGTTTCGATAGATGGACTCTACACATTCTCTAAGCACCCGTTCGCTGTTCTTAGTTAACAGCACAACATCTACTGAGCCATCCGTCACCGCATATTACTTCCTAGCTGCTATCCTAACCGTTAATCCATACGTTGGAACGCTAAACGACTTAAAAAACAGCTTGCCGCCAAACCCCACTGCGAAATCATAGAACGCTTCAACGTTGAGAGTTTTGGGCGACAGATTACTTGCGACGCTTTCCATCCAAGCTGCAGGCGTCTTAACGTTTATATGGGTTTCGTCGTAGTCACGCATGAGCGTACGCACTAGCTTCTCTACTTTTTTGTTGGGGGTAGTGCAGACCAGTGCACCCTTGCAGGATTCAAACATCCCCAAAAGCGCTTTCTCCGGTTGGGGCAGATGCTCTAAAACGTCAAAGCAAGTTACTAAATCAAACCTTTCAGCCACAAAAGGCAGGGCGGCCTGTGCGTCGCAGACCAAAAAATCGCTTAGGCTTAAGCTCTTCGCCTGTTTTGTGCCCCAAACAGATATGTCGACACCACAGGTTTCATACCCCAACCCAGCCAAAACTTTTGTTGTGTAGCCGTAAGCGCAGCCGACATCCAACGCCCTTTTTCCTTGGCCATCTAAGAGATTTTCATGGAGGCGTTTGCTTGCCCATTTTAAGACTTCCAGTACATGGCGCTCAACCAGTTGCTGCTTATGTGTGTATTTGCGATTGGTGAAGTAGTCTTTTTCGTATGCCACGACGTCGCCTGCCAAATACTTTGTAGCTTCGTTTGTTTTTATATTCAAGCCTAAAAAAGCTTAGCCCAACTTGTTTTCACATCAAAAAAGCTATAGTGGTTTCTGAGACGCTAAGCCACCAACAATGTTGAGGTGAATCTGAAAATTGTTTTTATAGTGCAAGTCTGAAATACTTCTAAATATCAAAGCGGCTAAGTGATGACGATAGTTTGACTACAGGTTGGAAGAAAGCAGCATCCATAGCAACACGTTTTCTGGCCCCCGGCAAACCGCATCATGCACAGTGGCTAATTACCCGAAAATGCAATTATCGATGTGCTGGCTGTAACGTTTGGAAAGAGCAAGATGAACGTGAGCTTTCAACAGAGGAAATAAAGAAAGGCTTAGACATCCTTAAAAAAATGGGCATAGTTGAACTTGTCATCTCCGGCGGAGACCCCTTGTTACGGCCTGACATCGCTGAAATCTTAGATTATGCCTCTGAGCGTTTCGTCACAACAGTTTATGATAATGGCAGTATGGCAGCCAAAAAAATTGATGCTCTACGCAAAGTTGATTTCGTCGCAATTTCAATTGACAGTTTAGATGCCGCAAAAAATGACGCTATAAAAGATGTGTCTGGCGCATGGAAAAACGCGATGAACTCAGTGGAAACATTGCAGAAACAAGGCATCAGAGTTGCTGTCACACCCACTATTTCGCAGAAAAACCTCTACGAAATTGTGGACATAACCAACTATTTCACAGACAAAGGAACTCCCGTTTGGTATTGCCTTTACTCATTTGACACTTCAGTAGACAGTAACCAACTTTTTAGGATAGGCAAAGCCAACGACGAATTCATCATAACAGACAAACAAGCCATGATTAACCTCTGCAACCAAGTCATCGACATGATGAAAACTAATAAACAAATCATCATGACAAAAAAACTCTTAGTTGCCCTCCGCGCCCTCTACGAAAACGACGATCGAACATGGAAATGCGAAGCACTCAACCACTTCATCGTGGTCGACCACCTGGGACGGATTTCAGGGTGCCACAACCACAACTTCGCTGGTTCACTCTTCGATTTACCGAAACAGTGGAAAAGTAAAGAGTTCAAGGCGCTACGTAAAACTTACCATGACTGCACCCAATGCAATTACCTGTGTTATGTTGCCTATTCACTCTATGGGAGCCCACGGAACATCTTTTCACTGGCAAGGGATCAATGGAAAAACGCCAAGTTACTATTCAAATGAGTCTATTCCATATTAGGAAGCATTTTTAAAACCAAGCCCAACCTAACGTCACTGTGAATGCTGCCCTCGATATTTACCACCGGCAAGATATCCACGACACCCATGCTGTCACTTATGAGTCTTGGACCAGCATCTTTGGGGTGAGCAAGCTCAATAACCGCCGGCAAAAACATCAAAGATATTGTAACAAAAGCTGTCCCGAAAATAGTTATTACGAAAGTTTCTAATCCCATATTGTATCTGCCCTCAACGGCAAATTGTTTACGATGTGATTTCCGTTACCTGAATGAGTGGTTTTAGCCCAAACATGAATGTCTTTGCCTCTGATTTTGCTGAAGACAACATCCAAAAAAGCTAATGTACAGATTGGCACATTGTAGAGAAAAGTGAAAATTGAAAGTGGAATAAGCCACTGTGTCCTTTTTCGCCCATCCAAGTATAAGCCGATGCCGACTTCGAAGAAAGGTGCAAAGTTGCCGACGAAGCTGTAGAGGGACACTGGAACTATAAACCATAGTGCTGATCCAAAAAAGCCCCCGAGGTTTGTACCCGAAGTAATCAGGGCTAAGCCCACTATGAAAGACACAAAAACAATAATGGGCATAAAATAAACGTTGAGTAGCAGCAACCCATCGACTTTTTGTTTAGCGTTTAGTTTGTCAGTGTTTAAAACTTTCCAGGAATGTTTGAAGAAACATTGCATATGTCCCTTAGCCCAACGGTACCGCTGCCGCCAATATGCACCCCAATTATCCACTGCTTCCTCATAGCATTGTGCATCTACATTGTATTTTACTTTGTAGCCAGCAAGGTAAATTCTAAATGTTAAATCAGTGTCCTCTGCTAAAGAGGTTTCATCCCAACCGTTGAGGCTTTTGAGTATGCTGCTCCTGAAACCGCCGACTGTTCCTCCGAACTGTGTAATCAAGCCAAGGTTGTCTCGGGCTTCCTGATCTACACGGTAACCGCCTACACGCTCCAAAGCGACTAGCCTAGTGACTGCGTTTTGCGGTTCATTGAGAACAACAACACGTCCCTGTACTGCACCTACTTTTGGATCGGTGAAAGCATTGACGAGCCGTTCAACGATGTCGCGTTGGGGGTAATAGTCAGCGTCAAAGCAAAGAATGATTTCGCCGTTTGCCCGGCTGAAGCCATCGTTCATGGCGGCTGCTTTTCCTTTTCCGCCGCTGGTTTTATCACGGTAAATCATGTTTATGTTGCTGTGTTTAGTGTAGAAGTCGCAGACTACTTTGCCTGTTTGGTCGCTTGAAGCATCATTTATGACTATTACTTGCAGCTTGTTTTTTGGGTATGTTAACTCGGTTATTCGTTGTAGTAATCGCCCAATGACTTTCTCCTCGTTTTTTGCGGGGATAAGTATGGTTACTGTGGGTTCATATTTTGTTTGGAATGGCATGGTCCGAGTTTTTGTGGGGTTGTCTGCTGCCTTTAGCACTGTTAAGGTGAAAATGTAGTGTCTAACTAGATATGCCAACATTACAGCGATTAAGACTACAAATAACGCTTCGAGAACTTCAAGTATCATATTGCAAGGTTCCTCTCAAAGCGTTTTCTCGGGTGAAGAGCGGTCAGGCTAACAGCCCAAAAAGCAATCACCCAAAAAGAGTTCAAGAAAGGATAGGCGATTGTGTAAAAAGTGTTAAGCGATGTACTAGAAAATATCTGTGCGTCGGCGGCAGTGAACATGAGCTGATGAAAACAGTAATTCCAAATTACACCAGTTGCGTTTCCCGCCGCTAGTAGCGTCAGTTTTATGGGCAGGTCGCCGTTTAACTTTAAGAAAAGCGAAGCAAAAAGCAAGTTAAAGATAATCAGTACGGCTGTAGATTGGAGGTCAACCCAGCGGTAAGCGGCTGTGATGCATAGCGCAGTCAATTCTATGAGTACAATGATAACTAACCGTCTAAGCACCCCCATGTTACCCCTCTCCTTTCTCTGCAATAATTTTGGGAAGGAATAGTGGAAAGTTTTTATTTTTAAATTGTCTGGAATAATGTTATAGAAGAAAATCTATTCCAGTATTGACTAAATATTTGGCGTGGCCAAAACCACGTTTTCCATCACGCGGCAGAGAACCTCAAACACTTCAGCAGCATTCAAGTTATCCGTATCCAGAATGAAATCAAACGGAGTCAGGTCTTCCCCTAAGTTGAAGCCATAGAGCGTCTTGTAGATAGCTTTTGTATGTCCCTCTTTTTCCTTAAGAACCTCAACGGCTTCAATGAGAGGTAGGTGGTCGCGTTCAGAGACACGTTGCGCTCTTTTTTCGAAAGAGGCTTGCAGCCAGATTTTGAAGCCGCCTTTAAGCAGCCAAGGCATAGTCCAACTGTCCAAGAGCACATTGCCTTCTTTGGCGTACTCTAAGAGTTTATCGTCGACTGCCTTGTCAAATTTTGGGTCAGCTGCTCTTTTTTCGAGGAATTTTAGTCCCACGGGGCTTTCCCACCAGCCCTCAACAGTAATGTCGTAGCCTTCCTCTTTGGCCAACTCCTTTAGGGCGTCGCCGCCTGAGTAGTAGCGAAGGCTGTATTTTTCGGCGAGTTTTTTGGATAAGGTGCTTTTGCCTGTTCCAGCCATGCCAGATATGCAGACTACTGTTTTGCTGGTTTGGGGGCAGGTTTCTGTGGGTTTAGCCATCTTCGGTATCATCCGTTTTGTGTGTTAGGGTTCGATGGGCATGATGCCGAGTATACGTGATGATAGTAACCCAAAGAACAGCGAGCATATGGGGTACCAGTAGAATACGGGAATAGCATCCACTATTGCGGGTTGCGCAACTCCGTTTACTATATGGAAGGAGTTTGCAACTGTGCCAATACCGGGGATGTAAGCCATTGGTGTGGCGCCGAACGTTGGAGTGAGAACTAGGAACCATACAAATAAGTAAAGAAATGAAATTCCGAACTGTACTAGCTGGGGTTTAAGCATTTTGGATTGCATGTTGTTGATTTGAGATTGTCTCTTTTTGAGTTTCTCCATTTGTTTCTTGTCATTAGCGCGTGCGGCAGCCATGGTTTCAGAGCGGTACTCCGCCATCTCTTTTTGCATGACGCGGTACTGTTCCCAACCGACAAAATAGTTGATTAAGATTCGGTTGATGCTGGAGTTTAGGAAGGCGATTCCGGCAGCGATTCCCATAATGATTAAGGTTGCAACGGGTAACGATGTGACTATTTCTGACATGTCTTTTTCCTCTTGCCGCTCTTAGAACTATGCGTACAAGTTCCTTGTTAATAACCGTTTTCACTTGTTTGTGGTTTAATGGTTAGTCAAAACGAGTTTAGCGACTTCGTGTCCCCAAGCGTCGATGGCTTTCCAATCCCTCGTATCATGTACTTTGGCGGTGTCTAAACCGTTTTTACGTAGATTTCTCCTGTTAACTCTGACTATGATATCGACTAGTAAGCCATGACTGTAGCTGAAATCCATCAAACCGCCGAAGTAACCCATCGATAGGGGTGTTAAGCCATATTTTTCGGCGGTGCTGTCCAAGTAGCGTTTTTTGCCTACCTCATAGCCTTCGTCTTTGCGGTCAGCCATAGAGCAACTGACGTAAAGCGCCAGTTTCTTTGTTTTCAGGGCTGGGAGGTTATTCTCTATGAAAGCTATTGATTCCTTGGTCCATTTGTCAGCGCGTAAGCCACTGCCGACAACGAAGAGGTCAAACCCATCAATGTTTTGGGGAGGATTCTTTGCATCTGCAACTTCGACGTCGATGCCTTCTTCTCTTAACGCTTTGCCTATTGCCTGGGCTACATCAGTTGTGCCACCCCACCGTGTGCCATAAACCACAAGAGCCTTCAACTGTACCACACCGATTTTTAGAGAACAAAACCCATGTTTGCGGGCATTTATTGGTTGCTCCGCTATACAGTGACTTCTTTCATGAAAACTCGGTTTAAGTTGCCATGTGTAACTGCAAAGTCACAGTCACATACCGTTAAATCACACAGGCAGTTGACGTTCATAACAGAAACCAATAAACTGCTTAGGCGACAGTGGAAGCCATGAAAGCGCAACTATGTACCAGAATCGACAAAATCGAGAATCACCCCCTAATCTACACTACAGTTTCCACCCCCAATCCGCAGCCAGACCAAGTGCTTATCAAAGTCAAAGCCTGTGGCGTATGCTACAGCAACCTGCACATGATCGAGGGTGAACTCAAACAATTCGGCGTCCCTGCCAAACTACCCATAATCCCCGGGCATGAAGTCACAGGAGTCATCGAAGAAATCGGAGCCCAAGCAAAAGGGTATGAGAAAGGCGACCGCGTGGGCGTGCAGGTGCTCTGGAAAACAGATGGGACATGCGAGTTCTGTCTCTCAGGACGGGAAAACCTATGCCTCAAAAGACAAACTACCGGCGAAGTCGTTGACGGCGGATACGCTGAATACATGGTTGCGCCAGCCGCTTTCACTCACCGGCTGCCAGACAATTTAGGCTTCGAAGAGAGTGCTTCACTGTTTTGCCCAGGAATAACTGCCTATCACGCAATTAAACGTGCGAATGTGCGTGTGGGACAGAAAGTAGCGGTTATAGGTATCGGCGGGGTGGGGCATATGTCGCTGCAGTTCGCAAAGTTGGCAGGTGCAGAAACCATCGCTGTGGACACTTCCGAGGCAAAGCTGCAGCTAGCGCAGGATATTGGGGCAGACCATGCCTTAACTGCCGTTGAACTGGATAAATTTACGGTTGATAATGGCCGTCCAGACGTAATTATGGTTCATGCTCCCTCACAGAGAGCCGTGGAGCAAGCGTTGAGGCTTGTAAAGCGCGGCGGCATCGTTTTAATGGGGGTCTGCGGTGATGCGTCTGTGCAGTTTCCCGAGGAGTATTCGATTGTCGGCAGCGTCATCGGTACCCGCCAAGAAATGAATGACGTGTTAAAGATAGCTTCTATAGGAAAAGTCAGAGTTGACTGGAGTGTCTATCGGCTAAGCGAAGCCGAGAATGTATTAATAAAGCTTAAGCAGGGCAAAATCGTCGGCAGAGCCATACTTGTTCCCTAGCATAAGCCTGGGAAACCTTTCAAACCACAATTTTTGGGCAACCCTTAAATTGCTTTTATCGCTAACTCCTCTAATAGGAGAACCATTTTTCATGCAGCAACCAAACGTACCCCAGTCCCAACATAGCCCCTATAGGGCAACTTTGGGCATGGCTTTTTCAGTAGCCGGAGCCTTACTGATTCTAATCCGGGGAATTATCCGCATAGTAGCAGGTGACATCATAACTTTTGTCGGTTCAGATGAAATCCGCCGCCGTTTCCTAACAGGAATAGCGCTCAACCTCTTGGGCGGAGTCGCAGTGGCTTTTGCGATCATAATTCTGGTCGGAGCATACTTGATGTACACCGGCATGCCTGCAACTGGAGGAACAATAGTTATCATCTTCTCGTTGCTGAGCATACTTGTAGGCAGCGGCTGGCTAATCGGCTTAGTCCTCGGAGTAATCGGTGGCATCCTAGGCGTCCTTAAAAAGTGAAGAACACATGTTTCGGCGGAAAGAAGAAATCCGAGAGCGGTTAAACCAGATAGTCGCTAAATTCAAGGAAAAAGGAGCAACAACCCCAGAAAAAGCTCTCTCCGCACAGGAACTCGGCCTTCCGCCACGCTTTGAAGAAGCCATGCAACGCAGGCTAGGCAGAACAGGCATATTTGTGCAAGTAAACGGAAAATATTACCTCTCAGAGGAACGTCTAAAGGAGATTCAAGAAAGGCTTTCTAGCCGTCGCTTCTGATTTTTTTCCGCTTAAAGTTTATCACTTTGAATATGGAATGCTACTCCTACAGATACGTATTGGACGCATAGGGATGGAACGTAAAGACTACCTCAAAGAACCAGTTACTCACATCAAAATCAACGGCGCATTAACTGTAGATCAGCTGATGCAGCAATTCGCCAATTCAGGTTCATTTGGCGCTGGAAGATTAGCGGCTGCATGCGACACTTACGAGAAGATGCTAAAAGATCCTGAATGCACCATTTTTCTGGGGCTGTCCGGTGCAGTTGTCCCAGCGGGCATGCGCACATTAGTCAAGGATTTAATTCGCAATCACTTGGTCGACGTTATAGTCAGCACTGGGGCCTGTATGGTGCATGACGCCATCGAAGCCGTCGGCGGCCACCACTATAAAGGAGGCTGGGCAGTCAACGACAACGAACTCTACAAGTACCACCTCTTCCGCATCTACGACATTTTCGTTCCAGAGGAAGATTACGTCAAATTAGACTACGCTCTATCGGATATGTACGCTGACATTGCGAAGGAGCGGAAAGGCGAAAGTTTAGGCTCCGACGAATTCACCTATGAAATCGGAAAACGCTTAAAGGATGAAAACTCGATTCTTAGAGTCGCCTATGAAGAGGGCGTCCCAATCTTCCTTCCCTCAGCTAGGGACTCAGAATTTGGCTTTATCCATTGGCTTCACTCAGCCCAGCAGCAAGACCAAAAAAACGTGCTTCAACTTGACGCCTTCAAAGATGTCCCGACCATCTGCGGGATCTGCTCAAAATCCCCTAAAAACGGCATGATAATTATCGGCGGCGGAGTCCCACGCAACACCATCCAATCTTCCACGCTTGCATCTAAAAAGGGGCTTGACTATGCAGTTGTGATTACTCTTGATCGCCCTGAAACAGGCGGCTTGTCAGGTTCCACTTTAGAGGAGACGGTAAGCTGGGGCAAAATGAAGGGTTCAGCCGACCACGTCACAGTTGTCGGCGAGGCATTGATGGTTTTCCCCTTTGTGGTTGCCTCTGTTACAGAGCGGCTAGGTAAAGATTTTAAGCGGCAACCCTTTCTGCAACGGGAAAAATTGGTGGGCAGAGGCATCTAAGATGGAGGGCGAAAACCTGAAATTCTGCGGAAACTGCGACAGCCACAACTGCTACGATTACCCAACCAAAGTTTTCTGCAGCACCCGACACGCACAAAACCTAAACCCCATTGTCGATACGCTTTGGCACTGTGACAACTGGAACCAAGTTAGCCAAGAATGCTACTGTGTCCGCGAAGCCCAAAAAGCCAAGAACAACTTTGAAACGCAACGCTAAAGTTATAAAACCGCATGATGTTTTCTGTTTGTTTGCAGCCCAGTGGTGTAGTGGTCAAGCATAGGGGCCTCTGGAGCCCTTGACAAGAGTTCGAATCTCTTCTGGGCTACCACAAATCACTTCCGACCACCTATCTCAATGTTTTAGTGAAATTGAAGAATGATGGTTTTGCTGAATCAACTCTTAAGAACTTTAGTAAATGGTACAAAATCCTCTCAGCAAACTGTACTCTTGAAGACCCTGAGTCTGTTAGGGCTTACATAGCTAATCTTAACAAAAGCCCTGACTACAAAAGGAATTTAATTGCTTGTTATGACCACTTTGCCAAGTTCTATAAAATTACTTGGGATAGACCAAAATACAAGAAGACTGGCAACCATAAGAAAGCACCACTTGAACAAAATGTAAATTTCATCATAGAGCATTGTCACTCTCTCAAAAGAAAAGTTGCATTTACCATTATCAAAGAGTACGGCTTACGACCTGTTGAATTAGGTAAGCTGACACTTAGAGACATTGACTTAGAGCAGGGTTTGATGTATGTCAAGACTGCAAAGTATGGTAACCCACGTAGTTTCAAAATAAAACCAGACACATTATCGAAGCTTATCTTAGTCATAGGTGAAGATAGGGCAGACTTAGACAAGCAAATATTTGCTTCTCAGGATACATTAACCCATCATTGGCACATTGAGAGGAAGAGAGCATATGTTGCTACTGGCAATCCTGAATTCCTAAAAATAAGACTTTATGACCTTAGACATTACTTTGCAACCATGTTATATCATAGCACAAAAGACCTATTGTTTGTCATGCAACAGTTGGGTCATAAGAATATCCAAAACACAATGGTATACACGCATTTAGTGCATTTTAGCAATGAAGAGTACCATGTGTCAGTAGCTAAGACTGTAGATGACGCTTGTAAGCTAATAGAACAAGGGTTTGAATTCGTCTGCCAAATAGATGATGCTAAATTATTTAGAAAGAGAAAGTGATTGGATGATTGACTTTTTGTCTTTCATCATATCCTTTTTCCTCTTATGCTTTTTAGTTCTCATTGTATTGGTTGGGATAAAATTCTTTCATAATCTAGCTAATGTTAGTCAATCAAATAGTAGCTATGACAAAGAAACCGATAATCAGCTTAGAAAGAATTCAAATGAAAATAGCCAAGCAGACCTGTACATGAGTGAAGAGAATCCAGACGATGATTCCTTGATGTTCCCTGAAGAATTCGATGGCGACGATGGGTAACTACCTTTTCCTGTGAGAAGGGGTATACACCCATAGTCGCTTATGGATTTTAACTTTCTGAGGGGAATATACCTCTCAATTCTGACTCTTTTCTTAATGCATCAACATAAGGCTTGGATATATCACGAACAAATCCTAGCAAACTTTCCAGACGTTTTTTTAATTCATATTCGGTTCCCTTAATAGTAATCTTTTGTCTATCAGATATTCGAAAATCGTGATGAGCAATTTTGTTTCTTAACTCGCTATCTTCTTGACGAATAAGAATCTCAAATCGATGTTCTTTTAAGAACTTGAATTTAACTGAAATATCAATTCTGTTTATTTCATCTGGAAAATGAACGTATCTTTCTCTTAAAGGGTCGAATAAATCGTGTCCATCTAAAACAAGCAAATAAATGATTGAATCGATTGTTCGAACGTAACTACCTTCGAATGCAAGAAGAAAGCATGAGGAGTAAATCAGAGAATCACTATCTTTGCTCTCTTCCGTATTCTTAACTGTACCAAGCAAACACCGTATATTTTTGTGAGCTATCATTCTGCAAGTATAGCTATCTGCCAAGTAATCTCTAAGGACTTTGTTATTGCTCTTATCAAGCATGTTACCATATAAATCTGCAAAACGTATCTCAAGTGACGCTTCATCAACTTTATCCATTATTTTCCCATAGCGTATATCTAGGTTGTTAGTATTAGAGCTTATTCGACAGCTAGGGTAGGTATACCCAACCCCGTGAAAAGGTCTAACTTCAGCCCTAACAGAGGCTTGGTAAGCGTTTCGCTGTCACAACGACTGTGGATGTTTTGCCATATGAGGAAATGAGTTTTAAATAGCGAAAATATGCTCCCCTGCCTTTCTAGGCTTCAATCGGTCAAAAATAGGTGTAAGCCCTCTGCTAAATTATGGATAATGGGTTATGGATGTTTAGGCATTATGATTTTAGTGTTTGGAAGTATAAGACATGGGGTGGGTGTACCCTGTCACGGGAAAAGGTTCTTAAGTGATTTAGTACTAAATCGGCATGGGGCTTCTAACCTTTAGTACTAAAATCTGCTTTCTGCCAATAGCCGTTTAGTCTCTTGCAACAGCTTTTCCTTTTCATAATTAGTATAATTCGATTGACTCTTACACTGGAAGACCGAATAAAACTCTGGTGAGCCAAGCACGTCTAATAGCTTCGGAATATCAATACGGTCATTCATCAGCCAAATTTTATTTATTTCTTCAATGTCAAAGTTAGCCCTCAAATCTTTTTCCAAAGCATCGATAAATCTTGGGATGTCTCTTTGTGTGTTACCTTGAAATAGTTGGTCTCGAATTCGAGGAGAAATAAAGTATTCAACGACTGGGTCAATCTTGTTAGCGTCATTTCGGTCGAGATAATTGCTTAAATCAACCATTATTTTTCTCAGTATAACTGATTTATAATTAAAAATAAACCGTTCCATATACTCATTGGGTATACCTTGTAAGGCATTAACAAATCCTTGCCTTTTGGCTTCTTCTTCCCCTAACTTAGTTAAGCAATAAGGTCTTTCACGTTTGCCAAACTCAATAGCATTTTCTCTATATGCGATAAGACCATCTTGAACCAATTCTTTCAGATATTTGCTGATAGTAGCTCTTGCGTATTTCTTATCGAATTTCTCAACAAGCGACTTGAATCCTTGCTCTTTATTCAGCAGCTCAACTAGAATATCGTTTGGGCATGTCTCTCTTGTAGAAATGCCTTGCCTATCTTCAGACATCAATTAGTCCACCGCTAATACCCGAGTATAAACTTTGTACTTGCATATTAGTTTGCCCATTAGTTACCTGTGAAAAAATATGTCTGATATAATAAGTAACCAACCGAAAGAAGTGGAGCAAGTAGGTCTAAACCTTGTTTCCGAAACACTCCCTGAACAACCAATTGAGAGTTTAGCACTTCCCGAAATCGGGAAATCTACGACATCAACTATCGAAGACAATGATGACCCGAAAATAAAACAGTTGATTGGTAAATTTGCTAACGATGAACTTGGCTACGATGACTTAAATCAAATACTATCAACCACAGTCTTTGAAGATGAGAACGTCAAAATACCCTTATTCCTAGTAAATATTCTAACATTCACTGAAGAAGAGCAAAGAAATGTGGTCTTAACAGGGGAATCATCAGTAGGAAAAACTCTGAATATAACAGAGAGCCTATGGTACTTTCGACATCCAAACTCTGATACAATCGTTGGCATCAACGATTCAACACCAAGAGCCTTAATCTACAGTTCAAACGCCATTCCAGTTGATGACCGTACACTAAGCCCAATCGACATGTCTAAAGCACCAAAGAAAGGTGACCCCAAAGAAGCATGGGAAGAATGGAATGACCTCAAACGGCACACCGCCTACTTCATTGACCTATCCAAAAAGATAGTAGTATTCTATGACCTACCAAACTATGAACTGCTAAAGAACCTAAGAAGCCTGCTTAGCCATGACAACACAGGCAACAGAATATGCACCTACCTAGTCACCGATAAAATAGGCACTGGAAGCCACAGAACAAAAAAGTCCTCATCAAAGGATACTTTACTGCCCTGTTTGCATCGGCATTCGGAGAGATGGATGAGCAAGAAGTTAGCCGTAACTATCTGTTAAGCCCAAGTGACAATCCAGACAAAATCAAGAAAGCCATTGAGTTACAAGCCCGAAAGATGACCGACCCTAAGTTCAATGACTGGTATGAAACCGAACCGTCCAGAGTTGGATTAAAGCAACGGGTACAACGCATCAAGGAAGCAAACATTAGCAAAGTGCTTTTTAAGGCTGAAGACATGGAGAACTTGAAAGATTGGTTCTTCAAAAACCTCGATAACTTAGCGCCTAAATCGCAAAGGGATTTCCCTAGACTCTATGCACTTGCTGAAGCCTTTGCGTTACTGAACTTCCAACACAGAGAACGAACACCTGATAACACATGTATCTACGCTAACTCAACTGACATAGAAAACGCAAAAAAAGTCTATGAACCAATCCTCAAATGCAACAGCTTAGGCTTGACACCAGAAGAATTTGCAGTCTGGAAAATAATCGAAAAAACATTCGATGAAAACGAACTCTACATCGGTACTGGTCTGAGGATTCAAGAAATTCATAATATCTACTCCTATGAGAAACAGCGAAGATGCTCAGACAAACGCTTACGTGGAATGCTCAAAAACTTCTGCTCGGCTGGACTGTTGAAGGAAGAGAAAGACGGTGTAGCAATCAAATATTATCCGATAACGCATAAAAAAACTAAGCAGTCAGAGATGGCGCTATCCACCCTACCGTTGGAAAAGGTTGAAACTAATCTCCTTTTCCAGCGTCAATGATACCCCACTACTTAGGTGCATATGTATGATTTATGAACGCATAATCGGTACTGTCTTTAAACTAGATACTGAAGAAAAGCTTGTTTGGATAGATGGTGATGAATACAATTACTCATCAGATGCTGAGAGCACTCTGATTGAAGCTATAGAATATGACTTGGATGTTAGTGCTTTACTGTACTCTGAACATTGTGAGGGAAGCACTAGACTGCTAAGAGCACAGATATTCGATGATGGCATAGATGACAAAGACGAAGATGACACAGCTAATGAATCATTGCTGGATGAGGCTTAACCACCTTTTCCAGCAATATGGTGTACCCACCCTACTACTATAGAACCATCAATTAATCAGATAGTGCTTTCTTTACGTCTTGAAAACCTTTTGCAACTCTTTTCCCTTTTTCAGTTAATGAGTAATAAGCTTGAATCGGCTTAGTTGTTACCACTATTCGACAAATCAATTCATCATTCTCTAAATTTCTTAAATTCGTTGATAAAGCCCCACGGCTATCAATCAACATAGTTAACTCAGAGAATCTAACTTCCCCTTTATCACTAATATATAACAGAATTTTGACCGATGGGTTATCAAGCAATATAGAGATTTTCAACTATTCAAGCCCTGATTTGTATGGGGCTTTACTCATTGAAAACACCATAACACTCCCAAAAGAGTGTGGTTCGTGATTGTGAGCATAGAAGAGTTTAAAAGTGTACCAAACGAATAAGCGGTATCACTATGGAGAAAGTTTGGATAAATGAAGAAATCATATCTTGCTTTAACCACATTGCTGTTGATATTATGTTCATTGGTTTTAGTTAGTACCACCCAATTAGGCAAGGCTCAGGGTGGAACAAACGTAAATGGAATAATAACTACTGACACGACTTGGACGTTAGCCAACAGCCCTTACACTTTGACAGGTGCTTTAGCAGTCAATCAAGGGGTCACATTAACTATCCAAGCAGGTGTTACGGTAAATCTAAAAAACAATTACTTGCAAGTAAACGGGACGTTAGTAGCAAGGGGAACAGGCACAGACAAAATTCAAATGAGTAATGGCACTATCAAATTTACTTCTCTGAGCACTTCATGGAATGACCAAACAAATACTGGTTCAATAATCGAGAATGCAATTATGGATTCAGCTTATGTTGAAATAAGTGCTTCATCACCAAAGCTAAATAATGACAAAATACTTGCAGGCGGTATTGACGCTATTCGTGTGGAAAGAGGAGCACCCATTATTTCCAACTGTACAATCAGAACGTCTTTTTCAGGGATAGAACTCTATGATAGTCATTCTCTAATTACTAATAACGTAATATACGATTTCCCACCAAGAGAAAATTATGGGATTATGACTTTTTATCATGATGAACACTCAATTATCAAGAATAATCTTATACTCAATACTGATACTGCAATATGTGTTGATTATGGATCAACTCCCCAGATAGAGAGTAATACTATAGTTGAGAACAATAGAGGGATACGCATTGACTCTCAGATTGAAATTTCAAACAATAATTTTGAAAATAACTCGTTAAATATTTATTTGACCACTAATTCGAACATTAATTTAATCAATAACTGGTGGGGTACAACCGATACCCAAGCAATTAATGAAACAATCTATGATTTTAAAAATGACTTCAATTTAGGTAATGTTACTTTTACTCCTTTTCTCATGTCACCGAATGCCTTAGCACCTAAAGCATCGAACCCTGAATTAGCTTTATCTCCATCGCCAACTGCTCCAGAGTTTTCTGGGTTGGTAATTGTTCCTTTGTTAGTTTCCGTATTCACTATTGCTTTGGTACTCAGGTATAGAAAAACCACTATCTTGAAGCAATAGACCTTTTCCGCAACTATACTGCCCCTAACTTTGCTCAAGTTATTAGTGACTTTATTTTTTCGAATATATCTACTGGCTTAATCGCTACACCGCAATATTCGCACATGACATAAACTTTGGTATGGTTCTTACGTTGATTTTGAAAGGTTGGAAACTGAGGGCTTTGACGAATTGGCTTTTTGGCATAGAGGGTTCCCTTTTATGTTTAAGAGGACTTGCTTTGAATATGAAAAAGAGCTAAGAGCAATAATTTTAACTGAACCAGTAACAAGGAAGGCAAAGAAGGAATATTGGTGGAAGAATGGCATTAGAGGAATGCCAGACATATTATATCAACAAGTAGATTTGCCTATATTAGTGGAGAAAATCCATGTTTCTCCAAAGGCTGGAAATTGGTTTGAGGGGTTGGTTAATATGGTCGCTGAGAAGTATGGATATAAATTTGAAATAGAGAAATCTACATTATCGAATGAACCAACATTTTAGAACGAACCTTTTCCCACGACTAGGTGTATACCCCTACCCATATAGGAATTTCAACCGCTAAAATAGACCTAAAAAATTATGCCTAACTTGATTTACCTACTAAACATATACTTGACTACTACTCTAATAATCTACAAATAAAAATTCAATTGCTAACTTACTAATTACCATATGATTGATACAGGGTGGTATACCACTCTTGCGTGAAAAGGTATCAAGTAACTAACAAGCAAATTCCAAAACAAATATGATGAAAGAAGCCCTATGTAGCTTTTGAAGATTCGAGCTTACCATATGCCTGTTTGATAAGTTCATAGTCTTGAGTAATTGCTGGATAACCTCTTACTAACCTCATTTTTAATATCCTAAAGTGCTTATCTTTCTCCCCTGTTTCTAAGAACCTTCTAAGCATTTGGCGTTCTTTGTTGCTAAGTAGCTCTTTATGCACTATAAAACCTCAAATGTAACAAGTTACGTTACGTTTATATCAGTCTATCGCTAACTAAACTAATGTAACATAAACTGTTACGGAGAAACAAGCATATGGACAACCAAACCAACGACCAAACCATAAAGAGCCTTTCTTTGGCAGGGATTTCTTTTGGCAGAAAAGAAAGTCCTTTACGAGAGTTCGAATCTCTTCTGGGCTACCAATTCAAGTTTTAGGCAACGGCATACTCTAATATTGCGTCATTAAACCTTATCTGTGGCGAACTGGTTGAGTAGTCAAAGCATTTCTTTGCCTGACGGGCGCAAACTCGCTTACACCATGATAGGCGAAGGCAAACCTGTGGTGTATTTCCATGGAACCGCCAGTAGCCGCCTTGAAGTATTGCTTCTGCGGGAACTCGCATTCGCAGATAACTCAAACCTACAATTAATCGGGGTAGACCGCCCCGGCTACGGCTTATCAAGCTACAAGCCCCGAAAAAGCCTCCGAGACTTCAACGGGGACGTCAATTCTTTAGCTGACCACTTGGGGTTTGACCGATTCTCGGTTTTAGGCTGGTCAGGCGGCGGCGCCTTCGCATTGGCTTATCACGCTTTTAACCCCAAACGGGTAACCCGCAGCGTCATTGTCGGCGCCCCCAGCTTGCCCTTTGACGTCTCAACCGCCCACGACATGCCCCTTGCACGTTACATCATGAAAATCCCCTACGCAGGCGAAGTAGCTATGCGGCAACTCAGCCGTGAACTGCTAAAAGCCAAAGGCGACCCTGAAGCGTTTTTAGGAACTAGGCAGGGCAAGCAACTATTGCATGGCTGCTCAAAGACTGACTTAGCCTTCTTTAACAACTCTGAATGGGTCAAGCTGATGTATGATTCTATGGCTGAAGCTTTCCGCCAAGGCAACGCTGGAGTAAAAGCGGTGGTTGAGGAGCATCAGCTTTTCGTTAAACCTTGGACTCTGCCCTTTGATGCGATCGGTAAGGGTCAATTGTGGATTTGGCATGGCGCCGAAGATAGAACCTGCCGAGTCAGCAACGCTTACATGATTGCTCGATTGGTGCCTTCCGCGGAACTGGAGATTTTTGAGTCCGCCGGGCATTTTGTGATGTTTGAGAATTTAGTTAAGCTTGGGAAGATTTTGGATTGTTAGCTTTTAACTCTTCTTGGCTGCAACTTTCAGGGCGTTTGAAGCCAAATTTTAAATTTATTAGCTTAGAAATATAGGGTTTGGGGCGTTTCTGATTGTGCAAAAGAGAATGCTTGTGGTAATTGCTATTTGTCTGATAGTGCTTGTTGGAGTTTCTTTGTACACATGGAGCGCGTTGCATCCGCAAATTTCCCAAAGGTACCAGAGGACTGTTAACCGAAACTTTGAGAGTTCCTATGAGGAGCAGGCAATTTCAGAGGCTGAATCGCTTAACTATACAGCTATAACTTCAAAAGACCGATTCGACGGCAGCAGTGACCCACAAGCTTACCTGAACCACAGCGATTATCTGTCATATGTTAGCCCTAACTTTGTTGACTCAGAAGTTTTAAGCTACTATGAAGCAAGATATGTTAACCAGCAGGGAAAAGAAGCCCCCAGTCATATTGAATTAACCTACAGTGCAAACGCTTCACAGTGCTCTAAGCTACGAATATACAACAGTCTTCCCCCTCCAAACGTATCGTGGCATAACACCACCATCGTAATATCCACTCCAAACATCACGATAGTTTCTGGCGCCATGCAGTTCTTCTACAAAAACCAAAGCAGCTACCAAACCATCGAGTGGGGGTATGACTTTAGCTTCTCGGATTGTTATCTGGTAAAGACGCGGCTGGAGTATTCGGAGGTTTATGCTCCATTGGCCGCTTTCTTTGCAAGAGTTGATCAAATCGTGGTTTTGGACCGCAACTTTGAGCCTTTACTTGTAGGTTTGGAGTCAGGTATGGCTGTTGCTTAAGATGAATTGTGGAAGACTGGCTGTGGCAGCAAAGAAAGTTTAAATCTTATCTGTGCAAACAATCGTTTAAGGTGCAGAGTATGGCTGATTTAAAAGGTTGTCCCTTTGGGCAAGACATAAAAAACGACTGCAAAAACTGCGATTACGGCGACACAAACCACTTTGACGCTGCAACAGGCAAATGCGTTAAACGCTAGTTCTGTTGCTACTCAAGCAGCCTCCATGGGTCTTCTGGTCCCAGCGAACAATCCTTCTCCGCTGAACCAGCAGCCTTTTGGCATTTCTGAACAGTTATCTTCACAAGCATATCTGGGATGATTTGTTCGGCCTGTAGAAGTTCTTTTGGCAAAGTAACAATAACTTCGTTTCCAACCCTTTTAGTTCTAACTAAGTATTCACGCATAACCAATTTTCCTAACCTTTTTTAGCCTTCAGAAACTCTGTTAATACACGATAAAAATGTTGGCCTAAGAGCATTTTCTGGAGACAACAGGCGTTAGAAACCGCAAATACTTTTAGTGACCTCTCAAACCCTATAGTGCCTGTGGATCTTAGATGCAGAAAGTGTGGGAAGAACTAAAAAACATCGAAGCCCAAGCTGAGCAAATCCAAGCTGACGCCAAAGACAAAGCTAAAAAAATCACTGACCAAGCCCAAAAAGACGCCGAAAAACTATTGGAGAACAGCCGCAGATACGCCGCCGAGGAATCACAGAAACGTTACAACGCTGCAGTAGAGGAAGCGAACAAAAACCGTCAGCAACGGCTGGATGACAACGAGAAAACTGCAGCTAACCTGAAACTTCAAGCAGAAAAGCGCATGGATAAAGCCGCAGACATCGTTGCGGATGCAGTGCTTGGAGAAAATTAGGCATGCAAACTACGAAGTATGCCTCTGTTCTTCCGAAAATCGGCGCTGAAAAAAGCAAACTATTGAGCGAAGCTAAGCTGAAAGCGCTGAGTGAAAGCAAAAGCCTCTCTGAAGTCGCCTCGCAACTGCGCGACTCAGGCTATCAAGAACAAATTTCCCACTTACCTGCACCACTTACGGGCCGCAAACTTGAGAGGGCGTTTAACGAGAACCTGATTGAAACATATTTGAAAATCATTGAGTACTCGCCCGAGCAGGCGGTCAGGTACCTTCATTTGTATCTGTCTCGGTTTGAACTGGAAAACATTAAGACCCTCATCAGAGCCGCCAACGCTAAACTCTCCGTGGAACAGCGGCTCTCACGCATCTACCTCTCGGTTGAGAAGTATTTCCGCCACACCGCAATCATGGAGGAAGCAGCTAAAGCTCCTGTGGTAACGCAGGTGGTTTCGGTTTTTAGAAACACGGAGTATCACTCGGCTCTGGCTATGGGGTTGAAGAGTTTCCAGGAAAGCGGCTCAACCACAATCATGGATATCTTCGTGGATGCGTTGTTCTACGAGAAACTCTATGCTGCCTACCAGAGCCTGCCGAAAAGGGAGAAGCCGCATGCAGAATTCTACGCTGCAGTAGCCAACGATGGCTTCATACTGTTAACGCTGCTTAGAGGCAAAAACCTCAATTACGACCCAAACTGGCTACGCCTCGCCATACCTAACCATTACTTTAACCTAGACAAAACCGAGGTTGAATCCATAGTTTCCGCTTTAAACTTTGAAGTGGCGTACAAGACAGTGCAGAATAGTCACTACGGAAAATACTTCCAGCGCGCAGCCTCGCCTGAAGAGACCGTTGCGAATGGAGAAAAAGCGTTCCGAGAAGCAGTGCTCCGTTACGCCTTAAAGAGGCAGGTTGGAGAAATCTTTAACATAGGCTCAACTTTGGGCTTTATCACACTAAAAGAAGCTGAAGTTCACAACCTGACAGCTATCTGTCTGGGAGTAGAAGAGGCATTGACGCCAGAAGCAATCAAAAACCAACTTGTGTTTTAAACGCTTTCTATTTTCTTCTTTTCAGGTTTGGTATAGTGTAGATGAATTTCTGCTTAAAAGGGCTGAATTCCACACCGGTGCCGGCATAAAATTTGCTGAACCACTCGTAAAAGTGCAGTCTCAGAGTGTGGATGAAAACGACCAACCCTTCCAGCGCCAACACCGCTATGTTCCCAAAGACGATGACGATGCCTCCGAGGATGAGCCCAACTGCGCCCGAGCCTTCTGGCGCGACTAAGCCCGCAACTGTGTAAGTTACAAGCAACAGCGCCCAATGCGCCATCAACAATGCTAGAATACGGCTGTAAGAGATGGTGTTGCTAAGGAGTCGTGTGAAGAAGTCTCCGCTCTCAAAAATTCTGCCTGTTATCGTGTCCTGCTCTGCGTGTTCGTTTGTGTGTTCTACTTTGGGTTTGGCTATCGTGAGGTAAAGTGGTTTGCCTGCAACCATTATGATGAACGGTATTATAGGCGCAAGGATTGGTCCAGCAAGCCACGCGCCAAAGTTAAGTTGGTAGGTTGCGATGAGCCAGATTCCGCCGATGTAGAACGCAATTTTTGGCGCCGAAGTCAGGAGGGCATCGGCATAGTTACGTTTCACCGCGAAATTAGCCATTTCTAAAACTATACCGCTGGTTATCTGCACTATACCTACAAAGAGGGCAAAGATTAGGAAGGTGAAAACGTTAACTTGCGGGTTTTCAAATGGACTAAAAAGCGGCGTATAGAGTACCTGACCGAAAAACTCGCCGAAAACTGCACCAGTACCTATTGCGCCTGCGCCGCAGGCAGCCATAATCCAACAGACGTTTTTCATACTTTGGTTGCCCTTAATTAGCAAGCCAACAGTTAAACCGCCAACTAAAAGCACCAAGCCGTGTCCCAAGTCGCCGAACATTAAACCAAAAAGAATCGGGAAAGTGATGGCCATCAAAGGCGTAGGGTCAACTTCGTCATAATGGGGGAAACCGTAGAGTTTTGTTAGTTCCTCAAATGGCTTTACGAACCTGCCATGCTTAAATTTGGTAGGAGGATCCTCTTGGGGGGCTGATTCGTTCTCGAGCACAAGAGCTTTGCCCTCCATGTTGGCGGTGACGGTTTGGTTGAGTTCTTGGAACTTGCTCTGTGGCACAAACCCCTTGATTGTTGCGAGTCTGCCTTCCTGAAGAATCTTTTTCTCTGCAGTCAGTAGCGCCAAAATATTCTCTGAAGTTTCTTTCCAAGAAGCAAGCTTATCCTTGTTCTCTTCGCCTAGCTTCTCCAGTTTAGCCTTTACTTCTTTTTCTTTCTCGCGGTTTTCTTTTAAGCGAGCATCAACTTCTTTGAGGGATTCATGGATGTTTTTAGGGAGGTCTTGGGGCATATGGAAGATTTCTGCGTGGTAGATTCGCAGGATACGCTCGACCTCTTCCTTGTGCTTACCGGGTGCTACCAAACAAACAAAATATTCCTCTTTGCTTAGTTGACATTGGTTGACATAAAGCGGTAACCCGGAGATGGCGGTTTGGAAGGGCTCTAAATTTTTGGTTGGAACACTCGCAAAGGTAACGCTGATCAGTTTGAGGTTTTCTACTGTTGCAAGGTCAGCGCCGACGCATTCCATGTTTGCCAGCATTTTTTTAAGATGATTTAGCCGGGCGTCCTTTTCCTTTAAATCTGAGAGAGCAGTGTCTTCTGTCTCAATTTCTTTTTTAAGCGTTAAAATATCTTGGCTGGTGGACTCTAAGAGTGCTTGCCAATTGTCCGCTGTAACCTGCATTTTAACAGGCTGTTTTGTTTTAAAAATGTCAAAGAGGCTTGTTTTTTCGTGGACAATTTCCTTAATGAGTCCGTCGACATCAAGAATTCGTTCCTCAACACTGCGGATGCTCTGGTTATATTCCGCTAAGCTTGCTTCTTCTTGGGTTGAAGGTTCAATGTGGAACTCGCCGAAAGTGTTAAGGGTATCCAGTATGGATTCCACGTCTCTTCTTGTACAAATAATGGATGTGGAAGTCATCCTTTCGGGTCGTAACATTTTTAACAGATACTTTTGAATTTGCTAACAAGCATTTAAAGTTATATTAGGTGACGGCATGATTGGGTATGTGATAGGCGACATCGATATGATAACCGGCTTTAGACTAGTCGGAGTTGAAGGCGCTGAAGTCACCACCGTCATGGAAGCTAAACAAGCCCTGCAGCATGCCCTCAGCCGCAGCGACGTAGCCATCATCGTCATAAGTGAAGCTTACTCTACTGACCCAGTAATTCACGAGCAAATCGACAGGGTTCGCCAAGAACGGGTTTCACCCCTAATAGTTGAGCTGCCAGGTAGCAGAGGCACCTTTAAGGGTATTCCGATATCAAATACAATTAGCAAGATACTAGGCATAAAAATTTAGAGGTAACTTGATTGAGCACTAAAAACGGCGTTGCAGCAATCGCGGATGAGGTTGTCGGCGACATTCAGAAAGAAGCTGAAGCCGTCATTTTGGCAGCACAAAACCAAGCTAAGGAGTCTCTTCGGGTAGCAAAAGAACAGGCCGATCGAACCTACCATGCAGCCCTTGAGGAAGCAAAGGTAAAAGCTGAAGCAGAAAAACGGAAAATCGCATCTTTAGCAGAAGTAGAAGCGCGAAATCGGCTTTTACAAGTTAAAGAAGACCTGGTTGATCAAGCCTTCGAAAAGGCTTTTGTGAAACTTAGAGCTTACTCTAAAACAGAAGAATATCACATTTACCTGCTCAAATTAATTGAAGAAATCGCAAAGAAAATGGAGCAGAAAGTCCTCGTTGTCGAAGTTAACGCTAAAGATAAAGGCTGGTTAACCCCCGATATGCTTCAACGTTTATCAAAGAAGCTGCATGTTGAATTTAGAGTAAGTGATCAAACACAAGATTATATTGGGGGCTGCAAAGTTCAAAGTGAAGACGGCAAAATCGTCTACGACGGCACCCTCGATAACAGGTTAAACGAACTTAAACCTGAATTACGTGCAAAAATAGCTAAAACCCTTTTCGGAGAAGAAACATAAAATGGCATCTAAAGGCAGCGTCATCCGGGTTGCGGGTCCAGTTGTCGAAGCCAAGGGTCTCTCAGAAGCCGTAATGCATGAAATGGTTGAAGTAGGCAACGACGGCTTAATCGGAGAAATCATTCGGCTCGAAGGCGAATACGCAACCATCCAAGTTTACCAAAACACTTCAGGACTCAAACTTGACGAACCCGTCTTGGGCACAGGTAGCCCTCTCTCAGTAGAGTTGGGTCCTGGACTCTTAGGTAACACATTTGACGGTATCCAACGTCCCCTTGAAACAATACGCCAACTCACGGGTCCCTTCATCAAGCAAGCTCGCGGCGTAACTGCGCTTAACCGAGAGAAAAAATGGAACTTTACCCCAACAGCTAAAGTAGGCGCAAAACTTAGCGGCGGCGACATCTTGGGTGTCGTGCAAGAAACCGATCTTGTTGAACACCGCATAATGGTGCCCATAGGCGTATCAGGCAAACTTGTAAAAGTCGCGTCCAAAGGCGACTACACTATAACTGAAACAATCGCCACTTTAGAAAGCAATGGCACAAAAACTGATCTTCAAATGCTTCAGCGGTGGCCTGTCAGGACTCCCCGCCCCCACACCAAACGCCTCTTTGCATCTGCGCCTCTAATAACTGGGCAACGAGTGATTGACACGTTCTTCCCCATCGCCAAAGGCGGAAGCGCAGCTATCCCGGGTCCATTCGGCGCAGGCAAAACAGTTACACAGCAGCAACTTGCCAAATGGTCAGACGCCAACATAGTTATCTACGTCGGCTGCGGCGAACGGGGAAACGAAATGGTGGATGTGCTGGACAGCTTCCCTAAACTGCTTGATCCAACCACTGGTCATCCACTCATGGAACGCACAATTCTTGTAGCCAACACAAGCAATATGCCTGTTTCCGCTCGAGAAGCCAGCATCTACACAGGCATCACACTGGCAGAATACTACCGTGACATGGGCTACGCCGTCGCTTTGATGGCTGACTCAACCAGCAGATGGGCAGAAGCTCTCCGCGAAGTTTCAGGCAGACTTGAAGAAATGCCTGCTGAAGAAGGCTTCCCAAGCTATTTGCCCTCGCGCCTCGCCGAATTCTACGAGCGCACCGGAGTCGTTCAGACATTGGGCAGTGACCAACGTGTCGGCTCAATCTGCGCCATCGGGGCAGTTTCGCCTCCAGGCGGAGACTTCTCTGAACCAGTCACGCAGCACACTAAACGCTTTACCCGCGTGTTTTGGGCGCTTGATGCTGAACTAGCTGATGCACGCCACTACCCCTCCATTAACTGGATGGCAAGTTACAGCGGCTACATCGGTGAACTCGCTGGCTGGTGGCATAAAAATGTGGATGAGAAATGGAACAGTTACCGCGAAGAAGCCATGCGTATTCTTCACGCTGAGGACGAATTAAAAAACATTGTCAAACTTGTCGGTCCAGAAGCCCTGCCTGACAAGCAACGCCTGATCCTTGAAACCGCCCGCATTATCCGAATTGCATTTCTGCAGCAGAACGCGCTTGACGCAGTTGACACTTACTGTTCGCCGCAGAAACAGTTTAAGATGCTTAAAATCATCGTTGACTTCCATCGTTTAGCTGATAATGTTGTCACTAAGGGCGCTCCAATCTTTAAAGTCACCGCGTTGCCGGTTACAGAAGACATTATGCGTATGAAAAGCGGCATCCCCAACGACCAATTAGCAAGATTAGATGAAATCGAGAAGAAAATGTATGAAGACATTGCGATGTTGGAGGCAACCCTGAGGTAGAAGGCTATGTCAGGAAAAGGCTTAGAGTATAAAGGCGTCGCTTCAATTTCTGGACCCATCATCATAGTAGAAAACGTCCGAGACGTCGGCTACGACGAATTGGTTTCAGTTAAAACCCAGACAGGCGAAACCAGACTGGGCAAAGTTATTCAGGTAAGCCAGAAAGCCGTAACCGTACAGGTGTTTGAAGGCACCACTGGTCTCTCGCCGTCCGCCACCCGCACCCGTTTCCTGGGGCACTCCCTTGAAGTTCCTGTCTCCACCGAAATGCTGGGGCGTGTCATGAACAGCTTTGGCGAACCCATCGATGGGCATCCACGCTTCTTCACGGAAGAAAAACGGGACGTCAACGGTTACCCACTTAACCCCAACGCACGCGAATACCCCAAAGACTTCATCCAAACAGGCATATCTGCAATCGACGGTTTAACCAGCCTCGTCCGCGGACAAAAGCTGCCAGTCTTCAGCGGCCCAGGCTTATCCCACAACGAACTCGCCGCTCAAATCGTCCGTCAAGCGCAGATTCGTAGTGCAAACGAACCGTTTAACATAGTCTTTATCGCCATGGGGCTGGAACATGACGATGCAGCGTTTTTCCAGAAGAGCTTTGAAGAAACAGGCGCCATCAAAAACGTCGCAATGTTTCTTAACCTCGCCGAGGACCCTCCAGTTGAACGTATCATTACTCCCCGTGCAGGCTTAACCTTGGCAGAGTACTTGGCGTTCGATCAGGAGTCGCATGTGCTTGTTGTCATGACGGATATGACTAACTACTGTGAAGCCCTCCGAGAAGTCAGTTCATCCATGGAGGAAGTTCCCAGCCGCAAAGGCTACCCCGGCTACATGTACAGTGACCTAGCAAGCATCTATGAACGCGCAGGCAGAGTCATCGGCAAAAAGGGCAGCATCACCCAGATGCCCATCTTAACCATGCCAAACGACGACATAACCCATCCGATCCCCGACTTAACAGGTTACATCACCGAAGGGCAAATCGTGCTCAGCCGCGGTCTCGAGAAACAGGGTATTTACCCGCCGATCTACATCTCAACCAGCCTCTCTCGACTCATGAAGGACGGCATCGGCAAAGGCAGCACCCGCGAAGACCACGCCAACATAGCAAGCCAACTCTACAGTGCATATGCCCAGTACAACTCCGTCAAATCGCTGGTAACCATCATAGGTGAAGAAGGCTTGGGCGTACGCGACAAGGAATACCTGCGTTTTGGTGAACACTTCGAAAAAACGCTGATTAGTCAAGGTAAAAACGAGAACCGCACAATCGAGCACACCCTTGACCTCGCCTGGGACGCATTGTCAGATTTGCCTGAGGAAGAATTAACCGCTATCAAACCAGAGTTTATCCAGAAGTATCTGCCTAAAACCGATACTGAGGTATAGTGGAGAGAAATGTCTGCTGAAAACATCAGTCCCACAAGAATCAATCTGATTCAAACCAAAAAGACGCTTAGCCTTGCCGAATCTGGACGGGAAGTGCTTGAACGCAAACGGGATATTCTGCTTCGGGAACTGCGCAGCAGCGTCTATGATGCCGAGAGAACACGTGTGGATCTTTTGGAGATTCTTTCGCAGGCATATAGTAGCCTCAAAGAAGCAAACATGGCTAAGGGCTCAGAAGCCATCGCAAATGTGGCTTTAACTTCCAATCACGCGTCAGAGTTTCTTGTTGATTACAGGAGTATCATGGGTGTAATAGTTCCAGTGGTTACTTTTCAAGCGGAATCTGACTTAAAACCAGATTACGGCTTCGCTAACACCAGCGCTGAACTGGATCGAGCCTTCAAGCAGTTTTACCGTGTACTCGAACTGCTTGCTCACCTTGCAAAAGCTGAAGGCACCACATTCCAAATCGCTAATGACGTCAGCCGAACACAGCGCCGAGTCAACGCCCTAAACCATGTGCTCATTCCACGTTACCGCAACACAGCCAAATGGATTGAACTTGTTTTGGAGGAGAAGGAACGTGAAGAATTTGTCAGGACCAAACGCATTAAAACTATGATTAAAACTCATGGAAAGGAGCTTTTTGAGAATGAGAACATTTAGCTCTGAAACGTTAAAGAAAATTCTTGTTCCAACCGACGGCTCCGACTACAGTTTCCGCGCTTTACAATACGCCATCAGCATCGCTAAAACCCATAACGCCGAACTTCTCGTAACATATGTCGTCGATGAAGTTGTTATTGACCAGTTCTCTAAGCCTGAAGAACGTTCGGTGGTTGAGTCCGAACTAAAAAGTGACGGCCAACGCTTCATCCACTACGCTTTAAGCTTAATAGAAAAAGAAAATGTAAAGGCTTCCCCGATGCTTGTTAAAGGCAGGCCTTTTGAGCAGATTGTTAATTTAGCTAAAAGCTTCGATGTAGATTTGATTGTTATGGGGACCTATGGGCACCGCGGCGCTGAAAGAATCCTTATCGGTAGCGTTGCAGAACGTGTAATAGAGTATTCGCCCTGCCCTGTACTAGTCGTGAAGTAATCTTTTCCAGTTGTGAACACTATGTCATCGCCTAACAAATCAAGCAAATTAGAGATGGATTATGAAACCTACGTCAAAAGCGTTGAAGAAGCGGCTGCTGCTGACCTAGAAAAAATCCGCTCAGACCTCAACGCCCTCAAAGAAAAAGCAGCCCAATATGGTTCAGCCGTTTAAACTATCCATTAACCAAGAAGAAGACCGAGCAAAATAGAAAAAACTTAATAGCTAACCTTTATGTGCTTTTAGAATAGACTCGGAGTTTGACGTACCTTGAAACGAAAACTATTGCTGTTCATATTACTTCCACTTGTGCTCCTACCTCTCATGGGCATGGCAGCAGCACTAACCGTCCAAACAGTTCAAGACCAACAAGCACAAACAACAACTACTGGTCCATATGACAAGATCGGCATTGCAATTGGAGCTGGACTGGCTATCGGTTTGTCCGCGTTGGGAGCAGGCGCCGCCATTTCGTCTGCTGGTAGCGCCGCAATCAGCGCATTAGCTGAGAAGCCTGAAACCTTCTTCAGAAGCTTCCTCATCGTGGCGTTAGCTGAAGCGTTGGCAATTTACGGTTTAATTATGGGTATCCTGCTCTGGATCAAACTCTAAGGTGCCAGTTAGCAGACCCAAAACCACAAGCAACTTTTTTTCTTAATCTGCCACAGCGATTCTGCTTGAAGAAATCTCCACAACCAGCCAGCAACGCCTCCAAAACGCATAAGCCAAAACAGAAGCAACAGCCACGGCCACAGGTAGAAGAAGAATAAGGGCGACATTTTCTTCTTCTTAAACTAGAAAAAATAAAAACTAACACGCCTCTCGATTTACCGTTAAATATGGGGGTAAGCGCCCTTCTGTTTATTGCTACTGTTGACTCCCCGTCTTATTCTTATATTCCTTAAGTACCTGCTTTGAAACAACCGTAGCTATCTCTGTCATTCTCGTTGCAGCTTCCATACCCCACTTAAGTGCAGCAAACGGGTCCTGAGCGGCATACCGCGCAGCAACAACGCCTGTCTGCAACATATTCTCCGCAGACTGCGGCAGCTTCGAGGGGTCATTTACCACCTGCGAGAAGGTAGTCAATCCAACCGAGAGCGCCGCTTCCTCAAGCGTGCCAGTTAGGGCTCTGGCAGTTTCTTCTTGGTTGGGGAAAATCATGCCTGAAAGTATTCCGCTGGTTAATCTGGCATATTCGGGGTCGGACTTGCTTTTTTCTCCCATAAGCTCGATCCAGCGCAGCCACGCATGGTTTAGGTTGCGGTTACGCAGCAAACCCAGCATAAGTGCCGATATTTTGAAGCCGTAGCCTAATTCGTCCTCGACGCGTTTAGAGTAAGTTGCCAATCCTGACTCTGCAAAGTTTTTGCTCTTCATAGAGGCAGTCGCGGTTTCTGACGCCCATTTGGCGCTTTTAAGCCCAAACTGGATGCCTTCGCCGTTATAGGGGTTCACAAGCCCCGCTGCCTCGCCGATAAGCATGACCCGGTCACCGACGATTGGCATTTGAGCGTCATGCAGGTTAAGTGCTGCCACCTCGATTTCGCCTTTGAGCTTAGCATCTTTCAGGCGGCTATACATGCCAGCGTCGTTTTGGATAAGTTTCGTAAGCAGGTTTTTGGGGTTCTCAGCTTCAGGTGAGGCGCCGCCAACCAATCCAACTCCCACGTTAGCCTCATTTTTGCTAATCGGGAAAAGCCAACTGTAGCCCGGGAAGCTGCCGTTGCCATAAAAGACGTTGGCTTCGCTAGAGTTACCGGTTACGCCTTCAAAGTAAGCTCGGGCGACCAGCGCGCGCTCGGTTTTTGACCATGACGCCTTAGTGAGTATGCGAGCGACGAGCGAGTTGTTACCGTCAGCGCCGACGATTAAGCGCGTTCGGAACGTTTTGGTTTCTTCTTTTTGGGCAGCGACAACGGTTACCCAGTCCTTCTGCACAACAAAATTGACTAGTCGGGTACCCTCCAAAACGGTGGCGCCTGCTTTGCGCGCTGCCTGCAATATCAGGCTATCGAGGACTCTTCGGGGGATAACCCTTGAGTAGCGCGGCATGTCTTCGACGAGGGGAAAGGTGCCTGCGACCAGCGGCTTGCCGCTTAAGTAGATGGTTGCGTAGTCGACGGTGTGGGTTTCTTGGAAGGCTTCTAATGTTGCTATGCCCATTTTTGTGAGTTCACCAAGCGACCCTGGGCTCACAAAGTCTCCGCACACTTTATCCCGGGGGAAAATTGCTTGTTCAAGAACTATAACTTTCAATCCGTCCTTAGCCATATAGTAGGCTGCGGCTGCGCCTGCCGGACCTGCGCCAACAACAATAACGTCACAGTCATACTTTGGCGATTCAACATTCGTGGTGGTTGTGTCGTCTACGTGAGTTAGACTCAAAGATACCCCTTCTCTGTATAGTCAAGGTAGATAGGGCTTAGTTTATTAAAAATTTGCCAAGTCATCATAAGTCGTTAAGACCATTGTTGCAGTCGTTAACGATCTGAATTATACTGTGTATGTTGGTTTGGGCATGCAGTCACATAGCTTTATTTCAGTATCACAGCGTAGCTAGCTTGAGGAGTTCATTTTGATAGAACAAAATCCTAGCCAGAGCTATGCCCAACAGCGAGCGCCAGAAACAAAAGCTGCCCCAAAATACGTTTACCTCTTCACGGAGGGCAACGGTAAAGACAAGAAGCTGCTGGGCGGAAAAGGCGCCGGACTCTGCGAAATGACCCAAATCGGTTTACCAGTGCCGCTTGGATTCGTGATTACCACCCAGACATGCTTGGAATATTTTGATGGTGGCTTCCGCTTTCCAGACGGACTGATAGATCAAGTGCAGGCAGCGATGGCTGAAGTGGAAAAAGCCATGAATCAGGGCTTTGGCAACCAAGACAACCCCCTCCTTGTTTCTGTCCGAAGCGGCGCCGCCATCTCCATGCCAGGCATGATGGATAGCATCCTCAACTTGGGAATAAACGACTGCACTGTACAGGGACTCATCAAACGCAGCGGCGACGAACGCTTCGGCTGGGATACATACCGAAGATTCATCTCGCTATTCGGCAACATCGTGTTAAACATCGGCGACGAAGAATTCCACCTCGCCATGGAGAAACTCAAAGAAGACCGCAAAATCACACAGGACCTGGATTTAACATCGCAGGATATGCAGGAACTCGTCAGCGTCTACAAGCACATAGTGGAGGAGCACACTGGCAAGCCGCTTCCCCAAGATCCCTACCAGCAGCTTTTCATGGCGATTGAAGCCGTATTCGCTTCTTGGAACGGTAAACGTGCAGTTGATTATAGAAGGGAATTCAAAATCACTCCAAAAATCGCTAACGGAACCGCCTGTAACGTGCAAACCATGGTTTTCGGCAACATGGGAGAAAACTCCGCCACAGGCGTCGCTTTTACACGTGACCCAGGCACAGGCGAAAACGTGCTTTTTGGCGACTACCTCCAGAAAGCTCAAGGCGAAGACGTTGTTGCAGGCATCCGAACACCTCATCCTATTTCTGAAATGCGCCAAACCATGCCTGAAATGTATGCCCAACTATGCAAAGTGCGAGAAACACTGGAGCGCCACTTCCGTGAGCCCCAGGATATGGAATTTACGATCCAAGAGGGCAAGCTCTACATGCTGCAAACCCGCAACGCCAAAATGAATGCTGCGGCAAGCATGAAAACCAGCGTCGACATGGTTAACGAAGGCTTAATCTCCAAAGAAGACGCGCTTCTGCGGCTTAACCCAGCGTCGCTTACCCAGCTTATGTACTGCCAGATTGACCCCGCAAATACGGTGGCTCCTGTTGCAACTGGTTTGGGTGCTTCTCCGGGTGCAGCTTCAGGCGAAGTTGTCTTTGACGCTGACGAAGCTGAACGCCAAGCTAAAGCAGGAAAAAAAGTCATTTTGGTCCGAGAGCAAACCAAACCTGAGGATATTCACGGTTTCTTCGCGGCGCAGGGTATACTCACATCGGTGGGAGGTAAAACAAGCCACGCTGCTGTCGTCGCAAGAGGCATGGGCAAACCCTGCGTCTCGGGTGCCGGCGACATAAAAATTAATCATTTCGAAAAAAATGCAACCGTAGGCGCAAACAGACTCCTCCAGGGGACAGTAATAACCATCGACGGCACATCGGGCAAAGTATGGCTTGGCGAAATCCCTATGGTTGAACCTGAAATCAGCGAAGACATGACCAAGATTCTAGATTGGGCAGATGAATTCCGTCGACTCGGCGTCCGAGCCAACGCTGATACCCCACTGGATGCAGAGCGCGCCTTGAAGTTTGGCGCTGAAGGCGTCGGGCTCTGCCGCACCGAACGCATGTTTAACGCAGCTGACCGCATTGGTCTTTTCCAGAACATGGTCTTAGCGGACTCAGCTGAGGAACGCTTTGAAGCTTTGCGTCGGCTATTGCCTCTTCAAGAGAAAGATTTCGTTGAAATTCTAAGGGCTATGCAGGGTAACCCCGTTACGATTCGACTGCTTGATCCGCCGTTGCATGAGTTTTTGCCCTCTGAAGAAGCCATCCAACGTGAAATTGCCACTTTAGAAAAATGCCAAGAAGCCTTAGGCAACGTATGTAGCCTCCCCGAGATACTGCGCAACATTGACCCTTCACTGGAGCCAGTGTTAACTGAAGACGAGCATATGCTCAAAAACCTCGCTGAACTCCAATCCACTCAACTTAAAAAGAAAATGGAAACTCTCCAAAAAATCCGCACCCTACGCGAGGTTAACCCGATGCTTGGGCACCGCGGCGTCCGATTAGGCATCACTTACCCAGAAATCTATGAAATGCAGATTGAAGCGATTCTGCTTGCGACTGGGCGATTAATCAAGGAGACGGCGCCAGTTAAAGTTGAAATTATGATTCCGCAGGTCTGCACCAGCCAAGAACTCAACCGCGTCTACGCCATGATAAGGCGGGTTGAACGCAGGGTTTCTGACAGATTAGGCATAAAGATTCCATATGCTGTGGGAACAATGATTGAGGTGGTCCGCGCCTGCATGAGGGCTGGGCGACTGGCAGAGGTAGCGGCGTTCTTTAGCTTCGGCACCAACGATTTAACCCAAGCCACCTTCAGTTTCTCACGTGAAGACGCTGAAAACAAGTTTCTGCCCTTCTACAACGAACATAAAATCCTCCAAGACAACCCCTTTGAAATCCTCGACGTGAAAGGCGTCGGCAGATTGATGGCGATTGCCGTGGAGTGGGGACGCAAAACCCGCCCCGACCTAAAAGTCGGCATATGCGGTGAACATGGCGGCGAACCCTCCTCAGTTGAGTTCTGCCACAGAATCAACCTGGACTATGTCAGTTGCTCTCCTTATCGGGTGCCTGTGGCGCGGTTAGCGGCGGCTCAAGCCAGCATCAAAGAGAAACGCGGTTTGATAAAACCCTTCCAATAGGTAGAAGTGTGGGCCTTAAACGGTTTTTGAGAACCAATAGTCTGTAAAGAGTAGATACGCTCCGCTTAGTCGTCGATTGTTTCTATCATTTGTCTGCCGCAGCACCAGGGCGCTTTCTCCACGTTGCGTTTGGAGTCGCCGGTGCAGGAAACCTCAAATTCTGTGCGTATCTTGCGGCCGCATACTGTGCATTCAAATATTGGCATAATAGAGCATCCAGATTTAGAGGTTATAAATCTGCCGAATGCAAACAAGCTGCACACGGTAAGCTTTTTAGTTAACGCTAACAAGTGGACACGTTTTTATTTGATCTAGGCAATAAAACAGTTAAGGTGAGAGAGGAAGGCTAACTTAGAAGCAAGCACAAATTCAGGAAGAGAGAGGGGGAAACACTTGCCTGCTTCTAAGCTAACCTTTGACCTTATTCCAACATTATGCGGCTTGAACGATAAATAGCAATGTGACTGTGCCATCACAACAACATGTTGTCACGTAAAAAATAGTGTTAAGCGGATTCAGCCATGCGCTAATCGTTGAGAGGGCACAAAAATTTGAGCCTCATGCCTCCTCAGCATTAGCAGCCGGACCCGCCCAACCTGTCGGGCACCATACACGCTTTTCCACACAAGAAGCTTATTTCTAAAATGGGATAAAAGATGATGTTGGTTCATAGATGATGTAACAAAGCGATAAATCACCGTAGGCTTCGGCGCAGTTCACCATTAACTGTAGCGTTATTCATTACCCTTGTGCCGAGAAATTCTTGTATTCCCTTCAATTTGGCGCTGAAATGTTGCATGCAAACGCTTTTATGCTACAACCGACATAGCTTTAAGTTGATGATTTTTGTGGAGCACAACGAAGCACTTAACATTTTAAACGAAATTAAAGACGCCTGTGCATCGCTGTCTCAAGAAGACCGCCGCCTAATAGAAATAAAAACAAACATCCAATGCACCGTCAACTACTCCATTCTAATCTGATCTTTCCTTAGCAGTGTCTGAGCGGCGTGACAGCATCACGTTCTACGAGCCCCAAACTCCTAAGACGAATCGTAGAAGCTACACGGCAGCGCAATTGTTGATTCTGCACAGTCACATACTCTTATGAATGGTCAATGTGCTCTGTTAATTTTGGTTTCTGATGGAGGTGAATGTAATTGTCGCGTAATGTACGCTCTGATATGGAGCCAATAATAACTTCAGATGGAAAATTCCTCTGCGAAGCCGACAACAGAACCTTCAACACCAGGGAAGACTATGACAGGCACTGCTCGCAGGCCCACCGCAACAGGTAAACCCTTTTTGTGCTCAACTAAAATCGCCATTTTTCTTTTTAATTGAAGTTGGTTGGTGGAAATGTGAAAGAGGAGTTTTTATGTCCGCATTGCTTGGAGTATTTTATGACTGCACAGGGCTTACTTGTTCATGTTAAGCTTTTGCATCCAGTTCTACTGGCTTGCCTAATAAACACTTCAGTGGGCGCCTCCTGTTTTTCGCACAGGCACCTAGATTGACACAAAACTATGCGCTTTGAATTTTAACCCGCAGTCGCTACAACAATAGAGTTCGATACTGAACACTTTGTTTTCAAGTTTCCTGATTGGTGTACTTAGCCATTTTCCGCATTTGGGGCAATACGCCAAATTAACACTCTCGTCTTCTCTTTTTCTTTTTTTCAGGCATTTGGCAACATATAAAATTGTGTGACTGTACTCTGTTGCAGCATTAAAGATATACCATTCAGCTTTCCGTAGGGTTCCCGACTTTGGAGAAAATAGGTTTTATCTTCCGAGGTAAACGTTTGTGGATAAAGCGAAAGGAGTCGAGTTAATAAAAGAGATGTCTCGGGTATGCGGCATTGACCTCGAGCAGTCCTCGCTGATTTTTAGACCCAAAAATGCAGAGGGTGTTGAATCTAAAGATGTTCAGCTGCATATTTTAACGGCTGAGTTGAATTTTGGCAGCAGAGAATGCTTGTATGCTTTGATGGATGAGCGTAAATGGAAGTTCAAAGAAGAGCCTGATAAGATAGTAATTATTGAGCCGCCGACATAGCAGTGAAGCTCATGAGGCACCACAGCAAATTTGGTACTGTTAGGTGTCAACAACAAGCGAAAATAAAGGTGTATACGCATCTTTCCAGTAGGGGTCAAGGTGGATAGAGCCGAAGCCGTGAACCTAATCCGAGAAATCGATCGAGAATGCAAAGACATCAGAGGCACCTCGATTATGCTTATGGAGCCTGATCCGAATGATGCTCTCGCCAAAGGGTATCGGGTGCAAATACGCATGAAAGCTACACCCATGCGGCTTAGATGTCTCAAAACCGTCGCAGGGCAATACGACTTACAAGTCAACGTTGCCGCAGACAACTGGCTAGTAACCATATACACCCCTAAGAAAGCGATAGAGCAAACGTCTGGGCAAGGCCTAATGTAGTTTAGTGGGTTACTGCAACCTGTTTCGGCGCAGATTTCTCTTGGCACCTGTGCTCTGCCATGTGTACCTTGAGAGCTGCGTTAAGCGACTCCTTCCCTTTCAAAATGAGGAATTGGGCTCCACAAGCGCATGTAGCAATAACAAGGTTTTTGCGGAGTTCAAGGCGGTATTGGGCTTTGTTGCCAGTTTCGCTTCTGAATTTCTGTTTGATCCTTTGGTTGGCTTTGATGGTCAAGTACACCTGCTTTTGAGTATTAATAGCCCCGATTCAAGCTAATAAGAACTTGGTGTAGGCGTCAAACAGTCACAACTTGTCTGCCGCCCAATTCACAGACGGATTCTATGCTTGCGAGGAAAAATCGCTGCCTACTTCCGAGAGCGTGTATTTTTCCTCTTCCTTTTCAGGGTAGCGGGTCTCTTCAGGTTCCAAGAACACCCGAATAATCGACAAAAGCTCGGTCATTTTTATCGGTTTCAAAATAAACGCGTCTGCGCCTTCCTCCCGCGCTTTGGCCCCGATTTCCCCCGAAGGATACCCCGTAATAATGAATTTTACCGTCTGCTTCAACTCAGCCTTAGCCTTCCCCAACAAATCCGTTCCCCGCATATCCGGCAAAACAACATCAATCAAAGCCAGATCAAAGTGCCGATTCTTCAACAGCTCCAAAGCCTCCCCAGCGGTCCCCGCAGTGTCAACCGCATACCCGTTCTTGATCAGCACACGGGACAGGGAGAGAAGGATAGATTTATCATCATCAACAATGAGAATGTGCTTCTTTGTGTCCATAAGGCTACCTCAAAAGAAGTTTGGACTCTACTGTCTGCAAGGCGGATGAACGATTAAAAATGTTTGTTGCCACTCTCAGATACAACTCTGCACAATACTAACTCGCCATTATCTCTTCTTGATAGTTGCTTTGAAGTTTTGGCTGGGGCTGAGTGGGCTTCCGGTGAAATTTACGGCGCTTGCATTGGCTGTATTGTTTGCTTTTTTCTCTCCTTAAAGAAAATTGCCTGGGCGCCTCAGCAAATCCAGTTACCACCAAATAGGCTGAAAATTATGTTGTGAGGTTCTACTAAGAAATATGTGATACATGGTGATGGCTCCACTGCGGTTCAAGTTCATCTGTCAGCACGAGTTCTGCGTCAAGACAGCGATTCTAGACCTCTGGGAAGAATTGTTTCATGAATGAAATTATCGCTTGGTTTTCTCTAGGGTTAAGCGCTACTTGTAATCCATAACTTGTGGGTTTGGGAATGATCCATCCTTGGCGAATAAGGTCTTTTGCGACTGCTTCTATTCGTTTTATCCCGTGCTTTCCAAGATCTGATTCTTTGAAGCCTTTATGTAGATTATCAAAAGCTGTATGATTTGCTCCCCAGTTGCCTCGCTTATGAAGCTTTAAAAGAATAGTTGCTCTTATCTCATCATCTGAAAGCATAGGTTCACTTTTGATACTTTCAAACGTATTATTCTTATATACTTTGGCTTTCTTTAATTAGGACAGGTCTTAACAAATGGGCACAACATACAAAGCGGACGAATCCCTCCTGCTCAAATACTTAGGAAACAGCCCAACACTAAGAATAATAGATTTCTTTTTAGACAATCCATTATCTGATTATTCAAAAAACGAGATCTCCCAAAACCTTGCCATGAGCAGGGCAACTTTCTTCAAGTACTGGAAAGAACTCGAAAAATCAGATGCTTTGATAGCAACCCGTAAAATTGGAAGAGCCAAAATGTACAAATTGGACAGAGCTAACGCCATTGTTAAACAGCTGATTAGTCTCGATATGGCTATTTCAAGAAACGCTATGGAGAAGCAAGTGGAAGAAACTAGACAGCCAATTGTAAGTTAAACAAAAAAATTGGTCCTCTACTGCATCCGTAGTCACCGTAATCCGTCGGTGCAGTCATCATTTTAGCACTTATAAAACGACCATAAAACGAAAACAAATAGGAGTCATTTCCCCTTTTTTGTTAATAACTATACCGTCAAGTGGGGGCTAGCCCGGTTTTCTGGTGAAAATTTACGGCGCTTGCATTCGCTGTATGTTTGCATTTTTTTCTTTCCCCCTTAAGATAAAATGAATCCAGAAGCCTCACAAACCCAGATTGGGAAAAAAATCGGTGGAAATCCGCTTTTATAGGGGGATAGGAGTATCCTGAGAGCAACAAAGTTGGGTTCTTTTTTTGCTGTTCTGCTTGTCGAATTCGCCTCAACCTAGCCTGAATCCAATGCGAACGCAGAACCCAAAACAGACGCCACGGCAAAGTCTTTTAGAAGATGATGAGTAGGGCGAGACTGCCATCATCAACTATTAGAAAAACAAAAACGCCCACCCACAAACCGTGTTAAAACGCCGATTTTTTTTAACTCCATGGCTTGTAATGTGGCAATTTTAAGCTGTTCGCACATGTTTCCACACCCACATGCCGCCACACCCTGCATGGAGCCATGTATCGCGTGTGGGATAAAACACTCACACCACACCGAGATAGGCGTTGAAAAAACATTGCAAACCCAAAAAGCAACTGCATCCAGTTGCAGTCTTGTGGAAATTTAGGGCTGCCACACCTACATAAAGAGTCTAGACGGAGCCGCAAAAGCCTGCCGGTCGTCGCTGATCTGCTTGCGGAATTATGCCACAACCAGTTGCAGCCCAAATCTATTGCAGAACCAAAAAAGCAGTCCGCCCCACATCCTGCTGGTTGTTGATGTGTATAGGGGGTTTCCGCCAACAACTCCTAATCTAAAATCAGAAAAACGCACAAACAAACACTGCCCCGCAAAAGCCGCAGACGACAGAAAACCCGCCGAAATATTAAAAACTAATCAAACACCATATTTATATGCTGAGAACTCTTCACGAACCGGCGTTTGCAGTGCAAAGCTAGGTTTATGCGACCTGAAACGGAATCTTTATATCAGTTAATGTCTCTTCTAAGAGAACTCAGCTACTATTGCTAGCCCCGCAATTTCACTATGGCGGCGGCTCAACCCGTACCGACGGCGATTCGCCTAATGGGATGATGGAGTTGGCCTCCAATTGCGGGGACACGTATGTGGACCTGATAGAATTGCTCATGTTAGGTCTGAATTGGGCTTTGACGTATAGAGTGGAATGTTTCTCCCTCCAAATCCAGTTAAGTAGAGAATGCGAGGAAGATGTGTCACAATTTCGTACCACACAAAAAACAAAAGATCCGACAGATTATCGGAGTGCATAACTCCGGTTGATCCTGCCGGACCCCACTGCTATCGGGATAGGACTAAGACATGCTAGTCGAGTGACTCAGGCAAAACGAGTCACGGCACACAGCTCAGTAACACGTGGCTAATCTGCCCTTGGGACGAGAACAACCCCGGGAAACTGGGGCTAATTCTCGATAGGCGAAGAACACTGGAATGTGTCTTCACCCAAAAAGCTTCACGTTATCCTCGTGAAGTCGCCCAAGGATGAGGCCGCGACCGATCAGGTTGTTGGCGAGGTAATGGCTCACCAAGCCTTTTACCGGTGCGGGCCGTGGGAGCGGGAGCCCGGAGATGGGCACTGAGACAAGGGCCCAGGCCCTACGGGGCGCAGCAGTCGCGAAAACTTTGCAATAAGCGAAAGCTTGACAGGGCTATCCCGAGTGCCATCCGCTGAGGAAGGCTTTTACCCAGTCTAGAACGCTGGGGGAATAAGGAGAGGGCAAGTCTGGTGTCAGCCGCCGCGGTAATACCAGCTCTCCGAGTGGTGTGGATGTTTATTGGGCCTAAAGCATCCGTAGCTGGCTAAGTTAGTCCCTTGTTAAATCCACCGAATTAATCGTTGGATTGCGGGGGATACTGCTTGGCTAGGGGACGAGAGAGGCAGACGGTATTTTCGGGGTAGGGGTGAAATCCTATAATCCCGGGAAGACCACCAGTGGCGAAGGCTGTCTGCTAGAACGCGCCCGACGGTGAGGGATGAAAGCTGGGGGAGCGAACCGGATTAGATACCCGGGTAGTCCCAGCTGTAAACGATGCAGGCTAGGTGNNTGG
>JGI24721J44947_10000260_pt1 | contig 65901 bp, 58 predicted proteins | sample YelNatPaOPGAMG01_FD_44947 | JGI IMG/M metagenome (IMG submission 44947) | reverse complement strand
TGGCAAGAAAAAAGTGCCATGGTTTTAAAATTAAAACGAAAACAAAAATTAGCGGGAACATTAAGTATTGCAGTTCTTTTCCTTAGCTTTGGAATATACCAGGTGGCTATACAAGAGGTTGCCCTGCGACGAAATCATGCCCCGTCATTCAGCGAAATTCAATTTGGTGATAGATCGCATCCTAACGACAACTTAGCATCCTCAACACCTCAAAAACCGATTGCTACCATTGCGGCTATGACGGTTGGGATAAACCAGCCTGTTCCTTCAGCAACGCTGGAATTAACCCGAGCTCAAGTATGCTCACCATTATTTTCCACATCCATTGAAGAATTACCTCGAATCGTCTCAGATGGATATCATCCGCCACCGCTAGGCAAGGATGGGCGGCATCAAGGGGTGGATTTTGCATATTATCGTCAATATGGTAGAAGCTCTATTGCCGGGGAGAGGGTGCAAGCTGTCTTAGGAGGGAATATTGCAGGTTTACTAGAGGATCGCTTTCCCTACGGAAATGCTGTGATGATAGAAACACCTTACAGGCAAATCCCTTATAGCTTAGCTGAGGGGTTGGGATTGCAAAACGGTGAATCGCTTTATACACTTTATGCACATTTAAGCGGTTATGTACCATTAGTACTGGGTGAAACCATTCACGCCTGTCAAATTTTGGGTTGGGTAGGGAAGAGCGGTAATGCTGAAGTAGCACACTTGCATTTGGAAACACGCATTGGTAAGGGTGGATATATTTTCCCGAGCATGGCGTATTATACAAAAGAAGCCAGCGAGGAAGAACGCAAGCTTTATTTGCTGTGGCGCACTTCTGGCGAATTCCGTCATTTTGACCCACTTATGCTATTTGGCTTGAAACCATAAATTTTCAATATAGGTATCGGAATAATAACCAAATTTCCTGAAGTGCTTGACATTCTATTCAGAATTTGATATGCTTTAACTACCGACCGTTCGGTAGGGACGAAGATGACCNGAGATGAAATTTTAGATGCAGCTGCTCAGATATTTCGCCAAAAAGGCTATCACGCTGCTTCCATGCAAGACATCGCCAATGCGGTGCAACTCCAAAAAGCTAGCCTTTATTACCATGTCAACAGTAAACAAGAAATCTTATTGATGATTTTAGATCGGGCGTTAGACATCCTNATCAGCGGGATGCAAGGGGTCATGTCCATGCCATTGGCGCCCGAAGAGAAACTACGGCAGGCGATGGCGGTGTACTTTCAAATAATGTTGGAGCAGCGTGATTTAGCATCGGTCTTGTTATTGGAATATCGTTCGCTTGAACCGGAATTTCGTCAGCGCCATATCCCGCGTCGTGACCATTATGAAAAACTCTGGAGGGATTTATTGAACGAGGGCATCGAACAAGGTGTTTTCCAGGTTTCGGATGTTGCTTTAGTAGCTCGCTTTTTATTAGGAGTGATGAACTGGACGATTACATGGTATCGGGAAGATGGCCGATTGAGTCCACTGGAGTTGGCCCAGGAATGCGCTAATTTGTTCGTGTTAGGATTGAAAGTGCGTGAGAATGGCGACCAAAGAAATAAATAAATCTTTTGAAATTGAAAGCTTTATCACCAATCATGGGGCAATGGTCTTTGCGATCCCAATGCAGCTTTTCCCCATCCTGCGTGGGTATGCTTATCTCATCGTTGATGAAAATTATTCCCCACCCCGTACTATCCTTATTGACACTGGATCAGTGTCAGCAGAAGCAAATTCCCAATTAGAAGCGGGCTTGCAGTGGATCAGTGAAAAACTTTCCAGAAAAATAGATTTTTCCACCCTATCAGATGTTTTATTGACGCATGGTCATATCGATCATTTTGGTGGCTGTTATCAAATCCGGCAGAAATCAGCGGTTCGCATTGTCATTCATGAATTAGATTTACGTAATCTGACCAATTATGAAGAACGAATTGTCGTCATATCCAAGCGTTTGGAGGAATTTCTGATTGAAGCGGGAGTAGAGGAAAACCAACGCGGGGAGTATCTTGACCTTTATCGTTTGACAAAGAGTTTAGGAAAATCCATATCCAATGTAACCACTTATCAGCAAGTGCGGGAACAACTGGGGCGATTTGAGATCCTTCATTTACCCGGCCATTGTGCTGGTCAAGTTGTCATAAAGTTGGATAATATTCTTTTCAGTGGTGATATGGTGTTGAGTCATATTAGTCCGCACCAATCCCCAGAACATTTAACGCTCTATACCGGCCTCGGACATTACCTTGAATCGCTCAAACGTTTGAAGGATTGGGGGAAGGATATCGAGTTGACCCTTGCCGGGCATGGTGCACCAATCCACAATCTCGAACAACGAATTACAGAGATAGAACAAGTTCATCAAGAACGATTGGAAAAAGTCCTTGAATTGCTCAAGCAGCCACAAACTATTGCTCAAATTTCAGCGCAGCTCTTTGGTGAGGTATATGGATATAACGTATTATTAGCCATAGAAGAAGCCGGCGCGCATGTAGAATATCTTTATTCGCGGGGTTATTTGGAAATCGTGAACCTCAATCAAATGGAAAATAACCACCAAACTATACCGATCCTTTATCATCGCGTTGGATAGAAAGGAAGGNGCTATAGACAAAAAGAAGGCGATATTCATAAACAGAGTTCAGNTGTCCTTTAATCAATGCGCTACACCAGCGCGGGTTCTATCAGGAAACAGCGAAGGAAAAGGAGTGTGTGATGTATTCATTTGAACCATCCGAAGAACAAAAAATGTTGGTGGATGCAATCAATCGCTATGCTGTCAATGATTTGCGTAAAAAAGCTCGCGATGCAGAAGAAGAAGGTCATTTGCCAAATGACCTGATCGAGAAAGGGTGGGAACTGGGTTTACTCCAAGCTTCTATCCCTGAAGCNTATGGCGGTTTTGGGGAACATTCGGCATTAACCGGTGTTTTAGCAGGAGAGGAGCTAGCCTATGGGGACTTTGCTGGCGCATTAGGAGTTCTAGCCCCTGCTCTTTTTGCGCTTCCCATTCTTTTGTGTGGAACAGAACAACAAAAACAAACCCATCTCCCCCCTATTGCGGAAGGGGAATGGCAGCCATATAGTGCGGCATTCATTGAACCGTTTCTCGATTTTGATCCTAATGAAATGCGGACAAAGGCGGAAAAGCAAAATAGCCACTATCGGATCACGGGTGAAAAAATCTATGTCCCTTATGCCGATGGAGCGAAACAGTTCTTAGTGTATGCCAATCTAGAGGGGAAGACTCAAGCCTTTATCGTTGACCCAGCCAGCAATGGTGTCACAATTGTTGAAAGGCAAAAACTATTAGGCATTAATGCTTTACCTGTCTACAAAATAAAATTTGAAGATGTGTTAATCCCCAGTGAGAATCGGTTGGGCGGAGAAGAAGGACATGAGTTTGCACCGATTATCGATTCGATGCGNCTGGCTATGGCAGCGATGGCATTAGGGATCAGTCGGGCNGCTTTTGAATACTCCCGCGATTATGCCAAAGACCGTGATGTCTTTGGTGTCAAAGTTGCCCAGAAACAGGCAATTGCCTTTATGCTAGCAGAAATGGCTACTGAAATTGAAGCGATTCGNTTATTAANCTGGGAAGCGGCGTGGAAATTTGATCAACATAAGGAAGATGCTAGCAAGGAAGCCTATCTTGCTCATACCGGCGCAGCGGATATGGCGATGATGGTTACCGACCGGGCTGTCCAGATTTTGGGTGGACATGGTTATATCCGGGAACATCCGGTGGAATTGTACATGCGCAATGGAAGAGGGATTGCCATGTTAACTGGAATTGGAATGATATAGGGTGAAGGAGGCTGGAGATGATTGAATTTGAGATGCCTAAACCAATAGCTCAGCAGAGTTATGTCTTACAAACGGTTGCTGAGAATATGATGCGTCCGGTTTCGCGCTATTTTGATGAGCATGAGCATGANATCCCCTGGGATTACATTAACTTCATGCACATGGCGATGCGAGCAACGGGCGCTGGTTCTCTTGCTCCACCGGAACGAAAAGAAGAAGATGAGGCGAAAAAAGAAGAGAAAAAATCCCGCCCGCCCATTGCTTATCAGATGTTAGCTTTCATGCTCGAAATGCTCTCTTGGGGGGATGTCGGAATGTACTTGTGCACCCCCGGCGGAGGNCTTGGAGCAGCCGCGGTTGAAGCGGCAGGAACACCGGAACAAAAAAGAAAATTTCTAGCTCGCTTCGCTGAGGAAAAACCAACCTTTGCAGCGATGGCAATGACAGAACCGCATTGTGGATCGGATACCTCTGCCATCCGTACNACGGCGGTTTTGGATAAGACGACGAATGAATGGGTATTGAATGGCGAAAAAATCTTTGTCACTGCTGGTCAGAAATCACTTGAAGAAAGCAATGGCTTTGTAGTAGTCTGGGCGACAATCGATCCAAGTGCTGGGCGAGCTGGCATTCGTTCTTTTGTCGTTGAGGCAGGGACNCCGGGCGTGAAGGTAACCAAATTGGAACACAAGTTGGGTATTCGCGCCAGTGATACGGCTTCCATTGTATTGCAAGATGCACGAGTCCCCTTTGAAAACATATTGGGTAGCCCGGAAATTCAAACGGAGACAACCAAAGGATTTAAAGGCGCCATGGCGACTTTTGATGCCACCCGTCCACTTGTTGCTGCAACGGGAATAGGAGTGGCGCGAGCAGCATTAGAACTGCTCAAAGAAATGGCGAGCGCGCAGGGTTTTCAGGTGCGCTATGGATTACCGAGAACAAAACTCACTAACTTTGAGCGCGAGATCATCGACATGGAAGTGCTATTACAATCCGCTTGGTTGTTGGTGATCAAGTCTGTATGGATGGCGGATAACCGAAAACCGAACCCGTTAGAAGCTTCGATGGCAAAACTGCGTGCTGGAGATGTGGTGACCAAGATCACACAGCGCGCAGTGGAATTAATGGGTCCATTGGGTTATTCCCGTGATTACTTGCTTGAAAAATGGTTCCGCGATGCAAAAATTACCGATATCTATGAAGGCACCGGGCAAATTAATCGGCTGGTTGTGGCACGCAATATTTTAGGGTATAGCGGCCGCGAATTACGTTAGGCGGAGGAAATGGAGGCGAGATGAAGTACCATATTAAGCAAGCGTGTGTAATTGGCGCCGGCACAATGGGAGCAGCGATTGCTGCTCATCTGGCGAATGCCGGAATACCGGTTAGCCTGTTGGATATTGTCCCAGATAAATTAACACCTGAAGAAGAGAAACAGGGGTTAACTTTAACGGATGCACAAGTACGTAATCGAATTGTCCGTGAAGGTTTTGAAAGAGTTCGCAAGTCACGTCCAGCCAGTTTCTTTACTGAAGAACATGCGAATTTAGTGCGGCTTGGCAATCTCGAGGATGATTTTCAATGGGTTGGACAGGCAGATTGGATCATCGAGGTGGTGGTTGAGAACCTGGCGATTAAACGCCAGCTGATGGAAAAAATTGATGCTGTGCGTGCGCCTCATTCGATTGTCAGCACCAATACTTCGGGAATTCCAATCGGTTCCATTGCCGAAGGACGAAGCGAAGGATTTCGGCAGCACTTTTTAGGCACCCATTTTTTCAATCCGCCGCGTTATCTTAAGCTGCTAGAAGTAATTCCAACCAAAGATACGTTACCAGAAGTGGTCCAATTTATCCGCCATTTTGGTGAATTCAATCTTGGGAAAGGTGTCGTGATTTGTAAGGATACCCCGAATTTTATTGCTAACCGTCTTGCTTTCGGTTCAGCAGCTTTTGCGTTAGATTATATACTCGAGCATGACTACACGGTGGAAGAAGTAGATGCGATAACTGGACCTGCGATTGGCAATCCTAAAACGGCGACTTTTCGCTTGATGGATTTGGTTGGGATTGATGTTTGGGATCATGTTGGACGTAATCTTGCCCCTGCAATACCCCATGATGAACATGCCCAAAAATATTTAAATTCAGAGAAAGTAAATAATTTGATCCATGCCCTGGTAAGCTCCGGACGACTTGGAAACAAAACGCGGCAAGGCTTTTATAAAGAAGTTCGACAACCCGATGGCACGAAAGAATTCTGGGCGCTAAATCTCAAAACGCTCGAATACGAACCCCCGCAAAAAGTTCGTTTTGAATCGATAGGCAAAGTAAAAGACGAAGAAAATTTAGGGAAACGATTAAAAGCATTAATTGCAGCTGAGGATCGTGCGGGGCAATTGGTGCGGGCGATCACGTACCAGAGTTTGGCTTATGCGTCTGAGCGCATTCCGGAAATCGCGGATACCCCTAAACCAATTGATGACGCAATGCGTTGGGGTTTTGGAAGAGAGGCTGGCCCATTTGAGATTTGGGATATGTTAGGCGTTGCAGAAACAGTGACAGCGATGAAAGAAGCCGGATTTCCACCCGCTCAATGGGTCGAAGAGATGCTTGCTTCCGGTTTTCCCACATTTTATCAGGTGGAAAATGGTGCAAAGGTTGGGGTATATCACCCAGGACGCAAAGAATATGAGCGAATATTCTCCCATCCATCTTATATCGTGTTGCAGGAATTGAAATCGGCAGGAAAAACCATTAAGGTTAATCCCGGGGCATCATTGATCGATTTGGGAGATGGCGTGCTTTGTGTAGAGTTCCACACGAAGGTAAATGCTTTAGATGACGATATTTTTAATATGCTCACAGATGCAATGGATATCGTGGAAAAAGATTATGAAGGGCTAGTCGTCGGCAACGATGCGGAGCAGTTCTCGGCAGGAGCAAATATCTTCATGATTGTCATGGCTGCCCAAAGCGGGATGTGGGATACTTTGGATGCTGCGGTACGAAAAATGCAAGGTATCAATATGAGAATGCGCTATTTCAGCAAACCGGTGGTTATCGCACCAGCTGGATTGGCAATTGGTGGCGGCGCTGAGGTCTTGATGCATGGAAACAGGGTGGTTGCTCATGCTGAGCTCTATGCGGGTTTGGTTGAAGTAGGGGTAGGTGTAATACCCGCGGGTGGTGGCACAAAGGAGCTGGTACGGCGCATTTTGAATCCAGCCATGTATACCCAAAATGCAGAGCCTTTGCCATTCTTACAACGGATTTTCGAGACGATCGGGATGGCAAAAGTAGCCACCAGCGCCGAGGAAGCGCGGCGTTTCGGTTTTCTTTCTCCAGCAGATCGGATCGTCATGAACCGCAGTCACCTCCTGGCTGAGGCGAAGCGCGAGGTATTACACATGGCGGCAGATGGATATCGACCGCTCATCCCTGAAAAAGTATTTGCAGCCGGGCGGGATGCTTTGGCGGCAATGCGCTTGGGTGTTTATATGATGAATCAAGGTGGTTATATCACCGACCACGAAAAGCTGATTGGCGAAAAAGCTGCCTATGTCATGTGCGGAGGAGAGCTTAGCAAGCCAGCCTGGATGGATGAGCAGTATTTTCTGGATTTAGAAAGAGAAGTTTTCCTGTCTTTGTGTGGCGAAGAAAAGACACAACAGCGGTTATGGCACATGTTGCAGACCGGAAAACCATTAAGGAACTAGGGTTGGAGCGAGAAAAGGAGAATAATTATGGCTGTTAAAGATAAATTACGAACCCCAGTGATTGTTGCGGCTGCTCGGACGGCCGTTGGTAAAGCGAAAAAAGGCAGTCTTGCGACTACACGCCCAGATGATTTGGCGGCAGCAGTGGTACAGGAGTTATTCCACCGAGCACCGGCATTAAAACCAGAAATGGTCGATGATCTCATCCTCGGTTGTGCTTTCCCAGAGGGCGAACAGGGAATGAATATTGCCCGTCTGGTTGGTTTACGCGCCGGATTACCACCCTCAGTGCCAGCGGAGACCATCAATCGTTTTTGTTCATCCGGTTTACAGAGTATTGCCCATGCGGCATTTGCCATTATGGCTGGGCAAATGGAAATCGCCATCGCTGGTGGAGTCGAATCCATGAGCATGGTACCCATGACCGGATTTAAATTCTCGCCGATGCCTTATTTAGTCGAACATTATCCTGAGGCTTTCACCTCCATGGGGCTTACTGCTGAAAATGTAGCTGCGAAATATGGCATCACACGCGAAGAGCAGGATAAATTTTCCTTGATTAGCCATCAACGAGCTATTGCAGCCATCGAAAATGGCTACTTTGATTCCCAAATTGTCCCGTTTGAAGTGAATATTGTGGAACCTGCCTCTGGCACAATGACCAAAAAACATCAATTTACTTTTAAGGTCGATGAAGGTCCCCGTAAAGATACTACCCTCGAAGCATTGGCAAAGTTAAAACCTGCCTTCAAGGAGGGGGGCAGTGTAACAGCGGGGAACTCTTCGCAAATGTCAGATGGTGCTGCAGCGGTTGTGATCATGTCTCAGGCAAAAGCGGAGGCGCTTGGGTTGAAGCCAATGGTGAAATTTATCTCCTTTGCGGTCGGTGGGGTACCTCCCGAGATCATGGGTATTGGGCCAATCGTTGCTATTCCAAAGGTGTTAAAATTAAGTGGTCTTTCTCTCAAAGAGATTGAATTGATTGAGTTGAATGAAGCCTTTGCTTCGCAAGCTTTGACCGTCATTCGGGAGTTAGGCCTTAATACTGATATTGTCAATGTCAATGGTGGGGCGATTGCATTGGGACATCCATTAGGGTGTACTGGTGCAAAGCTAACCACGCAATTAATCTATGAGATGAAACGCCGTGACGTTCAGTTTGGCATGGTTAGCATGTGCATCGGAGGCGGAATGGGCGCGGCGGGAATCTTTGAAAATATACCAAATTAGAAGGAGTGTGAAATATGGCAGAATATACCGTTGAAGAATTGGTGAATAATCACCCCAAGGCTTTTATGCCCGAAAAGGCACAAGGGGTCAATGCAGTGATCCAATATCACTTAACCGGTGCCGAAGGAGGGGATTACATTGTCACGATCAAAGATGGTACTTGTAGCGTTGCTAAAGGGGTTGCCGAAAAGCCCACCATGACCTTGACCGCTGAAGCACAGGATTTCAAGGATGTTTTAACCGGTAAGGCAAATGGAATGCAGTATTTCATGCAAGGAAGATTAAAATTAGCAGGCGATTTGAACCTTGCTATGAAATTGACGACCTTTTTCAAAATGGGTTAACCTTTAGGATTAAATAAGTAGAGCGACTGGCCTGTCGCTCTACTTGTTTTATGATGGAATTTAATTTAACCCTCGAAAGGTACTTCAATAACTTTAGCCTGAATTTCGGCGGTTAATTTGCTGATTTCCGTTTGAATGGCTTCCTGGATTGTGCTGAGAGGCACCAATCTTTTTTCCGCTTGGTCACGGCGCTTAAACTCAACACTCTCTTTCTGCAAGGTTCGTTCGCTGATGGTAATACGGATGGGGATACCAATTAGATCAGCATCCATGAATTTGACACCCGGGCTTTCCTCTCGATCATCATAAAGCACCTCAAACCCGCTGGCGACCAGTTGGTCATAAAGTTTATCCGCCGCCAGCTGAATTTGGGGATTTGTCTGCGTGCCGAGTGAGACGAGATGTACCTGGTAAGGCGCAACGGTTATAGGCCATATAATACCATTTTCATCGTGATGTTCCTCTACAATGCATGCCATAAGGCGACCGCTGCCAATGCCATAAGATCCCATGATGACCGGCTTTTCAACGCCGTCTTTATCCAGGAAAGTACATCCCATTGCATCACTATAACGGGTGCCCAATTTGAAAATGTTACCGACTTCAACACCACGTACTGTCCGGATCGGATGTCCGCAGCGAATACATGCATCCCCATCTTGAGCAGCAGTAATATCTGCGATGATGTCTGCTTGGTAATCGCGTCCATAATTTGTGTTCAATAAGTGATACCCTTCTTCGTTCGCACCTGCAACCAAATTCGGTGATTGCGGGATGAGGTCATCGACAACCACCAGCGTATTTTTCAAGCCAACCGGCGAAGCATAGCCCGGAACAGCCCCGACTGCGATGATTTCCTCTTCCGTTGCCGGGCGTAATTCCTTTGCTTTTAGGGTGTTCGCCAATTTCGTTTCATTCAATTCCATATCCCCCCGCACAACTGAAAAGATAAATACATCTTTTTCTTCGTTTTCGGTTGGGATGGTTGCCACCATAAAGACCGCTTTTGCTGTCTTCGATTTGGGAATATTAAGGTAATTGGCTAATTCCTCAATGGTTTTCGCATTTGGCGTGGCAACTTTTTCGACCGGCAGTTCAGCTTCAGCGGGCGGAGGAGTTTTCTTGAAAAATGCGATTTGGCGATTCGCAGAATAACCACAATGATCACACAAGATTAATGTATCTTCACCAATCGGGGTTAGATACATGTATTCATGTGCCATTTTGCCACCCATCATCCCAACATCGGATTTCACTGCGATGACTGGTAAATCACAACGATGGAAAATGTTAAAGTAAGCCTGATAGTGATTGCGGTATTGGTGATCGAGACCTTCCCAATCCGCATCAAGGCTATAGCTGTCCTTCATCGTGAATTCACGCACGCGGATAAGTCCTGCGCGTGGGCGTGGATCATCACGCCATTTGGTTTGGATATGATAAATCAAGCGCGGTAATTGGCGGTAGGAGCGAATATCTTTCCGTACNAAATCTGCTACCACCTCTTCATGGGTCATCGCTAAAACCATATCGCGGTTGTTTTTGTCTTTAAANCGCCCCATTTCACTGCCGATTTGATACCAGCGTTGGGTTTCCTTCCAGATATCCGCTGGATGAACAACCGGCATGGTCATTTCTTGTCCACCGATTGCATTCATTTCCTCGCGTAAAATATTTTCAATTTTATTGAGGGTGCGTCTACCCAATGGCATGATCGTAAAAATTCCAGCTGCCAATTGGCGGATAAATCCTGCCCGGACGAGCAGTTGATGACTGGCTACTTCTGCTTCTGCGGGGGCTTCTCTCAAGGGTTAGATTGAATAATTGCGAAAGTCTCATATATTCCTCCACAAGATAAAACTTCGCCCTCTGGTGGCTTTCGTTCCAGAGGGCGGTATTTCTTTGAGCGATTTCCCGGCAAACTCACAGATACCGAAAGCCATTAACGCAATCGGTTGCACGGGAGCGGGGATGGCACAACATCAATACGGTTAATCATTAATTGTAAGTTTACCATCAGTTAAATGCATGTCAAGTGTTATGAGGAGGGTTTGTTGTTGTTCAGCGAATTGGCACCAGGTAGAGTCAGTTATCGAGTCGAATTAACCCAAAAGAGCGAGCCATGTCAAGCACTTTTTGGTATTCACTTGCTTTGATAGGTCGGTTGAGTTCGGGATATTGACGCGCTTGAAATGCTGGATAATACTGATCCATAATATTGAGATAGGTATTAGGGGATATTTGCTCGGCGATAAAACGCAAGATTTGCTCACTGCCAGCCAGATTATTCGGTAAAACGAGATGACGGATTAGTAAACCTTTTTGGGCAATCCCGTTTTCATCCAACACCAAATCGCCCACTTGGCGGTACATTTCTTTGACCGCACATTGATTGATGGTGGGGTAATTGGGGATTTTGGAATATTTTCGGGCGAGGTTTGCACTCGCATATTTCATATCAGGCATGTAGATGTCAATGATCCCATCTAACAGAGATAGACCTTCGATCGAATCGTAACCTCCGCTGTTGTAAACAAGGGGAATGTTCAACCCCTTTTCTGCAGCGATATTAATGGCAGCAATAATGGATGGAATCACATGGCTGGGTGAGACAAGGTTGATATTGTGACAGCCGCGCTGCTGCAAGTCTATCATCATCGCAGCGAGTTCTGCGGCAGTGACTTCTCTGCCTTGTCGTAACTGGCTGATTTCATAATTTTGGCAGAAGACACAACGCATATTACAGCTGCTGAAGAAGATTGTGCCTGAGCCACCCCAGCCACGCAATGGTTTTTCCTCACCAAAATGCGGTGCATAACTGTGGACAACCGCANCAGTGGCGGTTTTGCAAACACCTAATTTCTTGGCTGTGCGGTCCACTTTGCACTTCCACCCGCATAGGTCACAACTCTTGAGGTGTTCAAAAGCCTCTTCGGCGCGCCGGGTTAATCTATTTTGTTCGAATAAATCCAGATAGGCTGGTTTCATAAATCAATAAGCAATTACTAGAAGTAGATCATTGACATTTGTGTTGGTTTGGGAGGTATAGAGTAGATCGCCCAAGGCTTCAAAGAAAGGATAGGTATCGTTATTTGCCAGGGCTTGATCCGGATTCAAACCGAGAGTTAAAGCTCGCTGCCAGGTGGTTCCATCGACTATTGCGCCCGCTGCAGGGCTCAAACCATCTTCTCCATCTGTGGCTAATGTGATGAGTAAACAATTTTTCACCCCAGCAAGGTCTTTTACTGCGCCTAGTGCAACTTCTAAATTACGCCCTCCGACACCATTCCCGCGTACCGTCACCGTCGTTTCACCNCCAGCAATCCAACAAACAGGTTTGGANGGAGAGGGTCTTTCGGAAAGNTGGCGGGCAAAGGCGGCAAAGATTTTCCCAACCTGGTTAGCCTCTCCTTGGAGATAGGAGGTTAGATGCAATGTGGAAAAACCATTGCGAGCAAAATTTTCCAGCGCAGCCTGGCATGCCTGGGTATTGGAACCAATCAGATAATTGTTCACCCTCTGAAAAAGCGTATCATGGGCTTTTCTGGTCTCAGGCTCGATACCCGCTTCTCCTTTTTGTAAGAGTCCGAGTACTNCTGAAGGAATTTGCTTCTCTAAGTGATAATGATGGATGATATGAAGGGCATCGCTGAAGGTAGTTGGATCNGGAGCGGTCATNCCAGAAGCGATGGATGCAATGTCGTTATCAATCACATCGGAAAGGATTAGGCTTATCGTTCTAGCCGGATGGGCGATTGCTGCTAAACCGCCCCCTTTCANTTTTTCCAAATGTTTTCGAATGCAATTGACCTCTTGGATTGTCGCACCACTGCGTAAGAGCAGGCGGGTGGTTTGTTGGAGCTGCCGCAGAGTGATGGGCGGACGGGGATATGTGAGTAATGCAGAAGCACCACCGGAGATCAAGGATATCANTGTGTCTTGAGCGGTTAATGTCTGGATAAATTTTTCAAGTTGATGAGCTGCCCGGATGCTATTCCGGCCTGGAACGGGGTGGTCACCATAAATGATTTCTGTTTTAGGCAGAGTTATGGTCGTCTTCTTTTTGGTGATGACCAGTCCGCGTTCCATCCTCGGTTCCAGTTTTTGGATTGCCCCTTGCATCATCGCTGCAGCTGCTTTGCCCGCTGCTAGCACCACTAATTTTCCTTGTGGATCGAGTGGGTAGATATCGCCTTGAATCAGCAGTTTATCATCTTCCAGTTGAATGGCGCGTGCAACTGCCTGGTCACCGGCTACTGCGTCAAGCGCATGGGTTAAGGACTCAAGGATGATCGAGCGATAAGGATGATTAAGGAGGAGTTTAGGTTGCGGGGAAATGATTTCAACGGACATAAGATTTAACCTGCCAGTGGTATCACACATTGGGGATCATCGAATTGCGGGTCATTTACCCGGCGGGAAACGGGGTAAGCAATCATCTCATCAGCGGGAAAAGGTCGCAATAAATGGTTGATTTCATTTGGAGAAACGGGTGCGGGATTGATCCAAGTGAGATAATCTGTGGAATCGAGGATAGCCGGCATACGGTCGTGGATGGACGCCAGTAATGTATTCGGTGGCGTTGTGATAATAGTGCAGGAGCGTATTTCGGAACCATCTGGGCTTTGCCACGTGTCCCACAATCCGGCGAAAGCAAATGGTTTTTGGGATTTTAACCGGATCAGCATGGGTGTTTTTGAGCCATTGTCTTTCTTCCACTCATAAAAGCCATCGGCTAATATTAAGCAACGATGATAGCGGAATGGTCCTCGAAAGGCTGGTTTTTGCGCGAGTGTTTCTGCCCGAGCGTTGATAAGTCGATTGCCAATTTGGGTATCTTTCGCCCAGCGAGGTATTAACCCCCAAACGAAAAAATCCACTTTGTAATCTGCTTCATTGGCAATTACTGCAACCGGTTGGGAGGGTGCAATATTATAGCGTGGGCTGAACTCGTGGGCAAAATTGGCGAAGGAAAATTCCTGTTGTAATTCGCTCACCTCCGCAGTTAAAGTAAACCGTCCACACATTATGACCTGCCTTTCTCCTTATACAGGTTTTCGAGCGATAAGACTGGCGATACAACGAGGATGAGTGGTAGATTGGGATGTCCAGCCTTCTTGATAATAGAGGATGTCTAAATCCGCAAAAGCAAGTTGCAATTCGTTCGGGGATAAAAGAAAATCCACACAAATTTCCGGTTTAATCTCCCGCATTTCACGTTTCAAGGTTTCAATGATCAACAATCCACCCGGCTTTAACCATTTTCGAAATGAGCTCCACAATGAACGCTGCAGATAATAAAAATTGATGATTACATCAAAATAAGCATTGGGAAAGTAAATGTTTTCCATATCGGCGCAAATAAGCTCAAATTTTGGATAGTTGCGTCTTGCTTGTTGTAGTGCCACCAAGGAAATATCTACGCCAATTACATTCAATCCATTTTGGATCAGATATCTTGCATTCGTCCCTAACCCACAAGCTACATCCAGTGCGATCCCAGAATGAGGTAGGAAGGGTTTTGCCTGATAGAGCAGTGAGCGTGGATGACGAATGTTACGATATTCGTTAGTCAGGTAACGGTGATTCCAACGGATTGCATCATTGTTTGCCATAGAAAAATTCCCAAAAAATCAAACCTTATGAGGAGTTTAGTAATATCATTTTACACGAAGTTGGAATAAAAATTATGGATAAAATGCGGTGTCACTGCGAATGAGCGCTTTTGTGAGTGAAGCAGTCTCCCAAAGCATTTTTATTCACTGTTCAATAGGAGATTGCTTCAGTAAAAGAACGCCCTCGCAATAACAGCCTGAATAGTTACCTCTCTTTTTGAAAAGGGGAGAAAAGTATTTCCCCTTTGATTGGCACTTGAAATTTTTTTGAAAACGATTATAATAATGATTAATTGTGATTGAATGTGATTATATATGACTTACTTTGATTCACTTTCCAATTATGAGCGTCGATCTCAATTAGCACAGTTAATCGAGCAGTCGGGGCGTATCTCGGTGGCGCAAATTTGCGAGCGCTTTGGAATCAGCGAAGCTACCGCCCGCCGCGATCTGGTAATGTTATCAAAGCAGGGGGTGATTCAGCGGGTGCACGGAGGGGCAATTGCGGTGCGTCAGGCTGCGCCCGAAGAACCCATCTTACAGCGCACTCACGAGCAGGAAGCCGAAAAAGAACGCATTGGGCGCGCAGCCGCATCTCTCATCCACGATGGAGAGACGGTGTTCCTCGGTTCTGGGACAACGGTTTTACAGGTGGCGCTAAATCTTGTGAATCATAAGTTGACCGTTATTACCAACTCGCTACCGGTCATCAATGTGATGGCAGGGAGAGAAAACATCACCTTGATTGCATTAGGTGGGATGCTGCGTGACAGTGAATTATCTTTCATTGGTCACATCACGGAGCAAGCGTTGAGTGAAGCGCGCGCAGACAAAGTCATCATTGGGACGCGTGCCATTAGTTTGGAAACCGGCCTGACCAACGATTACCTCCCTGAAACATTGACCGACCGTGCTATTTTAAGAATTGGTCGTGAAATCATTGTAGTGGCAGATCATACCAAGTGCGGTGTTGTTTCTGCGGCGTTCCTTGCTCCGCTAACAGCGATGCATACACTTGTCACTGACGCAGGGAGTGGAGCCGATTTCATTGCTGCGTTGCGTGCGCAGGGTATTAGAGTGGTGGTTGCATAGGTGAGCGCGATGCTATTGGAACAATTTTGCCCGCGCTCCAAATTGGTTACCAAAACAACCCTGGTTAACCAACCGCGTTTCCCTACCATAGACGCCCATAATCACCTGGCTGAACCCTTTGGCGGCGGCTGGGATAAAAAACCCATCGCCGAACTGCTTGCCCAGCTCGACGAAGCCGGCATTGTCCACTACATTGACCTGGATGGCGGTTGGGGCGAAGATATTCTGCAAGCGCATCTTGACTATTTCAAAGCCAAAGCCCCAGAGCGCTTCCACATCTTTGGCGGAGTGGATTGGGACAAATGGCTCGAACTCGGTGATTCTTTCCCCGAATACGCTGCCCGCCATCTCGAAATCCAGAAATCCTGGGGCGCTGAGGGATTGAAAATATGGAAGCCCTTTGGGCTGCATGTGCGTGATCACAAAGGCGCATTGGTTAAGGTAGATGACCCGCGCATCGATCCGCTCTGGGAAACTGCTGGACGTCTCTGTCTGCCGGTGCTGATTCATGTCGCCGACCCGGTTGCCTTCTTCGACCCGATTGACGAGACTAACGAGCGCTGGGAGGAACTCGGTCAGCACCCCGAATGGGCATTTACCAGTCCACCTTTTCCACCCTTCATGGACATCATGAACGCCTTTTATAATCTGGTCAAGCGCCACCCGCAAACCACCTTTATTGGCGCTCACGTTGGCGGCTATGCAGAAAACCTGACCTGGGTAGCGAAAATGCTGGATGAGTGCCCAAATTATTACATTGACATTGCTGCAAGGCTGGGCGAATTGGGACGTCAACCCTATACCGCTCGCCGCTTTTTTATTAAATACCAGGACCGCATCCTATTCGGGTCAGATTTCGGCCCTGACCTAGAAGCTTACCGTCTCTACTACCGCTTCCTGGAAACCGATGATGAGTATTTCAACTATAATGTTGGCGAGAAACCCCTGCAGGGGCGCTGGTACGCCTATGGCATTTTTCTCCCGGATGAGGTCTTAGAGAAAGTTTATCGCGCAAACGCAGAAAAAATTTTGAATATCAACAAACCTTTCACACCCCAAGAACATTGGACGAAATAACTATGAGACTAGAAGATTATCATACCTATAACGAAATTAAATCCCAGACTCAAGCATGGGAGCAAGCATTGAATCTTGTCAGCATGGCCTCTTTGCCACAGGCGGCGGACTACGATCAGGTTCTTTTCACAGGCTGCGGTTCTACCTATTACCTTTCGCTTTCTGCAGCAGCTTTGTATCAAGAGTTGACCGGGCGCGTGGCGCGGGCTGTGCCGGGTGGAGAGTTGTTGTTGAATCCGCAAATAGTTATCGGACGGGATTTTAGCCCGACAAAAACCCTGTTGGTCGCCGTCAGCCGCTCTGGTACAACGACAGAGACGGTCAAGGCGGTGGAAAAGTTCAAAACGGAGAAACGCGGTGATGTAGTTGTTATCAGTAATTATAATGAAGCACTTTCACGTTTAGCTGATATCAACATTGTCATCAACAAAGGGCAGGAAGAGTCTGTTGCGCAGACTCGTTCCTTTGCTTCGATGTACGTAGCAGCAGCGACATTCTGCGCGCGAATGGCAGGCAGCGGGGATTTGGTAGAAGCAATGCGAAAATTGCCCGAAGTCGGAAATTCCATCATGGGAAAATATGAAGGATATGCAAAGGAGGTCGGCGAAGATTTAAAATTCGATCGTTTCTATTTCCTGGGTTCGGGCGTCCGTTATGGACTTGCCTGTGAAGCAAACCTGAAAATGAAGGAAATGACCCTTACACACAGCGAGCCGTTCCATTTCATGGAGTTTCGCCATGGGCCAATGAGCATGGTCAATGCAAATACGGTTGTGGTAGGAATGTTATCAGATGCAAACCGAGTCCATGAGGAAAAGGTGCTGTCAGATGGCGAAACTGGGGGCAACGATAGTAGGCTTGGGAGAATCTGAGGCGGATGTTGTCTTTGAGTCGGGAATCCCAGAAAGTGGGCGTGGAGTCCTGTATTTGCCTGTCCTGCAATGGATGGCGTTTTATCGTTCGCTGGCAAAGGGTCTGAATCCTGACCGCCCCGAAAATTTGACGGCGGTGGTCAAATTGGAACTGTAACAAGATATTGCCATGAAATGATGGCGAGTGGCGGGGTGCGCCTAAACCGATGGCCGTGTTCCCTGTCTGGCACGCGCAAATTGCGTGGTGTCGCGGCTATCCTAGTAAAGGAGCATAAAATGAAGAAAATCTTGTTCGTTTTTGTTGTTGCCAGCCTATTGTTGACGGCTTGCGGGGGTGGAGCAAAACCTGCCGCCCAACAGGGTCCTGTCGAGATTACCTTTACCATGTGGGGAGCACCAGAGGAACTGGCAGTCTGGCAGGCAGTAGTGGATGATTTCCACAAAGCAAACCCGAACATTACTGTAAAAGTAGATGTTTCGGATTGGGATTCGTATTGGACTAAGTTGAACACACTGATTGCCGGTAACACACCGCCAGATGTGTTCGCCATGGATGCCCCGCTTTTCTTGGATTGGCAAAGCCGCGGCGCGCTGCTCAACCTTCAGCCTTACATTGATGCCAACCCCGGCTTTCTGGATGGTTTCTATCCACAGACGTTGACTGCCTACAAGACAGCAGATGGCTATTATGGTTTGCCACGCGATTTCCAGACGATTGTCCTGTTCTACAACAAGGACATGTTTAATGCTGCAGGCGTGGATTATCCTACGGCGGATTGGACATACGACGATTTGCTGGCTGCTGCCAAAAAGTTGACCCTGGATACAAACAAGGATGGCAAGATTGACCAATACGGATTCTGGTCGGACACCTGGGACATGGAGTTGCTATGGAGCGAAGTCATTTGGGCCTATGGTGGGGATATCATCAGCGCAGATCATACCAAGACTCTCATCGGCGAAGATGGCGCACGCGATGCCTGGGCATACATTGACAGCCTATACAAGGAAGGCGTAATGCCCACACCGACTACTTCAGGCGAATTTGGTTCTGACTTATTCCAGTCGGGCAAGGCAGCGATGACCACCATTGGTCACTGGGCGGTGCCGGGTTATGTCCAGTCTGGAATCAAGTTTGATGTTGCACCTATGCCGAAGGGACCCGCAGGACGGGCTACCAGCGTCAACAGTGCTGGCTTTGTCATCTCAAAGGGCTCTAAACACCCCGACGCAGCTTTTGAGTTTGTCAAGTTTGCCTTAAGCGAAGCCGGGCAGAAACGATTGGCAGAGTTGGGGTTTGCCATCCCGGTATTGAAGTCTGTGGCTGAGAGTGATGCCTATCTGAAACAACCTGGCAATTTGAACCAGCGGGTATTCCTGGATTCGGTCGCCTTTGCGCACATGAAGCCTGTTTTCAAAGGATATGAAGAATGGGCGAGTATCGTTGGTGATGGTTTGATTCCCGTCTTCGACGGCGAAGCTGAATTGAATGCCACGCTCGATGAAGTGATTGCTGCAGCAGACGAAGTGCTGGCGAAAAATAAATAATCCATTTAAGACCTGACAGGTTTCTCGAAAACCTGTCAGGTCTTGCAAGGAATGTCTATGGATTACGGACTCAAACCGCTTGGGCGCGAAAAACTCTGGCTCTGGCTAATGCTGACGCCAACTCTCGTCGGCTTGGTGTTTGGCACCGTTGGCTCCTTGCTGGCGACATTGGGATTGAGTCTTTTCGATTGGGATTTGATCAATCCTCCCCATTGGGCAGGAGTGGAGAATTATGTCCAGTTATTTGAAAACAAGGATTATATCGAAGCCTTTGTCAACACGCTGAAATTTTCTGCGTTGTATGTGCCGGGCGTGGTTATCCTTTCCCTGCTGGTTGCTATTTTGCTCAATCGTAAGATACGCGGCGTGAGCTTCTTTCGCACGGTGTACTTCCTTCCGACTGTGACTTCTGCGGTTGCCACAGCGCTGGTCTGGAACATGATTTATGGCAAGGAAACAGGCATTCTCAATTTTGTCCTCGAACGTTTGGGCTTCGCACCTGTCTGCTGGCTTTGCACCGATAATGCCATGATGTCGGTGGTCATTGTCAATATTTGGGGCGCAATTGGTGAAGGCATGATCATCTTTCTGGCTGGGTTGACCGCCATCCCGCGCGATTACTATGAAGCTGCCATGCTGGATGGAGCAAACGAATTGCAGCAATTTTTCAGTGTCACCTTGCCGCTGATCACACCAAGCATTTTCTTCCAGACTCTTATTTCTGCTATCAACGCGTTTCAAGCTTACGACTATATCTACATGTTGACCCGCCGTGGACAGGGTGATAGCTCCGTCCCTGTGGCAGTTTACTCGATTTACCGCAATGCCTTCCATTTCTTTCGCATGGGGGATGCTTCTGCGCAAGCCATTCAACTGGCGCTCCTGGTGGCAGTTTTCATGGCAATCATGTTCTGGTGGGAACGCCACTACGTGGTGTACGAATAGGAGAGCAGCGCATGTCCAAATCGGTTTATAAAACCTTGCTTGATATAATATCCTACGCGGTCTTGCTCTTTGGCGCATTGACCATGCTTATCCCATTTGTGTGGATGATTTCGGTCTCGTTTCGCGTCCCTGCCCAGCAGTTCTCGCGCAATATTATCCCCAACCCGTTCACCATTCAAAACTACTTTGACCTGTTTCGCGACCTGCCCGACGAGGTGTTTCTCTATCTGACCTTCAACAGTTTCAAGATTTCTATCCTGACAGTCATTGGTCAGATATTAACCTGCGCCATGGCGGCGTTCGTCTTTGCTGTCGTCAAATTCAAGGGGCGCGATTTTCTCTTTGCCCTGCTTGTCGCCACGTTGATGATTCCGCCGCAGGTCTCGCTCATCCCAAACTTTATCATCTTCAAGTATCTCGGTTGGATTGGTACGCAACTCCCCCTCATCGTCCCGGCATTTTGGGGTGGTGCATTTGGGACTTTTCTGCTGCGGCAGTATTTTCTCACCATCCCGCGCGACCTGGTGGATGCTGCCCGCATGGACGGCGCTTCGCTCTTCGACATTTTCTGGCGAGTTTACTTGCCATTATCGAAACCTGCCGTTGCTGCCCTGTCCATCTTCGTTTTCAAGGATGCCTGGAACGACTTACTTCATCCGCTGGTGTATCTACCGACCGACATGCACAAGACAACACTGACGGTGGGGCTGGCTTTTTTTCAACAGCAACTCCAGTTGGGCGGGAAATTCACTGTATTAATGGCAGGTGCTTTCCTGTCCATCCTGCCATTACTGATTATTTTCTTCATCGCTCAAAAGCAATTCATCGAAGGCGTTGCGTTGAGCGGTGTGAAGAGGTAGGTATGGAAACATGACAAATGCACAAGTTGATTGACACACAAATAGAGACAAAAAACAGACATTTCAATTAGGAGACGATATGACTAAGATAACTTTTATCGGTGCGGGCTCGCTTGGTTTCACCCAGGAACTTGTCCGCGATATTCTTACCTTCCCGCTTTTACAGAACGCCACACTCTCTTTGATGGACATCCACCCAGGACGGCTGGAATGGGCTAAAAAAGGTGTGGAAAAATTAATCGAAGCGAATCAGGTTTCAGCCAAGGTCGAAGCAACCCTTGACCGTGTCGAAGCCCTGCGCGGTGCGGATGTCGTCCTGACCACCATTTTGGCGGGCAGCACTGAGGTTTGGCGGCATGACATCGAAATCCCCAAAAAATATGGCGTGGACATCAATGTCGGTGATACACGCGGACCAAGCGGCATTTTCCGCTTCCTGCGTACCATCAATCCAATGATGGACATCGTGCGCGATATGGAGCGCTACTGCCCGAACGCCGTTCTGCTCAACTACACCAACCCGATGGCGATGCTTGTCTCTGCTATTCAGAAGCAATCCTTCATCACCGTCACTGGCCTATGTCATTCAGTGCAAGGGACAGCCATGATGCTGGCAGAATGGATCGGTGCGCCGTTCGAGGAAATCGACTACCTGTGCGCTGGAATCAACCACCAGGCCTGGTATCTCGACTTCCGCTGGCGCGGCCGGGATGCCTACCCCCTCCTTCACGAGGCTATCACTACCCGCCCTGAAATCTACAACGCCGAACCCGTGCGCAATGAAATGTATCTGGCGCTGGGTAAATATGTCACCGAGTCGAGCGGCCACAATTCCGAATACAACTGGTGGTTCCGCAAACGCCCTGACCTCATTGAAAAATACTGCACACATGGCACAAACTGGAATCCCGGCGAATATGCTTACATCTTGAAGGAGTACCAGCGCAATGAAGCCACCTGGGAGGATCAGGTTAAGGCTGAACTTGCCCGCCCGCTGACCAGGGATGATCTTAAACGTGGTCATGAATATGCTGCCTACATCATCAACGCCCTAAAGGGCGGTGAACCGTTCAAATTCAACGGCAATGTACAGAACACGCACCTCATCACCAACCTGCCCCAAGGTGCCTGTGTCGAAGTGCCTGTGCTGGTAGACCGCGCTGGATTCCATCCCTTCTATGTCGGCGCGCTCCCGCCCGAATGTGCCCTTTTGACTCAACTCTCCAGCGGCATCGAGGAAATGGCGATTCAAGCCTCACTGGCCGGCGACCCAACGATGGTCTACCGCGCCATCTGCCACGATCCGCTGACCGCTGCTGTGCTTTCGCTCGCCGAGATTCGAGAGATGACCAATGAACTGTTCGCTGTCCACAAAGATTATCTACCCCAATTCAAACATCATGCTGTGTAGGGAAAAACTTTGTCCTATCTTAAACCTGGCTGTCTCACTTTTTCTGTTTTTATTCCTCTTCGGATGCGCCTCCTCTTCAATGGAAACGGCAACCCCCATGCCACCTTCTGCCTCACCGACACCTGATCCTGTTTCAGGGAATACTCTAACTCTTATGACACCCATTCCAAAACCTTCCATTCCACAATCTGAACTCAACTGGTGGCATCCTGCTGTAGGCCTCACCTGGCAATGGCAAATCGGCAACAATGACATTGATACCTCTATTGAAGCCGATGTTTACGATATCGACTTGTATGTTGACCAAACCATCCTTGACGAACTTCACGCTAAAGGAAAGAAGGTCATCTGCTACATCAGTGTTGGATCATGGGAAAACTGGCGTCCTGATGCCGACCAATTCCCTGCTGAAGTGTTAGGTAAAGACTATGAGGGCTGGAAAGGGGAGAAATGGCTTGACATCCGTCGCCTTGACTTGCTCGCTCCTCTCCTGCGCGCCCGTCTTGACCTGTGCAAAGCCAAAGGCTTCGATGCCCTGGAACCTGACAACATGGAAATATATACTAACAACACGGGATTTCCGCTCACCTATGCTGACCAATTAAAATTTGCCCTCTGGTTGGCAGAAGAGGCGCATCAACGCGGTCTGGCAATCGGCCAGAAAAACGCTTCAGAAATGGTTGCTGACCTGGTCAATGTATACGACTTTGCCATTATCGAAGACTATTTCTTCTATGGCGAGGCTGAATCCATGCTGCCTTACATCGAAGTGGGTAAACCTGTCTTTGCTGCGGAGTACACCGACCTGCCTGGTGACTTCCAGTCCTTTTGCCGTCAATCGAAACGCTTGGGTTTCAGTACCATCCTGAAGAAACGCAATCTGGATGCCTGGCTCGAAACCTGTAAATAGCCATCTGAAAATAAAGTTGAGAACCAAAATCCTTGGTAGGGCCTTAAACCCAATACGACAAAACCAACATGGTTATGTCAGCTGAACTCCCAAGAGAATTTTTTCCTTTCGGGAGTGCGCGCTGCCTGTGTTATTTTGAACTGCTCAGACGGAGTTGGGGTGCTACGTTAAGTTATTTATTAAGGGGCACTGATTGGGTGGATATGACTTTTTCGAGCTGGAAAGGCATCGTTGTGTGGGATAAATCGCTTGCATTTTATTCGGAAATATAGTACAATTGTTCTAAAATTATCATATATACTACAAAACCTTTTTCTTTGATGANAAGACTTTTATANTTTCGTTTTATTNTTCTATCCTTAACTTTCATCGGGGTNTTTTNGTGGGTTCAGGTGGTTTTTGCTTCCCAACCCGATATTGCTCCACCAGAAGGATTCGAATTGATCCGCGCGTCTGTGGGGGTGCAGCTATATCGGAAAGATTATCCTTCTGGNACCCCAGATTATGTACAGGTCATCTTATTGAAAAGAGGTGCAGAGGTTCGTTTGTTACATGGCGATATTCTCTTGACGAATGCTGCACCCGGTATCTATGGGGGATTGGATGCGCGCTTATCCTCCCGCTCGATTGAGCAATATTGGCAAGAAATATTCACCAGTACCAGCAGAGCTTTTTGTGTGACCAATGGCGTGTTTTTTAATATGTATGAATATCCCACCAGATTGCCTTTTCCTCTTAAAGTGGATGGACAAATTGTAAGCGGAGGATATTCCAAAGGGGAATTTACAGATGAAAAGATGATGCTGGAGATTTGGCTCGATCAAGTGGATATTAAACCATTAACCAAACTCAATTTCCAATTTTCCACTGCGCCAAATATCTTAAGCGGTTTATACGAGGCTTCCCGCAAAAGTCCCGAAAAATTTGTAGGCCGGACATTTGCTGGCGTACGTGATGATAATGGTGATGGAGTTTTTGAAACCTTGCTTATATTTAGCACCCAGACGGCTCGGCAAGTAGATGCAGCACAAACCTTAAGAGATTTTGGCGCACAAAAAGTGCTCATGTTAGACGGGGGTTTATCCACCCAATTATTATGCCAAGGAAAAACGTATATCAAAACCGACCGCTTGATTCCCAACGCAATTGCCATTCTCGATGGCACCCAGCCTTTTTATCCTAAACCGAAACCAGAACCTTATCCTCCCAAACCGGGAGTACAGGAAAATTGGGCTATTCAACCCAATTCTGATTCCTCAAAACAACTCGTCTCCGAAGAGATGAAGATAAGCACACAACATCCCATGATGAGTATTGGCATTGCTAAAGGCGCTATTCATTATCAAGACGCGCTTGTGATTCCCTTGTTTATTTTTGGTTTCTCTCTATTTTTTCTTAATAGCTATCGGAAGTAACCAACCATATTGACCACGGAACAGTACAGGTTANGCCATCATTCCACTGTCACCGATTTAGCTAGGTTNCGGGGTTGATCAACATCCAAACCGCGTTGAACAGCAATGTGATAAGCTAATAACTGCAAAGGGATGATAGCGGTTACAGGGCTGAGAAGCCACGGAGTGGGTGGAACCCATAATACCAGGTCGGATATGTTTTTAATGGATTCATCCCCATCGCTGGCAACAGCGATGATTTTCCCGCCACGGGCTTTAGCCTGCTCAATCTGACTGACCATTTTTTCATACCAGGGATCTTTAGGAGCAATGGCGATAATTGGCAGTGTTTTATCGATTAGAGCAATTGGGCCATGTTTCATCTCACCAGCTGGATAAGCTTCAGCATGGATATAGGAAATTTCTTTTAGCTTGAGGGCGCCTTCATAAGCGGTGGGCATGTTGATCCCGCGTCCTAAATACAGACAATTGGTTACATTCGTAAAGGATTTCGCTACTTCGATGATTTGGGCTTCACGATCCAGACATGCACCGACTAAATTGGGGATCCGCCTTAAGTCATCAACCAGACGAAAACGTTCCTGTGGTGATAATGTGCCGCGTAAGTCAGCAAGGTGGATTGCTAAAAGATACAAATCAATCAGCGGTGCCGTGTAAGCTTTCGTGGACGCGACTCCAATTTCGGGACCACATTGCATGGAGATGAACCCATCCGCTTGACGCATCGCTTGGGAACCAATGGCATTTACAATACTCCATAAGGTTGAACCATATTTCCGTGCTTCTGCCATTGCAGCCAGTGTATCAGCGGTCTCACCTGATTGACTGATGGCGATGGTAACGGTATTTGGTTCAATGATCGGATCACGATAACGAAATTCCGAGGCAATATCCACCTCGACNGGAATCCGTGCNATCCGCTCAATTAATAATTTTCCCACCAACCCGACGTGATAGGCTGTNCCGCAGGCGATAATAAAGAATTTTCGGATGGATTGGGCAAATTCTTTGGTNAGGTGTAATTCTGGGAGATNAATTTGAGCGGAAGCAAAATCNACTCTTCCAGCAATGGTGTCCGTCGTTGAACGTACTTGTTCGTGGATTTCTTTTTGCATAAAATGACGGTATTCCCCCTTTTCCGCAGTGAGTGGATCCCATGAGACATGATGTTCTATCCATTTCACTGTATCTCCATCCAGTGTTTGAACCTGGAGCGAATCCCGAGTGATGACAGCCAATTGTTGGGGATCTAAGAACACGGCTCGCCGAGTATGTTCCAGGATGGCGGGTAAATCAGAGGCGACAAAATTTTCGCCATCACCCAGTCCAATTACGACCCCTCCGGCATTGCCGATACGAGCGGCGATTAATTTATCTGGTTCATCTTTGGAAAAAACCACGATACCATGAGCACCTTGGATTACATGGAGTGTTTTCTGTACGGCAGTAAGAAGTGAGCCGCTGATGGATAAATACCGCTCAATGAGGTGAACAATTACTTCTGTATCGGTTTCTGATTGAAATTGCACTCCCTCGGTTTCCAATTCAGCGTGGAGTGAATGGTAATTTTCGACGATTCCGTTGTGGACTAGCACAACATTGCCAGTATTACTCAAGTGGGGGTGTGCATTACGTGCGTTGGGTTCACCATGAGTTGCCCAGCGAGTATGGCCAATCCCTAAATTTCCATGCAAGGGTGCAGCTTGGACGAGATCGATCAAGTGCGAAATTTTACCCGCATCACGGCGAACCTCAATTTTTCCATCACTAAAAATTGCGATGCCGGCTGAATCGTAGCCACGATATTCAAGCCGTTGCAATCCTTGCAGGATGAGCGGAGTCGCATCCCGCGCACCAATATAACCAACAATACCACACATGGATTCCCTCCAAAAAGGATAATTTTCCAAGGATAAGTCGAAATCGCTCTTGGCTTATCCAAGTCTCTTTGCCCATGTTCCCGATATTTGTCCAAACGGTTACCCGTTTGTTTTGTTCGGGAATTGATTGGAGGGGAGAGAATGGGTTATGGGCGACCCAAAGGGCTTCCGCTGATCTTTCGATTTTCCTGCTTTTAGGGCAGTTAGTCTCTCATCGCTGAGAGAAACCCTTTCCTCGTCATCCTGGGATAAATTCTCTTCCAGGACCATGCGCTAGCTCTCCCAAAATGGATGGACTTCACCTCCGTAATTAATTTTATTGATGAATTATATCATGATGAAAAGGCTTAGAAACCAGTAGATATTATTGGTGAGGGTGATTTTTNTCTTTTTCAATATGGGCGATGTAGGCTGTATCAAATCGTGTACTTTATAAGCAATTGTCTTGGTGATATCTGCAAAGCCACCTTATATCCAAAGTGGAGAATGTTGCTACTAGCAAAGCCTTANAGTCTTNCTCCCAAGCGTGGAGATTGCTTCTGTCGCAGCGAGCGCTCCATCGCAATGACAGCTGAAGGGAGATTGCAGCAAAGCATATTATCATGTCATTTCCCTTTCGAATGCCNCCTTCCGGCGGTATAGCNAAATCTTGCATTGACGCATAGGTCGGGTAGTGACGAGAAAAAGCGATAACTTTCGACAAAGCTTAATATCAGATAAGCCTTTCAACGGTTGAAAAAATGAATGGATGATAAATGGTATAATGCAAAAAATAACAAATTCGGGAGCAAATGGAATCATGGCTGTCAAATCTTAATATTTTCGGTTGACAAGCCATCGTCCTGACTAATATTTTATGCAAGACATCTTACAGCATAGGAGATATCGTTGAAATTTAATCCCCTCAACTGGTTGTTGGGATTTTTCTCGTTAGATATCGGCATCGATCTTGGCACCGCAAACACATTGGTAAACGTGCGCGGTAAGGGAATCGTGATCAATGAGCCATCCTGGGTCGCAATCAACAAGAAAACCCGCGAACCACTTGCTATTGGTGCAGAAGCAAAGGAAATGGTGGGGAGGACGCCTGCCAACGTCATTGCTATCCGCCCATTAAGAGATGGGGTGATTTCTGAATTTGAAATTACACAAGCGATGCTGGAATATTTTATTGGAAAAGCTCATGAACAATCCATTGTGCCTGTTCCACGTCCACGCTTGGTCATCGGTATTCCCTCAGGTGTGACAGAAGTCGAGAAACGGGCGGTATATGATGCCGGGATGTCTGCTGGAGCTCGTGAGGTATACCTTATCGAAGAGCCGGTCGCTGCAGCCTTAGGAGCTGGGTTACCGATTTCAGAGATACGGGGTAGCATGATCTTAGATATTGGGGGAGGTACTTCGGAAGTGGCGGTGCTTTCGATGGGAGGGGTTGTGGTTTCCCGATCGTTACGCGTTGCTGGCGATGAAATGGACCAGGATATCATCCAATATATGCGCAATAAGTATAATTTATTAATCGGTGAGCGAATGGCTGAACAAGCGAAAATAACCATTGGTTCGGCATATCATTTGCCACAAGAGAAAACGATGACCTTACGCGGTCGTAATTTAGTGACGGGTTTACCGGAGGCCGTCGAAGTATCCTCTGTGGAAATTCGGGAAGCGATTAGCGGTTCTGTACAAACTATCATCGATACGATTAAAGATGCATTAGATGAGGCTCCTCCAGAAATCGTTGCAGACTTGATGGAAACCGGTATTTGTATGACCGGTGGAGGTTCCTTGTTGCAAATGTTGGATAAACGTATTACGGATGAAATGCGCATCCGTGCTTGGGTTGCGGATGACCCGATGTCGTGTGTGGCTCGCGGCGCCGGCGTTATCCTGGAAGATTTAGATCACTTGAGTCGGTTTTTGGTAGGTTTGGAACGAGGTAGCACGAAGCACGAGTAAAAATGAACACCACCTCTCGCAACCTGCAAACGATCGTATTTGTCTTGATCGCAGTGGGTCTAATTGCGCTGGCATTAGGTGGTTATTTGACCCCCTTTTCACGAACCTTATTATCTCCATTCATCAGCGCTCAATCCTGGATCTATTCGCGTTATCAGGCTGCTCAAGAATTCATTCGCGCCCCGCAAGACATGGCGCGTTTGCAGCAAAAAAATTTACAGCTTGAAGCACAAGTCTCCCAGTTGCAAGCGCAAATCATTGAGCTGCAACAACAGTTGGCGGAAACAAATATCCTTTCTGCATTGGTTGATTTTGCGCGTGCTAATCCAGAAAATCGCTATCAGGCTGCAGCAGTGATTGCGCGTGATCCCAGTCCGTTTTTACGTTATGTCATCATTAATCGCGGTTCAGATGATAACATTCGCCGCGGCATGCCGGTGGTCACCCAACAAGGATTGGTTGGGCGCATTGATGCGGTCACGGCGAATGCAGCCAGGGTGCAGTTGATTACGGATTCAACAGCAATCGTCAACGCCAAAATCCAGCCATCTGGTGCGCAGGCGGTATTAAAAGGGCAAGTGACTGGTGATTTGATCTTGGATTTAATTCCACAAGGGACACAGGTTGAGGTAGGAGATCTGGTATTGACTTCTGGATTAGGTGGTGGTTACCCACCAAATATCGTGATAGGGCAGATTTCTGGTATCCGCAGTCAACCTCAAGATCTGTTTCAAACTGCTTCTGTACAAAGTGTGGTGGATTTTAATCAGTTAGAAATTGTATTAGTCATCATCAATTTCAAACCGGTAAATATTGAACCGCTCGTACCAACACCAGGAGCACCGTAACGGGATTACTACTATGTCAACTGTATTAGCATTTCCAATTTTGATTGGATTGTTGATGTTCCAAATTGGTGTACTGAATAATATGCCATTGTTACATGGTTATTCAGATTTGGTCTTATTAGCTATTATTGCTTGGGCATTGCAGAAAAAGGTGACCACTGCTTGGCAATGGAGTCTCGTTGGGGGGTTACTGACAACCTTTATTTCGGCAATGCCACTGGGGGTATATATCCTCTCCTATGTATTCGTTACAGGAATAGCATTATTGATCAAGAAGATAGTTTGGAGGATTCCTTTCATCTCGATGTTGTTGGTGACGGTAGTGGGAACATTTATCGTATTGGGGACAAGTTATATCGTATTGAGATTCGCAAATGTTCCTTTACCATTTGGTTATTCGATGTATGAAATCATTCTCCCAAGTGCAATATTGAATGTGATCTTAGCCTTGCCAATTTATGCTCTTATCAGTGAAATTGCAAAATGGCTGTATCCAGAGGTGATAGAAGTATGAACGCATTAGGTCCGCAGGAAAACCGGATAAAATCATCGCGTATTCTCAGCGCTGGGCTGATTATTACAGCGATTTTTCTGTTGTATATTGGTCGTTTATTTGTATTGCAGGTTATCCAGCAACAAGATTGGGTTGCTCGGGCAGAAGAAAATCGAACCCAGATATTAAACTTACCAGCCCCGCGAGGAATCATCTATGACAGGAATGGGATAGTTTTGGCGCGCAACATTCCTTCCTTCAATGTTGTGGTAACAGCAGCATTTCTGCCCGATGATCCTGGAGAAATCCAGAGGATTTACCGAGAGCTATCGGAGACAATCGGGGTGCCAATAAATCTCAACCAAATCACGAAAGATAATCCTTATGTACCATGCATATCCGAGCATGGCATTGCCCAAATTGTTGAATATGGTCTTTCAGCCACTCCTTACCAACCTGTTCGAATTAAGTGTGATATCCCAGAAGAAATGGCGCGCATTGTCCAACAAAAATCTGTGGATTGGCCTGGTATTTCGGTGGAGGTTGAACCGATCCGCGACTATCCAACCGGCTCATTAACTGCGGATATCATTGGTTTCTTAGGCCCAATACCCGCCAATCAAGAAGAAGAGTTCCGCGCCAAAGGTTTGATGCCCAATCGGGATAAGGTGGGTTATGCCGGCTTAGAGCTTCAATTTCAGGATTTGCTGGCGGGCAAGAATGGATCCTGGAAAGTTGAAGTCGATGTTGCTGGAAAACAAGTGCGAGGATTAGAGCCGCCTGTGAATCCTCAACCAGGTGCTAATCTAAAGCTCACTATTGATACCCGTCTCCAGGAAGCGATGACATCGATACTGACTCGCGAGATCAATTTCTGGAACACTTGGTTAAACCGCACTATATCTACAAGTGGAGTGGTGATTGCGATGAATCCGCGAACTGGAGAAGTCTTGGGGATGGTTTCTTATCCGACCTATGAAAATAATCGGATGGCGCGTTTTATCCCGGCTTATTATTACAATCAATTAATCAATGATCCTGCAAACCCCTTGCTAAACCATGCCGTTGGGGATACTTTGCCAGCTGGTTCGGTTTTTAAACTATCCACGGCAGTTGGTGCCCTTAATGAAGGGGTAGTCACTCCGGATCAAGTCATCTCTACACCCCCCAAGATCACCATCACCGAAAAGTTTTATGCGAATGACCCAGGACGGGAACGTGATTTTGTTGATTGGAATAAAGCTGGGTTTGGACAATTGGATTTCCTTGGCGGTCTTGCGAACTCCAGCAATGTGTATTTTTACAAACTTGGCGGAGGATATAAAGACGAGGTGCCAGTAGGGTTAGGTATTTGCCGTTTAGGAACCTACGCGAGAGCTCTGGGATATGGTGATTACCCTGGTATTGAATTGCCCGATCAAGAGAAGGGATTAATTCCTGATCCAAAATGGAAACGACTTACTCATGGAGAAGGCTGGTCAACTGGAGATACTTATATTGCCAGTGTTGGACAAGGTTATGTGTTGGCGACGCCTTTGCAGGTATTAATGTCAGCTTCGACCATCGCAAACGACGGAAAGCTGATGAAACCAACACTCATTCGAGAAATTGATGATGCGGAAGGAAATGTGATTCAATCCTTTACACCGGTGATGAAATGGGACATCACGAAAGATCCCGTCATTCAAGAATTTTATGACACGACATTAAGGGGGTGCGAACCAATTGAAGGGAGAACGAAAACAGTCCAGCCCTGGGTCGTGAAGAAGGTGCAAGAAGGAATGCGGCGTGTAGTGACTGCAGGTACATTGAAGAAAGAATTTGCGAACTTTACCATTGCTGCTGCAGGTAAAACAGGAACAGCGGAATATTGTGATAAATATGCCAATGCGAAGAATTTATGCATCCCTGGTAACTGGCCCTCTCATGCATGGACTGTTGCTTACGCTCCGTATGATAACCCTGAAATCGCAGTTGTGGCATTTGTATACAATGGCGGGGAAGGGGCGAGCGTTGCTGCACCGATTGTCCATCAGGTTTTACAAGCGTATTTCGAACTAAAACAGATAGATAACCAACTTGCTGGGCCTTAGTATCGGTTATAATTTCATCAGTAAAAAAGTACGTAATTCACTAAGAAATGGATTAGTGATGGTGAAAACGGTTACAGTCAAGGGTATTCGCGAAGGGATTTTATTTCATCTTGGCGATCAAAATTGGGAGACAAATTATCAGGCACTGGTTGCTTTGGTAAAGGAACGGCAAGAATTTTGGCGGGGAGCGAAGGTGGTGTTAAATGCCGCTGAGGTAGAAATAACCAGTGATCAATTATTGGCGTTAAAAGATGAATTAAGTCAATATGATCTAACCCTATGGGCAGTGNTGGGTGAAAACTCCATAACCCAGAAATCTGCCCAATTGTTGGGATTAGCTACCCGCATTAATCGTCCCGAGAAAAATGAAATGACTGAATTAGAACCGATTTATCATCAGGGAGAGACAGCCATTTACTTCAACAAAACTTTACGCTCTGGTTATCACATCGAGTACGATGGACATGTGGTCATCTTTGGAGATGTGAATCCCGGAGCGGAAATTATTGCCAGTGGGAGTGTTTTGGTTTGGGGAAAATTGCGTGGGTTAGTGCATGCCGGGGCTTTGGGAGATGAATCTGCGGTAGTATGTGCGTTAGATTTACAACCTACCCAGTTACGTATAGCCGAACAAATCGCGATTACTCCGAAAAGGCATGGGAAACCACAACCAGAGGTGGCATGTATCCGTGACGGTAAAGTGGTTGCGGAAATTTGGAATTATAAAGGATAAATTGTTTTATGCCCGCTAAAGTTGTTACAGTTACATCAGGAAAAGGTGGAGTCGGTAAAACGACTGCTACGGCTAATATTGCTGCGGCATTAGCTCTCCAGAATTATAAAGTGGTATGCATTGATGCAGACATTGGGTTACGTAACCTGGATGTNGTATTAGGTTTAGAAAATCGCATTGTTTATGATTTGGTTGATATCATTGAAGGGCGCTGTCGTTTACGACAGGCAATGATCCGCGATAAACGATTACCCGAGTTGTATCTCATTCCCGCAGCCCAGACTCGGGATAAAAGCGCGGTCTCTCCCAGCGACATGGTACGTTTATGTGATGAAATAAAGCCAGATTATGATTGGATTTTGATCGATTCACCTGCTGGTATAGAGCGTGGTTTCCGTAATGCAATTGCAGCAGCGGATATNATCGTGGTTGTCACAAACCCGGAAGTATCTGCGGTTCGGGATGCAGACCGCATAATCGGCTTGATCGAAGCAGAAGAAAAAGGACCTGCCCAGTTGATTATTAATCGAATTAAGCCAGATATGGTTAAAAAAGGGGATATGCTTTCTCCAGATGATGTCTTGGAATTACTGGCAGTAGAGTTATTGGGTTTGATACCCGAAGATGAATCGGTTATCACAGCACAAATCGAGGAGTGCCGGTGGTGATGGATGGTAAAAGTCGGGCAGGGCAGGCTTTCAGGAATATTGGGCAAAGATTGTTGGGTGAGAAAGTCCCTTTTATCCCCATAGAAGAGTCTGCTGGATTTTTCAATCAATTAAGTCGAATGTTCCGAAAAGGAGGCGGGTAAGATGGCAGGTTTCTTTGATCGTTTGCTGAGCCGTGAACCAAAATCCGCCTACCAAGCAAAGGAGCGAATGAAACTGGTATTGGTTCATGACCGTTCCAATCTCAGTCCGCAGGCTTTAGAACAGCTAAAAGATGAATTAATCGAAGTAATTTCGCGCCATGTAAATATTGATGCACAGGGGATGCGCGTGGAAATTGCGCAGGAAGGACGAGAGCAGCGTTTGATTGCGGATATTCCGATCAAAGCAGCTGCAAAGAGAAGAATGGGATAGATTTCATGCGTGCGGTAAATTGGCGATATTTTGATTTTTGGTTGCTTGGTGCAGTGGCAGTACTGACCATTTTTGGTATTACGATGATCCGTTCGGCTGTGGCAGGTAATATCGAATTGCAGCAGTTAAACTTAGTCGGGAGGCAATTGATATTTGCAATAGCCGGTTTTGTGGTCGTCATTGTCACCGCTTCCATTGATTATCACCTTTGGGCTTCGATGAGCCGAACTTTATATGTTGGAATGTGGATATTATTAGGGGTCTTGTTTACCGCAGGCGCGGTATTGTTCGGATCAGCGCGTTGGTTTGATACGGGTGTGATTTTGATTCAGCCATCCGAGCTAGCTAAAATCGTGATGATTATTGTGCTGGCGGATTTTTTTTCAAAAAACCAGGACAGTATCCATAGTTTGAAGACGGTTTTCCGGAGTTTTATCCTGACAATGGGCATTGTGATCTGGATTTTATTACAACCCAACCTGAGCACATCCATTGTAATCCTTGTAATTTGGTTTGTGTTACTCTGGGCAAGCGGGTTGAGCATCAAACATTTGTTGATGTTCGGTGCTGCCGGAATCATTGCACCAATCGTTGGTTTCCCTTTCCTGGCTGACTACCAGAAAAAACGAATTATTAACTTTCTCTTCCCCGACCCAGCTGCCCGTCACGGGGATATATACAATTTACAACAAGCATTGATTAGCATTGGTTCAGGCGGTTGGTTTGGACAGGGCTATGGTCATGGCAGTCAAGTTCAACTGCGTTTCTTGAAAGTCCGCCATTCTGATTTTATTTTTTCTGCCATTGCAGAAGAATTTGGATTAATTGGTACAGTATTGTTACTGGCGTTATTAATTTTTGTGATCATTCGCTGCCTGCAAGTAGCTCGTAAAGCCCGTGATTCATTTGGCGCTTTGCTTGCGTATGGAGTGGCTACTACGATCGCATTTCAGGCAATTGTCAATATTGGTGTGAATTTAAACTTGATGCCAGCCACCGGATTGACTTTGCCTTTTGTGAGTTATGGCGGGAGCTCTTTGCTTTCTATCTTGCTGGGTATTGGTTTGGTTGAAAGCGTAGCTCTGCGGCAAAAATCATTGGAATTTTCAACCTAAAAATCACGATAAAGGAGATTCTAGTTTATGAGTGAAAAACTCGCTCCCGTTCGAGTTCGTTTTGCTCCATCACCTACAGGGAGAACCCATCTTGGTAGCGGACGCACGGCTTTATACAATTATCTNTTAGCTCGTCAGACCGGTGGTCAATTTATATTGCGCATTGAAGATACCGATCAAAAACGATATGTACCGGAAGCAGAGCAAGAATTAGTGGATAGTTTGCATTGGTTGGGTTTGGATTGGGATGAAGGACCGGATGTAGGAGGCCCCTTTGGACCTTACCGGCAATCAGAAAGGAAAGAGATTTATCTTGAATATGCACGCCAGCTAATTGAACAGGACAAAGCCTATTACTGCTTTTGTACTCCTGAGCGATTGAAAGCCATGCGAGCGGAACAGATGCGGCTCAAACAACCTTTGCTATACGATGGTACCTGTCGAAATCTTACCCATGAAGACGCACTCCGCCGCGTCCGAAATGGCGAAACACACGTGATTCGTTTCAAAACCCCGCGTGAAGGGAGTATAACCGTCCATGATTATTTGAGAGGAGATATTACCGTTGAGAACCGGCTCATTGATGATTACATTCTCGTTAAATCCGATGGTTGGGCACTCTATCATCTCGCTGCAATGGTCGATGACCATCTTATGAAAATAACTCATGTTTTGCGCAGTTCAGAATGGCTTTCCACCTTTCCATTGCATGGTCATATCATTCGCGCTTTTGGCTGGCAAGAACCCATCTTTGTCCACCTCTCGGTATTTCTGAAACCAAGTGGGAAAGGAAAGATGTCGAAGCGTGAATCAGCCCAATTAATTCAAGATGGTTATTCGATATTTATCAAAGATTTAGAGCAATTGGGTTATATTCCTGAAGCGGTGGTCAATTGGATTGCATTAATGGGCTGGAGTTACGATGACCATACCGAATTCTTTACCTTACAAGATTTGGTGGAAAAGTTCAGTTTAGATCATCTTAATCCCTCCCCGGCTGCCATCAATTTTACGAAATTCGATTATTTCAATGGGTTACACATCCGCCATCTAGCGCCCGATGATCTGGCGCAAAGAGTTAAACCATTTCTCGTGCGAGCTGGCTTTGAAGTGGATGATGATAAATTACTCAAGATCATTCCCATTATTCGTGAACGCTTGGTCACGCTCGATGATGCTATACAGATGGCTGGTTTCTTCTTCAAGGAAGAATTAGAAATTAACCCCCAGGAATTGATTGGCAAAAATATGAGTATTGCGGAATCACGTTATGCCCTGGAAAAAGCATATCAGATCCTTCAACCGCTTGAGCGAATCAACGCCGAAACAGCGGAAGAGAAGCTCCGGGCATTGGCTGATGAATTGAATATCAAAGCAGGACAATTATTTGGAATTTTGCGAATTGCCGTTACAGGGCAATCTGTGAGCCCTCCGCTTTTNGAATGTATGGATATTATTGGCAAAGAGACGGTATTAAAGCGCATTGAACAGGCATTGGAATATCTGCGCAAACTCGAGTGAAGTTTGACGAATGAATCGCTGCATGGTAAAATCAAGTTTAGATGGGGGTTCGTCTAGTGGTAGGACAGCGGACTCTGGATCCGTATGCCGAGGTTCGAATCCTCGACCCCCAGTGAAAAGAGGCGGCAATCAATACCGCCTCTTTTGCTAATTCGGGGAGGAGTGGATAATTTTATTGAACCGTTGAATCGGGAACAATCTTTACATCCTGAATGTAGAGTATTTGTTTATTGAAGTAATTGGATAANCGATCNGAGTAACCAAAACCGCGATTCGGTTCACAGTAAAACTTGACTTTAATACTTTCACCGCTATAGTTTTTCAAATCAACGGATACCTTATACCAATCTTTTGTNCCGGTGAAGGCTTTTAGACGATCCCAATTAGCTTTTCCATCCACCTGGACTTCCACATAACAAAAGGTAACGTAACTGCGGGAATAGTGTTTTGTCCAAAAGGTGAGGGCAGGGTTTGACCAACTCTTCTCAATCTTGACGCTTGATTGGCTCAATAACCAAGAGGTGACATGGTAATCCGGGTTAGCTAAACATCCTGCTACACCNGCNTGGCAGGAATACGGCGAGAAGATAATGGTGAAATTGTGTAACCACCAATTTTTTAGATCGACACCGCCATCATTGAGATTAGCTTGCTTGGATACAATCGCTGGTGATAAGGGACTGTTAGCCGGTTTTGCAAGGGGTGCGGCTGCCACTTGGGTGAGGAGAAGTAGTACCAACAGTCCAAGATAGAGTGGTTTTATTTTGCTAAATATATTTTTTGCCATTTTAAACTCCTTATTTTTTATTAAGAGATGCCTCAATTTTTGCCCAGGTATCTTTGAGCGTGACGGTGCGATTAAGCACCAAATGGTCAGGGCGGGAATCCTTGCTGTCTAAGCAAAAATACCCAACTCGCTCCAGTTGAAAGCGGTCGCCAGGTTTTGCTGAGGCAACACTTGGTTCCACTTTACAATCTGTAATAATTGTAAGCGAATTTGGATTTATGAATTCGGTGAACGGAACATTCTCATCTTCCCCTAATGGATTAGGGACATTGAATAAGCGATCATAGAGGCGAACTTCTGCATTGACGGCGTGACGAGCAGAGACCCAATGAATGGTTGCTTGAACTTTCCGTCCATCGGGGGCGAAGCCGCCCCGTGTTTGTGGGTCGTAGGTACAACGCAATTCGACAATGTCGCCATTTTCATCTTTGATTACTTCCTCGCATTTGATGAAATATCCGTAACGTAAGCGCACTTCACGCCCGGGCGCTAAGCGGTAATATTTAGGTGGCGGGTCTTCACGGAAATCATCCCGATCGATATATAAGTCGCGACAGAACGGGACCAATCGGTTTCCCATGCTTTCATCTTCTGGATTGTTGATACATTCCATGTATTCGACTTGATCCTCGGGATAATTGATTAAGGTCACTTTAATGGGATTGATCACGCCCATTACGCGCGGTACCCTTTTATTGAGGTCTTCCCGGATACAATATTCCAGTAGCGCGATGTCAACTGTGCTGTCGTTTTTGGCAACCCCAATGCGTTCACAGAAAGTGCGGATTGCCTCTGGGGTCACACCGCGGCGGCGCAAACCGGAAATTGTTGGCATACGGGGATCATCCCAACCGGAAACATACCCCTCCTTAACGAGTTGGAGGAGTTTCCTTTTACTCATCACGGTATAAGACAAATTCAGGCGGGCGAACTCGATTTGCTGGGGATGATAAAGATTTAATTGGTCGAGGAACCAATCATATAAAGGGCGATGGTCTTCAAATTCGAGGGTGCAGATAGAATGGGTGATTCGTTCAATGGAATCGGAAATGCAATGCGTGTAGTCGTACATCGGGTAGATGCACCATTTATCTCCCGTATGCGGGTGGCTTTCCTTTTTGATGCGATACATGACCGGATCGCGCATGTTCAGGTTGGGGGATTTCATATCGATTTTTGCTCGTAACGTGCGAGACCCATCAGGAAACTCGCCAGCTCGCATTCTTTGGAATAAATCCAAATTTTCTTCCACGGAACGGTTCCGATAAGGGCTTTCAACTCCTGGTTCGGTTAAGGTGCCTCTTTGTTGCCTCAATTCTTCCGGAGAGAGATCGTCCACATAGGCTTTCCCCATTTTGATTAATTCCACTGCATAATCGTATAGTTGATCGAAATAATCCGACGCGTGAAACAAACGGTCTCCCCAGTCATACCCTAACCAGTGCACATCTTCGATGATGGATTCAATATATTCCGTATCCTCTTTACTGGGATTTGTATCATCAAACCTNAAATTGCACAAACCNTTAAATTCTTCGGCGATTCCGAAATTCAGCACGATCGATTTTGCATGGCCAATGTGTAAATACCCATTTGGCTCAGGCGGAAAACGGGTATGAACGCGTCCCCCAAATCGGTTTGTTTCAATATCTTTGCGAATTAATGCACGAATAAAATCAGTTGCGTTGTTATTTTCAAGCTCAGTCATAAAATTCTCTCCAATCAAATCTTATTTGTTCATTATATATTAGCAAGATTGATTTATCAATATGTAGTGACATTTGTCCATTGCAAAAACTCATAAAGTTGGGGATAATTACCTATAAGGAAGATTGAGTCCGTAAAGGGAAAATATACCTAAAGGAGAATTATATGACCGCTCAAATAATTGATGGAAAAGCGATTGCTGAAAAAGTTCGTAAAGAAGTGGCAGAAGAAGTTGCCAAAATGGTTGCGGCGGGAAAACCGCGCCCAGGATTAGCAACTGTATTAGTCGGCGATAGGGTAGATTCGGCTACCTATGTGCGCTCCAAACAAAAAGCATGTGCGGAGTTGGGCATAGAATCCTATGGCCATCACTTACCAGCTGACGCAACCCAGGAAGAAGTCGAAGATTTGGTTAAAAAACTCAGCGCAGATCCAAAGATAAATGGCATCCTGGTACAACTCCCCTTGCCATCTCATCTTAATGATGAAAGAGTTTTGCAATCCATCGCGATTGAAAAGGATGTGGATGGCTTTCATCCCGTGAACATTGGTCGTCTGGCTCAGAAAGGACGCGAGCCACTCTTTATTCCCTGCACACCATTTGGCTGCATTTATTTGTTAGAACAATCAGGCGTTCAAATCGAAGGCGCTAATGCAGTTGTTTTGGGCCGCTCCAATATTGTGGGTATGCCAGCGGCTCTATTACTGATTGGTAAGAACGCAACCGTGACAGTTTGTCACTCCAAGACACGCGATTTACCCGGTGTNGTGCGCCAGGCCGATATATTAATTGCTGCGATCGGAAAGGCAGAAATGGTACGCGGTGATTGGATTAAACCAGGTGCTGCTGTCATTGATGTAGGCATTAATAGTAAACCTGATCCAACTAAGGAAAAAGGTTATCGTTTGGTGGGGGATGTCAATTATGAAGAAGCGAAAGAAGTAGCGGGGTGGATTACTCCCGTCCCAGGCGGCGTTGGTCCAATGACGATTGCAATGTTAATGAAAAACACCTTGCGTGCTGCTCAAATTCAGAATCCTTAATCNTTTTCAATGTTCCAGTNAGGGTCGCAGATAATGCGACCCATTTTTGTTTAACTACGAATTATCCGTTCTAAACAAGGGAATACAAGAGGATATTTGTTTATAATACAAGTAACTATCCCTGATTTTTATTTTAGAAAGGTTGGGCGTATGCATCAAACCTCATTTGTTCATCCATATATTCCCAATTCTGTGCCGGAAATCAAGCAAAAAATGCTGGAAGAAATCGGTGTAAGTAATATCGAAGAATTGTACCGTTCGATACCAGAACATTTAAGGCTTAATCGTCCCCTTAAACTTCCTCAACCCTTCCGCTCAGAGTATGAGCTAGTACGCCATATCGAAGGGTTGTTATCAAAAAATATATCTGCGCGCGAACGGTTGAGCTTTTTAGGCGCGGGTTGTTATCAACATTATGTTCCGGCTATTTGCGATGAAATCAACTCGCGTGGAGAATTCTTAACTGCCTACGCCGGTGAACCATACGAAGATCATGGCCGTTTTCAAGCTTTGTTTGAATATGAAAGTATGATGGGCGAATTACTCAATATGGATGTTGTCAATGTGCCGACCTATGATGGCTTTCAAGCGTCGGCGACTGCGATTCGGATGGCTTGCAGAATTACTGGTAGAAATAAAGTAATCCTTGCAGGTGTGATCGGAAAAGACAAATTATCCAAAATAATGGATTATGTGCAGCCAGATATTGAAGTAGTTCAAGTACCTTTTATTGAATCCACTGGATTGATCAATGTAGAAATTTTAAGTTCTCTTATCTCTAGAGATTGTGCCTGCATTTATTGTGAAAATCCCAATTATTTTGGAACACTCGAGATTAATGGGGAAGAAATATCCGCCATTGCCCATCAATTTGATGCGTTATCGGTTGTGTCGGTGAATCCGATTAGTTTAGGGGTGATCAATCCTCCCGTTGAATATGGGGCTGATATTGTATGTGGTGATATTCAGCCATTGGGTATTCACATGTATTATGGTGGCGGCCATGGTGGTTTCATCGCCACTCAAGATGATCCTCGTTTTGTAATGGAATTTCCATCACGATTATTTGGAGTTGCCGCAACCGATGTAGCTGGTGAATATGGTTTTGGAGATGTAGCGTATGAACGGACTTCTTTTGCGAAACGAGAAGAAGGCAAAGAGTGGGTTGGCACCGCAGCAGCCTTGTGGGGTATCACCGCGGGGGTTTATTTAGCCTTAATGGGTCCGAGAGGGATGATGGAGTTAGGGGAAGGTATTATGCAACGCACNCGTTATGCAATTGAAAAGATTGGCGAAATAAAAGGAGTAAAAATCCCCTTTTATTCCATCCCGCATTTCAATGAGTTTGTGGTTAATTTTGATCAGACCGGTAAGAGTACCCAGACCATCTTAGAAAAATTACTGCAAAGGGATATATTTGGTGGAAAGGATCTCAGTCGTGAATTCTCCAACCTGGGTCAAGCCATTTTATTTTGCGTAACTGAGAACCATAACCAAAAAGATATTGATTTACTTGTTTCGACATTAGCGGAGGTCATCCATGATTGAGGTAATCCAACCTAAGCCAAAACTTCGTCGTTTTCACCAGGCACGTTGGGATGAACCAATTATTTTTGAGCTTAGTCAGCCCGGCCAGCGCGGCGTCATACCGCCAGCGGTAGAAGAAGGAATAAAAAATCGTGTTGGGGATGTCCTGCAAACTTTACCCAAAAACTTACGCCGTAGTATCCCACCGCAATTACCTGAGCTATCCCAAATCCATGTCCTCAGACATTATGTGCGACTCTCTCAAGAGAACTTAGGGGTAGATTTGAATATAGACGTTGGTCAAGGCACTTGTACGATGAAATATAGTCCAAAGGTGAATGATCAACTCAGCCGTTCGACGAAGATCCAAGATCTACATCCTTTACAAGATGAGAATTCAGTCCAGGGAATTTTGGAGATCATGTATCGATTAGAAGAGATCTTCAAGGAAATTTCCGGAATGGATCGCTTTACACTTCAACCAGGTGCGGGGTCTGCAGCGATATACACAAATGTAGCAATGATAAGAGCTTACCATGCGTACCATGGAAATTCGCAGCGAGATGAGGTGATCACAACGATATTTTCTCATCCTTCTAATGCTGCTTGCGCCAAAACAGCTGGATATAAAGTGATCACGCTTTATCCGGATGAAAATGGTTATCCTGATTTAGACGCTTTGAAAGAAGCTGTTTCAGAGAGGACCGCNGCTCTTTTGATAACCAATCCAGAAGACACGGGAATATTTAACCCGCAAATAGACCAATTTGTAAAAGTTGTCCATGAAGCCGGGGGATTATGTTCTTATGATCAGGCAAATGCAAATGGAATATTGGGGATAACACGGGCGCGCGATGCGGGATTTGATTTGTGCCATTTTAACCTGCATAAAACATTTTCTACCCCGCATGGTTGTGGCGGCCCGGCTGCTGGGGTTTGCGGAGTGACAAATGAACTTGCTCCTTTCCTACCGGTTCCAATAGTTGAATTTGATGGGAAGAAATATTATTTCGATTACGATCGGCCATTGTCCATTGGGAAGGTACGTCCTTTTTATGGCGTGGCGCAAAATTTGTTAAAAGCATACGCCTGGATTATGAGTCTCGGCGGAGATGGATTGCGCGAGGTAGCCGAGATAGCTGTTTTGAACAATAATTACTTGATGAAGAAGATACTTGAAATCCCAGGCGTTTCTATTCCTTATTCCCTCGATAATCCACGAATAGAACAAATCCGTTATAGTTGGGAACAATTATCGGAGGATACCGGCGTTCATTCGGAAGAAATTGGTTATCGAGCAGCTGATTTTGGTACCCATTATTGGACAAGTCACCATCCTTATATTGTCCCTGAGCCAATGACCCTGGAGCCAACCGAATCGTATTCAAAGGAAGATTTAGATGAATATGCTGCCATTATCAAAAATATTGTTGAAGAAGCCTATCGGGATGCGGACTTTATCCATGGGGCACCCTATAACAGCACTGTTCATCGGATTCACCAGGAAAGTTTTGATGACCCGCAGTCATGGGCAGTAACCTGGCGGGCTTATAAACGCAAATCAGGGCAGACCAAATAAAATGACGGTTTTATTCGTATGGATGATGTAGTTTCCCCTTTTAAGAAGATCGGATTAATTATCAATCCAGTCGCTGGTTTAGGGGGAAGGGTTGGTTTGAAAGGGAGTGACGGTGAGCAAATTCAGAAACAAGCTTTGTCGCTCGGCGCGCAACCCTATGCACAGGATCGCGCTAAAGAAACTTTAGCCTTGCTTTTTCCTTTTCGTGATCGATTTAGTTTGATCTCTGCTGCGGCNACAATGGGNGAATTTGCCGCAAAAGAAATAGGCTTTGAACCCGAAATCATTCCCCTCAAATCTTATCCAAAAACAACCGCTCAAGATACGATTGAAGTAGCACAAAAAATGCTGCTCGAAGGAGTAGATTTAATTCTTTTTGCAGGCGGGGATGGTACTGCACGAGATATCTATCAGGCTATTCAAAATAAAATCCCGGTAGTTGGCATTCCAGCTGGGGTTAAGATTTTTTCAGCGGTTTTTGCTTATAGTCCAAAAAGCGCGGGATTGTTAGTGCGGGACTTTATTACCCGCAATAAAATGCTCTTCAATGAAGCAGAAATCATCGACCTCGATGAAGATTCCTATCGGAATGGTGTGATAGCCACCAAATTATATGGGTTTATGAAAATTCCTTTTTACCCCCATCTCATCCAAAATCAAAAAATTCCTAGCCAAGAACCTGATAGCTACCAAATTGAAGCGATTGCGCAAAGCGTGATCGAGGATATGGAGGGTGAAACCATCTACGCACTAGGTCCAGGGACAATCCCCAATTATATAGGAACATTATTGGGATTCGAAAAAACTTTAGTTGGAATTGATTTAGTGAAGAATAAAGCGTTAATTGCGAAGGATGTCAACGAACAAAAATTACTAGAGGTTATAAAAAATAACACGCTAAAAATCATTATTACTCCCACCGGTGGACAAGGATTTTTATTCGGACGGGGAAATCAACCCTTTAGCCCACGTGTGTTAGAAAAGGTATCGAAGAAGGATATCATCGTTGTCAGTTTAATCAGTAAGATCAATGGATTGCGGGGGAAACCACTCCGCGTTGATACAGGGGACGCGCAGATCGATCAAAAATTGTGTGGATATATTTCTGTCATTACCGGTTATCGGGACAAAATCATCTATCGGGTAATGAGTTAAAAACCAATTTATGGTGAGGTAAATCATGAACATACTCAAAAACAAAATTGCAATTGTCACAGGCGGTGCTTCTGGAATTGGCAGGGCGACAGCGCAGTTATTTGCAGACGAAGGAGCTAAAGTTGCTCTCCTGGATATTAATGACCCTGCTGGTGCTCAAGTGGCAAATGAAATCCATTCTGCAGGCGGGAGTGCCAAATATATTCACTGTGATGTAACCAAAGCCGATCAATGTAAAAAAGCGGTAGAAGAAACGGTTCAAACTTTTGGTGGAGTGGATATTTTATTCAATAATGCTGGCATTATCCGTCGAGCGAATGTGCTGGAGACAACGGAGGAAGAGTGGGAGCGTGTGATGGCGATCAATGTCAAATCCATCTTTTTAATGTGTAAATATGTTATTCCGATTATGGAGAAAGCAGGGAGAGGTTCCATCATCAATACTGCATCAGGATGGGGCTTGAAAGGGGGCGAAAACGCCGTTGCTTATTGTGCATCCAAAGGAGCTGTTGTGAATATGACCAGGGCGATGGCGATAGATCATGGTCCAAAAAATATTCGGATTAATTGTGTTTGTCCGGGGGATACGGATACACCAATGTTGCGAAATGAAGCCCAACAACTTAAACTGGACGAAGCGGTGTTTTTATCGGACGCAGCTAACCGTCCCCTGGGCCGTTATGCCCAACCCATTGAAATTGCACAGGTTGTGCTCTTCTTGGCTTCTGATGCAGCTAGCTATGTTACTGGGTCAGTGTATGTGGTTGATGGTGGCGGATTGGCTTGATTAAAAAATATTAATTTGTCAGACATTTGACATTTACATTGATTTCTGGTAAACTATATTTGTCAGACAAATTCCAGGAAAAGGTGTAATATGTCAACACTCCTAGTTCGTCATGCGACCTTATTGGTGACGATGGACGATCAGCGTAGAGAAATCGCCGATGGGGGATTTTTCATTCGAGACGGCATGATCGTACAAGTGGGAAAGACGGATCAATTACCCCAGCAAGCAGATGAGGTAATTGATTTAGATGGTTATATCGTGTTACCTGGATTGATTAACACCCATCATCATTTTTATCAAACCCTTACGCGTGTTATTCCGAATGCCCAAAATGGTAATTTATTCACCTGGCTGAAAACGCTCTATCCCATCTGGGCAAACCTTACCCCAGAAGATATTCAGGTTTCCACTAAAACTGCCCTTTCGGAATTGGCGCTTTCTGGTTGTACTACGGCATCCGATCATTTATATTTATTTCCCAATGGTTCACGATTGGATGATGAAATACACGCTGCCGCTCAGGTGGGGTTACGTTTGCACGCATCACGAGGTTCGATGAGTTTGGGGGAGAGCAAGGGTGGCTTACCACCAGATCGCGTTGTCGAAGAAGAAGAATTTATCCTAAAAGATTCACAACGATTAATTGAAACCTATCATGATCCAAAGCCGGGATCTATGCTGCAGATTGTATTGGCGCCTTGTTCCCCTTTCAGTGTGAGCGGGGATTTAATGCGAGAATCGGCTAAACTTGCCCGCCATTATCATGTACACCTGCACACTCATCTTGCGGAAACGATCGATGAAGAGGCGTTTTGTATCGAGAAATTTGGTCATCGCCCAGTTGATTATATGAGAGTAGTGGATTGGTTAGGTGAAGATGTTTGGTTTGCTCATTCTGTTCATGTCAATGAGCAAGAGATTGATGTTTATCATCAAAGCGGATGCGGGGTAGCCCATTGCCCGACTTCCAATATGCGACTTGCATCAGGAATTGCCCCAATTATGCGGATGATGCAAAAGAACATTAAAGTGGGACTTGGTGTAGATGGATCGGCAAGTAATGATGGTTCAAACCTGCTGGAAGAAGTTCGCCAAGCAATGTTGGTAGCGCGTTTGAAAGCTGGCTTGGATGGAGCTTCATTATCAGGGAAAGAGACCCCGCCTTTGATGACTGCCCGTCAGGCATTAGAGTTAGCCACGCGGGGCGGTGCAGCAGTGTTGGGACGGGATGATATCGGTTCTCTAAGCCCAGGGAAGTGTGCTGATTTTATAGCTATCAAACTAGATCATTTAGAATATAGTGGCGCCCTGCATGATCCAGTGGCGGCAGTAGTCTTTTGTGCTCCAGTTCGAGTAGATTATAACTATGTGGCTGGTCGTCCTGTCGTGAAAGAAGGGCAACTGGTTAATCTAGATGAAAAAATGTTGGTTGAGCAGCATAACCAAGCAGCTCATCGGTTGTTATCTCTCTCATAAGGTCAGGATGCCATGATGAATTTAACGATCACAAAGGTATCTTCTGCACAAAAAATCCAAGATCAGTTGTCTGCTTTAATTTCAAAGATGAAACCGGGCGATAAATTGCCATCCGAACCGCAGTTGGCGAAACAGTTTGGTGTATCCAGGGCAACGTTACGCGAGGCAATGCGGGCATTCGAAACGCAGGGGCTTTTATTGAGACGGCAAGGTTCAGGCACTTATATTATGCAACCACCCGCGGTAATCGAGAGCGGATTAGAAGTACTGGAAAGCATCGAGACACAAGCGAAACGGATTGGTTTGGAAGTAACGATGGGGGATTTAAAGGTTGAAAAAAGAAAAGCAAATCCACAGGAGGTGAAAGAATTAGGCATATCGGAAGGAGAGGACGTCTTACATGTTTCTCGTGCAATTCTAACAGGGGGGAAAGCGGTAGCGTATTTGATTGATATTTTGCCAGAAGGTATCCTTGGTGACGAAGATTTATCCGCACAATTTCGGGGTTCGGTGTTAGATTTACTCCTGAAACGCGGAAACCCTCCCTTACATTCTTCTCGTTGTGAAATCAGTTCCGTTCAAGCGAATTCAGAATTGGCAAAAATATTTGGTATACAACGCGGGGATGCGCTACTGCTGTTTACTGCCTGGTTGTACTCGACTTCAGGCATCGTGGTTGATTTTTCATTTAGTTATTTTCTGCCTGGTTATTTCCGATTTCATGTAATTCGGAAAGTTGGGCAGTAAGAAAAATATAAAAATTATTAAAAAGGAGCGAAGAAATGCGTAGTTTTATGGGTCGTGACATTTTGTCACTAAAAGATTTTGAACGAAATGAATTTTTTCATGTATTTGAGGTAGCAGCTGAATTAGAGCCGATTGCGCGTAGCCGTCGTAATTCGGATATGCTCAAGGAAAAAACCTTAGTAGCTGCTTTTTATCAACCCTCAACGAGAACCCGTTTGGCGCACGAAGCGGCAATGCACCGATTGGGTGGTCATGTAGTTGGTTTTGCTGATCCAAAGATGACTCGTGCGGGAGATTTTTATCAGGAATCAATTAAAGACACCGTGAAAATGTTGGAATTTTATGGTGATGTCATCGTCATGCGTCACTTCCAGCAGGGTGCGCCGCACGAGGCAGCAAAATGGGCATCCATCCCAGTTATTAACGGTGGGGATGGCTGGGGTGAACATCCAACCCAAATTTTGACAGATTTATATACCGTATTGCGGGAAAAGGGAAGAATTGATGGACTGAAATGGCTGGCAGTGGGTGATATGCGTATGCGCACGATGCATTCCCTTGCATACGCGCTGACCCAATTTGATTGCCCAATTACATTTGTAGCCCCACCAGAGATGCGGCTGACAGAACAATTCAAAGAAGACCTGAAACAATACAGCCTTGATTACAAAGAAGCAGAGCATGTAGAGCAGGCAATCGCGACTGCCGATGTAATCCTTGTCGAACCGGTTGTCCAACCTGATTACACAAAATCCAGAGATGAGCGCACGGGCAGTGTCGACCTGACTCCCGCCAACTATAAGATCACGCGTGAGTTATTAGCTACCAAAGCGAAACCAGACGCTATTTTGCTGCATTCTTTACCGCGCATGGATGAAATCCCGACTGATGTGGATATCACTCGTTGGTCACGTTATTGGCAGGAAGCTTTTAACGGCGTGGTCATGCGCATGGCTTTGCTCGCCCTGGTGCTGGGAGCTATGGAATAATAACCGGCTCAACTTATGGTGTTAGAAAAGTTAGCAAAAAGGAGTAAAGACTATGCAAACATTTTTACATGGCAGAGATTTAATTGGTGATTTAGATTTTAGTAAGGAAGAAGTCGAAACGGTATTGGATGTTGCATTTGATTTAAAGCGCAAACGCGCCTTAAATGAACCCCATCCTTACCTGCGGGATAAAGTATTGGCGATGCTGTTTTTCTTCTCGAGCACGCGCACACGTGGTTCGTTTGAAGCAGGAATGGCGCAATTAGGCGGTCATCCGGCTTTCATCGAGAGCCGCTCCACACAGATTGCGCATGGCGATACTCCCAAAGAGATTGGTGAGATTTTAGGCAGATATTATGATGGGATCGCAATTCGCCATGTCGATTGGGGTATTGGAAACAAGTATCTCAATGAGGTAGCGAAATACTCACGTGTGCCGGTATTAAATATGCAATGTGATATTTACCATCCTTTCCAAATCCTGGCCGACCTCATGACCATTGTGGAAAAGAAGGGCCGTGACCTGCGGAAAAAGAAAATGGTTGTTTCTTGGGCGTACGCTGCCTCTTATCAAAAACCAATGTCGGTACCGCAATCACTGGTGTTGCAGATGCCCCGTTTTGGGTTAGATGTCGTTTTGGCGCATCCACCAGAATTTAAATTAATGCCCGAAATCATGGATCAAGCCCGCGAACAGGCCCGCAAGTATGGGACATCTTTTGAGGTAATCAGTGACCCGAATGGGATGGAAGAAGCATTTAAAGACGCAGATATTGTCTATGCTAAATCTTGGGGTGCGATGGTGCATACACCGGATCCGGATGAAGGCGCAAAGATCATCAAAAAATATGAGCATTGGATCACTGATGAACGGAAAATGAAATTAGCGAAACCTGATGCGATCTATATGCATCCATTACCAGCAGACCGCAATATCGAAGTCACAGACGGTGTGCTGGATGGACCAAATTCGGTTGTCTATGATGAGGCAGAAAACCGATTGCATGTTCAAAAAGCCGTTATGGCGTTAACTATGGGATAAAGTGGAATTAGGGTGACGGTTACGTCCGTATCTGAAACGTGACTGTCACCCAATTCAAATTTGGAGGAAATATGGATAAAAAACAAGTAGCTGTTGTAGCAATTGGCGGCAATTCACTTATTAAGGATGAGCAACATAAAACAGTCGAAGATCAATATGAAGCGGCGAAGGAAACCACCTATCATATTGCAGATATGATTGAAGCTGGTTGGGATGTTGCTATTGGGCATGGAAATGGTCCCCAGGTAGGTTTTATTTTGCGGCGCTCTGAGATCGCAGCAAAAGTGGAAGGTATGCATGAGGTGCCTTTAGATGTCTGCGGGGCTGATACGCAAGGAGCAATTGGGTATGCACTTCAACAGACATTGCAAAACGAACTACATCGACGAGGGATAAAAAAGAATGTTGCTACGGTTATCACGCAAGTTTTAGTGGATCGCAATGATCCTGCTTTTCAGAACCCTACAAAGCCAATTGGAAGCTTCATGGATGAAGCAGAAGCAATGCGCCGCAAGCAGGAGATGGGTTGGAATGTTGTGGAAGATGCTGGACGTGGCTGGCGCCGAGTTGTTGCCTCGCCGCTTCCAAAAGAGGTTGTGGAATTTGAATCGGTAAATACACTCATTGATGCCGGTGTAATCGTTATCACGGTTGGTGGTGGCGGCATACCGGTCGTTGATGTGGGTAATGGTGAATATCGCGGGGTCGCAGCAGTAATTGACAAGGATTACGCGAGTAGTTTACTTGCTCGACTGTTAAAAGCGGATCTATTCTTGATTTCTACAGCAGTGGAAAAAGTGGCGTTAAATTATGGGAAACCAGATCAAAAATGGATTGACCGGATGACATTATCTGAAGCAAAACAGTATTTAGCAGAAGGAAAGCATTTTGCCAAAGGGTCTATGGCGCCCAAGATCCAGGCAATCATCTGGTATCTTGAAGCGGGAGGGAAGGAAGCAATAATCACTAATCCGGAAAACATCGGTCGGGCACTACGGGGTGAAACAGGAACTCATATTGTTCCTGATTAATAATGGTTCGTTTGAATTTCTCTCATATAAAACAGGAAGATTTTCACTAGAGATTAATCACAGTTTGGGTATAATGGAGTAGATTTAGTTAATGGAAGGAGGTGCCTTAGCGAATAATTGATCAAATCATTCCCATTCAGATGTTTAGTAAGTCCAAATTTCTTATAAAGAGGAGAAGTTCAAAATGGATCTAAAAAAGTTAGCGAAAATACTAGCCCTGATCTTGGTAGCAAGCATGATCTTGGCTGCCTGTGCCCCCAAAGCGACAGAGACACCTGCCGCGCCGGCTGAAACACAGGCTCCAGCAACCGAGGCTCCGGTTGCCACTGAAGCACCCGCTGTTACAGAAGCTCCCGCGGCAACAGAAGCTCCTGCAGCGACTGAAGCTCCAGCGGAAGTGACAGGCTTTCAGATTCCAGACATTGAACAAGGCAAATTCAATGTTGCGTTTGTTTTGATTGGGCCACATGATGATGGCGGTTGGTCACAAGCGCATTATGAAGGCCTTGTTTATGTCCAGGAAAATGTCCCCAATGTTCATACAGCCTATATCGAAAATGTTCCCGAAGGCGCAGATTCGGAACAAGTATTCCGCAGCCTTGCCCGCAAAGGGTTCAACTTGATCTTTGGCACCAGCTTTGGTTTCATGGATCCAATGGCAACTGTAGCAGAGGAATTTCCGGATGTGACCTTTATCCATATCAGTGGATACAAGTCGAACCAGAAGAATTTTGGGAACCTCTTTGGCGCCATGGAAGATATGAAATATTTAGCTGGTATGGTTGCTGGTGCACGAGCTAAGTTAGATGGCAACCCCAAGATTGGTTACATGGCAACATTCCCCATCCCAGAAGAAATCCGCCTTGGTAATGCTATTGCTCTTGGTATGCGCAAGGTTTGCTCAGATTGTACAATCGATGTGCGCTGGATTAACACCTGGCATGACCCGGTTGTGGAAAAAGAAGCAGCTGCATCTTTGTTTGATGCTGGTGCCCAGGTGGTGTTCACCGGAGCTGACACACCCGCAGTAGCGGATGTTGCACAGGAAAAAGGTAAATGGGGTATTACCTATGACTGGTCTGGCTCATGCAAAGTGGAACACTGTTTAACTGCCCCGTATTGGAACTGGGGCCCTGTTTACGCCAAAATTACGCAAGGCGTGATTGATGGAACCTACAAACCCGGTTGGGATTATTTTGATGCCGATAGCGGCGGTTTGGGTCTGTTCGGATTTATGGAAGGTCAGGAACTGACCAAAGGCGAAAAAGAATTACCGGCGGATGTTTTGACAATGGTCAAAGACACCTTAGCAAAAATGCTGGCTGGTCAATTTACACGCTTTGATGTCTTCTCTGGCCCCATTAAAGATAACCAAGGAAATATTGTTGTCCCAGAAGGCGAAAAGTTACAACAAGCTGATCTGGATCAATTCCCGCCTGGAGCCCCTGGATTAGAGTGCAAGTACTGCATGTACTGGTGGGCGGAAGGAATTAACGCGGAATTGCCGAAACTCTCTCAATAATAAATTCTTTGTGGGGGGCACGAACAAGATGTTCTGCCCCCCGTTTTTTCCTACTGCAATCTTTTTAGCCAGGAAATTTTTATGGATGTAAAAAAAACCGCAGATCAACCAGAAAATACACTTCCTGTTGTCGAAATGCGTGGAATCGTGAAGCGATTTCCAGGCGTGTTAGCGAATGATCATGTCGACTTTACCCTTCTTAAAGGGGAAATTCATGCGTTATTGGGTGAAAACGGAGCCGGGAAGAGCACTTTAATGAATATCCTGGCTGGCTTGTATCGTCCGGAAGCCGGTACGATTATTATTAAGGGTAAAAAGGTTGATTTTCATTCACCAAAAGATGCAATCCAGGCTGGCATTGGAATGATTCACCAACATTTTATGTTGGTTCCTTCGCAGACCGTAACGGAAAATATCCTTTTAGGATTGGACAAACCGCGCTTCTTTATGAAATTATCCGAATATGATCGAGTTGTGGAAGATTTAGGAGAACGGTTTGGTTTAAAAGTGGATCCTCGAGCCAAGATTTGGCAACTTTCGGTAGGTGAACAACAGCGGGTTGAGATCTTAAAAATGCTGTATCGGGGGGCAGATATACTAGTAATGGATGAACCAACCGCCGTATTGGCTCCTCAGGAAATTGAAACATTATTCGAGACATTACGAAAGATGGTTTCCGAAGGGAAATCCATCATTTTTATCAGTCACAAATTACCCGAAGTAATGGCAATAGCCGATCGGGTAACCGTTTTGAGCAAAGGTAAGGTAACCGCTGCTGGAATCCCAGCGAAAAATGTAACTATTCAGGAACTGGCTCGATTGATGGTTGGGCGTGAGGTATTATTCCGCTTGGAGAAAAAACCCCAAGAGGCAGGAGCAGTTGTCCTAAAAGTGGAAGATCTTTGTGCGGAAAATGATAAAGGTCTGGCTGCTTTACAGGGAGTTTCTTTTGAAGTTCGCGCCGGTGAAATTGTTGGTTTAGCTGGGGTAGCGGGTAATGGTCAACGTGAATTAGCCCAAGTAATTACCGGGTTACGAAAGTGTACAAAGGGGAAAATTTATTTGAATGGCGTTGAGATCACCAATCAACCCGCTGGATATGGTATCAAGCATGGTTTAGGTCATATCCCTGAAGATCGAACCCATGTGGGTACCTCGCCGAATTTGAGCATAACCGATAACGTAATAATGAAAAAATATCGCCAACCTCCCATTGGCAGAGGTTGGATGATTGACATGAACCAGGCAACAGATTTTGCCACTCGATTAAAAGAAACCTATGAAATTATTGTTCCAAGTGTGCAGACCCCCGCGCGTCTATTGTCGGGTGGAAATCTACAGCGAGTAATATTAGCGCGAGAAATTTCAGGTAACCCAACTTTATTGGTAGCTGTTCAGCCCACCCGAGGATTAGATGTGGGCGCTATCGAAGGAATTCAAAGATTGCTGCTAGCACAAAGAGAAGCCGGGTCAGCGATCTTGCTCATCTCCGAAGAACTTGAGGAACTGCTTGCCTTGAGCGATCGGATACTGGTCATCTATGAGGGGAAGATCATGGGTGAAGTAGTCGATGGTGATATAGAGAAAATCGGTCTAATGATGACTGGAACCCCTCTGGAGAAAATCCAAACAGGAGTGAAATAACATGGCAGTGAAGCCAATAGATAACCCTTCCTCTCCTTTTCCTTATCGGATTGTGTTTGAAAAAAGATTAAAAGAGCCTGGACGTGCGGTGCCATTTCTCATTTCTTTGTTGGCGATCATTGTGGCATTGATCATCAGTGGAGTTCTAATTCAAATTGCTGGCGGTGATGCGATAAAATCGTACATCCACATTGCGAAAGCGTCCTTTGGCAGTGTTGGCGTTTTTTCGGATACGCTAGTGAAAGCAACGCCATTAATTTTGGTTGGCTTGGCTTGTTCCATTGCGTTCCGCGCCCGTTTGTGGAATATCGGCGCTGAGGGTCAGTTTTTCCTCGGGGCGTTTGGGGCGAGCGCTGTGGTTCTCACTCCATTGTTACCGGCTGATACCTCCCCGTGGATTTTCATTCCGGTAATGATGGTGGCGGGCATCTTAATGGGAGCGCTCTGGGGCTTTATCCCTGGCTTCCTGAAAGCAAAATATAACGTCAATGAGATCATTTCCACCCTGATGATGAACTACATCGCCGTCGCCTGGAACAATTTTTTCATTTATGCTGTTTGGAGTGAGAGCGGTTTCCAGATGAGCAAAGTGTTTCCGAAAACGGCCTGGCTGCCTAGATTAGCGGATTATGCAAAAGAGATCCCTGCTTTTCGTGGTTTGACCACCCATCTTGGTTTATTATTTGGTATATTAGCCAGTATTTTAGTGTGGTTTATTCTCTATCGCAGCCGTTGGGGGTATGAAATTCGCTTGATTGGTGATAATCCTCAGGCAGCCCGATATGCTGGTTTGAATATCACGCGCAACACTATCCTTGTGATGATGTTCTCTGGCGCGTTAGCAGGATTAGCGGGTATGTCGGAGATCACTGGGGTAGTCCATCGTTTACAAGGGGCGATTTCTCCGGGCTATGGATTCACCGGAATCATTGTAGCCTGGTTAGCGAAGTTGAATCCTTTTGCTGTAATTCTCGTCTCGATTTTATTTGGCGCACTTATCTTGGCTGGTAGGGAAATCCAACCATCAGGGATACCAAAAATGATCCAAGGAATTATCCTCGTATGTTTGATTGCCAGCGACTTTTTCTTGCGCTATCAAATCCGCATTGTGCGACGTGATTAGGAGGTAGCATGGATTTTATTACGATTTTGCAGGCTGGTGTAGCAACCGGGACCGTTTTGCTTTTTGCAACGATTGGAGAGATTTTTGCAGAACGCTCTGGGGTAATGAATCTGGGTGTAGAAGGAATGATGTTGTTAGGCGCAATGAGCGCTTTTAGCACAGCGGTAAAGACCGGTAACCCTTGGTTAGGTTTGCTTGTCGCAATGATTGCTGCGGGATTAATCAGTCAAATTCATGCCTTTATTGCAATCCAATTACAAGCCGATCAGGTAGTGAGTGGATTAGCGCTAGGCTTTCTTGCGACGGGTGTGAGTCTGGTTTTGGGTGAAGGATTAAGTAAAGCGGGGACGATCTCGTTGCTTCCAAAATTTTCTATCCCACTCCTATCTCAGATACCGATTCTAGGTACGATTTTTTTTGCTCGTCATAGTGTACTGGTCTACATTGGTTATTTGCTTATCCCACTCAGCTGGTATTACATCAACTATACCCGTCCGGGGCTTAATTTACGAGCAGTTGGCGAATATCCTGCCGCAGCCGATTCTTTGGGAATCAATATCTATCGGCAGCGTTATTTCTATGTTTTTGTGGGAGGAGTGCTGGCTGGTTTAGCTGGTGCAACAATCAGCCTGGCTGTTGCGCCGGGGTGGTTTAGTGAAATGACCACAGCAGGCCAGGGATGGATTGCAGTCGGATTGGTGATTTTCGCGCAGTGGGATCCTTTTCGAGCCGCGTTTGGTTCCTATATTTTTGGCGCCTTACGCAGGTTAATCCTCGATATTCAAGGACCAATGGTTTTGTTTGGGATGAAGAATCCGTTTTATTACAATCCCTATTGGGGATTCTTCTTGCAGATGTTACCGTATGCCTTTACGATTATTGTTCTCGTCATAGGCTCGCGCGAGGCGATTCGCAAACGAATTGGTGCGCCTGCTGCTTTGGGTTTGCCTTATATTCGTGGCGAAAGGGGTTTATAACTTTTTTGAAAGGAAGATTAAATGGGTTCATTTGTCGGTTATCGTTGTTCTATTTGCCATAAAGAATTTGCCCCAGAGGAGGTTCAATATACTTGCCCTCATGATGGCGGCAATTTAGATGTGATATTAGATTATCCTGTAATACAGAAATATGTCAGTCCGCAACAGATTTTTCAAAGCAATGAGTCATCTTTATGGCGCTATCTGCCAATCTTACCAGTCCGAGAGGCGGGTTATTTCGATACACCGTTTCATCGGGCTGGTTTTACACCACTATTTTCTACACCTAGTTTAGGAAAAGCATTTGGTGTGGATGATCTTTGGGTGAAAGATGAGAGTCGTAACCCAACCGCATCTTTCAAAGATCGTGCCAGCGCGGTGGTTGTGGCACGTGCGCAGGAGATCAAAGCGGAGGTAGTCGTTACTGCTTCAACTGGAAATGCCGGGGCAGCATTGGCTGGAATGGCAGCAGCAATTGGTCAAAAAGCAGTGATATTTGCACCGCGCACAGCACCACCGGCTAAAATAGCCCAGTTACTTGTTTTTGGTGCGCAGGTTATTCTGGTTGATGGAAATTACGACAGCGCATTTGACCTGACGATTCAGGCTTCTCAAGAATTTGGCTGGTATTGTCGGAATACAGGATACAATCCATTTACCGCAGAGGGAAAGAAAACAGCTGCTTTTGAGATATGGGAATGGTGGGAAAAACAGCGCAAGCTCTCATCAACTGCACGAAAATTGGTAGTGTTTGTATCCGTTGGGGATGGCAATATCATATCGGGCATTCATAAAGGTTTTAAAGATTTACTCACTTTAGGCTGGTTAGAGACCATGCCGCGCATTATCGGAGTTCAAGCCGTCGGTTCTGCAGCAATTGCAAATGCATTTCAAAGTGGAACGGAAAAGATCGTACCGGTTGCTGCCAACACCCTAGCCGACAGTATTTCCGTTGATTTACCACGCGATGGCGTGAGAGCGGTGCGTGCGGCTAGGGAAACCAATGGCACTTACATAACCGTTGAAGATACTGAAATCCTAACAGCCATAGCGGCTTTGGGTAAAGTGGGTATTTTTGCGGAGCCAGCAGGTGCAACTGCTTATGCCGGATTTGTCAAAGCTGCCCAGAATGGATTGGTGCAATCAACAGACACTGTTTTGGTCCTTAACACAGGCAGCGGATTGAAAGATGTCAAAGCTGCGATGCAAGCAGTGCAGGAAGCTCCAATCATTGAACCAAGTATGAAAGCCTTGAAGCAATATTTGGAAAGGTAAAATGGTCGATCTTCCACAAATCTCGGTTGTGGCACCCGTCTATAATGAAATCCAATCTTTACCGGAGCTAGTGCGGCGTGTCCAAGCGGTTTTCGATGAAATCGGATTGACATGGGAATTGTTGTTAGTTGACGATGGCTCAACAGATGGTTCAACAGAACTGATCCTGGAGTTAGCCAAAGTCAATGAACACATTCGCCCGATCATCTTTGCGCGTAATTTTGGCCATCAGCTTGCGGTCACTGCCGGGTTAGATTATAGCCGCGGCAATGCTGTGGTAATCATGGATGCAGATTTACAAGACCCGCCAGAGGTAATCAAAGATCTAATCGAGAAATGGCAGGAAGGATATGAAGTTGTCTATGCAGTTCGTACGGAGCGCGAAGGCGAGAGCTGGTTCAAATTGGCAACTGCTTCTCTTTTTTATCGCATTATTTATCGCATCACCGATGTGAAGATCCCTCTCGATAGCGGTGATTTTCGATTGTTGGATCGCAGCGTTGTCGATGTGTTAAAACAAATGCGCGAACGGCATCGTTTTTTAAGAGGCATGTCGGTTTGGGTCGGATTTAAACAGACTGGTGTACCTTACCGCCGGGCTGCTCGTTTTGCAGGTACAACCAAATATCCTTTTCGCAAGATGTTTAAATTTGCATTCGATGCGATTACCAGTTTTTCCTATTTACCTTTACAAATCGCAACCTATATGGGTTTTATTTCCGCTGGGCTCAGCATTCTTGCAATCCCGGTGGTTATCATCCTTCGTCAATCAGGTTCGCAAGCTTTTTTTGGGCAAGCTACCACTTTGATTGCTGTGTTGTTTCTCGGCGGCGTACAACTGATTTCACTCGGGATCCTGGGCGAATACATTGGGCGGATTTATGATGAGGCAAAAGGGAGACCTTTATACATTGTACGTTATCCAAAGAACCAGGAAACGAGACAAAAAGAAGAATAACTTCCAAAGGATATTACTATCAGGAACACCCGATAGTCATCAAATTATTTTATTGTGATAAGAGGAGTATTATAAAATGGCTAAGATTGATTTAACTGTAATCCCGGAACGGCGTAAGAGAGCCGTTCAACGAGTTCGCGAACGAAACATTATCATTCCAACTTTTGCACAGATGAAAGACCCAACCCTCATCCCAGCGAAAATTAAAAATGAGCTGCGGTCGATCGGTTTATGGGACGTGAACCCGCGCAATTTGTTCCGCATCACCTGGAAAAACGAACCAGTCGATAGCGGTGGTGGCTTCAATGGTGTGAATTATATGGAACTTCCCAAGAGTTTAACTGGTGTGGAAGCCAGGATTATTGTGTTAGTTGGAAAATGGTTCCCAACGGGTGCGCATAAAGTGGGAGCAGCATTTGGCTGCCTGGTTCCCCGACTCGTTACTGGGCAATTTGACCCGACCACCCAAAAAGCGGTATGGCCCTCAACGGGGAATTATTGCCGGGGTGGTGCGTATGATTCAGCCTTACTTGCTTGCGAATCCATCGCCATCTTACCAGAAGGAATGAGCCGTGAGCGCTTTGAATGGCTATCCAAGATCGCCGGTGAAGTTATTGCTACCCCCGGAAGCGAATCAAACGTAAAAGAAATTTTTGATAAGTGCTGGGAATTGAGAAAATCGGGCGAAGATTTGATGATTTTCAACCAATTCGACGAATTTGGCAATTACCTTTGGCACTATGAAGTAACCGGTCATGCTATGGAAGAAGTCTTGAAAAACACCATGCGGCCCAATGATACTTATCGCGGTATGGTTTCGGCAACCGGGTCCGCTGGCACGATAGCCAGCGGTGATTACATGAAGCAGTTATTCCCAGCCAGCAAGATTTGTGCAAGTGAAGCGCTCCAATGCCCAACCCTTTTAGAGAATGGATTTGGCGCTCACCGCATCGAAGGCATTGGGGATAAACATGTTCCCTGGATCCATAATACGAAAAATACCGATCTCGTTGTAGCCATTGATGATAACGCCGTTGTCAATCTGGCGCGCTTATTCAATGAACCTGTNGGACGGGCTTTCTTGGTGAAGAAAGGGGTTCCAGAACAGATGGTAGAGAAATTAGACCTGCTCGGATTCTCTGGGATTTCCAACGTGCTTTCTGCTATCAAAATGGCAAAGTACTATGAATTAGGTGAAAATGATATTGTTTTGACGGTACTTACCGACTCGATGCAGCTCTATGGCAGCCGCTTGAAAGAAATGCACGAAGAATATGGCGAATATACCGAGAATGACGCAGCGGCTCATTTTGCCCACTACTTAATGGGTCAATCCACCGANAATATGTTGGAATTACGTTATACCGATCGACGCCGGGTGCATAACTTGAAATATTACACTTGGGTTGAGCAGCAAGGCAAAACTTATGAAGAAATCCTCGAGCAATGGTATCAACCGAATTACTGGACAGACGTTCAGAAACAGGTTCCTGAAATCGATGCATTAATCGAAGAATTCAATCATGATGTAGGGTTACTTTAATTCCGATCAGGAGGCTGTCACAAAAGGGCATGAATCTGGTTCAGGAAGNGATATCAAGGAAAACAACGTATTGCTCCTGAACCAATGTTTTCCAATGAGACAGCCTCTGTCGTTGATTTCTCTGAGTATGGAAATGATTGACCCCGCCGCTTTAGTGCTTGTTGTGGTGATGAAATCGCCCCGTGATTTGGAGATCGCGCGTTTGCTAGGGTGGTACCGCATTCCTCTGCGCTCTGCTCCGAAAATCATCGCAGTGGATTATCTGGCATTTTATCAAACGGCTGCATTTCAAAAGGAAAAATGGAGCATTCATTANCTAGCTGAGGTGCGGGGTTATGAATTAACAACAAGANCAGAATTGTTGCGCGAGGAAACAGATCATCCCTATGCCAACCAAGAATATTATAAAATACAACTAGGNCCCCTGATTCCTTTAGAAAATCCAATCCCCGCCACTGATTGGAAACGGATCACATTTTTTTATACTACGGGCGATTGTATCTCGAAAGCAGAGACAATCTCAGATTTGATNTTAAGGGAAGAGGATCGGGTTATGTTGTGGCGGGCTCTGCGGGAAAGATCGGAGAATCATTACTTATCGCGTGAAGACCGTACATTACCCGATGACATTACCCCCCAAATGTTAGCCACGTTATTGGGACTTGAATCGGCACCAAAATCAAGATAAATTCAGGTAAAATTATTTTATGAAGAAAATACTGATCCATAACGGAAATATCCTCACCGCGAGTGAAAATTTTATCGGTGACATCCTGATTGAGGGTGAAAAAATTATTGCGGTTGGAAGCGGCTTATCGAAAGAGGGTTGTGAAGTGATTGATGCCAGTGGATTGACCGTCATGCCTGGTGGAGTGGACCCACATACCCATTTTGATTTACCCATGGCAGGTACGGTTTCTTCGGACGATCACTACACCGGTCATAAAGCTGCTGCTTTTGGGGGGACAACAACCGTGATGGATTTTGTGCCATTCGATAAGCCTACTTTGAAAGAAAGTATCGAAATATGGCGCGCAAAAGCCGACCCCAAAGCAGCCATTGATTTTAGCTTTCACATGAACTTATCAAAGTGGGATGAACAAATAAAGGCCGAANTACCTTTATTATCCCAATGGGGAATGCCTACTATAAAAGTCTTCACTGCTTATAACGGGCGTTTGCGCTTGCAGGATGGCGAGATCTTTTCTGCCATGCAGATCGCAAAAGATGCTGGCATATTAACCATGATGCACGCCGAGAATGGGGATGTAATCGAGATCCTTATCCAAAAGGCGCTAAAAGAGGGGAAAAAAACTCCAGAATGGCATGCTTTAACGCGGCCGGCATGGGGGGCAGTTGAATCTACCTTGCGTGGGATTGCCTTGGCTGCCCAGAGTGGGGCGCCCTTTATATATCGTGCACATGAACGCCGCCGGCGAGGTGGATCAACTCCAGTATGGCCGCGAAAGAGGCCTTCCTGTGATGGGGGAGACTTGTCCGCAGTATTTGTTCTTTACTATCGATCATTTACGGCGCAGTGATGGCGCAAAATGGATTTGTTCTCCTCCCATGCGAACGGTGGAGGATAATAACCGCTTGTGGCAAGGCTTGGCGCAAGGAATTATCCAAACTATTGGCACCGACCATTGTCCATTTTTCTTTGATGGTACAAAACCAATCCTGTATGAGGGTAAAGAAATCGCCATCCCAGGTAAGGAACTGGGGAAGGATGATTTCACCAAGATACCCAATGGTTTACCGGGGGTTGGCGATCGGCTGCCGGTGTTATGGACTTATGGAGTTCGTTCCGGGAAAATTTCTCCCAACCAGTTTGTCGCGCTCACCAGCACGAACCCGGCGAAAATATTTGGGTTATACCCCCAAAAAGGCGCCCTTGTTCCCGGTGCAGACGCTGATATTGTCCTTTGGGATATGGAACGGCGGATACCTTACGGCGTGAAGATAGCGCAGCATCGGACAGATTATAACTTGTATGAAGGTTGGGAATTGGTTGGCTACCCGATCAAGGTGTTTTTGCGGGGACGATTGATTGTGGATGAGGGACAATGGTTAGGCAAAGCCGGTGAGGGTAAATTCGTTCATCGCCAAGCAGGGGTCAATGTAATCTGACCTTCTCATGCAACGCTTCAATCAAATTTTACTCCTGACCACTGTAATCAGCCCGCTACTGGCATTTATCGCAGCGATAATCCTGCACCAGTTTAAATTTAGGATGGCGTTGATNTGGACGGCGGTCTTTGGCGGCATAGCGATAAGCTGGTTAGCCGTTGTGGGATTACGNTTTGCTNTGCCATCCTATGTCCTGCTTGTGGCTTGGCAGCCTCAGCAGCTCTTCCTTGATTCACCAGCGCTATTGATCGATGGTTACAATTGGGGTTTGGCANTAGCNTTGCTNAGCCTGGCGCTNGCGTTCCTTTTCACAGAACCATCTTTGAGCGAAGGGGTCAATTTTAATTCTTTGGCGAGCGGTTTATTAGTGATTGTTCTCGCGATTTTTGCAGTTTTGGCTGGTAACCAATTAACTCTGTTGTTAGCCTGGGCAGCGATTGATTTAGTAGAGCTATTTATATGGTTGAGTCAGGCGCTCCATCCCGAATTAAGGGAACGGATTATTTTAGCGTTTGCCAGTCGTGCCAGTGGGTTGATTTTNTCAACTTATGGAATTGGTCAGGTGGGGGTATATTTAATCGCCTCNGTTTTACGATTAGGGGTGTTCCCTTTTCATATACCTTATGTGGATAACACAGAAATCAGGCGTGGCTTTGGCAGTATCNTNCGCCTTGTNCCCCCTTTGGTGACGATCCCCTTTTTGGTTCGTTTAGCAGGGTTTGGTCAAAATNACTCGCTCCATTTCTTCATCCCGATCATTGTTCTTGTGGCATTATCAGCTGCAATTTTATGGATTTCCGCTGAGAATGAAATCGAAGGACGCCCATTTTGGATTATCACGATATCCGCATTTATTTTAATTTCCACCATTGAGAATCAACCCACAGCAACATTGGCATGGGGGATCATTATGGTTGTTTTGGGCGGCTCGATTTTCCTGAGCAGAGTTCGTAATCGGTATTGGATATTTTGGACAATCATCCAAATCCTCATTCTATGCGGCATTCCATTTTCTCCGCTATGGGATATCAACCGCATCTATCAGCCACCTTTTGGCATTTGGAGTGGGTTGCTTTTAATAGCCCATATCTTATTGATCGGTGGATTTTGGCGCCATAACAAGCGGAAAATTAGCGAGAACCTGATCGGAGAACGATGGATTTTTGCCCTTTATGGGATCGGATTGACTGTATTAGCCATCATCCCATTCATCGCTGGTTATGCAGGATGGAAGAACCTCCTCGAAAGTGGCACAGGCTATGTTTATCCCACTACCCGTTCTCCAGTTGCTTTTTGGATTGGATTAGCCATCCCCTTCTTGTTTGTTATAGGGTATTGGATAACGCCAAAAATAAGGCTATCGTTCTCAAGCCATGCGAATACGGCGTTGAAATTACTCTCATTCGATTGGGCGATTGAATTCCTGCGTTGGAGTTTTCGTAAATTAGCGGATCTTTTTTCCTTTCTCAATTTGGTGTTTGAAGGGCAAGGGGGAATCTTATGGGCTTTTTTGGTATTGATTCTCTTGGGTGGTTTTTTATATATGGTGACAGGTGGGGGGTAACTTATGTGGGTCGTAGTATTGAGATGGGCTGCATTAATCCTGATCGTTTTGGCAGGAATTTATAACCTCATTGGAAATGATTGGCGGAGAATAGGGTTTTCGCTTGCAATAGAATTTATTGCCATCTTTTTGTTTGCCACTCTCAATATCCCTTTTTCACTGGCATTGGTCAAGTTATTGGAGGGTTGGATGGCGATTGCTATTCTTGGGACTACTTTATCCACGCTTCCAATTGTGGATAAAACTATATTTGATCATGCAAATCGACAATTCAATGAAACCGATCCTTTTTCTCCAAAGCTATTCCGTGTTTTCTTTGCTGTGCTGATAGGTATTGCAATTGTGGTAAACATCTTTTTTGTGCATAATTTATTCCTGATGATAGATCGCGTCCAAACNATTGCTGGTTTATTCATGCTCGGGTTTGGGATACTCATGTGCAGCTTTCGCCAAACAATTTATTCCAGCGCAGTTGGACTTTTGACCTTTATGGGTGGGTTTGAGGTGTTGTTCNTNGCATTAGAACCGTCAGTCCTTTTATTAGGGTTGTTAGCAGGTGTTGATTTGGCTATCGCGAGTGTGTGTGCCTGGCTGATATACATTACTTCTGGAGCACCTGAATGAATGCTCCACTAATTTGGATTGGCATTCCAGCAGCGGCGGCGATCATTATGCTGCTAGTTTCGCGTTGGAAAAGGTTGGCAGTCGCGCTTGGCGCGGGTTTAAGTTTGATTTTAGCGGGATTAGCCTGGCTGTTACCAGTTGGAAAGTTAATTCAAATTGGCATCTTAACCTTTGAGATTAGTCCTGTTTGGACTATTTTGGGAAGACGATTTGTGCTCGAATCGTCGGATAGACCATTGGTGATTTTCTTCAATTTGGCATTGGCATTCTGGTTTATCGCCGCATTGGAATGTGATGTCTTTGCACCGTTCATCGCACTTGGAACAGGGATGAGCGCTATCCTTACCGCAGCTACCTTAGTCCAACCGTTTTATTATGGCGTCATTTTCCTTCTTATCGCAATGGTTTTGGGGGTGGGGATGCTGGCAACTGGCAGTCAGCATGTTGGAGCAGGGATGCTGCGGTTTTTAGTGTTCCAGACATTCGGCATGCCAATTTTATTATTAATCGGTTGGATGATGAGCAGTTTGGAAATTAACCCCACCGAAACGGCTCAACTCTTTACTGTCCGTTTGCTTACCAGTATTGGATTTGGTTTAATCTTAGCTATTTTCCCATTTCACAGCTGGCTGGGGATGATCGCGGAGGAGGGTCATCCCTTGCTGTTGAGTTATACCTTCTTTATCATTCCTTTCGCTGCCAATATATTTGCGATTTTATTTCTTCGTCAATCAGCATGGTTAAAGGACTCTTTATGGATCATTGCTTTTTTTCGCTTGAGTGGTTTTCTGATGACATTAATCGGCGGCTTGGAGGCGGCATTTCATCATCATATTGGAAAACTGATGGGCTATTCGATCATGGTGGAAATCGGGATCATGCAATTGGTGATCAGCCTTGGTTTTGTATCCACGGAAAGTGAATCCTTTCTTGCCATTTTGTTCCCGCTTCTTTTCGGGAACATGATTAGCCTCGGATTACTCGGATTATCATTGAGCATATTTCAGGGAAGCTACCAAACCATTGAAATAGATGAACTAGCCGGGGCGGGAGTTTTTTCCCCTTATAGCAGCATGGCTGTTTTTATAGCGTTGTTGAGCTTAGCCGGATTTCCAGTAACTGCTGGGTTCCCCGCCCATCTCATTATCTGGCAAAACCTCTTTCTTGATTTTCCCTTAGGGGGATTGAGTGCCATTGTAGGTAGCCTGGGAATATTAATTGGAAGCGTGCGCACGTTTTCAGCGTTGATGCGTGCCAGAGAAAAAGGTGGCAGGGAAGGAAGCGAAAACAGTTATCAGAAAATATTACTGGGAATAGGGATACTGGGTTTAATTATTTTAGGTCTCCTTCCCCAGATTTATTTTCCGCTCACCTTCAATCTTGGATTAATATTTATGGGGGGGAGATGATGTTAGCTAAACATTGCATGAACAGATTTTTCGGCTACAATTACTGACAAATTTGTAAGATGTGTAATCAAATGAATTTCGAAACGTTTCTATTAGGTAGAGTGCATGGTCAATCAAAGTGACGAAGAAGACCTTGCGTTGGTTAATAGGGTAAGGCAAGGCGATACAGAAGCATTTGGCGAGATTTTTGAGCGGCATGCCTCTGGGATATATCGATATTTCTATGCTCATTTGAACAATGCGCAGGAAGCCGAGGATTTAATGGCAGACGTTTTTTTCCATACATGGAAAGCTTTACCGGAATATCGCCAAATCAAAAATGTACCATTTCGGGTTTTTCTTTTCCGCATTGCGCGTAACCGCCTGGTGGATTACTATCGTAGAAGGAGCACTCGTCAATCGGAATGGATAATCGATGAAGATGTCCATGATCTCCAAGATGAGAAACTCATCATGGATGGAGAAAAACAAGCTCTACTGGCTGAAATTCACGCAATGATGAATAAATTGCGCAAGGATTACCGCACAGTGATAGCGCTGCGCTTTTTTGGAGGGCTTTCTACCGAGGAAACAGCGCTATTGATGCATAGATCGGAAGGGGCGGTGCGCGTTTTACAACATCGTGCTTTAACAGCCGTAGCCAAATTTTTGGGATTAGATAGAAATGAAAAATAGAACAGACTT
>JGI24721J44947_10000250_pt1 | contig 67182 bp, 51 predicted proteins | sample YelNatPaOPGAMG01_FD_44947 | JGI IMG/M metagenome (IMG submission 44947) | reverse complement strand
GGCAACCTTTGGAATAAAAACGGGCTTCCTGCGATCCCATTCAGAACAGATGATTTTCCGCTTACAACAAAGCCTAAAAATTAGTACTAATTAGAGAAACTAAAAGCCGTAGTGATGGAAGATGGACATAGAATTTATTCCGAACTGACCAAAAAAACAAAAGGAATTACTCTAGCCCTTTGATGCTCTGATTCTTGAAGAGTTTCGGTTAATTGCTTAACCAGTCTCAGACGCCATCATCTGGACAATCCAATATTTCGCTGCTTCAAGCATTGTATCGTGGCATTGTCTTTAATCATCATGTAAAGCCAATAACTGCTCTGACTGCGATTAGTCGCTAGCCTGCTTTTACACCAAAAAGCTGAAATGGAAACCGACCATAGCCGACAGCCACGCAATAGGTAAAGCAGTTTTGCCCAGTGCAAAGGACCTGGATCGATCGACTTAGCAACCTCAGGCCGAATCATAACGACCAGGGTAGCTTACGAACCGCTAACTTTTTCCTGGCTATTTGTCTCTGACAACTGTAAATTATTAATCATTAGGCCATGAGAGAATTTAATGAATTGTATACTGCTATTCTCGAGGGCGACGCACCTGCTGCGAACCGTCTCGCTAAAGAACTCATTTCTCTTAGTGTGAATCCTCAGAAAATCGTTGACGATTGCATGATCCCTGCAATGAATGAGGTAGGAAGACGCTTTGAATGCGGGGATTATTTTGTACCTGAGCTCATGATGGCAGCTCGGGCCATGAAAGCAGCTCTGGAAGTTATTCAACCATTATTGGCAAAACAAGGCTCTAAAACTATTGGAACGGTTGCCATTGGCACAGTAAAAGGTGATTTACATGATATTGGAAAGAATCTCGTTGCCGCGATGTTAGAAGGTAGTGGTTTTAAGGTGATCGACCTGGGAGTTGATGTGCCTCCAGAAAGTTTTGTCAATATTATCAAGGGTACTAATGTAAATATAATAGCTCTTTCAACACTGCTTACCACAACAATGCCATGGATGAAAAACACTATTGATACCCTTAAAAGAGAAGGCCTGCGTGATAAAGTAAAAGTAATGATAGGCGGTGCCCCAGTAACCAAAAGATTTGCTGAGGAAATCGGTGCTGACGGTTATAGCGAAAACGCAGCTGGTGCCGTGGAGTTAGCCAGATCATTAGTCGGATCCTGAATCAACAACATCATTAGAAAGGATCATTTTATGCATTCTTTGATCACAAAGCTGCTTGAAAAAAGACCTGTGATTATCGATGGTGCCTGGGGTACGATGCTTCAAAAACTGGGTCTTGCAGGAGGCGAATGCCCGGATGCGTGGAATCTGGAGCATCCCGAAGCCGTTCATTCGGTTGCTTCTGCCTATGTTAACGCTGGAAGCAACATCATTTTAACAAACACTTTCGGTGCAAATAGAATTCGGCTGGCTTGTTTTGGACTATCCCATAGAACCGAAGAAATCAATAAAACAGGAGTCAGAATTTCAAAAGACGCCGCTGGAGATAAAGCCCTCGTATTTGCTTCAATTGGTCCCACAGGCAAAATGCTCATGCTTGGAGATATTACTTCAGAAGAATTGGAAACTGCCTTTTCTGAACAGGCAGAAGCATTAGCCAGTGCAGGTGCTGATGGTCTCGTTATTGAAACAATGACAGATCTGGCTGAAGCAAAGATTGCATTAAAAGCTGCTAAAAAATCAGGTCTACCAGTCGTGGTTTCTATGGTGTTTGATTCGGGAAAAAATAAAGACCGAACTATGACCGGCACAACAGTAGCCACTGTAGCCACCAGTCTAGCTGAAGCTGGAGCAGATGTCATCGGCGCAAACTGTGGCCTGGGTATTGATCCATACATAGAAGTATGTAAGCAATTTAAAAACGCTTCAGACCTGCCTGTCTGGATCAAACCAAACGCGGGTTTGCCCGAAGTAATCAACAACCAGATCTGTTATAGGACGAGGCCGGAAGAATTTGCGGCTTCCGCAATCAAACTTTTCAATGAAGGCGCTGATTTTATAGGTGGCTGTTGTGGAACAACACCAGAATTTATTAGGTGTCTGAAAAACGCATTTTCAAACTTATAGATTATGACGCCACGAGAAAGATTAATTGCACATATCAGAGGTGAACCAGTCGATTGCATACCAGTTATGCCAATCACCATGATGTTTGCAGCCGATCAAATCGGTGCTCCTTATAGCGCTTACGCTATGGATTATCATGTCCTGGTGGACGCTCAAATTAAAACCGCAGAAAAATTCGGGCTCGACCATGTATCATGTATATCCGATCCAGCTAGAGAAGCAGCCGACTGCGGGGCTCAAATTAGATATTTTGAAGATCAACCCCCAGCAATTGACGAATCTAATGCAAGACTTGCTAATAAAGCAGACCTGCTGCATCTCCAGGTCCCTGACCCCTTAGGTGGTGGCCGAATGACAGATCGTATAATGNCTGCAGATTTATTCAAAAAACGTGTTGGGAATTTCTACTTGATAGAAGGCTGGATCGAAGGCCCCTGTGCAGAAGCTGCAGATCTACGTGGCATAAATACACTGATGACAGATTTTTACGATGACCCCAAATTTGTAATAGATCTTTTCGAATTCATAGTACAAATGGAAATTGAATTCGCTAAAGCTCAAATAGATGCCGGTGTTGACATTATAGGAATCGGGGATGCTGCAGCGTCATTAGTAGGTCCGTCTATTTACAATAAATTCGTGTGGCCATATGAAAAAAAGATGATTGATGCCATCCATGAACTAGGAGCTATGGTCCGACTTCATATATGCGGCAACATAAGCAAAATCTTAGAACCTATCGGAAAACTGGGTTGCGAAATTGTGGATATCGACCTCGCTCCAATGGATTCCNCCAGGATTGCTATGGGTGACAAACAATTACTCACTGCTAACATTCATCCGGTTAGAATTTTAAAAGATGGTTCTCCAGAATTAATTACTCAAGCCCTCGACGATTGCTATAAAAAAACAAAACCACGATTCATAGTCGGTGCCGGCTGCGAAGTACCAAGAGGTACCCCAGAAGAAAATTTTAGGGCGATGATAAACTTCGGCAAGACCCGATCGCCCTGAAAGGCATAAATACAGGCAGACCATTCGTAAACAACCACGTGGGTTTTTTAGCCAATTTATCTACTTGATACCTTTATTAACGTCCNCTGCTTATCTTTGGCTTTAATTCCATATTTGCCAATTCGTTATAGTTCCTGTTTAAGCTAATCCACAAAAATACTTATTGCTTTTTAATCCAGTTTCATAAAATAGAACAGTATTTGAACTAAATTGCTTGTTTAGATGATAAATGAACTGTGCATTAACAATTGCTGGTAGCGATACTGGCGCTGGAGCAGGCATCCAGGCCGATCTTAAAACATTTGCAGCTTTAAAATTACACGGGCTTTCGGTCATAACCTCATTGACAGCTCAAAATCCAGACAAAGTACTCGGCGTGTTCCCTGTGCAACCTGCGTTTGTTGTTAAACAACTTCAGGCTGTTATTAATACATTCAAGCCTACCGCAGCCAAAACTGGCATGCTATTCTCAGCTGAAATTATCGAAGCCATTTCAACGTTCTTAGCTAAACAGAAAAATCTAAAGCTTGTCGTTGATCCTGTGATGGTTTCCGAGAGCGGCGCGCAGTTGCTAAACCCGGATGCCATAGATGTTCTAGTTAAAAAATTATGTCCGCTAGCCCATTTGATCACACCAAATATTAAAGAGGCAGAAAAACTTACAAATGTAAAAATCAATTCCCCTGAAACCATGCGTGCAGCTGCAAAGATCTTATTTAATATGGTGCAGGTACCAGTTCTTTTAAAAGGTGGGCATTTGAAAAAATTAGCAATTGCACCCGATATCTTCTACGATGGAAAAAACGAATTACTATATACAGCACCTCGGATCAAAAAGGTTAAAACCCACGGTACAGGTTGCACTTATTCTGCAGCGATCACTGCTTTTTTAGCAAAAGGCCTTCCTCTAGATTCCGCTATATTAAAAGCTAAAACATTCGTAACAACTGCAATCGCCAACAGCCAGTCAATTAAAAATTACAGTGTACTAGGCTGGTTTTAACTTTTTATGAGTAACAATCTTCCATTTGTTTGCTGGTTAAGAAACTACTTGCTGATTTCCTGTTTTTTCTTGTTAAGCACAGGTCTTTATGGAATCTCACAGGATGAATTCATTTTTAAAGTTCCCGCCGTAATAAAGGTTGTTTTGACTAACGAGCTGGATCAACCACATCTTGAACAAGAGCGCGCCGACTGGCTCCAATTCAAGACTACTACGGATAATCAGACCATTCTTTGCGGATCAAAGTTAGTCATAAAGTGCACAGAAAAAAACCAATTAAAATCCATCATCGCAACAAATCGGCTTTGTCTTTTAACTGCATTGCCAAATGGGCTATATTTATTGCAAGCATCAAATGCATTTTCGGCAGCGGTTATTGCAAACAAACTAGCAAAAGAAAAGACTATAGAGATTGCTTATCCAGTCATCCGCAGAAAAGCAGAGTTGTGCAGTGAATATGCCCGAATGCCTAATGATCCTTATTTTAGATACCAATGGTATTTAGAAAACAGAACTTCAGACGGTCAACCCCGGGGACCAGACCTCAATATCCGCGCCGCATGGCCATTTGCCCAGGGCAATAATATTGTTGTTGGAATTGCTGACGTCGGTATTGAATTAACGCATCCGGATCTCATCAACCAAGCCTGCCAGTCTAACCACTACAACTTTTTAGATCTCTCCACAAATGTCACACCGGAGAATAAAACCGAAGCCCATGGCACAGCAGTCGCCGGTCTGATTTGTGCTACGGGCAACAATAAACTAGGAATTATCGGCACCGCTCCAAAGGCAAAATTTGCTAGCTGGAAAATCATCTCACCCTCCGGCTATCTGGCCTCAGATGATGTATTGATGGAGATGTATCAATTCCATAGTCAGGAAATTTGGGTGCAGAATCATTCATGGGGCTATAATTCAGACACGCTAATGCCGAAAACTCCTCTTGAAGAAATTGGGCTTTCCAATGCTATTACATCCGGACGAAATGGTCTTGGGACAATTATTGTGCGCGCAGCCGGTAACAAAAGACAATATTACCAGAGAGCCGACGATGACGCCTACTTATCTGACCCTGGTGTAATTACAGTAGCAGCTGCTAGAGAAGATGGCCGTGTAGCATCATACAGTAATCCCGGAGCCTGCATCTTGGTGGCCGGTTTTAGTGGTGATTCTTATAACGGATTCGACGGATTATTTACCACCGACCTTACAGGTACCAACGGTTATAACCAGATAGAATTTGAGGAAGATTGGGGAGACTATACCTTTTACTCGTATGGTTTCTCCGGAACCTCTGCGTCTGCACCTCTAATAAGCGGCCTGGCCGCACTGATTCTCTCAGCTAATCCGAATCTCTCATATAGAGATGTCCAGCATATATTAGTCATTTCATCAAAACACTATGATCTGGCAGATCCAGATATATCAACAAATGCCGCAGGCCTGCTAGTCAGTCACAACCTCGGTTTTGGAATCCCTGACGCCGGACTCGCTGTCTATTATGCATCCAGATGGATAAACAGGCCAAAATTAACTGTCCTTAATTTCACAAATAATAACTCATCGATTATTCCTGCCATCGGACTATCGTTAGCAGCAGAAATTACAGATTCAAAATCATATACCAATCATTTGATTTTTCCTTGCACGCCCGGAGATGGCCTGTTTCCAGATAAGCAAATCGGACCCATCCCACTGGAATTTGTAGGATTAGCCACCAACACTCTTACCCAAAACTTAACAAACAAGGCAGCTCTAATCTCAAGAGGCATCAATTATTTTTCCGAAAAAATTGACTATGCTGCCAGTGCAGGTGCAACTTTTGCAGTGATTTATAACGCCACATCCACAAATCAATCCTCGAACAGCTATGATTTAGTGTTAATGGGAGGTCTGGAATTTTCCCGCATACCGGCTGTATTTATCGGCAAAAAAGATGGTGAATTAATGATTTCGGCTCTTCAGAGCAATCATGTTGCGTGCTCGCTGGCACCATCACCTGCTTCAATGAAGTTTTATATCACAAACACTTTACTCTGTGAGCATGCAGGGATCAGACTCCATATAAACTANCCAAACCGAGGAAACTTGAGAATTATCTTAACTGCGCCTTCNGGCACCCAAAGTGTATTTCAAAAGCCAGGAAAAGACACAAACCAGGCTCCAAATGACTGGACATTTTATTCCACGCATCACTTTCTTGAATCCAGTTACGGGACCTGGGAAATAAAAGTTTTTTCCACCGTTCCCGGTGCCACCGGCTCTATTGAATCTGCTGAGTTAATCTTGCATGGAACGTCGATCGATGATTCAGATCATGACGGATTAGACGATTCCTGGGAATTGAAACATTTCGGGCATCTCCAGTCCAATGCGGCTGAGGACCCAGACCTGGACGGCATNCCAAATTCTATTGAACANCTACTAAACACCAATCCAAATGTTGATGACCGACAATTTAAAATCTTTGTAAACCAATGGTCCGACAATATATTGAGGTTTTCATGGCCTTCAGTTAAGCACAAAAAATATCAATTATGGCAATGGGACCCTCAAAATAATCAAAATATTCCTATCGCAGAACTTATAAACGAACGCCTTGAACAAGAATTCTTTATCAACACCGGCTCTGCTAATCATTTCTTCCTGAGACTAAGTACCAATCCTTAATTTAGGAAAGAATACCCCAGACACAATTGTTTGCATTTGATCAAATCATAAAATCAGGGAGAATTTATAATCCTTCTGATAAAAAATTGAAAATAACCTCGCACTGCTTCGTCTCATATAAGCGTATGTTAATTTACAGTAAATACAAATCGCTGAAATTAAACTTCATCCCAGCAAGGTTTGTTATTTCTTTCTTCATTTTTTACACAATTACTCTTGCAAACGCACAAAATGAATCGGTTGCAACGATAGTTGCCGATTTTGTATCGCTGTTTGGGAAAAGTTTTTATACCAACACCCAGGCTTGCGAAGTGCGGCCTTCGGCTACAAGTGGCAATGTTTCAATGCCAGCAATCTTTGAACATCCCATAAATACTGCTACTCCATCCAGGTTATCCTGGACGCTTGACCTGCCCCAAACCGGATCCAGTGGAAAATTGTTTTTGACATTTGCAACAGGTCTGGCCGACGGCGTCGATTTCTCAAGTAACGCAGACGGAGTAATCTTTGAAATCGATATCAACAGGTCAAAAATATTCCAATCTGAGTGCAGAGAAACAAGATGGACTGTTCATACAATTGATATCACTAAATTTGGCGGAACAACGGTAAGGTTTGATTTTTTAGTAAGCGCAGGGAATAACACATCCTATGACTGGGCGCTATGGGGAAAGCCCAAAATTCTCTTAATCAAGAACGGCTACACAGAAACCCCCAAACAAATTAATAGCTCGGCAGGTACAATCGTCTTACTCCAGAGACCATCAACCTCGGTAAATCTCATTATATCTTCAGCCAACACCGAAAATCAAATTACGACGAACATCACGACATTAACAAATTTAGACAACAACCCGATACTACAATGTGAAGACTTCACCTTCGATCAAGTAAGTCAAGTTAACATACGTTGGGAACCATTAGAATCCGTTATTTGTGCCTACATTGGTGCATATAGCGGAGAAATCAACTTTAGAAAGCTCTCAGTAGATTCTGCCGCTCCACAGCTTAATCAACCGCTATCAATCAGAGCCATTATTGAAAATAATGGACCTGGGCCAATAAAAGTCGGAAGCGCCCTACTCCAATTCACCATTTATCCCAGAAACGACTCAGGCAGGTTAAACACGCCAGTTTTTAATGCGCCGATGCAAGCCAGCCCAGCCCTAGTTAAGGGGCAAACGTGGGAAGCAACTTGTACATGGCCAGTTCAACCCGGACCAGGACAATATGAAATTGAGGCCAGATTAACAATACCCGCTGAAAATAGATCGATAGTAAAAACTCTAAAAACAGAAATTCTCTCCCCACAGGAAAACACGATCCCGCTNGAGTTAAAAAACAGTTTTATCAAACTTGAATTTATCAGGATGCCCGATGGCTTTGCGATGGGGAAAATATATGCAAAATCGAATGACACATGGCAACTCCTGGGCGCATGGAAACCTTTATTTAAATTGAGCCTTCAAACAAAATCTGGCCCTGTTGAATGGGAACCACGCCCCCTGCATATCAAACAAAAACAATACACAGTCACGAGTTCCGATCTNAATAAAATAGAAACCTTAACCGGATCAAAAGTTTCAGGTTCTGACTTGCTTCAAACAAATGTAATCACGTTCTCAGCTTTTGGGAAAGATCCAGATAATGTCGATTGGGAAAACAGTTTAGTAGTTAAATTCGAACCAGATCAACCTATCATCCGAATTCACTATGAATGGTTAGCAAAAGAAGATCGTGATGTCTTAAATATTTTAGGACCGAATATCTACGTAGGAGAAGGCTCAACTGGTGCTGCAAAATCTTGGGGACTATTCCCGGGCCTTGAATTCTTATATGGACCAGAACAGTCATCAAACCCAAGAGACTTCGCCGCTAATCAAGCCGAACGCACCTCACCAGATCCGCTAAAGATAACAATTCCATTGATGGCAGTATCCGTGGGCGGATCAAGCCCAGCATTTGTCCCAGGAGCAGACAGGTTTTATTGTCCTGACTCGCTCAAAAACTTAGGCAGCACCGGAGCTCCAATTAATGATCATACAAACCTATGGACCATTGCCCTAAGCTGGGATCCTTTACAAAAATGGGATCAACAAAACGCATTTCCATCAGCTAGGTTCTCATCGCCCAACCTTGACGAGGGAATGTCAAATCACAGGCTAGCATTGTTTTTACCCTCAATACCAAAATTTATACCCGAAAATTCNACACTCCCAAACNTACCCTATAAGATGTCTAAAAATAAGCCTTTAACACTGGATGCATCCATATACATCACAGCAGGACCAATTCTAACCGCCATAAAACAATGGTATGCAGATACGGGCGGCCTTGCTCAAGGGCCTGGCACTCCTCGATCATTCCAGGAAACGTTAAATCTATGCCGTGAGGGCTTACTTAAAACCGTCTGGAATGAGAACGCAAAAAAATGGAGCCATTGCATCGGCTGGCCTCCTGCTAATGCTCCCGGCTTCGCTACACTTCTTTTCATTGACAGCTGTATCACAAAAGACCCTACCGCAGCCCAGGCCTCCATTGAAAGAGTTCAAACGGTGGCATCAAATATGTTAGCAGAAAATGGACCTGCTGGTTTCATCTCTGAAGCCAATTGTCATATATTGCGTTGGGAATTTCCGTTTTATTATGGTTACTTGCCAGAGGCAATCTCCGCTCTGGATTCTCATATCAATGCGCTGATACAGTCTCAAGAAAAAGACGGCGGTTGGCGATTTAACCCTTCAGACCCAAAACAAAAAACCCTTGGTCAAGAAGGAGACTCTGTACTGGGTATTAACTCAGCGCGGGCAGCTGCAATACTTAAGTATGCCCGTGTCACTGGCAACACAAATGCTTTCCTGGCAGGTGAAAAGACTCTTATATTCATGGAAAAATTCCGAATCCCTCGAGGCGCCCAAACATGGGAATGCCCTATGTACGAGCCAGACATTTTAGCAGCTGCCNNGGCAATCTCAGCATATCTGGATGCATGGAAGTTCTCAGGTAATCCAAGATGGCTTCACGACGCTGTCTACTGGGCAGAAACCGGTATACCTTTCATTTACCATTGGTGGTTACCAGATAAACCAATGATGTGGGCNTCTGTGATACCTGTGTTCGGGTCCACATTCTATTCTCATTCATGGCTGAAAATGCCAGTCCAATGGTGCGGCCTGGTCTATGCCTATCATGTACAACAGCTAGCCGACATTCTGGACTATACAAGTGTCTCCCCAACAGATTCACCTCTGCCATTATCACTCGATATGGAACCACAGACCTGGCGCAGAATAGCCGAAGCTATTACTATCAGTGCNCAATGGCAACAATTCGATTCGGGTGATAAAATCGGTACTTATCCTGATAGTCTCACCGATTTCTCAATAAGAAACGGAGCGTTTATTAACCCGGAAAATATAATGGTTAACTTATTATTAATGCATGGTTTCAACCCGGATATTAAAACCGCAAAAATAGGCGCTTCCCCNGCCATTTTTATTAGCTCAGGCGCAGTAATATCTAATGCTAATCTTGATAATAATTGCCTGCGTTTTAATCTTACATTTTTCAAAGACAAAACCAGCCACACAATGTTATCAAATTTAAGCAATGATCCAGTTTCTATCGAAACCAACGATCAACTAATACCTAAACTACAAAAATATGAAAATAATACCGGATGGGTCTATGACAATGAGAAGAAAAGATTATTCATATCTGCCATGCACTCTTCGGAAACNATAAAAATCAAAATAAATTTTTAAGGCTTAACTATTTTTGACAATTCTGAACCTAAGCGATAAAACCGCTTGTTTGATGATTCATCGAGTTTGTCCCGATAATTAACTTCACGCAGCGTATTATCAACTATATTCGTACTAAATAGATTTGTATATGGGCCATCAATCCTATCTGAAACACTGAGTGTATAATTGCGGCTCGAGGCCACAGACCACGATATAATTACATAAGAATTGTCTTTCCTGCAAATACTAAGTTTAAGCACAGAGTTACTATCAGTAGGATCTGTCCCGCTAATATATTCTGCATAATTCGACATACCATCCATGTCCANATCCCATTCTGCACCATTATTTCCCGAATCACTTAATGGATTAAGTCCAAATCTAATTTCCCAGCCATCAGGTAATCCGTCGCCATCAGTGTCAGGATTCATTGGATCTGTGCCTATTTTAAGTTCATCCACGCTCGTCAAACCATCATTATCTGGATCAATATATTGGGCTAACTCGTAGTCTATACCTTCGAGGTACCAGAGACCCGTATCGCCTTCAAAAAAATTCTCACCAATAAATCCTTTATCGAAGATAATCAAGGCTTTATCCTCATTGCTCAATACTGGAACTCCAACGACAGCAGCGATCTTAATTCTACCTTCAGGGGATAGTTTTCCTAGTTCACGCAAGGGTATCGAAAGCTTGATAAAATCAGCGTCTTGCTCCCAAGGAACAGAATCTATCTGANGAGATCGGTTAAACTGTTGTAGTTTACTGCCATCGATAGTAGTAAAATTTGAATCCAATCTAAATATCCCCTGACCAGTTGCAAATGCACAACCAGTCCTCCCAAAAGCTGGCAGATTAGCATCTGCCCATTCATCACCCAAAATACAACCAATAACAGGAGAAAAATTTGTAAAACAAAGATTAGTTAAAAAATCGAGTCCGTCAGCACCCTGCGAATATGGATCCAGCTTTTTGTTCCCACAGGATTTTAAATCGGGCACACCTTCTTTGTCACTTGATCCCAGAAATAGAAAAATAACATTGTTAGAATTGATCATTACCCCGGATAGACCAATATACAAGTTTGTATCGTCATTTGAAACATCAAGAGCACCGAGATTGGAATTCCTCCCCGTGATAGCAAAACTAACAAACCTGGTATCATTATCTCGTACAAAATTGTAAGTCTGCCCCTCATAATTTCCGTCAGCATAAGCACCCGTTTCATCCATCTGAATAGATTGCCAGACAGAGTATTTTATCCCCGAGTTTGGTTTCTTTGTCTTACCAATTACAAAAGAATCAAACACGTTACCCTCTTCATCTATTGCTTTAAGCAATAATTCATTCTCATCCACAGTCACTTCTATAAAATTATATTTTACCCAGATTTGTCTGCTAAATGGATCGATTAAATTACCTCGCCAGTATAATGGTCCACCGCCGCCTCCGGATATCACAAAGTGCACACCATTAACTGGTCCTATCCGTTCATAATAATGGTCATGTGCGTTAATCACCAGGTCCACTCCATACTCCTCCGCCAATTTTCCAAATGATTCATATAATTCTATGCTGTCACATATACGATTGTAGTTCCAGTCATCTAAATGATGTGGGCCTGAACTTCTGTATGGTTCATGAAACACAAAAATCTTCCATGGCTTTGTGCAATTTTTCAGATCCGCCTCCAGCCAGCGATATTGATAACTATTAGTGGAAACATCAGCCCCGCTTATAACATCTGAATCTAATACAATGAAATGAACGCAACCCGCATCAAATGAATAATAATTTTCTCCACCTTCGATGTTATTCGTCGGTAAGTAAAATTCATTCGTAAGAATAGTAGCAGAGTAATATCTGTCGTGGTTGCCTACCGAGACATAAAATGGTATATACTTCATTAAATTTGCATATGGGCTGAAGCATTTTAAGTCAAATGTGCCATCTTTTGCTTCCGGGTAAATAAGGTCGCCGTTAAGAAAAACCAAATCTAAAGAATCTCTCACCATTGTTCTTTCTAACTCATTTGCAATTTTTAACTTGTAAATACTCGAAGAGCCGGTGTCGCCTAGTGTTGCAAATTTTATTTTACCTTTGTCACTAAAAGTTTTAAAAGAATAAACCTCCGAGCTAGCACTTTTATTGTTATCTGAGCTAATGATCCTGTAATAGTACCTGGTCCCCGGGCTTAATCCTGTCAAAGTCAAAACATGCGTGTTTGTCATTTTATGGTCTAAGAATGTATTATCCAGATTAGTGGTTGTCCCCCAGTCTATTCTTGAATCAGATTGATTTATCGTCTTCCACACGATAGTAACTGAAGTCTCCGTAACAGCCTGAATAAAAGGTCCACGTGAAAAATTCGCTAACAATTCTGGCACCAACGATAGGGAATAATCCGTAAGTGAATTATTAAACAGTGCAATTGTCAAAATGTTAGTACCCTTTTTGAGTAAATCAACAAAACCACTGATATCAAAATCTTCAGCTATACCTCCCGAATGATAATCTGCCAGAGCCATGAATGGGAAATCAGTCGCACTCCCCCCACTCGTAATACCTTTTCTAGCAACTTCACATCCATTAATATAAGCGATAAAACCGTCCTCATAATCAAGCCTTAATATCAACCACTTAATCACATCAGGATTATCGATGTAAAATTTTTTTCGAAATAATATACAAGACGAGATTCCAACAAAGTTACCCACAGTAGTAGCGTCGTCCCAATACCTATTTCCAAATCCAGAAACCCCCATCGCCCATGCAGAATCGTTGTATTCGATATTCGTCCATTCGAAATTCCTATCGTCCTTTAAGATACTCTGATCAGCTATGCAATACCTCCACAGGTCGCCAACTTTAATCAGATGCTCAGCCTGCATTTCAAAAACAAAAAGAAAGCTCGCAATCTCAAAAATCCCTAAAATATATGACAATCTTAATAGAACTGACTTTATACCCTCAGAATAAGAACGGTTCATAAAAGCTCAAATTCATTATTCGGCTTCTGCGTAAATAAATGCCGGGTTACAAAATTCAATCTTACCTGAGTTTTGATTTTTTATACTATCAATGAGTAAAAGTGTGTCCAGTTTGATGGGCCAATTTATTCTGCCATCATTGCTTCCACCCCAATGTGCCATTGGTCCCTTGAAATCAAAAACAACCCAGCGCCACTCTTTCCAGTCGATAGTAAAACCTGATGGTTGAAAAACCTGACCTGTGGCATCTATAAATCTCATCCTTATTATATTACCGCTAGCATCGCCTTTTACCCAAACTCCATAGCCAATAGGTTGTCCTTCAATTTTAGCCAGCTCACTTTTACATGTGCACCTAATAAAACGCCAGCCTTTCTCGAAGGAATAATCCAAAAGCCAGATATTTGTCCTAATTTCTCCTAATACTTCGGTTTGGTTAATGACATTTAAGTTAGCAAAGGCTCTTACATTGGTATCTCCATCAAGAACGGCTGCAACATTTGTCAATCTTATCCTTTCGAATCTTTGATTTTTTAATAAGCCCACCATATTACCGTGATCATCCAATACCTTTATTGACGCCTTCTCAGCAGCAGGATCGGCCCCTCTTAAAACTATATTTGTCATTCCAACCTGTTCACTGATTTGAATCACCGTTTTTTTACCATGATAATCGATATATCCATTAAAACCTGTTTTCTCACGGTCCTCCGCTATGACTATTACACCTTCAGCAACAGGTGCCATAGTAAAACGGATCGGATTAGCCAGAACACAGCGCCAATTAATCTTATCGTTCATAATTTCCTTGTTATTGTCATGAACTGACTCGTACCTCATTGCAAAAGTAAGCAAAGGCATCTCTATATCTCTCCTCGTAATAATCAAAGGAAATTCAACCGTCTTAATGCTGTTTGATGAAATTAAGTATTCATGTTCAATTGAATTAATATCATCAGAACAAGAAATAACAACTCTAGCAGTATAAGGATTTGGATTTTTTAATTTGAATTTCAGATTGTTTTTGTTTGTTTTACCAGCAACGACAATAACACCTGTACTTTCATCAATTGCCCATAATGAAGCTGCCCTGATAAAGGGTGTGTGTTGTCTAGTTTTGATAATCACAGGGGTCTGGTTAAGAGGAATGTTTAATTTTTTTTCAAGAACGGTGATTGTAACAGCTCTGTTAAAAATATCATAACAGTCTATCTGGGTGTCTGAATTAATATCCACATCCAGCAATAAATTATGAGGGTCACCAACTGTCCATGCAGCAATTGCCTGGTCAAATAAATCTCGTTCCATAAGCAAGATGAAGTCATTAGTGTTAGCAGTTACTAACCTGTGGAGTATTTTGTAGCCAGAAAGACTTAAACACATATTACTCAAGGCCACATAAGCAGGCTTGGGCAATAAATCATGAAATACCGTACCAAAGTTGTGCTCATTATAGTTAGTATCTGTACCATCATTTTTCCAATCATACCAAATAGAAATGGGCACTCCATAATTTAGGTTTATCAGTTGTTGCCTTACTATATAACTTGCTTGGGTATCTAAAGATATCCCTCTGGCATGTGTAGCATATCCCCATTCACCACTAATTACTGGCAACATAGCCTTACTAGCCGGTTTATAACGTTCAATCAAAGCTTTTAATTTTACGTAATCACCCTCTACTGTCTCCGGTGGTAAGGATCTGTACGGATGCACACTTATGGCATCCAGCCCATGAAGCCCTGTTTCTTTGAAAAATGATTCAAAAAATTGCCACGGAAATTCACTTGTAGCGGGAGCAATAATCAGACTTTGAGGATCAACAGCCTTTATTGCCCGAATTGTTAATTTAGCCAATCGTGAATATGCATCCACATTTGGCTCAGGCTTCCAAAAAACACTAATATTAGGTTCATTCCAAATCTCCCAAACAATTCTTTTTCCTTTAAAATGTCTTGCAGCTGCTGCTGCCCACTGCGCAAAGGCATCCATGCTTTTTGTACTGGCTGGTGCAGCAATATATTTTGTTTGTTTTCCGTTTTCTAAAACAACATGCTCCTGTTCATACAAACGATTCGAATAATCAAGAATATAAATTGCCGAAAGTCCACGTTGCTCTAAATTTTTCGTAAGCTCATCATATGCAGACCAGTCATACTCGCCCATTGTTTTCTCCGTTTCACTCCATGAAAAATCCATCCTTACATATTTAAAGCCGGCGTTCTTAATCATATCCAAATCAGCCTCATGCCCTCTTGTAAAATGGATATTGACTCCGACTCCATTCGGTATTCTAAGCTCCGGCATTTGTGCACCCAGATAGCTGCATGAAATGAAACTTAACGCAATTAAAACCTTTATTTTCATATCAAAACAATACTACTAACGCTCGAAAATATAATCATACCAGATNGTGACATACTTTTCATCAATCATTTCGCCATCATAATAGAAAGAACAATATATAAAAGCAGCACAATCGNGNTCGTACACGTAGGTAATCCATGCTGGTGGCGTTGGTCTCAGTGTAACTGAGACTTGCTGTGAACCGCTCCCCATGTAGCTNGAAAGTTCATAATCCATATACGTACCCCACCCAAACACTTCAATATTCCATGATACACTGTCAGGGGCATTTATCATGAAAGATGTGGTTTTGGGATTCAGACCAATTTCCCCTAAATAGATGTCAGAAGGACTAATGAATAAAGTCCCTTCTAAAAAATCAGTCATCAAAAAGATATCTTTTAATGACGAGACATTATTTATTATACTTAAAATTTCACCAGCGGTTTTTCCTAAAAGAAGTTCCTTTATTGGACCTATTAGAATAGAGTTTAATTGCTCGACCCCTCTCTGGAGTGCTATTTGAGACATTGTATTACTTTGCCCGAGTATCCCAGAAATGGCTATTAGTCCCATAGAGGCTTCACCAGTCACATAAAGCAATGCGCTATTTGCCATTGCCAGAGCAGCAGCTGGTACTCCAGCCAAACTTGCAAAAGATATACCCAGTCCAGCAGATCCTGCAGTAACTTTGAGCCCTGTAGAAACAGCATCAACAGAAGCCTTTGAATATGCATTGTAGTATTCAATAGCAGCATTTGCAGCGGTATCAGGATTATGAAGCAAAGCATTTATATAATTGTCAGCAGCAGTTTGAACATCACTATTTGCAGCCTTTATTTGACCGCTAAAAACTGAAGTGCTAGCACCAGACGACCGAATAGCTTCACCTTGACTCTTTAAAATCGAAATTATTTCTTTATCTAATGTCTGTAATACCTGTCGATTTATTATAATAGGTTGATTCCCAATTGTTCCTACAGCAACATCATTTGAATAATCTATAACTTGCTGGATATTTGTCTTAAGTTGACTCAAGCCATACATCAAATTAAAAAGTCCAACGCTTAGTTTCTGCAAGTTATCATTTGTAATAACACCAGTAAGTAAATATTCCGAATATAACTTTAATCCATTTATGTAAGCCAGAGTAATCAAACCTGGACTGTTAGTTGTAACATCCATTGGCTCCACAACAAATCCTTTCACAACTCCAGATACATAACTTTTAGAGTCGAGAGAAACCGCAATAATCTGAATGTTTAATTCCGAACCCTTCGATAACTCATTAGTTAAAACAAAAAATGGAGGAACAGGTACAGAAATCACATGATTAGTTAAAGGAATAGCATTTACTTTTACATGGCAGCCAGTGTTATCATAAAAAATTACGCTTAACTCATTGTTGAATACATCCACATTACCCAAATTTATATTCAATAATCCAAACGGTTTAGAATTTGTTTTGGATATTATAACAGTACTTATGTCTGGCGATTTTAATTTCGCTCGGTAAAACTGACAGGGATTTTGGATATCAGTCGTCAACATTGGGAAAACAGTTACATCACCTTTGGAACCAAACACGGGACTCCATGTTTTTAAATCTGCCGAAGATTCAATGATAAACTCATTACCTTTTAACGTATCACCCCTGATTTCGAACCAGCCAGCCTTCTGCTGTTGGATAGATAATAAAGGCGGCTGAGCGTTTAAATAATTTAATAAAAACCATAATAACGTAAAAATGTAATAAACACGCATAAAACTACGATACATCCATATAACTTGTAGAATATTTTTCATAGCCTTCTCTGTGTTAAATTATACAAATCAAATTTAGTCCAAACAAAATAATCCAGGCAATAACATTTTTTTAGCCAATAAGTGCATTCTGCAGTTTTATTTTTTACATGCTCGAAAATATTCAGTATATATTTATATGATTATTCCAGGGAATATTTCAGTTCTGGCGTTTATATAATTTTACGGGGCCAATCAGGCCTGAAGGGACTAAAGTATCAGTCTTCTTCCACAGCCTCCAGCTTGTAAAAGTATATCGACCGGCCGGACTTGGTTTACCTTCAACTAACCACTGTGGCCAGGACTTAAGAGTACCATCCGTGTTTCTTTCGCTATCCTCGGCTAAAAATTCATCGCGTATCATCCGATTTATCCAAAGGTTTGCTACTTTGATTTCAAGGTTATTTACACCGCTCTTTAATTTATCTGTCAGTTCAATAACAAATGGTTTCTTCCAAAGCACCCCCAAAGATCTATCATTTAGAATCACCTCAGCAACAACTTCAACCGTCCCCAAATCCAGAAAATAAACTGAATCTTTGGGCATATGATCTGGCATTTCAAACCTTATTCTATAAATTGCGGTGCCAGAATAATACCTGATTCCATCCTCCGGACGCTTAGACCAGTCGTCAAGTTTGTCAAATATCAATGTACCTGGACCTCCCCACTTCTTATCGAAAGTTACCTCCCATGGACCGCTAAGCTCCTTAATAAGGACCGCCTCGTCCTGGTGTATATTTCTAGACGAACAATTTTGCTTTGGCATATTAGAAAATCGACCTTTTCTAAAAACTACAAAAACTGAACCAGCTGGGTCTAACCGTAAATTTAATTTCGTGCAACCATTTTGTACTTCATAATTTTTGACCTCCTCGAAAATTCCTTTATCAGGCCACCAAAGTTGAGGTTTTTTGTCAGAAACCCGAAACGTAACCACAGCTTTCACTTCGTTGGTTTGTGGATTTGCAACAAAGTAAATATCATCATTGGGGGTTGCCCTATGAATATAACGAAGTATAGGATCAGATACAAAGTCTGGTGGCACACCATGATCTTTTAACCATTGATGCACAATTTTTACGTCAGCATATACACCTTGATCATCCTGCGTTCTACTATCTATCTCTCCCCATGGTTCAATACCATAAGCGCCTATCACAATGGCCCGCGCCCAGTTACCATTCACAGAATCAGAAACCTCCCACGAATCATCTGTAGGCAGTTTTATCAGGCGTCCATCATTTAGTTTGATTACTAGCAGGCCTATTAATCCTGCAGGGTTTGGCTTATCTGTAAAATTAGTCACGACTACNGAAATAATATTTGTGCCATTTCTCAAGACAGGGGTGATGTCGAAAACATAAGCCTTGTGAAAATCATCACCTATACCGATCTTCTTGTCATTAATAATACATTCAAATGAATTGTCCGCAGTAATAACTAACCTACCGGATAAAACATTGGAAACAGAATCAAGAACAAATANACGTTTAAAATAACGCACTCCGGGAGGTGTTTCAGTAATAGGGACGCCTTCGTTACGCCAGATCCATTTTGCTGGAGTCAGAGAAATTATTGCATTTGACAGTAACATAANTTGTTTTTCTGGTGAGTAACCTCCACATATTAACCTGCCTTTGCCAATTCGCCGCTCCTGTATCTCATTAGACATCTTAATGTGGCCCCATAACTCATCAGCAAGCCTTTGCACATAAGCGTCACACATAGGGTAACCACTTAAGCTGGGTGACTTCGACGGTCTCATAGGGGCAAACACAGTTGCGCCAGCAGTTATTAGTTCTTTTATTTTTCCAAGCAGTTCTGGAGTCATAGTCTCTACAGCAGGTAAAACTAAAACTCTATAACTCATCCCATCAGGCATTATTAGCCGGTTATTCTTCACTGAGACTCGTTTTAAGATTACCTCTGAAGGGCAGCCATCAAAGTTATAGCCACACCTTATATATGGTGCTGCCCATACGCCCGGCGGCGGAGTAAAACGTCGGGGCGCACCTTCTGGTTGAAGAAATAATATATCCGCAACAAATAACCCCTGCTGTAACATATATTGACATCGAGCTAAATATTCATGCCACGGTCTTGAATAATCCCACCACGTTTGAGTACGCTCATAATGTAANCCCCAGGGCCCCATACTAATACCTGGNCACACATCCACCCAGGGTTGAGCTGCGTATCTATGAATAACGAACCTGTTTATCCCTTCACAAAAAGCCCAATCAGCCAGGTCCTTAATGTTCCCTGGATGACCTAACCATCGTTCTGCGTTATTTGCGGTAAAAGCTTCTGCCCCTATTATTCTTTTACCATAAACATGTCCAGCTGATGTCATTTCAGTACAGCTATACGAAGCAAAATATTTATCCCACGACCAAAACTCACCCATAGGTTCATCGGCTTGACCAGCATACGCCATCTCATCAGCCGGCACGTCATCGTAAGCTTCAATTGAAAGCCGTATTCCATTCTTGTTTGCCAACCGCCTAAACTCCCCTGCATAATTTTCAATAATAAGATCCGAAACTGTCTTCCTTAAATCCCACAAAAAGCGTTCTGTAATTTCAATGCTCTCCACAATCCGGCCAGTAAAAACAGGCAAAAAAGGTAGAATATCATAACCACGCCGTTTTTTAAATTCTTCTGGCATCTTTTCGGTCCAATTCTGGGAACCTACCTCCCAGCTATCTATATGGGTAGACACCAGCACCTTGCCCTTGCCCAAAAAACGTTTATTCTCCGCAGCCAATTTACCAATACAAGCATTAAAGTGAGCTGCTACTGCATCCTTATCGAACTTATCACACTCCAGGCCTCTTCCAGATTCAGGAGCAGGGTGATTATCCTTACCTGTAGTCGTATAGCCAAAACGCAATACAAGCCACTTACCTGGGGGTGCGGCCCATGTAGCCTTCCCTGTTAGGTCTTGAATATCTTTCTTACGTATAACAGATGAAGCATCAGATTCGGCAAATGTAGCTTGTAAAGGTAAAAAACGCTGAGTCCTAAACGATGCCTTACCCTGGATTTGTGGTATCCGTTCATCTTCAGAAGGCATTGGCATTGCCAAAATTGCAATGTCTCTATAAAACCCACGTTCGGCTTTGGGTTGTGGTATATTTAGAAGATCCAGTTGTTGACCACCCATGACTGAGAGTTCGCTCCATACGACTTTTTTCATCGAAAGTTCAGGTGTTATCCACGGACCTCCGCTTCCACACCAGCCTGCATCATTGTTTACATTAATTTCTAAGGATAGCCGACTAGCCTCCTCACATGCATGCTCAAATAAATCCAACCATTGTTTACCCAAAAAATCAGCCTCACCCTTGGGTGTTCCCTGGTCAACCTCCATATAAATCAAGCCACCGATCCCGACACGTTCCATAGCCTCAAAGTCAAGCGTTATGCCATCGCGTGTAAGATTCCCATTAAGTGGAAACCAATATACCCATGGCCGTGCAGATTTGGGAGGCACTACGAAATTTTTACTGAGCTCATCAGCTGTTATATTGCTAAATTGAGCAAAGAGAAAAATGCTCAATATTCCAAACTTTATAAACTTATAATTAATCATATGGATTCTGGTTCAATAATTAAACCCCTTGATTCAATTGGTCAACATGAAAGGATTAATGCTCTATGCAAATCTCCCAGTTTATACATTCTGTAAAAAGCTGATCTAGTCGAACTAATCCTGAATTTTTTAAGCATTTATACGTCTGTAATTTTTATATGAACAAGTCCTTTAGGTGCCTTTTAATTTTTATTTGTACCATTTTCGCGTTTTGTTTTAATCACGTCAGCGCGTTAGAAAACCCCGGACAATGGAAAGACCGGTATGTCTGGATTTTTGGTTTTGACCTCAACAAAGATAATGATGTTCCGGAAATTATTAGAATCCTTGAAACTGCAGCACGGAACAAATTCAATGGTGCAGTTATCTCTGCAGGCCTGGACGTATTAACTAAACAACCTCAAACATATTTTCAAAAATTAGATCAAATCAAAAATACTTGTTCCAAGCTCGGATTGGAACTGATTCCCGGTATTTTTTCAGTGGGTTACGGCGGTGGAATTTTATCATACAATAAAAATCTTGCGGAAGGATTACCTGTTACTGATGCATTATTTGTTAGTGATGGAGAATATGCCATATTCCAACCAACCAGCAATGTCCAAATCAAAAATGGAGACTTTGAGATACACGATAATAACCGTTTCCCTGGCTTCGCATTTCATGATCAACCCGGCGTAGTTAGCTTCGTGGATACAAACATCTTTCACTCGAAAAATGCATCCATTAGATTCGAAAATTTTACTGCAAACCAATGGGGACACGGCCGGATCATGCAAGAACTGACTGTATTGCCACACAAATGTTATAAAATAACTCTTTGGGTTAAAACTGAGAACTTACAACCATCGGATGCGTTTCAAATATTGGTCCTTGCAGATGGTAGAGAAATCGCACCACGAAAATTCAACATACCACAAACCACCGATTGGCAAAAAATTTCTTTGTTATTCAATAGTCTCGACTTCCAAAAAGTACGAGTCTATGCCGGCACCTGGAATGCAAAATCTGGCAAACTCTGGATTGATGACTGGCAAATCCAGGAAGTCGGCCCATTAAACATACTTCACAGGCCAGGAACTCCAGTAAAAGTCAAAAGCCGAGATTCTTCCTTTATATACTCAGAAGGTATTGATTACGCCAAACTCGAAGACAAATCTTTTAATTTTTGGAACATAGACCGCCCATGGCCAGAGCTTAAAATATTACCAGGTAGTCGCATCAAACCAAATGAACACCTGCTGGTAAGTTGGTATCATCCCATGGTTATTTACGATTCACAAATAACCATTTGCATGGCTGAACCTGAAATATATAAAATCTGGGACTCAGAAGCAAAACTGCTTTCAGAAAAATTACATCCAACTAAAGTCCTTTTAAGCATGGATGAAATCCGCATGGGCGGGACTTGTGAAGCATGCAAAAATTTAAACATGGCTATGCTTCTCGGACGCTGCATCTCAAACCAATGCAACATTATCCGTAAGTATTGGCCTGATGCCAAAATCATGATCTGGTCGGATATGCTCGACCCAAATCATAACGCGAAAACAAATTATTATCTTGTAAAAGGAAGCTTTGCTGAGTCTTGGAATTTTATCCCCAAAGAAATGCAAATTGTTATCTGGGGTGGGGAACCAAGAAAACAAAGCCTGGATTTCTTCACCTCTCAAAATTTTGATATTCTGGTCGCTTGCTATTATGATGAACCCAACCTGGAGAATTCAAAAAAATGGATCGATCTCTCCAAAAATAACCCGTGCATTAAAGGCTTTATGTACACTACCTGGGAGAAAAAATACGAACTCCTCCCTGCATTCGGAAAATTGTTATCGGATTAACTTGTCCAGGCCTGAAACAATTCCCCTAAAATTTAAACTGCTTAAAATAACGGGCGTTTTCCAGGCCATTCACATATATACTAGACCACAAATACAGGATTGGAAATTTCATAAATCGAAAGAGCCGCACCATTAGGACGCCTTTTATCAGGGCCTGAGAATAACCTTTAGTAAGCCAGGCTCACGATTGTATAGCCGTTCAAACCATACTGGCCCTTCCTCGAGAGGTGCACATGCACTAATTAAAGGATCCACATCAATCTTGCCCGTTGCAAAAGCATCTATGATCTCAGGATATTCCCCAGAAGAAGCACAACTACCATATATTGTGATTTCATTAGTGACCACATGCTGCAAAGGAAAAACACTTTCAGCCTGTAAATTACCAATTAAAACAACACTACCACCCTTCTTTACTGCAGATATAGCTAAATTAGTAACGTCTCCCTTACCCACAACATCAAAGGAAATATCAAACTTGTTGCTTAGCGAACCAAAAAATCGTTTGATATCAGTTTTTGTGTTTAGACAATCTGTGGCACCGAACTTTTTTGCAAGCAAAAGTCTCGCGTCATCAATGTCTATTGCCAGTATTCTTGAACAACCACAAAGTCTCAATACNTGAACCACCAANAATCCGATTATACCAACACCAAAAACCGCAACATGCTTTCCTAAAACACTATTAACGCGTGACACTGCATGCCACGCTACTGAAACAGCCTCGATTAAAGCCGCCTGCTCAAATGATACTGCCGAGGGCAACCGATAAACTATTCGTTCTGGAACCACCAGATATTCAGCAAAAGCTCCATGTTGCCTATATTCTTTGCAGGAAACCCCAATGACCCGCCTGTTTACACACAAATTTCGCAACTTAGAAAGACAATACTCACATTTTCCACACCAAATAGTAGAATCAAAGACCACACGATCACCTTCTGAAAAACGATCTACACCCTCCCCGACCGATTCCACTACTCCGGACGCTTCATGCCCCATTATAATCGGTGGAATCCGTCTCCCACTAGACCCATCATAACCATGTATGTCACTGCCACATACACCACAAGCCTTTATTCGTACCAACACCTCTTCTTTTCCTGGACTGGGTTTAGGAAAATCAACGAGTCGTAACTTCTTATATTCCTCTAATAATAACGCTCTCATATTCAAAAAGCTTGCTGCATTAAGACTTAATTCTAAAAAATGCCGGATGTATCAGCCACAAAAGTCCAAAGCTTCAAAACCTTCCTAATTGAAACTGAAACGACTACAATATACAGTTCAAATTAAAATTATAACCTTCAAAAATTTCCCTGTGCAAATTGGCTTTAAGCTGAGTGAACCTCTTTTGGGCCTTTACCGCCAGAAACCAGAAAAAGCACCGCCATCCTAACAGCTAAACCATTTGTAACCTGTTCAAGAATAACCGACCTCTCACAGTCAGCTACATCACTGTCCATTTCAACTCCCCTATTTATTGGGCCAGGGTGCATTATTAAAGCCGTCGGCTTAGTAAGCGCAAGACGCTGTTTATTTAAGCCAAATAAATTTGAATATTCATTAGTACTGGGAAACATACAACGCCGTTGCCGNTCATGTTGAATCCGCAATAAATTAATAACGTCAGCTTCCGATATCGCTTCCTCAATCGAATACGTCACTTTACAACCTAATTTTTCAAACTCCCTGGGAACCAAAGTCGATGGCCCACACAAAGTAAGCCTTGCCCCAAGCTTTGTAAGAGCCCAAATATTTGAACGNGCTACACGACTATAAAGAATATCACCAAGAATTGAAACGTTTAGCCCGGCAACATGCCCAAATTTTTCTCTAATNGTGAAAACATCTAACAAGGCCTGTGTAGGATGTTCATGCGAACCATCGCCAGCATTAATGATGCTGGACTCTAAGTACCTGGCCAAAAAATGCGGAGCCCCAGCAGCGTTATGCCTGATAACAATAATATCAGCTTTTAATGCTTCTATATTTTTTGCGGTGTCTTTCAGAGTNTCGCCTTTACGTAATGAAGATGCTTCAGCAGCGAAGTTAATTATATCAGCTGATAATCGTTGTTCTGCCAGTTCAAAACTGATCCGTGTGCGAGTAGACGGTTCTACAAAAAGGTTAATAACAGTTTTACCCCGGAGAGATGGCACCTTCTTTATTGCCCTTTGTCCAACAGCCTTAAAAGCTGCTGCAGTATCCAATATCGTCAAAATCTCATCCGCGGATAAAGATTCTATGTCAAGTAGATGTTTGCGATTCCAACTCATCAGATTCAATAATTACAGCTTCTTTATCACCTTCTTCTTTTAACATAACCTGCACATTATCATGCAAAGAAGTATCAACCGTTTTTCCAACAAAATCTGGATGTATAGGCAATTCTCGATGCCCACGATCTATTAGAACCGCAAGTTGAATCCTGGTTGGCCTGCCTAAATCATTTAAAGCATCCATTGCCGCCCTAACTGTACGCCCCTTAAAAATAACATCATCTACCAAAATAACTGTCTTNCCGGTAATATCAAAAGGTACAATCGTGGGTTTGATGTCCGGTATCATACGCTGATCCAGGTCATCCCTGTGCATACTTATGTCCAAACAACCAACCGGCACATCTATATTCCATGAATCCTTAAGCAGTTTGCTTAACCTATTGGCAAGATGCACACCACCATGCTGAATCCCGATTAGAACAACATCCAAACCAGGAGAATCTTTTTTTATAATTGAATCACTAATCCTTTTTAAAGCCTGTCTGATCCCTTCCTCATCAAGAACCGTTCTTTGTGGTTTTGTCATCTACAGGTTTGATTAAAAAATTCTATTTTAGAAAACCAAAAAAACCTAACTTTTGTTCTGCGATTGCTGCCTGGCCTTACGCCAATCAGCTCTGTGCTTGACTATCCAATCCATAAGAGCTCGTTCAAAACCGATATCATAACCCGCTTTCTCTGACTCAATCCATTTATGGCGCATGATTTCTTCTCGCTCAGCCAAGAATTCCCGGTAAAGTAATGAATTCTTAAGCAGCTCATCACAGACCCCTAACTTTTCTTTTTGCTCATCACTCATAAATTAACCTAACACCAGATATTTTGGCCGAGTCTAACTCTTATATTTTTTTATTCAATATTAAAATATGCTATTTAATTTATTTCGTAAATACTTCCGTTTAATCTAACACACAATCCAANCCAGAAGCTCAGCACAAATTATGCCAAAAAAACTGTTGAGTATCAACCATATATGGTATAAATTTTATTCGATGGCACAGGGAATGCATCTGGCACAAAAGTTGGCGTTACAGCAGGTATTAGCTCCTCAACTGCAACAATCTTTAGCATTGTTGCAAGCGCCTACTCTGGAATTAAAATCACTTATTGAACAAGAACTCCAACAAAATCCCGTACTCGAAGAAGTCCAGACCTTAGAAACCCCAAGTCAATCGTTCTCTCTAAACCAGGAAGATAATGACATTCCACCATTGGATCCCACCGAACCACCATCAGATATAATTTATGATCCCGCAGATGACAAAGACAACAACCGGCCTGTCGATGATTTCCAATCGGAGTTAGAAAAACTCATGCAACTCGACCAGGAATGGCGCGAATATTTCAATGAAGCCAATGCCCCAATCAGAAGCCATGAAGATACCGAAGAAAAACGTCAGTACATGTTCGAGTCACTGACCACTACACCTTCGCTACAGGACATACTTCTAGAACAAGTCAAATTGTCTGAACTCGATAACGACCAAAAACGGATCGCTGAGCTTATCATCGGAAACATCGATGAAAGAGGCTATCTGCATGCCAGCGTCCACGAACTTGCTTTTTCTACTAACGTCCCGGCTGACCAGATAGAAACAGTGCTTAAAGTCATACAGACATTTAATCCGCCAGGAGTCGCAGCCAGGGACCTCAGAGAATGTTTAATGCTCCAACTTGAACGTATTGGTAAAGAAGATTCACTGGAGTATAAAATCGTCAAAGACCATATCGAAGCACTCGGGAAAAAGAAATACCCAGAAATAGCCAAAGCCATTAACGTAAGTATCCAGGAAATCCAAAAAGCAGCTGAACGAATAAGCGCCCTGGAACCATTCCCCGGTCGAGCATTTTATCCAGATGACCATTTATACGTAGTACCAGAAGTTATCGTCGAAAAAGTAGGCGACTCTTACACCGTCACCCTCAATAATGAATACCTGCCACACATCAGAATTAGTAACACCTACAAAGATTATCTTTCTAAAGCTGACTGCCCCCAAGACGTCAAAGATTATATCAGGGAAAAAATTCGGTCTGGCAAATTTTTCATTCGCAGCATTTACCAGCGCCAGGAAACGATATTAAAAATTTCTCAGGAAATAGTAAAACGCCAAACTGAGTTCCTGGATAAAGGCATCAGATTCCTCAAACCCATGACTATGCTCCAGGTAGCTGAAGCCGTTGGTGTCCATGAAACCACCGTAAGTAGAGCCGTATCTGGAAAATATATGCAAACTCCTCAAGGTGTGTACGAAATGAAATTTTTCTTCTCATCAGGGGTAAAAACCATTAATGGCTCCGATATGTCCAATGAAGGCGTTAAAAATCTTGTCGCAGAAATTATTAAAAAGGAAAATCCAAAAAAACCTTATTCAGACGAAGAAATAGTCAAACTGCTCAGAGAACAGGGAATAAACATTGCAAGACGTACCGTTGCAAAATACCGCACCGAACTCAATATCCTACCATCAAACCTTCGTAAAATTTATACCTGAAAAAACCTTTATAACTCAAAGTGCCTCTCAAAATGCCNCTNGCTAATTGTCATCTAGAACTAAGCTGAAACAAGAACTAGTCAGCCAATCTATAAAGTATCTCACCTGCCCTTNGAACATACAGGATCCCTTCGTCCTCGCGATCTTTAAATTCGTCAAAATCGATTGATTCAGGATCACGCCAAAAAAGATTTATCGCCCTGCATGTATCACGGTCGATTCCCGTTGCTAAAGTAACTTTGACTCTGTCATTTTCAATGCCATCAGACCATGTGCCGCCACCACGCAGATGAGTACTATGTGCTAAAACACCCCATGGATAATTTTTAAATCTATCCCATTGTTTGGTAAAATANTCCACACAATGATACCCAATCTCTCTAATTAACTTCCCATGAGTGACGCTTAAACAACTAATATGTGGTGCATAAANAATAATCTCCCCGCCATCAGCCAAAACCGGCTCCAATTTGTACATACACTTGGCACCGGTCCATAAATCATCATACATCGCAGGCGAACATGACAAGACCGTATGGAAAGGCCGCTTCTTGTAAATTATATGCACATTCCTGGAGTGGTTACTAGCATGAAACCATGCAGATTCAGGCGTGCCTGCATATATACCTACAAGCCCCTCTTTTGTAACTACTAAACTGAAACAGAATTTCTCTGCTGGGATGTAAGTAGCCGCAAAATCTATTACCTTTCGGACAGGCGTCTGCTGCCTGCCAATAGTCTTCAAATTAGTAACAAGCGCTCCTAGCCAATGCGTAAAATTAATAACTTCGGGACCGGACACTCCCGGAAAGAAATACTTGTTGCCACCAGAAAATCCAGCCACTTCATGAGGAAATACTGGGCCTACGATTAATAATTGATCGTAGTCAAAAACCCGCTTGTTCAAGGTCACCTGGACTTCCATTGAAAATAGCCCCTCAGATAATTCATAAATCTTTTCCGATGAAATCACTCCGGCCAGCTTAAGCTCATTGGGATCATTCCATGCATGATTAAAAAACTTAGTCCTATTCAGTCTCTGCACATGCTCCTCAGGTGTTAAGCCCAAATGTTTGTAAATAGCTTCATCTGTCATTGGCGGATGCGTCCCTAAAGCTACCATCACATCCACTGCCTTGCATTCTTTAGAAAGCCTGAAAAGTAAAGGCCGCATGATTATTGGCAGTGGGACTGTCCTCGTTGTATCAGGCACAATAACTAAAACCCGCTTGCCAACAAATCCTGCCTTGTCACATACATCATTAATAAAACGTTCTATAGCGTCTCCACCTAAAAGATGTCCCTTTTCAGCTACCAGATAATCCAGAAGTCCTTGCATATGTTAATTTATCAAAAATCCACGAATTTTTGTGCTATTGGGATTCTCCTGCCTATTCCAAACGCTGTACTTGTTATTTTAATCCCTGGTGCAGCTTGCCGCCGCTTAAACTCACTCCGACTAATCATACCAATAACTTTAAATACTGTCTCCCGATCAAAACCATTAGCAATAATCTCTTCTGGCGACTTAAGTTGAACAATGTACTGATCCAAAATTGAATCCAAAACCTCATAAGGTGGTAATGTATCCTGGTCAGTTTGCCCTGGCCGTAACTCAGCAGAAGGCGCCTTGGAAATAGTGGACTCAGGGATAATCTCTCCTGCCCTGTTTATCCAACGTGCCAATTTGTAAACCATAGTCTTAGGAACATCACTTATCACAGCTAAACCGCCACACATGTCCCCATACAAAGTGCAATAACCGGTAGCCAGTTCACTCTTGTTACCCGTAGTTAGCAATAATGAGCCAAACTTATTGGATATCGCCATTAGCAAAAGCCCTCGGATCCTGGCCTGCATGTTTTCTTCTGTAACATCCTGGGAGCAACCAGCAAAAACTTCCTTAAGCGAGGCTTTTGCAACTTCAAAGCAATCATTTATAGGTATCACTTTATAGTTTATCCCTAAATTCTTTGCTAATAGCCTGGCATCCTCCAGACTGCTCGCAGACGAATAAGCAGACGGAAGAGAAAAACCAGTAACATTTTCAGGACCAATAGCAGCAGCCGCAATACAAGCTGTCAAAGCTGAATCTATTCCGCCACTTAATCCAAGAATAGCCGTCTTAAATCCACATTTTTTGCAATAATCACGTACACCCAGAACAAGTGCTTGAAATACTCGCTCTTCATTTGACCCAGCTCGCGGCACGATGGTCTCGGCATTCTCGGTATCTACAACAATAAAGTCTTCATTAAATTTCTTACCTTGAGCTATAAGCTGGCCAGTCCTGTTAAAGGCCATACTCTCGCCATCAAATATCAACTCATCGTTGCCTCCTACCAAATTACAGTAAACTACTGGACGTGAATATTTTTGAGCCAAGCCGGATAACATCTGGTATCTCAATCGCGTCTTTCCCAGGTGCCAGGGTGAAGCTGAAATATTGATTATTATATCAGCACCAGCCTGGACCAATAAAGCAGCTGGATTCACTGGATACCGTCGTTCCCTCCAAAAATCTTCATCATTCCAAATATCTTCGCAAATAGTTATCCCCAAAAGCCGATTATTGAACTCGACTGGCCGATTCTCCTTCGCTGGTTCAAAGTATCTGTCCTCATCAAACACATCGTACGTTGGCAACAATGTTTTTGTCCGAATCCCTACAATACGTCCATTCTGCAAAAGAGCCGCAGCATTAGATAACTCTCGACCTGGCCGCGAATCATTCCTGGTTATTAAACCAACTAACAACCCGACAGCACCAGTTTGAACTGCTAACTCATTTACCACATGAAGATTGGTTTCAACAAAATTAGGCCTTAAAAGTAAATCACGTGGCGGATATCCAGTAACAGCTAACTCTGGCAATACCACAAGATCTACTCCTGCTGCTACACCCTGGTTATATGCAGACAGAATCTTTGCCTTATTACCAGCAAAGTCTCCAATCGTGGCATTTATCTGACATAACGCAATTTTCATAACAATAATTGAATATTAAATTTAATTTTGGCGTTTTGATCTAAATGTTTTTTCCAAACTGCCAACTTCTGTGCTTACTGTCATGCCTGGTTTGATTCCGTTTTTAGTAAACCAGCCCTGCGCAGTCTCTAATACATAATAAACATTATCAGACGCAGCTTGTACCGGCGTCTCATCCAATGGCTTTAAATCATGTATTTCAAGAATTATACCATCAGCATCTATATATGCACAGGAAAGAGGAATGATAGTGTTCTTCATGTAAAACGACGCTTTATGAGGATATGGCAAAACGAAAAGCATGCCCTCAGTCTCCCCTATTTTCTCCCTGAACATCATCCCGGTCTGAATCTGTACCGGAGTCACCGCAATCTCAGCCTCTATCACTTGTTGGCCAATGTATAATTTCAAAGTTGGTAATTTAGGCTGAGCATGATTAAGATGTCCCTGTTCAGAAACTGTAGATAAATACGGCTGAGGTTCCTTTTCTTCATTACGGCACCCAGCTAATAATATCAGCATAAAACCAATAAAAGTAACTAAAACAGCCCTCATAACCTTAGCTTGTACAGACGTTGTAAATAATTCAATTAAAAGATTTTCTATATCGCCTTTCATGCGAGGCCAAACAATCTAACCAATTTATCTTCAGAATTAAAATCATTTTCCAAAAACATTTAAGACTAAGCTGCCACGAAATGGAAACCTTTTCAAAGTTAGTTTCAAATGTTTTCCTCTTGCTAACGCTCTGGCCAGATGACAAATACTGGCTGAATGCATTTGTCCATGCTATAAAACAGTTTACAGGTATTATAAAACGACCAGGTTTTGGTTGCAGTGTTTGTAAATAATTCAAAAAAAATAACAAACCTGTCACATCCTAAAAATTTAAAAAGCCAGTTTTGTAACAAATTAGGCTCCTGCCAATAAAACCAAAATAAACAAACTCGGTGTCAATGTAATAAATTTAAATTAGTATCTAGCCTTCTCAACCAGCTGTTTTAAAATCTTCTCTGTAGTTTTTGCAACTTCTGATATATCGCCACTGGTGGTGCTCCTATTAATCAATGTGTCTGACAACTTGCCCGAATCCACCCATGTTGTACAAATATGCCCCAGATAATTACAATTTGTGCTAAATTTATCACAATAATTTACAAAAGCCTGTGCGGCATCTAAGTTTTTCCAACTTGCGGATAACACTGAAAAACCCTTTTCTAAAAAATAATCAACAGACGCATACTCGTCCCTCTTTCCATAATGCCAATCGCAAATAATAATATCCTTAGGAATTTTTTCTATAGCACCGGCCGTATTATTCCGACTTGACTCCCATTCACCGTACTTAAACTTTGAATCATCCAGTAATCTATCGCCCCACATCATCATTCTGACCCCCAAATCATTCACCAGGATCTTATGCAAAGAACATACAGCCCTGGCAAACAACTCAGCCTTATCTTTACCAGCACATCTCACACAATTACTTTCACCAATTAAAAAAACTTCATCCATTCCTACATGCACAGTGTCGGCAGAAAAATCCACAACCAATTCACTTAAAAGATCTTTAACAATTGGAATTAATGCCGGATTTGAAGCACACCAGCTACGACAATAGATCCCTGAATTTTCCCCGGATATCCATGGCGTTTCATCAAAATCAGGATACCGCTTTAATAATGGAAATGTGACTTTACCCCATGATTGGTGTCCTAAACAGTTAAACAACGGAACTAATTTTATTCCTTTCAGGCTGCAAATTTCATATAATTTACGAGCCTCCTGCCTGGATAAACAATCAATATCTCTCAATTCCGGATGCGATTTCCACTCATAGCGATAGTCGATCTCCAAAATAAGCATGTTAACACCGGCTGACACAAAGAAGTTCGTCAAAGCCCGGTTAAACAATTCAAAATCCCTTAACTTAGGTGCAATTAAGTGAACTGCTCGAATAACATTTTTACGGGGCAAACATTCATCAGCAGCCAATCCAAATGCCCAGCAAATCACAAAATTATAAATCAATAAAACCCTGATTAAAAGCTTCATAAAATTTAATTATTTGAGTATGATAAATCTCAAAGCCAAAAATATTAATGCAATTCAACTTAAGAAAGTAATATAGTCCTGATAAATAAAAGATCACGAAAAAAATTTTTAAGGTTTGAGTTGACACTTTTAAGATATATGCTTTCTTATAACGCGAATGTATAAAGATTCAAATTGCATGGTAAATTTGAATCAAAATTAAAAATGCTTAACTTTTTACAGAGTAGACCGATATAATTAATAATATGCAGCAATGTTGAAAGCCCCTGGCAAGTGGGTTGCTGGGATTACGATAAAAAACTTAAAAACCAATTTAGAGTGCGGCCGTGACAACGAATAGAAAATCAAATCAAAAAAAAGTTACTAATCAAGAAGTGCAAGACCAAGCGCAACCTAAAAAACCGAATAATAAAGTAGGCGCTGCTAGTGTGTCGGCGATTCTCGGTAAACCAAAGGGAAGATCTTCAACTCCAACAATCGATGAGATTAAACCCGAATGGAGAAAATATTATAAATTACTTATTGATCTGCGAGAACGGCTGATACATCAGATGAATAATCTGGCCAAAGATTCTGCCGAACAAATACCGACCCCAAGCCTACATATGGCCGAATCCGGCACAGATAACTTCGAGAGAGATTTCGCCCTCAGTCTGTTATCGTCAGATCAAGATGCCCTTTATGAAATTGATGAAGCCCTTAAACGTATGCAAAAAGGTACCTATGGTATCTGCGAGCTAACCGGCAAGCCTATACCTAAATCCAGACTTGAGGCCATACCATGGGCCAGGTTCACTGTTGAAGCTCAAGCACAACTTGAAAAAGAAGGGTTGCTAAAAAAGAAACACTTTGCTAATCTCGGAGAATTGGACCTGCAAGTGCCAATTGAAGGTCAGGAAGAAGAAGAAATTGAAGAAAAAACAAAAGAAAAAGATTAAAATATCTGCGCTATGCCAAGAGAAATTGTTATCTTAGAATGTACAGAGGCTAGAAAAGAAGGTAAACCACCTTCGCGATACATGACAACTCGTAATAAAAAGCTTAAAACAGAAAAAATTGAACTTAAAAAGTATAACCCTTTTCTAAAACGCCATACCGTACATAAAGAAATTAAATAATTTTTCCTATGCCTAGAAAAACTAATATCAATAAAACACAGTCCGCAAAAACCCGAAATCCATTCGAACGTAAGATCCAAAGGCCTAAACCCAAAATCGATTTTACCATCGACGCCCTGGACTTTAAGAACATTAACTTGCTTAAACAATTTGTCACCGAGCAAGGGCGAATTTTGCCAAGAAAATATACAGGCCTACCCGCCCACTACCAGCGACGCCTCGCTAGGGCCATCAAAAGAGCAAGGCAGGCCTTACTAATGCGTTAAAATTTATTCTATAACCAGAAAATAAAAGAGCCACGTTTAACGTGGCTCTCAATTATTTTTATTTTAAACTTTTTTATTTATAACTTGACCAATCGCCTGACTTTAATATCTCTTTGATCTTACGCCTCTCATACCGATTCTTCTGAGTCTTATTTGGCCGATCGGTCACATGCCGAAACGGATGTTTGGGGTTACGAAGAACCTCATCAAATAAATCATTGGTTTTTGGCATAACACTCCTCTTTACTTGAGAAAAATAGCAGCAACCATTGTCGAATGCTCGGCAGGCATATTTTATTAGCTTGGCATCCATGGAATGCTGCTATCTTAATATTCATTCATTTCGACAATTTGTCAACAAGCATGTTCAATATTTGCTTGTAACCCCAAATCTTAAGTTAAATATTTGTTGAAAAATATTTCAAAATTCATTCTGATCTGGCATTGAAAAGCTAATCCCTGAAAATTTAATCCCGCAGTTCGCATTACCTGTTCACCGTTAAATCGAAGGTATATGAATAACCGCCTGCAAAACCTTTGGTAAAAGGTAACCCAAACATCCTGTCATCTTGAACCGGATCACTCTTGAACGGCAAGCGTGGTAGTTTGCCTTCTTCCACCGATTTCATCGACGGCTATTAATATTAAATCTCACCGGACTTCTAATAGTGATCGATCATCAAAAAGCAGAGTATTCAAATGAACCCCTCAATTTGCAGGCTCAGGTTATACCTCGACCAGGTTCTTTTCAATCCTATGGATGATTGGATCCCCCGATCCAGTCTCGGACGGCGGGAAGGCCGTTCCTCCAATAAACGTAAATCCCGAATATTATCCCTCTATTTTCAGCCAAAAATGGCACTCAAATAATTCACCAAAATTTCTAAATATTCTAAAGTCGTAAGGATTCGGATTTGTAACCACGTTAAACAAATTTGGAATAATAATCCACACTAACACTGAAGCGAAATCTAAAGCGTATCTGCTTTACCCTCTTTAAAAAAGTTTTTAGAAAATTGGATTTTATTGACTAAGTAATTCTTTTTTCCTTTATTAACTCTATGTTGCCACTTTTTACAATCGATTGCACCTTCAGATATGATATAATCAGAAAAATCGCCGAAGGCGGTATGGGCGTAGTCTATGAGGCAAACCAACACGGAACCAGAGATTTTATCAAAAAAGTAGCAATTAAAATCATTAAACAACATTATGCTAACCAACCAGAGTTCATAGAAAATTTTATTGGTGAAGCCAAGCTGGTCGCTGACCTAATCCACACAAATATAGTTCAGACTTACCATCTAGGGGAAAGTAATGGTATCTATTTCATCGCAATGGAAATGATCCACGGACCTAATCTGGAGCAAATTATAAACAAATTAGTAAGGTCTGGACAAAAAATGCCTATAGAATTAGCAGTCTTTATAACCAGCCGAGTAGCTCGCGGCCTTGCATATGCCCACCTTAAGAAAGGCAAAGACGGACAACCTCTAGGAATCGTCCATAGAGACGTCAGCCCAAAAAATATCTTAATCGGATTCGAAGGCGATGTAAAATTAAGCGATTTTGGAATTGCAAAAGCAAAAGGATTCCTCCCAGAAAATGAAGGCGAGGTAGCGGTAGGTAAGGCAGATTATATGAGCCCGGAACAAGCAAATTTCCAAATCACAGACAAACGCTCTGATATTTTTTCTGCAGGTATCGTTTTAGCGCATCTTCTTTTAGGTTATAACCCTTTTCACGCGCCTTCTCCATCCGAATCATTAGAAAGAATTAGAAATATGCCCATACCAAATTTCCAGGAGCTGGATCATCGAATCGATCAAAAATTAAATCAAATCTTGCAAAGAATGCTTGCACGAAACCCAAATGATAGATATCCAAATGCGAGTGAACTTTTATATGAACTTGAATTTTATATCTACCATGCAGGTTACGGCCCAACCAATGAAACTATGGCAAAATACATGCGCGACATCTTCCAGGTCGACTCATGGGAGGAACTATTAAATAAAAACACACAACAGTTTTCGGATTCAATTAATTCAACGCTAATATAATCAAAAACGTAACATACCCAGATCATGACAAAAATAGCTTTACTGCAAATCAAAGCCCAAGAAGACCCAGAAACAAACCTTGCTAAAACCCTAAAGCTGACAGAATCAGCAGCAAAGGCTGGTGCTCAGATTATCTGTACTCCGGAATTGTTTAAAACCTATTACTTCTGCCAGGCAGAAGACCATCGTAATTTCGATCTTGCCGAGACTATACCCGGGCCCACTACTGATAAATTCTGTAAACTAGCAGCCAACCTCAACGTGGTCGTTATAGCATCCATTTTTGAAAAACGCACACATGGCCTTTATCATAATACCGCTGTTATCATAGGCCCTGATGGTAGTATCACAGGCTTATATCGAAAAATGCATATACCAGATGACCCGCTCTTTTACGAAAAATTCTATTTTACTCCAGGAGACCAGGATCAGGGATTCCCCGCATGGAACACACCATTTGGCCGAATCGCCGTTTTAATCTGCTGGGACCAATGGTTCCCAGAAGCAGCAAGAATCGCTGCATTAGCAGGAGCCGAAATCATTTTCTACCCAACAGCTATAGGTTGGCATCCTGACGAAAAAAACCTTTACGGACAACTCCAGCATTCTTCGTGGGAGATAATTCAGCGTTCCCACGCAATTGCCAATGGCTGTTATGTGGCTGCAGTAAATCGTATCGGCCTGGAAAAACTTTATAACACAAACGGCATCGAATTTTGGGGACAAAGCTTTGTTGCTGGTCCGTCCGGTCAAATTTTAGCAAAAGCTTCACCCGATAATGAAGAAATTTTAATGGCAGATCTGGACCTAACTAAAATAAATCGCACCCGAATACATTGGCCGTTTTTGCGCGATAGAAGAATAGACGCCTACAATCCGATCTCTAAAAGATATATAGATCAATAACCTTTGTTTTCTGCATTTTTTTGGACTGTTACCGGTAAGGCCATAAATCGAACCTGGAAATATCAACCAAACGGCCTTTCACCAATAACAAACTTCAGACCCCCAAAAACCACAATTGGAGAAATAGTCCATTCCATTTTTCTCTGTATCGCTTCTCTAAATCCCAGCATAAAGAAAAATAAACAGCCAAATTCCTGGACTAATTAAACCAAAATAAACTTAAAATTTTGAGTTAACTCGGAAAGCAAAGTTTTCAAAATAACTATTCGCCCAAACTTCCCTTTAACAACAACTCAATGCCCCTGAAAGTCTGTCGATTGCGTGGAAGGTCTTTGTTAGCTTTTCCTTCGATCTTCCTGGTACCATCGTCACTAATAACCATTAATTCACAAGGTGACTTACGTGGCCATATAAATAATCCCTCTGCGTGAAAACCTTTGGGAAAATTATACTCAATAGGTTCAATAGTATCCGCCAGGTCCCATAAAAATAATTTGAATGGCACTTTGGATTGCTCATCCGCAGGACCTGCACAAATCCATATTTTATTATTCCAAAAAGTCATATCCCGAATTCCACGACCACCTAAATCAAGTAGGATTGGCTTGCCAAATTTAGGATGTAATCCCTGGATTACCTGCTCAGGATTAAGCATCGGTACAATCAATGCCTTAGCCTCAGGTATTGGATTTCTGAATCCAATAAGTAAACTCCTATTAGTAGATGCACATAAACCTTCTATATTCAAACCGCCCACAGACTTTGGAGCTTTTTGAGCCGCCTCTGCTAAATTAAACTTTTTTAACTCCGGATCATTTAAAAGGTCATTAAGCAAGTTTGTATAAGGCTTGCCAACCATTCTAAAAAATGCCTCATTTCCATTAGTACTCCCTACATCAATTGCAAAAAACCGCTCCCTGGAGACCCTTTCCCGTCCATTCTTATTCCTCCCATGTGATGTTATAAAATAAATCCTATCACCCAATCTTGTACATGCTTCAATATCAGTTTCTGGTTTATCTCGGTCAACATTCAAAAAACCTGATATATCGACAAACTGACAAGGTGGCCCCGGTTTTTCAATATCATATATACGTAGAACACTGTCTTCATCAGACGCCACCACAAACTTCTTATCGTCAATCCACGTAGCAGCAGATGCATCCGCCATGTCAGAAAAAATGAATGTACCTTTCTCAACTAAAGAAATACCTGCCTGAGTTAAAAACCCAAACCCAAGAAAAATAAAAAGACAAACTAATTTCACAAAATCATGCCGTTGGTAAATTTAATCACAGCTCAGATAAATAACGTTCTGCATCTATTGCCGCAGAACATCCCTGACCTGCAGCTGTAATCGCTTGACGATACCTATAGTCACAACAATCTCCAGCAGCAAATACACCAGGCACAGACGTCATTGTCCCATTTTTCTGAACTATATAACCAGCATCATTGAGCTCAATCTGCCCAGCAAATAATGAAGTATTTGGCACATGCCCGATTGCCACAAAAACGCCAGCACAATCAACTACTGATATGGATTCAGTTTTGACATTTTTGATTTTAACCCCTGTGACTTTATCCTTGGTTACATCTAGTATATCTACAACCACAGAATTCCAAATAGGTTTGATCTTGGAATTCGACAATACGCGTTCTGCCATTATCTTTGATGCGCGTAATTTATCACGTCTGTGAACCAAATATACTACCGAGCCAAATCTAGTGAGAAACAAAGCCTCTTCACAAGCTGAGTCGCCCCCTCCCACAACCACTAAAGGTTGATTCCTGAAAATAGGTAATGCCCCATCACATGTTGCACAATAAGTCACTCCTTTCTTCTCTAATAACTTTTCACTCTCAAGCCCTAATCTTTTGTGACTGGCACCACTGGCAATAATAATTGACTGAGAATTAATTTCCTCACCTTCAACAATAATAGAAAAAGGGGTTTTTGCTAAATTAACAGATTCTACTACCCCCATTTTTATTCTTGCTCCAAACCTCTCAGCCTGCTGCTGCATTCTGTTCACTAATTCGAACCCATCAATTCCCACAGGAAAACCAGGAAAGTTTTCAACTATACCAGTGGTTGTTAAAAGGCCACCTGGCATCATCCCTGTAAGAACCAATGGATTTAAACCTGCTCGAGCTGTATAAATTGCAGCTGTGAGCCCAGCACAACCAGAGCCAATTATTGTTATTTTTTCCATGTATCCCAACTTAACAGCTCCTATGCCTTTTTCAAGGAAGTATATTTTTCCTGAGACAAAAATCCGATGAAAATCTGACTTTATAGTCAAAACAAAATTGCCATACAATGCCCTACTCCATGTTCAATAATTTAATCCGAGATTCAATGAAGCTTGTCAAAAATGCGTACTCAGTAAAATTGATACAATGCCTTTAAGCCGATTGTACTTACTATTTAAAATTTTTCGCACGAATGTAGACACTTTTCGAAAAACACCTGCATGTGCTTGCCCTTGATCTTAATAGTTCTTTTGAATCAGACTTGAAGCTCCCCGATCATTAAGAGATTAGAATATCTATCCAACAAACTAAAAATATCTAAAACCAAGATCATCCAACATCTTTAAGTCTTTCTCAATCGGCTGATTTTGAGTAGTAAGATAATCACCCACCATCAAACCACTTATCCCAGCAAATATTGCCAGAGACTGAACATCCCGCAGCTGAGAAGGCCGCCCGCCTGCTAAAATTATTTCAACCCTGGGCAATGTTAATCTGAAACACGCTATTGTTTTAATAGCCTCAATAGGCTCCATAGGAGCGACATCGGATAACGCTGTTCCAGCAATAGGATTGAAAATATTAATAGGTAAAATATCGACACCGACCTTCCTCAAGGTTAACGCTAACTCACACCTGTCATCTGATGTCTCACCCATGCCTATAATCCCGCCAGAACAAATTTTTATTCCAACCTCCTTTAAATGTTCAATAGTAGAAATCCTATCCTTCTGAGTATGGGTTGAACAAATGTTAGGAAAATACGACGGTGATGTCTCAAGATTATGATTGTACACAACAACACCGACTTCGCGAAGCCGNGCAGCCACTTCTGTGTCAGGTATGTTGCCAAAAGAGGCATGTATATTTATGGCTCCAATTTCACTAGCTTCTTTTAGTCGATCGCATACTTCATCGAGCAATTCTCCCGATTTTAAACCTGGCCAGGCAGCCACAAATCCAAGGTTCCTTACTCCCATTTTCCTGGTCCTTTCTATAGCATTACAAATCTCGTCTTTACTTAGAAAACCATATCTGGGAATATTTGTTTTATTGAATGATGACTGAGCGCAAAATTTACAATCCTCACTGCAACCGCCAGATTTAGCGTTTACTATCGAGCAAAGCTGTATATGCCTTCCCCGAAAACTGTCCCGAATAACAGCCGCTGCAGAAACAAGCGGAACAATCGATGTCCGGGCAGGTAAATTAAAAAGCCACCGCGCTTCTGTTTCAGAAACAAGGTAACCATCCAGGATTTTTTCTTTTAATTCATTAATTTTCTTTTCCACAGATTTGTCAATATGATTAAGCGACATACTTTACAATTAACCGAATCATGAAGTTCATGCAAGAAATTAAACTGAAAATACCTGTGTCCATATAGCAATTAAAGCTTATTTTTATGCTTTATAAATATTGCTATCTATTTGTAAAATGCTACAAATATAGCGTGTCTAGTGCAATTGGTTTATTTACTACTAAATATTTAGAATCNGTTGATCCTGCTATAGGGATCGATATTACAGCGCTACTGAATTGTATAGTCAAAGATGCAGTCAGAGCAGAGGCAAGTGACATTCACATCGAGCCCTGGGAAAAATCCCTGGTTGTAAGACTTAGAATNAGTGGCGTGCTAAGTGAATTAGTCCACTTACCGTTAGAATATATGGAGAGGATCTCAGGAAGGTTGAAAGTACTGGCCAACTTAATAAGCTATCAAAATGATCTGCCACAAGAAGGCCACGTCCCAGCNGATCCTGATATCGGTGGAGTTGAGCTTAGAATCTCAGTATTCCCAACNGTCCGTGGAGAAAAGATTGTTATTAGGATTTTTGATCCTAAAAACAGAAGTTTTGACCTGTTCAGTCTGGGGCTCGAAGAAAACACACTTCAGTACCTGCTCAATATATTATGTAGACCAAATGGATTATTGTTACTTACAGGCCCAACTGGTTCAGGAAAAACAACTGCCATCTATGCGGCGTTATGTTACATCTTGAACCGCGTAGGTAGCTCAATCAGCATCAGTACAGTAGAAGATCCAGTAGAATTCCGTCTGCCTATGCTCAGCCAGGCACAAATAAACCCTCAAAAAGGTTTCACATACCCGGTTGCACTCAGGTCTTTAATGAGGCAAGACCCACAGGTTATAATGATAGGAGAAATAAGAGACNCTGAAACTGCTTCAATTGCTATCCAGGCTGGTTTAACCGGGCATCTAGTAATCAGTACTATTCATGCAGGCAGTACTTCAGGTGTCTTTGCAAGACTTATTAATATGGATATAGAGCCATTTTTGCTCGCTTCCAGTATCTGTGGTGTGCTTGGCCTGCGNTTGATCAGGAAAAATTGCAAATTTTGCTCCGAGCCCTATGAGCCAGACCCAGTCTTTCTCCGTATGTTAACCCCTGATGAAATCGAAGAAGCTAATTTCCGCAAAGGCGCCGGCTGCTCCGAGTGTCTGCANACAGGATACTCCGGTCGTACAGCAGTCAGTGAGTTTCTGTGGGTAAATGAAGTCATTCGAGAAGCCATTTTACAAAAGTTACCTACCCGTGCCTTACAAAAAGTAGCAATGGACCAGGGAATGAAAACCTTATGGCAAAATGGCATCAGACGCGTTCTAGACGGTCAAACAACACTCGAAGAAATAGTCAGAGTAATTGCCGTCGACCAGGTGGTTTAATTTTCAAGGACTAAAAATTTTTAAAGCGCCTTCTTTCAAAATCTTTTTGTGAATGTCAACGAAATTAAATTGCCCTCTGGCCGTTGCGTGGCCGAGAATTCTCTACAATACCTCAGCGAAGTAAATAAATTAAGCCTGGGACAAAACATCAAAATTTCAGGACCAAGTCCAATTACCCTGTCATAAATTGATTTATCGTAATTTACTGCGCTACCAGAATCATCCGTTACTTGCTGTTGATAATAGCCAACCAGGCCAACTTCTATTGATTTTGCAATTGCTTTACTAACCCCCCACTCTAAGGAATAAGTATCTCCCGGAGTAATATCTATCTCATTGTGTTGCGTGTGTATTTCATACCTATTTAAAACTGAAATCGCCCATGTCTTTGCGCTATCTAAATAATAAGTCATACCAGCCGTAAACATGTGAGACCAAAATCCTTTCCATAGTAACGAAGGCCTATTTTGAGAATATTCGCCAGTAGGCGCCCAAAATGAATAACCAATTCCGATATCAAACCTCTTTTGATGCCAGGCTAGTAGTACCGGTTCGTAATATATATCGCCAATTCCGAAGTAATCATGACTGGCACCAGCAACCTTCCAGTCAATATAGCCAAAAGGCACTATCAAATCGGTACCCCAGTTGGCGCCCAAAATCTTAAAATCACTTACCCATATTAACCTTGCTGCATTTATGTAACCCAAAATATCAAAATCGCTAGGCCCATCCTTGAACCTGTCCGCTGAATAAAAAACATTATAATCCCGCAAATAAATTCCCGGTGGCGGAACAGAGCCACATTTAATGCCTTCTACACCTACTGGATAATGACCAGAAAATGGCTGTGCTAATAAACCAACCATTGACGATATCACACCTACCAGGGTTGCAATTAAGTGATTCTTTTTCATATAATCAAACACTTAGATGATCTTACCAAATATATCAATAAAAGAATTCGCATAAGATCGAATTGTTTTCTATTTCCATGTAACACCAACCAATGTCGGCTAACGAATTAACAAAGAACTTAATTCGGTTTTTAAAATGATCTTTTAGTTATTATCGCCTTTTATCAACCCCATTTTTTTCATTTTTCTCCATAATGTTGCCTGTCCAATACCCAAAATTTTTGCTGCTTTTTTGCGATTTCCACTTACAGATTCCAGTACCTTTTTTATATGCTCATACTCAATGACCCCAAGAGGTTTTTGAGTTATCGAATCATCTGATCTGGCTGTAAATCCCTTACCTTGCACCACCGCTTGAGGTAAATGCTCAGGTAATATTCTCTCACCATTACTCAATACTGCGGCATACTCTATAGCATTTTCCAATTCTCTTATATTTCCCGGCCAATAATAATTTAACAAATAATCCACACATTTTGAGTCCAATCTTAACTTTGAAAGCTTTAACTTCGAAGCAAGCTTTGATATAAAAAACCTGGCCAGTGGCAAAATATCCTCTTTTCTTTCTCTTAGTGGAGGGATCTCTATATGCACCACCCTTAATCTATAGTAAAGATCTTCCCTGAAACGCCCCTCAATTATCTCTTGTTCAAGATTTTTGTTTGTTGCAGCGATTATCCGAACATCAATTTTCCTGGGATCGGTCTCACCTACTCTTAATATTTCTCGTTCCTGTAATACTCTTAATATCTTAGTTTGCATAGCTAGTGAAATATCCCCAATCTCATCCAAAAACACCGTACCCCCATTTGCCCTTTCAAATAACCCTATGTGATCACGTACAGCNCCCGTAAATGATCCTGCTTTATGTCCAAATAACTCGCTTTCAAGAATACTCTCTGGCAAGGCCGCACAATTAATAGCCACAAAGGGACGTGAAGTTCTAGGTGACTGCGCATGTATAAATCTAGCTAAAACTTCCTTACCGCTACCTGTTTCGCCGGTTATAACTACTGAAGTATCAAACTTTGCCACTCTGGTTGCNAGATCGATTACTTTCCTAAATTTTTCACTGTGTACCTCTATGAAAAATGCATTCATCGCAGACGGACCAATTCCTAATAATCGCTTCTGCATGGACAATTGACGGGATTTCCTTTTCAATTCCAGACTTAGTTGTTTGACCTTACCCCATATATCATCAGACTTGAAATAACCTATGAAAGATTTTAATTCCTGTCCCCAGGAGTCGGCATCCATACCTGTTGCAGAGCAGATCGAATCACCTTTAAACTCGCAGCTTTTTTCTATAAAATAAATGGCCTTATCAACACAAAATGAACAGTAGCCACTCATGTATCCTGCCAAAACCCAACAAAAGCTCATATCTGAACCATTGGAAACATTTAATAATTCATCAATCTCAGAAGAATTATACCAATTCACTTCTATCAAAAATGAGTTAGTGGAGCTGTCATTCTTGAAATTCTTGATTACACATCTACAAACTCCTTGCATAGATAACAACTCTGCACTGGCCAATATAAGCTCTTGAACAGAATCCCAAACAAACACCCTTTTCATGGCAGCGGCATCGGCTTGNCCCCAATAAAATCCAAACCTGGTTAGTATTCGTCTACTATGGTCAGGCCCGACCATTTCCAACAAATCCTTCTTTAACTCCGCAAATGCGAATAAATCATGCAATAACATCCTTCTGCCCTGAAGAGTAATTCTGCCTTCACCAAATTCTATCAGCTCGTTCAGTTTAAGGTCTTTTGCTTTCATAATATTTCATTTTGATATAGAACTATTTCATTATGATACCTGACAGAAAAATATCAAAAGTTTTTTATCAGTATCATATGTTCTGTTTATTATATTTTGTTCATATTGTCAATTTGTATTTATATTGCATATTACTGCAGCACATAATTTTATAACTATTTTATTCACTGTTTTAGTTTTTTATTCTAATGGACATTGTCCCATGGCATTGCAGTTGCTTTATCCAGGCCAACCTTAAAATGAAGGTGAATATATGTATACGATGCTGAAAAAAATTAACGAGGGTTTAAAACCTGAAACTGAAAAATTTGTTAAGTCTCTTATAAATATTCAAAGTCCTACTTTAGGCGAAACTCATGCAGCTGAATTTATCTATACGACAATGAAAAGCCTTGGCTTCGATAAAACCATAATAGATGAAGCCGGTAACTGCGTTGGCGTAATTCTGGGAAGAGAACTTTCACCTGTTATTCTCTTAAATTCTCATATGGATGTGTTTCAAAATCCAAACAATGCCGATTTGGAAACAGATACCAACGAAAATATCATAGTTGGTCCAGGGGCTTCAGATTGTAAAAGCGGCATTGCCGCACAAATATTTTCTGCCCATCTTCTCCGCAAAAGTCTCTTACCTTTGCGCGGTAGTATTGTCGTTGCAACCACGGTTGCTGAAGCAAACGGCTTAAGCCTGGGCATGAAAACTCTCTTGAACTCCACACTACCTAAGCTTGGGCTAAATCCAAATTTTGCTATACTTGGTGAGCCTACAAATCTTGGCATATACTATGGCCACGACGGATGGCTAGAAATGGTTATCTCTATCGAAGGAACCAATTCATTCCATGTTGATGACACAGCAAAATTATTATTCTCAAATCTCACAATGAATGAAGGGCCAATTTCAAAAAATGATTTCGATCTCGAACATTTACGGGTGCTTCGACCTCAGTTCGAAACTTTGCAAGGCGTTCGTAAAGCTACGATTCCAGTTGTCCGTAGACTTTCCTATGGCCAGAATGAAACGATAGCCTTAAATGAAATGAAAAACATCTTAAACTCTTCTCCTGTCTCGTCTGGTAATGTTGCAGTGAGTGTAGAAGTAAAAAATGTTTACACCAAACTCCGTGCCGGTCAGAAAGTGCTAACCAAACACTGTGTCAAGGCTTGGGAAACAGACCCGTTTAGTCCTTTAATGACCAGAGCCCGTCAATGTCTTGAAGCTGCAGGATTAACCGTTAAATCTGGTAAATGGACTCTGCCTAAATTAGGAATGGGGACAGCCGGTAGTGTCCTGGTAAACGAATATTGCATACCCACGATTGGCTATGGGCCAGGGGATGAAACAGTTGCCCATTCGCCTAATGAATATGTAGAAAAAGAAAAGCTCTTTACAGCAGTATTAGGTACAGCTGCAATTGTACACGGTCTAGTAGGTTACCCGGTGTGCGGTTGGACCCTGGATGAGATTTAAACTTACTTGATTACTGCATATAAAAACACCATGAAAATCCTCGTCCTTAATTGCGGAAGTTCATCACTTAAATACAAATTAGTACAAATGCCAAATTCTCAAATACTGGCAAAAGGTGAAGCCCAACGCGTTGGCCCCCCAACTGCATTACCGTCAAATATCATCCACGAGTCAGATAACCAGTCAATAACTATAACCAAACAAATGTCCAGCCACCCCGAAGCATTCGTGGAAATAATGAAAATATTAAATTCTGACAGCACCAAAACGCCTGATGCAATAGGCCACAGAATTGTTCATGGAGGCGAATATTTTTCAAAGCCGACTATAATTACAGATTCAACACTTGAGACTCTTAATAAAGTTCAAGACCTTGCCCCTATTCACAATCCTCCTTCAATTAAACTTATTTCAGCTTGTATTAAATCATACCCGGACCTGCCGCAGGTAGCTGTTTTTGATACAGCCTACCATTCTACAATACCCAAACATGCCTTCAGCTACGCTATCCCTAAATACATAATGCAAAAATACGGCTTAAGAAAATATGGTTTTCATGGAACAAGTCATGAATACGTAGCTGAACAAGCTGCAAACTTCCTTAATGTTCCAATATCCAGACTCAATGCCATAAGTTGCCATCTGGGTTCTGGCGGAGCAAGCCTTTGTGCTATAAAAAATGGTAAATCAATCGATAACACAATGGGCTATACTCCTCTTCAGGGCCTTGTCATGAGCACAAGATCAGGAGACATAGACCCGGCCGTCGTCTTGCGACTTTTAACCATGAACTACGGGAACGGTGAACCTGTGCTATCTTTGTTAAATAAAAACTCCGGCATCTTAGGCCTATCCAAAACCACTTCTGACATCCGCGACATCATCTCGTGTCTCTCAAAAGACAATCTCCCGGAATCAAAAGATAAGTTGGCGGTAGAAATATACTTGTGGCGCTTGAAAAAATATCTCGGCTCATACCTGGCAACTGTAGGAAATGCTAAAGCTGTCATATTTACAGATACAATAGGCGAATCAAGCCCAGAGGTGAGATTTGCATTATGCTCTGGCATGCAATGCTTCGGAATGCAAATTGATTACAATAAAAACATTACTTTAAATAAATACCCAGGCGATGTGTCGGCCCCATCCAGTAAAATCCGTATATTGGTGATTAAAACAGATGAAGAGCTCGCTATCGCCAGGAAAACGTATCAAACTCTTATTGCAAAAAATTAATATGAATATCCTTACCCTTAACCCCACCACAAACAAATTTAAGTTTTCGCTTATAGATATACCGTCAAAAGATATCCACCTGCACGGTGAATTTATCGACTCAATAACTCCAGAAACAATTTCTGAAAATTTACAGTCTGTCTTCTATAAAGTATGCAACTTCTTAAATAATAAAAACCAACAAAGACTGGATGTTATAGTTGTAAGGGCTATTTATGGTGGGGACGAATTCACAGAACCCACAATAGTTAATCCCTACACAATCAATAGACTAACTAAACTAATGCCTGCTGCACCTATACACACCCCGGCCTTAATAACTACAATTCAAAAATGTGCTAACTTATGGCCTGATACACCTGTAGTCCTGGCTTTCGAAACTTCATTTTTTGCAGACCTGCCTGCACGTGAAAAATTTTATGCAATAGACACTCAAATAACTCACTTTACTTTCGCCAGACGTCAAGGCTACCACGGACTTACCCACGAGACAGCATTGAATTACGTTACACATAAACACCAATTATGGGACAAATCCAAAAATAATGGTAATGTAATTTCCTTTTATCTTGGACCCAAGCCTGAGCTAGTCGCCATAATGAATCATAAGCCAATTATGGTTACAAGCGGTGCCACGCCTCTTGAAGGATTACCCGGATACACAACAGCCGGCGAAATAGACCCTAGCCTGGTCATTAAGCTAGCCAGTAAGCCGGATTGGGGCATTGAAAAAGTAAATCAAATTTTAACACAAGAAAGTGGACTCAAAGCACTGGCTGAAACCAAACTAACAATTGCAGAGATTTTTTCTAAGAAAAACAAAAAAGTAGAATTTGCAAAAAAGTATTTCCTTTACAAGACATTACAGGCAATTGGTTCAGCAACCGCCTGCCTGGGAAGCATTGATGTTATTGTCTTTAGCGGTGAAGAATCAAATATTGGATCAGCCATTCTTGAAAATCTTAAACCAAGGCCCACTTTTCTGAAAACTAACTCAATAAAAAAGCCCAAAGTAGAGTTCTTCAATGAATCAATTGACCAAGTGTTAGCTGAGATAGGAGTTACAACTCTTCTAAAATCCAGATCTACCCTTCGCAGACCCGCGTAATACCTGTCATTATTATGAAATCAATCCAGGCCCGACCAAACTTTTCACACAATTCATGTCTCAACATTTATAAATCTTCACGACTCTAGCAAACTTTTCAATTCAGGTTAGCTTTTATTGGCATTTTGTTTAAAAACTCAATAAACGAACACTACAATCAGTTATCAAAGCTGAAGTTAGTAAACCACCTGGTTTATTTTACAGCTAATATTGTTTTGTGGACTTAAGTTTTTAAGCTATGCAATAATTTATCATTTTCTGCAAAGCTGGATCAGCTCATAATGATTCTGGATATCAAGATACAATAAAAGCAATATCTTGACGGCTGCTCAGAGTTACTTTAGTATGAATTCAGGATTTTATGGTGGTCATAGCTCAATTGGTAGAGCCCCAGATTGTGGTTCTGGTTGTTGCGGGTTCGAGTCCCGTTGACCACCCCAGTATTTTATAATGTTGGCTCGAATTTTGCTGTAATTTAGAGGTTGTTTTTAAATAACCTGAGTTGACATTAAATCCGTAAACAGGTAAGGTTTTTTAAATCTAAAACTATATTTTAAGATGTTACTGAGAATAGCGTTAATAATTGCGGTGGTAGCAAGCTTAGCAGCTTTGTTAATAAGCCATACAATGGTTGCTACCAAAATTTCAAGTTTAAATGATGAGCTTACTACAACTAAAAGCGATTTAGATAACACCCGCAATTCTGAGCGTCAGGCCCGCGAAGAAGCTGCAAAAGCTAAATCCGAAGTCCAAAAACTCAGCTCAGAATTATCAGATGTAAAATCAGAGCTTGAGACAGTTACCGCAAAAGCTAAGGAACAAGAAACATTAGCCCGATCTAAAATTGAAGAGCTTAATAAATTAACAAGCCAATATAACGAAGCTCAACGAACATTAGCCCGTTGGCAAGTCCTCGGAGTAACCCCTGAACAGGTCGAAGAAATCAAAACTACCCTTGCCCAGCTTAAAAAGGAAAAAGAGGTACTGCTAGGTGAAAATTCTGTTCTTTTGAAAAACAATAATAAACTGCGCGACGAACTCGCGAAATATATCGGTACAAACACCGTGGTTGAGATGCCCGGTTTAAAAGCAAAAGTGGTTGCTGTTGACCCTAAATGGGAATTTGTAGTCCTGGATGCAGGCTCATTGCAGGGTGCCCGCGAACAAGGCATTCTATTAGTGAGCAGAAATGGTAAACTAGTAGGAAAAATTAAGATTACATCTGTTGAAACAAACAGGTGCATCGCAAACATACTTCCAGAATGGAAGATCTCTGAAATCAAAGAAGGTGATATAGCTTTCTATTGATTCTATCATGAAGTCTCAAACTTATAAATTTTTGAATATCTTCTTCGCTGTAGTAACTGCTACAGCTTTTTTCATCTTCCTGACCGGGTGTGCAACAACTGATAACGACGAAAATTTATCTTCACGTCCCTGGAATACTCCAAAAAGTTGGGAAACCGGTGTGCCCTCCGGATTATTGGAGGGTAGATAACCTCGCCAGGATCTTCATGAATCGGCCCAACAGGTGTGCCNTCCGGATTATTGGAGGGTAGATAACCTTTAACTTCGCTCGCTTACCGTTCCTATTGAAAGTTACTTTACTTTTCTAAGACTGCGGTTGCCACAACATAATCAATTGTATGGCTTAAACTAATATGTATCTGAGAAGCCCCTGATTTCTCAAATAAATCCTTTCCACGCCCATGCAAAGCAACATACGGTTGACCACTGTCTTTTTTCAATATTTCAATGTCTAACCAGCCAAGTTTTGCTCCTATTCCTGTTCCAAAAGCCTTTGAAACAGCTTCTTTTGCAGCAAAACGCGCAGCGATAAACGGCATTGGATTTTTATGTCTGAAACAATAATCCTTTTCTGAATCGCACAAAATCTTCAACAAGAATTTTTCCCCAAAACGATCAAAGGCCTTTTTAACTCGCGCAACTTCAATAATATCTACTCCTATACCTATGATCATCACTTCTTGAAATTTTCTGGGAAACCATTCTGGACCCGATAAGTTACCATTATTTCGAGCATTTTACTAACAGCTTCTTTTATTCCTGTAAACACAGCTCTACTGATGATTGCATGGCCAATGTTTAGTTCCTGCAAAAATGGAACATTTGCAAGTAACAGGGGGAGGTTCATGTAGTTTAAACCATGTCCGGCGTTGACTTTTAAACCCAGGCTGTTGGCCAAACATGCAGCCCTGGCCAATTTTTCTAACTCATCATTGGATGTTTGCTCAGCCGAAAAGACTTCAGAATAAGCACCAGTATGCAATTCTACAAATTGACAACCTGTTCTTGCTGCGGCTTCTATCTGATCAATCTCAGGATTAATAAATAAACTTACATCAATTCCTGCATCGTTTAATCTTTTGACTACTTCTCTGACTCGTTCAAACTGACCAACCACATTTAGACCGCCTTCGGTAGTAACCTCCTGGCGTTTCTCTGGAACAATACAAACAATATCTGGTTTTACTTTAAGGACAATCTGGATAATTTCATCAGCCATAGCCATTTCCAGATTGAACCTGGTTTTAACCAGCTCCCTCAAACGCCAGACATCACGGTCTTGTATATGACGGCGATCCTCCCTCAAATGCGCCGTTATCCCGTGTGCCCCAGCTTCCAAACAAAGCTTGGCCGCCTCAATTGGATCCGGAACTCCGTTATCTCGCCCACGATACCTTGCCTCACGCAAGGTTGCTACGTGGTCAATATTTACACCAAGTTTTAACATATATCTTTCTACTCTTATTGCCTATTTTTAGAAATTTTTGAATTTTTCGGTGGTAAAGGCGGAATCGGAAAATCGCGACTATCTAACCATTTCTCCAACAGCACCAGTTCAAATCCAGTAAGCCCAATTTGAGACTTTCGCATACCTTTGATCTGGCGATCCGAGACCACCCTGAGTTCAGTCACTGTATTACCCAAATTTGTAAGAACCTGGGATAACCAGGGCTCCATAACAATAATGTTTTTAACCTTATCACTGGCTATTTTTTGGGCTGCATCCTTTTTCTTTCTCAAATCAGTTGTAGACATTTCGATCAGTGGCAACATAAACCGCCAATCCCTAACTCGTTCTTCCGTTATTTCCCAGTCATAATAAATTAGCTTTTTCTGATTTTTTAACTGATCCAATAATTCCCCAGGTAAACTATTTGAAGCGGTTGACCCGGGAGAAAACCCTACTATCAAGTAACCTTTTTTATTAGGTAACATAACAGGTTTTAAGCATGGAACTAAAATAGGCCAGCCCTGCCATATAGCCTGGGGATAGTTTGTTGATACATAAATATCCCCAACATTTAAAGCCGGAAGGTTATTCGAAGCAACTTCTGTAATCCGAAAAATAACGTCACGAAAAACATCAATAGGTCTGTCCATTGGCATGACTGCGAATGTCGCAAACGGTATGCCACTGTTTGCCCACAAATACAATTGTTTGGGTGCTGGTATACCTAATTCCTTGAACCATTTTCTGTTACTTAACCAACCATCTATCCCCTGTACGGCAGAAAAACTTATTATCGGATCTTTTATTATATTAGTCGGCACAGAAAATTCAGCAGGCTCAAATTTTAACGGCTTTTCTAAATTAATAGAAATCGCCGATCGAATATTATTACCATCGCCCCATGCATTAATCTTGAGAAATGACCGATTATCTATCGGAAAATCCAACAAATTTGCATGCCTGAGCCATTGAGAAAGCAGCTTTGAATCCGATTCAAAACAAAACCATAAATTTGATGGACCGTTTAGCGCTTTCTCAAGATGCTTTGTTTGTTTGATAAGTAGTTTCTGAAAAGCTAAATCCCGATGCCCCCATCCAAAAACAGTCCAACCATTCTCCCGGTAAAATCTAAAAGTCCATTCATCTGATACTTGAGCCACCCACCCATCTGCTTCCTTCTCCTTAAATTTTTTAGGTGTTGTACCACTCCATCGATCAATAACAATCCATAAATTTGTATACCAAAAACCTGATCTATCAGGCGATAATTTAACCGCTACGTTAAATTCCGGAATCCGGTTCGTCTGACCATGAAACTCTATCAAAAACTCACTCCTCAATAATTCATAAAATATTGAATAAAACTCGGGTTGCGGATTAAAATCGTTCGACTTAATCCTGTTACTTAAAATTCTCTTTGGACTTAAAGAAAGCTTCTCTGCTAGCTTCTGTAAGGCAAGCGTAGAAACCTGCGAATTTAAAATTCCTTTAAAGACCGTACCATTTGTGTCTGAATTTATCTTCTGAAAGCCTGCAGAATAAAGCCTGAATACCAGTTCATCATCCCAATCTAAGGCTAACAAATTTCCAGCAGTAACCAAAACCGCTAAAATACATACAAAAAATATTCTTCTCATACAACTCTCCATTGCCAAAAAAAATAAACCATTGCAATTTTAATCTTTATAATTCAGCTGACCTCAGGCAAACGATATATTTCCTGCNTTCATCTTTGAAAACTCCCGGTCATAATAACAATGCTTGTTATAAATTCAATTTGTTGTAATATTAAAGATCGCTATTCAAGGGTAATATTACAATTGTTACAAAATGAAAATATCAGAACTCAGAAATGCAATCGATAAAATTGATGAGCAGATAGTAAAACTGCTTAATGAGCGAATTAAATATGTTCTGGAAATTGGTGAACTGAAACGAAAAACAGGTCAGGAAATCTACGCACCACATCGGGAACTTGCAATTCTTGAAAAAATAAAAAAATTAAACCAGGGCCCTATCACCAATAGTTCGCTCGAATCCATATACCGAGAAATAATGTCTTCGGCTCTGGTCCTTCAAAAAACCCTGGTTATAGCTTATTTAGGGCCTGAAGCCACCTTTACACACCAGGCAGCAATAAAAAAATTCGGTTCAAGCCTTACCTACTCAGCCCAAAAAACAATCGCCGACGTATTCAACGAAGTAAGCAAAAACAGGGCTGATTACGGTGTAGTCCCTATAGAAAATTCCACTGAAGGAGTCGTAACTCATACCTTAGATATGTTAGTAGACAGTGACTTAAAAATTGTAGCCCAAATAGTAGTGCCAATCCAGCACTGTCTGATTGGATTAACCCAAAAACAACAAATAAAAAAAATTTATTCTCATCCACAGGCATTAGGTCAATGCAGACTCTGGGTCCAACGCAATCTTCCAAACGCAGAAATTATTGAAACATCTTCAACTACCAGAGCAGCAGAATTAGCCTCAAAAGAACCTAACTCCGCCGCCATTGCCAGTTCATTGGCTGCCGAGTTCTATAAGCTTAATATCATAGAGGCTAACATCCAGGATAATGTTATTAATGCAACCAGATTCCTCGTCCTGGGTAGACAGTGCAGCCCACCTACAGGCCGCGACCGAACCAGTCTTATGCTTAGTATCGCTGACAAAGTCGGTGCGCTATACCACGCCCTAGCACCGTTTAGCAAATATAAGGTCAATATGACTAAAATTGAGTCCAGACCAAGTAAACGAAAAGCATGGGAGTATTTTTTCTTTATTGATTGTGACGGGCATATCGAAGACCAAAACGTTCAAAAAGTCCTGGCACATTTGCAAAAATACTGCAACTTTGTAAAAATTCTTGGTTCCTACCCCGTTAGCGAATAATCACCCTTATTTTCCAAAATATACTTTCTGTTTACCTGCCTGCCAGGTTAAGAACTATTCCTGTTTAAGCTTTACTTTTCTCATAGGATCATAGAAAAATTGATCTATGAATCCAAATTCAAAGGCAAAATGTCTTTCCAGACGAACTTTCTTAAAAATAATTCCCGGAGTATCTGCCACAGCGCTGATACTACCAAATACTGTCCTCAGCCTGAACGGCTCTACCTCCCCAAATAATAAAATCAATTTCGGTATCATAGGCTTCGGGAATCGGGCTAAATATATACTGCCAAACTTTCTGGGGATCGACGACTTACGCATAGTAGCAGTTAGTGACCCAAGACAAGACCGACTAGCAGATGGCAAACAATCCATAGACGCTTTCTATAGAAATAAAGACTGCCGCATTTACAAAGATTTCAGAGAATTACTGGACCAACAAGATATCGATGCAGTTTATATCGCAACAGGAAATCGCTGGCACGGCCTAGCTTCAATTTATGCAGCCCGAGCCGGTAAAGACATTTATTCCGAAAAACCAGTAACTTTAACCATCAAAGAAGGCAGAGAATTAGTAAATACTTGCAAAAGATTCGGCACTGTCTACCAGGCAGGCACTCAACGAAGATCAACAGGATCTTACCGCTTCGCTGTTCAAATGATTCGTGAAGGAAAATTAGGAAACTTAAAAACTGTGGAAATGCAGGTCTGGACCGGCCCGGCCATCCCGCACGATAAACCCGCCCCGGTACCTCAAGGCTGGGATTACGACCTGTGGCTTGGCCAGGTACCATGGAGGCCATTCGTCCCAGCTAGAGTCTTTAATTGGCAATACTTTTGGGATACAGCCGAGGGTATTATGACAGATATGGGCTGCCATTACACAGATCTGATGCAATTTGCTCTCAATACCGATCATACAGGACCAGTTGAGTTTGAAGCCACAGCTGAATTCCCAGACCCTAAACAATTCATGAGCGATACCCCGATCACCGCTCAAGCTGTTTGTAAATACGCCAACGGAGTCCAGGGCGTTATGTACCAACGTAAAGGATTCACAGACCGATACATAAAATTTATCTGTGACGAAGGCTGGATCCAAATCGATGACGAAACTGATAAAATCTCAGCCGAACCTGCGTCTATATTAAAGCTTTATAATACAACCGGACAAGGTTGGTCAGACGCAGGCGCTCATATCAAAGACCTTATTAATTGTATCAGAAACCGCACTTTGACCATCTGCCACCCTGAAGCCGCTCACAGAGCTATGTCTATCTGCCAGGCCTGGACTATCTGCTTACGCACAGGACAAAAACTTTATTGGGACCCCGTCAAAGAAAAGTTCGATTCCCCAGAAGCTAACAGATTGCTCTGGCGAGAACCACGCGCACCCTGGAGAATTTAAATTTCTGTTATTTATATGAAAAAACTAATTCTTTTTAATTTTGCTATTTTTCTGACACTCCTGGTGTCAGCCCCTACGTCCGCGTCTGGTAACACTATTTCCAAACAAGAGATGGAACCTGTGTTTAATAAGGCCAGCGAATATAAATCTGGCTCTGATGCCACCTCAATCAGATTAATTGAATCATGGGTCAGACAATCAATCTCTAATCACCAGTTGAGATCAACAATAGAGCCCATGTTGATCAATCTGTTAGTTAAATCAAAAGAACCAGATGCTATCATATTCGCTGCTACACAATTGGCCATAATTGGCTCAGATAAATCACTAAATGCAGTGTCACTCCTGCTCACCAATGCATCAACAGTAACTTATGGAANCCTTGCTCTCAGCGGATTAGACTCAACCAATATAGGTAAATTATTAGTCAACGCGCTCGAAAATGCAGACGAAAAAGCAAAAGTCCAAATCATTAATCACCTCGGCAACTTGCATTACCAACCATCATTAAAATATATCTCCAAATATACCAGCTCCACCAACCAGGATTTAGCAGTATCTGCAATCATTTCTATCGGTAAGTTAGCATCAAAATCTGGCACTGATCTTTTATTTAAACTCCTTGACACAAATAATATCACAATCAGAAATGCAGCGGCTGAGGCCCTGGCTATAGCGGCTGACCAATTTCAACTATCAAAAAACAAAGAAAAGGCTATAGAAATTTATCAGCGTCTCTTGCAATCTAATTCCCTGCCGATTCATTTCCGCCGTGGCGCATTTGCTGCCCTGACAGATCTCGACCCAGACTACGGAATTTCCAGAATCCTTAACGCAATCCGCTCCAACGACGCGGCATTAAAACACATCGCCATAGCCAGAATCGCCTATATCAAAAGCCCGAATGCTTCACAGTACTTTGCTAAACAATTAAACAATTTAACCCCAAACGATCAAATCCATCTTTTGAATTCACTTGCCATCAGAGGAGATGCATCCGCCGTGGAAGCTATAATCGGTTCTCTAAACTCAAGCAATACAAATGTCGNTTACGCGGCCATCAGATGCCTGCCTAAATTAGGATCACTAAAAAGCATTAAACCTCTAATCCTGTTACTAGATTCCCCGGACGCCACAACATCTCAGCTCGCAGAACAAGCACTAATTAGTATGCCAAACACATTTGAAGCAGATAAATTAATCTGTGATTCNCTGCCCTCTGCAAACAATACTACCAAAGTTAGATTAATTAACGTCATAGCTAAAAGATATATAGAAAACTCAACTCCATTACTCACGCAAGAAATCTTGAAAGGCGAAGAACAGGTTGCCTTAATTGCCTCAAAATCATTACCTAAGGTTGCAAAGACTAACGATTTACCCAGTCTCCTTGGCCTCCTTTCAGTATCGTTAAAAAGCCAGCTCCGCCAAGAATTAGAACTAGCCCTGTACAACATATTAACCGCAATTCCAGATACTTCGTTAAAGGAAAAATTACTTACCGACCANCTCTCTTCAGCGCAAACTTTAGAAACCAAAAGCTCAATCATTAAACTATTGCCCACTGCACAAACTACAGCGACATATAAATCATTAATGCAATACCTCAACGACCCGCAACCAGAGCTTTCAAAAGCAGCTCAAACTGCTATTTTAGAATGGACAAATACAAATGCATGGGATGAGATCCTTAGACTCGCAAAAACCTCACCAGACAACCAAATCCGAAATACTGCTTTCACCGCATTACTAAGAATTATCGAAGAAAATAACCAAAATATCCCAGAAATATCATCGTATTACGCCCAACTCCTTCAGTTGGCTGGTTCCGACTCTCAGATTAAAGCAATACTCGGAACNATCAGCTCCCCAAAAGACCCCAAACTTATCGAACTAATCAAGCCAATGATTTCAAACCCTCAAATAAAACAAGAAGCAACTATTGCCCTTCAAAAGATTTCCGACTCCCTTAAAAACAGTCATCCCCAGNCAGCCGCTGATGCACTTAAACTAATTGGAAAATAAAATCTTCAGTTGCTTTTCTGAAATTCACTATTTCATTAAATACCCCTGTAATACCTTCTCGCATACTCTGACGGCGAAATACCAAAGACCTTTTTAAATACTCGTGAAAAATGAAATTGATCAGCATACCCCAGTTTATCAGCTACTTCCTTAACCAACGCCCCAGGCTCTAAAAGCATTTCAGCAGCCCGGTTCATACGAATTTTAATTATCATGTCGTATGGAGTCTGAGTATCGAATTTATGGAACAACCTGCATAAGTATGATGGATTTATATGACATAGCTTAGCAGCTTGTTCAAGGGACGTTATCTTATGCCAATTCAATTCAATTATATGACGACATTTTAAGTATGTAGAAAAGCCGGGATACACAGCCATCCCGTAAGTNATGGCAGTTTCTTTGACTTTATGTAAAATTATCTCCAGAAATTTTGCAGTAATATCCGCACTGTATGGCGTGTTCTTATGTCCTTCATTTATCATAAAATCAAATATGCTCGCTAATTCATTCGGTAATGTCGTCAACACAAGTGTCCCTGGTGCTAAACCACTACTTTCTAAAAGCTCAACTGCAGGTTTACCATAAAAATCTACAAAATACTTAGTCATTGGCTCGTACTTATCATTAATAATTTCATGTTTAATCCCCGGTCCGTATGTAAATAAAGCACCAGAAGTCAGTTCGTATTCTCTACCCGCCAACAAAAGTCTCCCACGCCCAATAGCAACAAACTCTATCGAATAATATGGAAATGTCTCCCTGCTTATCTTGTAATCAGCATCACAGACCTCATATCCTCCACAGACTACCGTCAGCTTAGAATCATCTGTATNTTTATGAGTCAAATAAAATCTGTTTGCCCGAGAAATCTGGGCAGAAAAGAAATCTGGTTGGTTTTTGTTGTTTTCCATGCCTACTAATACCGCCTTAAACTCAAGATATGTCAAGAAAAGACATGCTTGTGTAAAATTTAAACATTGTATTTGAACCTAAATAGTGGTAGGAGTTAACCTAAATTTAGTTTGAGTTTTTCTGACTAAGACAAATTTTAACATCTAAATAAAATACAATGAAAACAAATAGTGAACCTCAAAAAACTAATAAAGATAAAAATATCTTAATTGTTGTAACAGGCGCCGGTGGCTTTATCGGTGGTGCGTTAGTAAGGTATTTTTATGACAAAGGTTTCAGGAATATACGTGCAGTTGACCGTAAACCTCTCCCTTATTGGTACCAGAGAATCCCAGAAGTTGAATCACTTTGTATGGACCTGAGTATTTGGGATAACTGCGTTCGTGCTGTAGAAAATGCAACAGAAGTTTATAACCTTGCAGCTGATATGGGTGGAATGGGATTCATCGAAAAGTTCCGGGTTGAATGCCTCAGAAGTGTCCTGATTAATACAAACCTTATAGAAGCTGCCTATCGTGCCGGTGTAGACAGATACTTTTTTTCGTCTTCAGCCTGTGCCTATAATACCAAACTCCAGGAAAGTCCTAATTGCAGAGCACTCAAAGAGTCTGATGCATACCCAGCATTCGCTGAAAGAGGCTACGGCTGGGAAAAACTTTTCTCCGAAATGGTCTGCCAGGAATATTGGGCTGAAAGAGGCATGAAAACATTCATTGCCCGGTTCCATAATGTTTATGGCCCCTGGGGCACATGGGACGGAGGTAGAGAAAAAGCCCCAGCAGCTATATGCAGAAAAGTCATAGAAGCTAAAGATACAAATAAACACGAGATCGTCATCTGGGGCGATGGCACTCAAACCCGCAGCTTCATGTATATCGATGATTGTGTGCTGGGCATTGATAAAATTATGCATTGCGATAAATTGATCGCTACACCCATTAATCTTGGAACAAGCGAAATGATCTCTATCAATGACCTGGTCTCAATTGCTGAAGAAATCGGCGGCATTAAACTCAAACGCATTTATGATCCATCCGCTCCAAAAGGTGTAGCCGGTAGAAATAGTGACAACACCTTTATTAAACAAGTCCTTAACTGGGAACCTTCAACCCCTATCAGGGTAGGTCTAAAACCAACATACCAATGGATCGAACAACAATACTACGCCAGAAAAGCCGGAAAGAAAACAGTCCAGGATATCATCTGAAATGCAAACCAATAAAATCCAAGAAATCACCGATATAATCGGTGACTTCCCATATCGAATTGCACTAGCTGGAGGTTGGATCGACCAGCCCTTTGTGTCACGACTCAACCCAACCCCACCAGGCTCAATGGTCGTCATTTCTGTAGAACCTGATTTCATGTGGATGAATCGCGCTGGCGCAGCCACAAGCACTAGAAAAGTCGCACTCCAACTCTGGGGTAAATTACCAGATAAAGAACCTCACCTGCTAGTCGAAGAACTCTACAACGCTGAAAATAAAAATAAACAACACCCTTCCGGTTCACAAGACATGATCGGTCTAATCTACCCGGGAATTAACCGACTCGACTACGATTTCTCATATAAAGATGGCCTCTTCCCCGTGCATATAGAAACTGTCATATCCCCCGATATCGCCGAATGGGTCCAGAATGTCATTCATGTCATCCCAATCAATCAGCGACCGCCCGGATATAACCCCCTGGGCATTAAAAACCTAAACCCGCAATGGATTAAAAAATTAGGTGACTCCGGTAAGGACTGCTTTAACGCTATCATCCATAAAGACATCAAACTACTCGGCCAATCTATGAATATATGCATGGAATGCTGGGAAATTCTTATGCCCCACATTATAAGCCATCCTACTATAGACGTTGATTTAAAAGGCCTGCTCAATTTCTACCAATCAAATTATCCGGGGGCTATGTATTCGGGCTGCGGTGGCGGATACCTCTTCGTTGCTTCAGAAAAACCTGTCCCTGGATCACTACATTTCAAAGTCAGATTACCTAAAAATCTATGAAAAATATAATCGTCTCAGGAGGCTTTGACGATATACGTTCCATCGATATTAGATTCCTTCAAGAGGCAGCATCCTTGGGAAAACTCGATGTCCTATTGTGGCCCGATGAAACATTTACTTCTTTTTATGGGCATCNACCTAAGTTTCCATTTNTAGAACGTCAGTATTTTCTATCAAGTATCAGATTCGTTAACTCAGTTCTCGCAGATTATAATAATATCCAACCAGACTCACTTCCAGAAGAAATCCTCCCAAAATACACCACCCTGTGTGTAACTGAAAACATGCACTCGCCAGAAAAACTGCGCTTCTGCCAGAGCAATAATCTTGAATATGTTATTATAAAATCTCAACAACTCCAGNGCTTCCCATTGCCTCCTCCACTGCCCATTACCAATAACAGTAAAAAGGTCGTCGTCACCGGCTGCTTCGACTGGTTGCACTCAGGTCATATCCGGTTCTTCGAAGAAGTATCCAGGCTAGGCAGTGTTTTTGCTATTGTTGGCCACGACCAGAACATACGCGATCTCAAAGGGCCTAACCACCCAATGTTTAATCAACACGAACGAAGATATTGCGTGGCTGCTATTAAATTCGTCACTGATACCCTGATTTCATCCGGACACGGCTGGCTCGATGCNGAACCGGAAATCTTAAAACTTAAACCAGATATCTACGCTGTAAATGAGGACGGAGATAGACCTGAGAAAAGAAAATTCTGTGAAAAGCACGGAATAAATTATATAGTGCTTAAACGCTTACCCAAAAACGGATTACCCCCAAGATCAAGTACAAACTTAAGAGGTTTCTAATGGAATACGCAATGATTATGGCCGGCGGCTCAGGAACACGACTGTGGCCAATGAGCCGCGTAAATAAACCAAAACAACTAATTCCTTTCATTAACGGTAAAAGCTTGCTTCAACTTGCATGGGAACGACTCAATGGCCTTTTCCCGCCGGAAAACAGGTTCATATGTGCAAACAACCAACACGCCGATATAATCTGCTCAACCTTGAATATCCCCAAAAAACAATTNATTGGTGAACCCGTAGGACGTGACACAGTAAATGCTATAGGCCTCACCACCGCTATTATTTCAAAAATCGACCCCACAGCAACCATAGCTGTCTTCACAGCTGACCATATCATTGAACCTATTAAGCCTTTCCAGGAAACAGTTGCAATGGCCTTNAATTATGCAAAACAAAACCCTTCTGCTTTGGTCACTTTTGGAATAGTTCCTACTGCACCACTTACCGGTTATGGATATCTCCAGCTAGGTAAACAAATTAATCATAAAACATTCATCGTTGAACATTTTAAAGAAAAACCCAATAAAGACCTTGCTCAATCTTATTTCGATGCCGGTCCTACAAAATATCTCTGGAATAGTGGAATGTTTGTATGGCAAGCTCAAACATTACTAGATTGTTTGAAACGCTATGCAAATACCAATTACCAGGGCATAACGCAAATTGCAAACGCATGGTTCTCAGATGCAAAAGATAAAATCCTTAACCAAATATTCCCAACTTTACCTAAAACAAGCGTTGATTATGCCATAATGGAACCTGCATCAAAAGACCCCAATGTCCAGGTCGCCACTATTACCCTGGATGTCAGCTGGCTCGACGTTGGCTCCTGGCCTGCCTTTGCTAAAACCTGTACTACCGATGGTCAAAATAATTCTGTATATTCTAACTTATTCGAATCATTAAACACAAAAAATTGTATAGTCGTCTCAGATTCACAGGATCACTTAATAGCCACAATCGGTTGCGAAAACCTAATAATAATTCATACCAGTGACGCTACCCTGGTATGTTCAAAAAATGATGCCGAATCCATAAAAGAACTTACTAAGGTTTTAGCCCAAAAGTTTGGTCATAAATTTATTTAACCTGTCTCACCCTTGTTCCAGAACAGGACATCAACATTAATATCTTCCAATAATAATCAAAAGCTTACCTTGGCCAGGGAATTGCAGACTCTTTTTATGCGCGTGGGTGTGTCCTATCATATACCTGCTTTAGACGTTCTGTTGTAACGTGAGTATATACCTGAGTCGTGGATAAATGCGCATGCCCCAGTAACTCCTGCACACTCCGTAGATCTGCGCCGGCATCCAACATATGCGTAGCAAAACTATGCCTCAGCTTATGAGGCGAAATATCGGGATCTAAACCCGCCGCAATTAAATATCTCTTTAATCGCATCTGAATTATCCGGGGATAAACCGGATCAACACTATCAGGCTTTGCAAAAAAAACTGGCATCGCTCCTGATGGCGTAAAAGGCAAACTGGACCAATAAGTCTTTATCGCATCCAGAGCCGGCTTCCCAACCGGCAGTAATCGCTCTTTGCTGCCTTTACCGCGCACACGAATAACTTGCGATTCCCAAACTATATCCGCAACCCGTAAACCACATACCTCACTTATCCGAAGACCAGAAGAATAAATTAATTCTAATATGGCTGCATCTCTTAAAAGTGCAGTCCTCTCGGCAATAGATCCANTCGTTTTAATGCGATCATATTCATCAATTGGCGCCTTTAATAGCGCTAATATCTGATCCGTAGTCAAAAACCTGGGTAAACGCTTCTCTTGCTTGGGAATCGATACATCCTTGATGGGCATAAATTCCACATAACCACGTCGTATTAAAAATCTATAAAATGAACGTAACGCAGAAAATCGTAAGCGNATAGCAGCACGCTTAAGTTCCTTGCGCCCTAACCACCTTAAGTAAAATCGAAACGTATCACGGCCCAAAGATTTCCAGTCTGGGCCGTCCCCAAACTGTTCCTTGTACCAGGTTATAAACTCAAGNATCGATTGCGAATAATTACGAACAGTATAACCAGACATCCCCCTCTGGGATCTCATATGCTCAAGAAATTCCTCACAAAAGTTATCTCCGCTTTTATCAATCATAGTCATAAATCTCAAATGCTTGAATATTTCTGAATNGATTCCAGTCTCTTCCGAATCTTAACCCAATGCGTGCCCTTCCAATAAACCTTTGAACAAACCTCACACATAAAAAATTCATCAAGCCAACGAAAGGTCCTCGGCGGAATTAAATTTACAAAATCCTGCTTGTTTATTTGCCTTAAATTACCACCACACTCCATACATAATGACTCTCTTACGTCCAGGCTAAACTCGCTAAATATGATCTTCATCTGCTCGGCCACCTTTAATGTAGGTGGCAACCATAATGCCCTTAATAAACCAGCAGAAAAATAGCGCCTCTCCAATAATAGACTATCTGTTGTCAACAAAACTTCACCAGTCTCAAACAGCCTCTTTGTGATCTCTTCATCTGTAAGGCCTGGATTCCAATTCGCAGAATACCCGGCCGCCCTCAACCACCGAGCAACCCCACCAAGACCACCATCGCAAAAAAACTTAATCAAAACCCGCGGGTTATTTAATAATGACTTAGTCCGATTATCGCTATGAACCGAACATGACTGCAATAGCCCACTATTAGGAATGTTTAAATGACATCTTCTTATCTTTCTCAAAAGCCTCAAATAAACCTCCTCCAACGCTAAAATTAAATCGAGCCCATTCTCTCTTGAAAGCCTGATACCTGAATTCCAAAAAAATTCAGTCCCTTCATTCAATTTTCTTGCATTGATCTGACTTAACAAAAATCTAAACCGATTACTATAACCGATTTTAATTCTAGACAGTTTCTTACGAGGCCCGGTCATGTTTGCTAAGAACTAAAGATAAATTTAAACCTGATATAATAAAAGCATAAACTTTCATAGCGAACCCCACTTCAAGTGCCAATTAGTCAAACAGTGAGTCATTTTGTCGCTAAACAGTGACTCACTTTTAGGATAATTATATGCACGACAAATGTATTGTGTTCTGGCGCAATATGTTATGATCGACTCCACCGATGGCATAGCCCTTGCTGAAACCAGTAACCGGATTTTAAATATTTTATTTTATGGCTAAAGTTCTTGGTATAGATTTAGGCACGACCAACTCCTGCATGGCTGTCATGGAGGGGGGGGAGCCAGTCGTCTTAGAAAACTCTGAAGGAAGGCGTACCACGCCTTCGGTTGTCGCATTCACTAAAAACGGTGAAAGATTGGTAGGCGAAGCCGCTAAACGCCAGGCAATCACCAACCCCAGAAACACTATTTATTCAATCAAACGTTTCATGGGCCGCAAATATGACGAGGTCCAGGAAGAAATTAAACGTGTACCATATAAAGTCGTCCGTGGCCCAAATGGTGATGCCGCAGTAGAAGTTGAAATCGACGGCAANCCCAAAATCTTTACTCCCCCAGAAATTTCTGCAATGATCCTTTCAAAGCTTAAAGCCGATGCAGAAATGCGTCTGGGAGAGAAAATAACCCAGGCAGTCATTACAGTACCGGCATATTTCAATGATGCTCAGCGGCAAGCCACAAAAGACGCCGGTCGAATTGCCGGTCTAGAAGTCTTAAGAATCATCAATGAACCAACAGCAGCCTCACTGGCTTACGGACTTGACAAGAAAAAAGATGAATTAATTGCAGTCTATGACCTGGGTGGTGGCACATTCGATATATCAATTCTTGAAATAGGCGATGGGGTTTTTGAGGTCAAGGCCACTAATGGCGATACACATCTGGGTGGCGATGACTGGGATGCAAGAATAATGGACTGGATTGTAGAAGAATTCCGCAAGGAACATGGTATCGACCTTCGGAAACAACCTGATGCCNTGCAACGTATCAAAGAAGAGNCCGAAAAAGCAAAAATCGCACTCTCCAGCGCACAACAATATGACATCAATTTACCGTTCATTACTGCTGACGCTTCTGGACCAAAACATATCCAGATGACACTTACAAGAGCCAAACTAGAACAATTATGTGAAGACCTCTTTGCTCGCACAATTACACCCGTCCATAACTGTCTTCGAGATGCAAATATCACCGCTGCAGATATCGACGAATTNGTCCTGGTCGGTGGCATGACTCGTATGCCACGCGTAGTTGAAACTGCCAGATCCATNGTTAATAAACAACCGCATCAGGGAGTAAATCCAGATGAAGTTGTTGCAGTCGGCGCTGCCATTCAGGGAGGCGTCCTTAAAGGTGAAGTAAAAGATATCCTGCTTCTTGATGTCACACCTCTGTCTCTAGGTATTGAAACCCTGGGCGGTGTCTTTACTAAATTGATCGAAAGAAACACTACTATTCCAACCCGAAAATCCGAAATCTTCTCCACTGCATCAGATAACCAAACAGCTGTAGAAATCCATGTCCTCCAGGGCGAGCGTCCAATGGCTAAAGATAATAAGACTATTGGTAAATTCCAGCTCACCGATATACCACCAGCGCCGAGGGGAGTACCACAGATCGAGGTAACTTTTGATATCGATGCCAACGGTATCTTACACGTCAGCGCAAAAGACCTGGGCACAGGTAAAGAACAAAAAATAACCATTACTGCTAGCAGCGGCCTCTCTAAAGAGGAAGTCGAAAGAATGCGCAAAGAAGCAGAAATGTACGCAGAAGAAGACCGGCGCAAACGTGAAGAGATCGAGGTCCGAAATGAAGCCGATTCAACTATCTACAGAAGTGAAAAGATGCTCAAAGATAATGCCGATAAGATTTCGGCATCTGATAAAGAAAAGATTGAAAAAGGCATTAACGAAGTAAAAGAGGCATTAAAAGGATCCGACATACAGGCTATCCGCGCTGCATGTGATAGACTTACCCAGGCATGGCACGCAGTCTCAAGTGAGCTTTATCGGGCTGCTGCTGAAAAGGCTAAAGCCGCCAAAGCAGCTGACAGCAGTTCTAGCCAGGGAGCCAGGTCCGACTCCAAAGGTAAAGGAGACGGCTCTGTAATTGATGCGGAAGTAATAGACGATAACAAACGCTAGGTTTTTATAGATCTTAATTTAAAGCCAAACATTGGCAAACTCCCGTAGCGGGTGCAACGGGATGTAAGTCACCAAAAAAACAGATAAATAAGGTAGAAAATAAATAGTCTATGGCAATAAATATAAAACCACTTGGCGACAGGGTATTGGTTGAACCTGTCGAAGAAAAAGAAATAAAAAAAGGCGGTATCATTATTCCTGATTCCGCAAAGGAAAAACCAACCGAAGCCGTTGTAGTCGCTTTGGGTACTGGTAAAACAGACGACAAGGGCAACAAAGTCCCCTTCGAGGTCAAAAAAGGCGACCGCGTACTGATCAGTAAGTACGGCGGAACCGAAGTAAAAATTGATGACAAAGAATACAAAATTTTAAATTCAGACGATATTCTCGCAATTGTTGAATAACACTATTAACCTGTAATTAGAAACTGAAAAATTAAAAAACTATGGCAGCAAAACAATTAATATTCGATGAAGATGCACGTCAGGCTTTACTAAGAGGCGTGCAATTATTAACCAAA
>JGI24721J44947_10000247_pt1 | contig 67734 bp, 50 predicted proteins | sample YelNatPaOPGAMG01_FD_44947 | JGI IMG/M metagenome (IMG submission 44947) | reverse complement strand
ACCGCAGTACAATGCGAGTCACAGGCCAGAGTGACGTTGTGCCCTACCGTCAGCACGCCGGCAGACGTGACATAGACATACGCCGTCCCGGTCCCCGACGTGAGCGTCACTACCGCGTTTGTCGTGATTCGGGTAGTCGTCGAGCCAAAGCGGATATTGCAGGGTTTGGCGGTTGAGCAGGCCGGGCCAATCGTCAGTTGAGTGGCACTATCCCTTCGCACTATCAAATCGCCCAGTGCAGCCGCCATCGGGCTTCCGATGTTGCTCTCAATTGCCTTGATCTCTGCGGCAAGCTGGTTGTGATGCCAGGCGACTATATTACCGCGCACCTGTGCGCCGTTGCTGTGCGTAGCGGCTGTTGTGCCTCCGAAGCCTCGGCCACCAGAGCAGACGTTCAGGGTGTTCGCGTTCACCGAGCAGATCAGAATCTGCTCCTGATCGATCGTCACTACTTCATATCCGGTGAACTTGGTTCCATCGGCAACAGGAATCGCGGTATCTCCGGCCCCGATTCCAGCCGTGAGCGTCGACGACGACAGATCCTTGCCCACCAGAAGATCCTGATCAGTTGCGACCGACGTGGGGAATTTCGCCGTGTTCGGGTTCTGGGCCAAAGCGCAGAGAGAGAAGCCGATCAAAAATGCAAGTGTGCGCATCAGTCCTCCGTCACCGTCAGTTGCCCGGTTGGAAATTTGATCTGATCACCAGAGTTTACTTGCTTGCTGGCCGTGAGGTTTCCAAAGTAGAGCAAGTTTCCGGCTGTCAGCGCGTCGTACAGTCCGAAACCGACTACCGTCCCCCAGTTCGCTGTTGCCTGCGGGAACGTAACATCCGCGCTGTTGGTCATGCTTCCGGAGCTTGGCGCGCCGAAAGTCACCGCAGTGCGCGCGTAACTGCCTCCCGACACCTCAACTCCGCCGGATCCGTTGTCGGCTGGCAGCGTGGTGAATAGTGCGACGTATACGTTCGCTACGGCAAGCGAAACGTTCCTCAGCGTGTTGAGTACGAGATTCTCGTAATAGTCGCTCTTGCCGGCCATCTCAGTTTGTCCTTACGATCGGACGCGTCAGGCGCTCGAGTTCTGCGTGCTTTTCCTGAATCGCGCGCTGGGCCGCTTGCATTTCCGGCGTCGGGTCCTGCTGAAGGTGCTGCGCGAAATTCGCGCTCAAGATCTGAGCCACCAGGTCAGCCAGCGTTGGAAACATAGGCTCGATGATAGTTACTCCATCCTCCCGCACCACCGGAGGCTTGGTCATCCGCGCGCAGACGCGCTTCAGCCGTTCTGCCACGGCGTCATCAATTTCGATCGTGATCGTCATGCTTCTCTTTCCTCTCTATGTCTTGCCGGTGTACACTCCACCGTAGAACCACAAGTACCCGGTAGACTGATCTGGCTTCAGATAGGGAACAGATTCGGTTGCGCCGTACCGCCATGCGCCGCTGTAGTAGGTATTGAACCCTGCTCCGCCTACCCCGTAGCTGGGACAACTTACTCCGTGGCCGACGAATGCGGAACTGGAATCGATTGCCTGAATGCTGTTAACCTTTAATTCCCGGACGAAATTGGCTCCTCCAGCGGTGATATGGCCTCTCCAGTACCCGCTGCCGTAGTAGTCTCCAAACAGTTCGATTCCAGAAGTTCCCGACACATCGCTCAGAGTAATCGCACCGCCATTCCCAGATCCGAGGCACCTCAGCGAAATGCTTGACCCAGAACCGTTGCTCCGCATGTATATTTGCGGAGCGTAGCCCGAAATTCCAATGTTCACGCGGTTGCTCGACGCATCATATACCTGAAGCCCGGCTGGCCACCCGTCTGGACTGCCGTTGTCGATCTTGGTGGTGATTCCGTTTGTCGCGAGCGTGAATGTGGCGCCGCCGATGGAGACGTTCCCGCTCGAGTCTGCGATGAGCTTCGCATCCGCGGCGCTGGTTCCACCCACACGGAATTGCTTGAACCAGGCGCCTTCGTAGCCGCTCTCGACTCCGATAAATCCGATCTGTTGCCCCGACGCATTGTACACAGCGAATTTGCCAGGCTTTCCGCCTCCACCACCCACGTTGATAACCGTCGCGTCCAGCTTCGCACTGGATACCGACCCGGCGGAGATTTCATTGGCGGCAACCGCATTCGCTGCGATCTTTCCGGCGATAACCGCGTTCGCCGCGATCAGATCCGACGTGATGGCCAGCGCCTGTATTTTCGGAGTGCTGATCGAATTGTTGGCGATCTTCGTCTCGGTGATCGCGCCAGTGTTGATCTTTATCTCCGTTACGCCCGACGGGGAGATGTCGAACACTCCGCCGACGTTCGCAAAGGTTGCGGCGACCGAAGCGCCCAGGAACTTCCGCAAATCGAGCTGCCCCGCCGCGCTGCCCACGATAATATCTTGATGCGGTGTTACCGACCACAGCGGGATATTGGCTCTGTTATTGACATCGAAGCTGACAGCATAGACGCTGTATGTCTGAGCGAATGCCTTCGCGGACAGCTCGAACGTAACCGGAGACTTCTGCGTGCTCGCGCGAGTGGTGAAAGTATATCCTCCATCCTCGCTCACCCGAAGTTCAACGCCGCCCCATGTCGGATCTGACGGCGGCGTGAATGAGCTGGTGATGAGCGCGACGTAGGTTCCATCAGCGGTGGCGGGATACGAAACGGAGACGGAGAACCCGGTCACATTTGATGTGTACTCGGAGCCCGCCGGTCCGAGCTGTGGAGATGGCAGGACCACCGTGGACGATGGAGTTATTCCGGCCTGATAAGTGTTACGCCGGTTGTTGGTGTCGACGCTGAGCGCGTAGAATGTGACGCTGGAGGCCGTCGATGGGAAATAGGACGTCTCCCATTTCAGCGACGTTCCGCGCTCAAGCCCCGTGAGTTGAAACGTGTTACCGTCGTACCAATCAACGAATATCACTACTCCGCCAAAGCGGACGTCGGCCGGGTTTGTCCAGGAGAGATTCACCCGCAGGACCTTCTGCCCGTCGGCATTCACCGCGTAGGCCGGCGTGGCAACCACAGCGCTGAATCCGGTAACTACCTCGCAATATTCTTTTCCGGTGGTTCCACCGAGGCGAGAGATTGTTACCTCTGCCATCGGAGTTGTGCCGGGCACGATGGCCGCCACCGTTCCATCGCCGAAAATTGGAGTGGCGTAGATCTGAACGACCTTCGTGGCCTCGGGCAATGGCCAGGCGTCGGTGCGGAACGTGGTGGCGCCTTCGCCCTCGTCGGCGAGCGGAATATCCTGCGCTCCCCACCCTCGCATGATGATGCGAACCCCCTTGTAGCGAGGAATGGGCGCATTGGTCCAGGAGCCGACGAGGCGGAACATCTGATCGCCGCTCTCGGTGGTCTCGATCACGACAGAAGCAGAGAAGCCGGAGACATAATCTGACTTCGCGAGCGTCTGGAGATCGACAGCGACCCCGGCGGGATTACCGTTCACGTCAGTGTTTGGAGTTCCGAATCGGTTCAGGCTTACAGCGATGATTGACCATGTCTCGGGCGGATCGGGCACGCTTTCGGGTGCAATCGCGATAGTGTCGTAATGAAACCTCGCGTCGCCCGATTGATCGAACATTGTCGAGTCAATCGTGTCGGTGGCCTTCGCGTACTTGAAGCCAGAACCGTCGGGAGATTTGATCCAGATCTGTACTCCGCCCCAATTCGACGTGTCGGACGGCAGCATGCACGCCCAGTCGATCAGCATCATCTGCCGGCGACTGTCCCAGTACATGGTGGAATCGAACGTGCCATCGCCGTTCGATTTGCCTGCCTTGAACATCACGACATTGGGGGCCGACTCGAAGTAGGGTTCTCCGGGCACGGGCTCGGCGACCACATCCGCCGGCTTTGGGCCGATCGCGAGATCGTACATTGAGTCCGTGGTCGTGCGGCCTTGGATGTCGATCGAGTAGTCCTTGTTCAGGCGCCAGGAAGTGACGCGGAACTCGCCACTGCCGCCGGGCATGTCCGGGTGCGTCATCGAGCAGACCATGCCGGGTTCGGTATTCAGCGCCAGCGCAGTCGTCTTGAATGATATCTGGCGCGCCGCCTTCCATTCGGCCGGCGTGATACCGCCGAGCTCCTCGCGCAGGCGTACGGTAATAATGCGGGCTGCCTGAGATTTGGAGGCCGTACCCGATAGATTGACGGTGGACTTCAGAAATAGCGGCCCGGCGCCGCCACCCAGAAGCGCGGCGTGGTCGATGTCGTAGAGCGAGATCGAGTTCGCTACGAAGTCGAAATCCTCATCGGCGAAGTTGGCCGTCAGATGGTTGAACGAGGGTTTCAGCGTCGCAAGCTCGAGGCTGCGGAAGAGGATGTTGCCCTCGGTGAAGGCTTCGACCGAGGACGAGTTGATGCGGATACCAAGCTTCAGTTTGCCATTCGCGAACGTGTAATAGCCCAGGCAGTTCATCAGCACTTCCTGGAGCCAGTCGCGAAGGGGTTTCTCCTCTTGAAGCACGCCGCGAAACTTGAACTGGGTCTCGGTGCCCGTGCCGACGAGCTTGGTAACCTGCTGGTCGCAGATCGCCGAGGCCATCGTAATCGCGCTATCGACGTCGAAATACTGCTCACAGGTTGCCGCATCCGCGAATTGCAAGCCGCGCGCGCGGAGCAGCATATTGACCGCAATCCAGATCGGATTGATCAGCGCGCCCCATGTACGCACCCCGGGAGCGCTCCACATCCAGCCGCTCATGCCCACCGACACCACTGCCTGCATCTGATGCTCGGTGAGCCGGGAAGGCTGAAAGCCCTTCGCGTCGGTACGGCGAATCTCGATGAAGGCGGTCCCCGCAGCGCGTTCCGGTCCCCACACCTGGGGCGTCCCCTCGCCCAGGGAAAACGAGTCCGGGTTGGGGTCATTGCCTAGGCTTGTGCGCAGACCCAGATCGCCCGGCCCGTGATTGGGCTGGTTATCTAGCAGGTGACCCGACCCGTACGATCCGAGCGGGCCTGCACCCACAATGCCCAGCGCATCGTAGAATTCGCTCTCCTCGCGGCCGGCGGCAATCTTGCAGTTCACCGGCATGGGCGAGTCAGTGTAGATCTCCGGCAGAACCTGATCGTAAATCGAGTCGGCCACGAGCGAGACGCTTGTGATTGGAGAGCGCCCGAAACCCCAGGTGCCAGTGGAATTGTCCTTGATACGCACACCCTGGGGCTGGGCAACGATTCCGCCAAAGTAATTGTCCATGCCGTGCGTACGGCAGCCGTTGGGCGTATCGAAGCCCTTGTCGCAAGAGGTGTCAGATCCGACGTAGGGGCAAGCTGGCCCCTTGAACTGCTTCCAGCACGTGCGGGAGATCTTGCGGGTGGGATACGGCAGGTTCAATTCGTACAGGCCGTCGGCGGCGGTGACTTTGAACTCCGGGCCAGCGTCGCAAGACCAATTGACGAGGTCGCCCTTCCAGAGATCGAGCTTGATGCCGGTTCCGACATGGAAGAGCGAGAGGCTGATCGCCGCGCGGTACAGGTCGACGTCATTAGCGAGCGCGCGCATAACGCGGTCTGCGTTGCCGAAGGTGAATTGCGCCTCGTCGGCTTCATTGCCGATGGACTGCGAGATGCCGTCGAACTCGAGCAGCCGCGCCTGATAGAGTTGGCCGCCAACGGTGCAGCGGCGATCCGAAACGTAGATTGCCGGGTAGCCCGACTCGAGCGGCTGGATGCGGACGAGCGGAATGATCTCCTGAACCTGCGAGAGAAGCGCGGTCTGAAGCGCGGTGGGCGGGAAGCGATTCGCTGTCTGGTTGAGCGTGTAGGTGGGCGAGGAGGAGGGAATCTCGATGAGCGTCACGCCGAGCGAGCAGGCCCAGTCCGCGACCATTTCCCAGGACAGCGGCTCGTTGGCGAAGCGGCAAACGTAGGGCGTGGTCCCGTTACCGTCGTCATTCGGCGCGTTGTAAGTGAACGCCCCGTAAGGGCCGTAACTCGTCTCCCAGAAGTTGCACAAGGCAGTGCGGTCGGAATCGCGCAAGAAGGCCCGGCGCACGGTGAAGCGCTTGGCGCCCGTCCCCAGGAGATAACGCTGCTCAATCTTCGCGTTGCCCGAGCCGAACTGGTGGATCACCACCTCAGGAGCGCTGGCGCGACCGTACCCGTAATCGGGAACGATGGGAAACGTCCCGCTTGGCGCGATCTCTGAAACCGCAATATTGCCGATGTAGTCAGACATTAAGCCAACTCGATGAGCGCAATCTCTGTGTCGATCCGGCCCGGATTTGCGGCCTGATTCCAGCCGGAATCAAATCGCACGGTATGACGGCCGGTGGTCGCCACGCCGGTCGGATCCCAGGAGAATTTCGGCGCCGTCTCGTAGGGATCATAGAAGTAGAACGGTTCAGTCGGCCCCTTGCGGGCGTCGTAGAAGTCGCGGAGCGCCGCGAGCTGCGCCGGCGGGAGCCGCTTGGTGAGCCGCCAGCGCTTGCGGCTGGTTGTCGCCTCGACCGATCGCTGCGACTCTCCGTTGCGATACTCGTTGTCGAGCACCGGGTATTCGCGCTGATGGGAGAAGGCACGCGACAAGGTCGCCGGCAGCACTGTCAGCGGCACTGCATTCTGCACCGATCCGGGCATGGTAGAGCCTTCAGCGGATAATGAGGCGCAGCAGTCGGTCCGCAGCTTGGTTCACGTCGGAGGTGCCGCCGATGGCGGTAACAGACAGTGTAAGCCGCTGAATGGTGACCGTCTGATTAGGCGCAGTGGTGGTCGCGGTTAGAGTAAATGCCGGATTGCGCCGGAACAGTAACATGCGCTTGCTGGAAGTCATGCTGAAACTCCTATGCCGTAAGCAGCCCGGGGCTTAACTGAAGCGCAGTCATTTCGCGGCGCCCGGCGTTGCTCTTCATAGCTGTAATCGCGCCCTGAGTCACCACCCGCCCGTTCTGGATGATCACACTGCCAACCGCCGTAGAATCGATTTGGAGCGGAATCACCACCGCGCCAGCATTGGACGCGACGCCGCTGCCAATTCGATCGAGCGACGGCAGTCCGCCGAGCCCGGGAAGTGCGGAGCCGTTCTGATACGTAGGCGACTGGAACAGCGAGCCTCCGGTCTGGACCAGAGAGACGGGCGTCACGTTGCCGGGTATGCCGGTTGCCTTCTGCCCGCTGCTCATGGCGTACAGTTCAACGAGATCTCTGATCTGCGGGCTTCGAATCGCAACGTCGAGGTTGCCACCGAATGCCTGCTTAGCAGTCTCCACGATCTGGCGCAGAATACCCTGATCGCTGATATCTACGCCGTAAGTGGCCTTGATTTTCTCGCGGGCTTTCTTTTCGGCGCTCTTGTGGAAGAGCCCGAACAGCCCGACAAAAGCCCCAATGCCCGCCGCGGCGATCCAACCGACTGGACCGGCGGCCACCAATGCAGGGAACATCGAGGTCAGCGCACCAAAACCGAGCAGGCCGCTGAACGCACCGAGCCCCGCTCCGCCCACCGCGCCCAAGCCACCGTTCTGCCCGAGTCTGTATGCGCCAGACAGTCCGAGCAGCGACGCGCCAAGCCCAAGCGGAGCCAGGCTCGACGCGGACCAGCGCGAGACGGATAGCGCCCCAGCAAGTCCCGCTGAGCCGGGGCCACTTCCAGCGGAGCCAGGGATAAATGGCGGCGTACCCCACCCCCCGGCCGCGCCTCCCGGGATAGGCCCCCCACCAGCGCCTCCGCCCGCTCCGAACACCGGCACGGCGCCAATTCCGAGCAGGCTACCGAGACGCCCGAAGATCCCGGTCGCAGACGAGCCGCCCCCGACCATGGACACCGAGGTGCCGGTGAATAGCTGCATGAGCATTGCCGCCACGCGGCTGCTCAGCACGTCCTTGATCGCGGTGAGGATCGCAACCTTGAAAGAGTTGCCGATCGCCGACCAGATCGACTGCGACTTGGTGAGCAGCGTGTCAAATACGCCGCCCGCCTGCTGCTTCAGCGACTCGAAGATCTGCCGGTTGTGATCGCGGATGAGCTCCGCCTGGCGGAGGGCCGCGTTCTCGCGCGCCGCCTGGATCCCCGCATCCGTGGATTCCTGTTGCTGCTGCCGCAGGTCCTCGCGCTGCTGAGCCAGTTCCCCAATCCGCGCCTGGATCTCGTCAGCGCGGTAGCCCAGGCGCCGGAGGTTGGCCTCTTCTTCCAGGACCACCCGCGAGGTCTCCAGATCAAACAGCCGCAGCTTGATCTGGTTCACGCGCTCCAGGTAATCAACCTCGATCTCCATCTTGCGCTGTTCCACCCAGACCTTCTGTTGGAGCGTCTGCGCGTCCGTCGCCTCGACGGCCCGCAACTCAGCATCACGCCCATAGCCCGCCCGCTGCTCTTCAAACTGATAAACCTCGGTCAGATGGTCAATGTTCTGCTTTGCGATCTGCTCATCGTTGGCCAACCGCTTCTGATACAGATCCGACTCCCAAGCCAGCCGCTGCTCATACGCCTCCTGCTGCTCCTTCAGGTAGGCCGCAGCGTCTTCCTTCTCCATCTCGCGCACCTTGGCGCGCAGTTCGCGCTCGAGGTTCTCGCGGGTCTGCGCAGTCAGACGCATCTGGTGTGCTACGCCGCGATCATCCACGAAAGTCGTGTACTTCGCGATTTGCTTCTGGATTTCGAGCAGGATCTTCGCCGGGCCGGTAACGGCGCGCGCTTCGGCGGCCAGTGCCGCCTCGAGCGAGTCCCTGTCGATTTCAGCTTGGCGCTTGCGGATCTCCTGCGCGCGCTTCAATGCATCAATATCGGGCTGGTTGATCGCGCTAACCTTTGGCCCGCCAACGTCGAACGACTCGCCGGGCGAGATCGGTTTACCGGCGACCAGCGCGCGGATCTGATCATCGGTCATGCCTCGCTTCCGCAGGTCGTCCACTTTGACCTTGCCTTTGAACAGATCCTCGCGCAGAGCCTCCTTCTCCATCGCATCGGCGCGCGCCTGGAGTTGTTCCTGCGTGCCCTTCCAGTTCGAATACAGGATGGCGCCGGCCGCAAGCACGCCGGTGGCGAGCAGTGCAAACGGATTCAGGCTGGCCAGTCTGAGCGCGGCGATGGATTTGGCCAGTTCCATGATCTTCGTCGCCAGCCCATAGGTAGCGAGAATCCCGGCGACCCACAAGGCTGTCTCGCCGAACTTCACCAGCAGATCGGTGTTGTCTTTCAGCCACCCGACCAGATCGCGGAACGCCTGCACGGTGGCCTTGAACGCATCCTGGAACTGGGCCCCCATGGCTTCCCGCAATTCGACCACCTCGCGGCCTAATTCCTGCATCTGAAATTCGGCGGTTTCGACTGCTCCCGCGTGGGCCCCCTGGATCGCGGCCGCCGCCTGCACCACTGCGTTGTACCGAAGTTGGACCTTCTCGTTGTCGGAAAGCGTGCGGCCAAGCTGAAGCTCCCGGATCTGGATTTCTTTCTCGAAATCAACCCGAAGGCCAGCAGCCCGCAGTGCTCGGGCGTTTCCGAACTCGATGGCCTGAAGAATCTTCTCCAGAGCCTCTCCTGGAGCAAGGTTCTCAATGGCGGCGGCGTCTTTCGCAATCTTGGCCAATCCCTGGGCTCTGGACAAATCGAGATCAGCCACGATCATCCGGTCGATAGTGTGAATGGCTTCTTCGCCATGGAAGCCGATCTTGCGGACTGCCTCCACCGCTTCATCGAACGCCCCGGCCAAGATCCCATGCGCCTTGGCAAGCGCCCGCCCGGAGGCTTCGAGTTTGATCTCGTGCGCGGCCATGTTTGCCGCTTCGACGGTCCAGCCCTTTACCGACTCGATGGCCTGCTTGATCGCATCCGCGAGGAGATTGCCGGCTGTGGCTCCCTTCACCATGCTCATGGTCATGCCGTCGATTCCCTGCGAGGCGCCACGCGCGCTCTTCGCCGCCGCGGCTTCCATGCTCGACAAGCTCGCATTGACGCTCTTGATGGACGCATTGGCCCGGTTCGCATCAACTTCGACGACGAGCTCGAGCTTGTTGTCTGCCATGATTGCCTACTTGACTTGCTCCGGGCTGTCGTGGTATAGCAAAAGAGCCATGAAATGCCCGGCTTGCGGTCTTGAAAACGTCCCTTCTGCGGAGTGGTGCGACTGCGGATATGCTTTCGCCGATCGACCGCCGCGAACCTCGGCAACTCCGGAAAAAACCTGCGACATGTGCAAGAAACCGATTCCGCCAGGAGCGGTGATATGCCCCTATTTCCGCGCGCCAATGGGCTGGCGGGCCGGCTTGAATCTATGCCTTGTAACCATTGCCGCGGTCGCAACGGCCATCATGCTTTACTACTCCGTGTTAGTTGTTTCCCCCCTGATCAGATAAGCGCTCGCGCTCCATCTGGTCGTGCTCCTCCTCGACCACGAGCATGGCGTAAAACTCGTCTGCCCGAACCTCATCCAAGCCAACCCGCAATCCGAGCTTGAGTGCTGCCCGGAGATCCAGCGCGCGGCGAATCAGCAGGCCCGCGGCCGAGTACTGAGCCGCATCGAGCATGTCCAGCGGGCAATGATCGCACCGGCCGCCATCCTCGTCGGGAGCGTCAGGACAGATCCCCGGGTCACAGAGTTCTTCGCGGCGCAGCGACCAATGCACCAAAAAACGCAGGGAGGGCTTTTCGGGCCACTCCCTGCTCATCAGTTTGGGCCCGGCCCATCCTGGAGCCCAGCGTCCAGCGCATCGATCGCGGCCTTCACCGCAACCGCCTGGTGAATGATCGGCGCCTCCCCGTCCCCCGCATATCCCTCAGTCGAAACCACCAGTTTCTTGTACAAAGCGCCAGCGGCCGCCAGGTTGATGGTAAGCTCCTGGCGATTGTATGGCAGATCGAGCACCCGCGCGAAGCCACGGCGGTATTCGAAGACATCCTTGGCCGAGGGCATCCGCAGCATGTGGCTCACTGTGCCGCCCAGGACGCGCAGCGTGACACGGAAGGCATCGCCCGCTTGGACCACGTCGTCCACCTCTGCCTGGCTCAATTGCTCGATGATGCGGCTCGCCTCGAACGGATCGACGTCTGACGCAGCGCCTTCCTGCACGCGGATCTTGGCGAGTAGCGCGGCGTCGACGTCCTCCGTATTGCCGAGGATCGTTTCCGATACGCCGCGCCCCAGTTGCTTGATCGTGATCTTGCGTCGCCGCTGCCGGTCGGTCCACTCGTCATCCGTTGGAAATCGCACCTCGATCGATTTCACACCCTCTGGCGTACGGAGATGAACGGTAATGGGTTGCTTTGCATCAAACATTCGGCTCCTCTCTATTGCGCGATCCCGTCGATGTTGCACTTGGCAACAGCCGAAACGACCCCGTTCGTAGCGTCCCACATGGGCAAACAGTCGACCGAGACTGTTACAATGCCGTCCGTCTCGCCCACCTCGGCCGCGGAGAAAGCAACCTTCTGCCATGTGATCGCCAGCGAGTTGTTGGTGTCGTAAGTGAGCGTGATGGTCGCCGTTCCAGTGGTCTGGGCTTTGAGTTTGGTGAGCTCGGTCGAGCCATTCTCGAATCCGGCGACGAACCGCAGCGTGCCCTGGCGGTTTCCGAACAGTAGCCGCCCACGGATCGCGCCGCTCGTGGCGTCACCTGACGCCTGGAATCCGGAGCCCGGGTAAAAACCTTCGTCGGGCTTCAGGTTGTTCTTCCAGCCCGTCTCAAGTGAGATGATGTTCTTGTTCGCGACGTAGTCCACCCCGTTGATCGTAAGCGCCAGCGACGCTGAAAGCAGTGTTTTCTCTACGGTGGCTGCCGGAACAGTGATCCCGGATGGCTCGGTGTACTTGCCCGAGCCAATGAACTCGACGGTGATCTTGCTGTTGGCGCGCCCCGGCCCGCGCCCGAGCGCGATCGTCCATCCCTCGACGGCACAGCCCACGGCCATGCGGTCGAGCACCACGCCAGCGCCCGGACGGATTTGCTCAATGAAACTGAAGTAGGGCAGCTCCGCGGAATCCCCGTTCGCCGGCACCAGTGGCGTGCAAGTGTAAGTGAAGTTCGGCGTCGTGCCCGACTTCACTACCTTGCCCAATCCGAACGCCATGGCCCAGGCGCCAATCTCGGCGCTCAGATACTTCTCAAGCGTCCCGGTGACGTCCCAGGACGTCTGGAAAGATTGGGTGGCGAACTCGTGTCCCTTGCCGTACTCCTCAGCGTCGTTTTCGGTGTTGAGCTTCGGGTTGGCAAGCCCGGCGTTCAGCTTGCGAAGCTGCCACATCGTCCCGACGGTGTTCGGGGTCGCGATGTCGGTCTGCTTGCCCTTACCGAAGCAGATCAGAATTTCCTGCATCCGTGCTACGGACATCAGGCGTTACCTCCTCTTGTTTTTGCTGCCAACCCCGAATCATGAGCGGCACGAGCACATCGGGGCTGGCATCGACCTCGCGCGCCTCGCCGTCGGGCGAAATCATAATTACCTTGTCATTCATCTCCCATCTCCGTGAAAGCCAGGGATACCTCGAAGTAATCGAGCCCCTCTGCGTCTGTCTGTCGCTCGATCGATGGGGGATCCATCGGATAGCATGACGAGTGGACAGTTGCGTTCGACATCGGCACGCCGAGCGATGCTGGCACGCCCTTGTAGATCAGATTGAACAGCTTGTAGTAGGCCGTCGGCGGGGTCTCTGTCGTCTCGCGCGCGCGTAAGTACAAGCTGAGTTGGTGGCGCCAGACATCCACGCCGCCGAAACTTCCCGGTGCCGTGCCCCGCCAAGCAACCATGATCGACGGCGCGGGCATCTCGTGGATTGCTGTAACGAGGCTCGATCGCTTCGGATAGTGATCATGGTAGGCGTAGACGCGAGTCGAATCTCCGTCCATCTCGGTTACGAGGTCAGCAATGCCGCGCAACAGGGTGACCAGATTGTCGATCAGAACACTCGGGTCGATCAATTTCTTTTCCTCGCCTGCCAGTTACCGAAGTCAATTACGCGCGAGTGATCGCAGGGAACAAAGTATCGCCAGGGCAACAGCGGATAGGGCTCAAGCTCCGCAAAGTGCCGCCCTAATCGCTCCTCGATACGATAGACTGTGTGAAAGAACGACCCCCGATCGAGGCCACCCCGCACCGCGTTCACGCAGTCGCGCCATTCACGGCCTTCCACGTGATGGGCGAAGAAAACATCCGCCTCCAGCGTCGAGAGCATCTGGCGCGCCTGTATCTCCACGTCTGCAACGTAATCCTCGTGCGGAGTCCAGACATTAAGTTCTCCATGCCGCTTGCGCCCGTTCGGCAAGTATCCATGCGCGATAAACATCGTGCGCAGCCCGGAGTGCGCGCGACACTGGTGATATTTGCCCAGCACTGCACGGAAACAGTAGCGATAAACGCAAGCACAAACCGTCTGTCCGGCCTGAACATTCCTCACGCCGGTGCCCCCGCACAACGAGCAATTGCTGGAGGCATAGACAAGACAATCCCGAGGCGACCACTGCTTACCCGTAACGCTTCTGACCTGTTGATTGAAATCAACAGCCAGCGCCGCGCTCATTGCTGCCTTGCCCCCAATGCGCCCTCGAGCAGCAACCGCTTCTTGATTTCGGCGAGTATGCGCCTGGCCGCCTCTGCGGTCGCTGCCCGGTTCTTGGGAGAGAATACCATCCACTCCTCGATCCTCTGATTGAATCGACCTTTGCGCTGCTCCTTGCGCGAGGTAAGCGCTGCCTTGGCCCGGTTGTCGCTCACCGTGCGTACCTGGAAGTTGCGCAGCATGTCGCCGGTGAGTTCAAGGTTCCGCCGGTTGCCCCTGCCCAACTTCGTCTTCTGAATCGCGTAACGCTTGGTGAGCGGCTTCGCTGGCGCGTCCTCGGGGCCTTGGGCGGCGGCCAGCCGGTTCTTCACCGCCGCCACTCCGACATTACCCAGCTTGAACATTTCCTGCTGCTTGAAATTCAGTAAATCAAACCGCAGTTGTTTCTTCTGGTAGACGCGGACGCTGGGCATGGATCAGTCCTTACGGAGTCTGAGTAGGGCGGCCCCGCTGACGTCCGTCTCGGTTGCGAACAGCTTGTACTGCGCGCCACCGACCTGCACCTTGTCTCCAAGGACCGGCGCCGCCGGCAAATCCTCCGGATGAACAAACAGGACAGCGTAGACTCCCGGCGCCGCGTCTTCGGCCTCGTGCACGGCCTGGAATACGCCGCGGACCGAAACCTGCCCACCAGCCGTCGGCAGATAGACAATGTCACTGCCGAAGGCCGTCAGGCAGGCTCGATCCATGCTCGCGAAGTCCTGGAGCATCTCAGTTCGCCAGCAGGACGTTGATGGTTCCGGTGCCGCCGCTGCTCACGGTGCCCAGGGCGTAACCGAAGAAGGCACCAGTGTTCTTCTTGCTCAGCTTCGGCGTGTCGGCGTCGACGTAGTAGATCTTGTCTCCGACCGCTACCGCCGAGTTTCCGCCGCCGTCCACTCCTTTTACGGAAACGGAAACGACGCCGTCGGTCCGGACCACCGTGTTGCCATCGCTCTGCTTCGCAGCAACGGCAACTCCGCAAAAGGCGCCGATGCGAACCGGGTCGCCGGATGCCGGAGTTGCCGGATCGCTGACCGCAATCGTCAGCGTCTCGGGTTCTTGTACGAAATTCTTCATGTTGTCCTCCTCTTTTCTCCCTGGGATTACGCTCCGGCGTTCTTATAGAGCCCGCGCCAGTCGATTGCCTTGGCGCCGAAGTCCAGCCACGCTTTGATCTTCAAGCCCAGCGTGTCATCCGGATTTTCGATGCGCTCCGTCTGTGGGCCCTGTGCGCCCTCCAGGTAGGCGTACTCGACGGTCGGAATGGCCATCGGATCGGCAGCCAGGTACCATGCCGTCGTGCTCGCGGTGTCGAGATTGGCGTCGGTGACGACCTCGAGAACACCCGCAAACGGGTTGAAGTCGCTCTGTTTCGCCACCACGATGTTCGGCACGTTGGTGTACTGAATCGCGGTCACGCGCTTCGCGACCGGGACCAGCAAGAATCGCGGGGCAACGTTGAGCGGAGTCACCCCGTCGAGGCCCTTCTGTGTCATCATCGCCGCGGTCCCGGCATCCAGCGTGCTGATAGCAATGGCGCCGCCGCTGCCAGCCAGGTTGCCATGGTTCGCGTGGAACAGCGCAACGCTGTCGCTCATGGTCGGATTGCTGGTAAGGACGGTATAGACCGTCTTGTTTTCCAGCATCGCGGCCTGAACGCCGATGCCGGCAAAGAGCTGCTGAATCGCGCCGAGATCATCATTGATGATCATCTCGCGAGTGATGAGCAGGCCCTTCGCATAAGTTGCGATGGCATACTGCTCTTTGCTCTCCGAGGTGCTGCCGAATGTGATCGTTCCACCTTCGGCCAGTTGCTGGAACTGCGGGAACTCGCCGATGCGCAGGCGCGAGACGGTCTTGAAATCCGGGACGGTGCTCTGTTTCGCCCAGCGCTTGTACGTGGGTGCGGCGTACGCGTAGGCGTCAAGCAAGATCTTATTGGCGACGTTCGCCAGGATATTCGGGAAGTCGCTCGTCGAGAGCGCGAACTTCACCAACTGGTTCGGGTCGCGCGGGCGCCCTCGGCCGGCCAGCGTCACGCACTCCTCCGCCATGCGCGAAAGCCGCATGCCACGGTACTCATTCTGCGAATCAGCTTGGTACTTGCCCGGCGCAACCTGGAACAACAAAGCCGCGGTCATCGCCTCGACGCGCTTGTCAACGGCGTCGTGCGCGACCGTGGCGACCTGCGATCGCGTGGCTGTCTGTTCGTATCGCCGGATGAGCTCGTCGCTGATCTCTCTCCGGGCATCCTCGATCGTTGCGCCGCTGGCGCACAACTGGTCGGCGAACTGCTCGCCGAGCCCAGCGGCGCGCACCGCGGTGCGAATCTGCTGTTGCTCGGCCGCGATCTGCGCACGCAGGGCGGCCTCGTCAACGGGCTCGCGGGTCTGTCCACCCGCCACGATTGTCTCTTCCATTTTTCGCTCCTCTTTGGGTTTGCGGGCTTCAACCCGCGGAAAATCTTGTGACAGAACGGTGGCTCCGGGATCGGCCGGCACGGGAACCATTGAGATCTCCATCGGCTCCCAGTCGGTCGCGAGGAACGAGCCGTCCTCTTGCTTGTCGCGCTTGTAGATCAGCGCGCCAATCGAAACGTTCCGGATGATGCCGGCGCGGATGTCCTGCCAGATCGGTTCGACCTCGGCCCGCTCGCTGAATCGCAGGCGGGCCAGGAGTCTGCCGCTATCAAGCCACGCCCTTTCGACCACGCCAATCTGATCGCCAATCGTCTCCGCCGCGTGAGCGTTCAGGACAGGCGCGCCGGCCAAGCGTCCCATGCGCACTTCGCCATCGCCCAGGCCGAGGCGAAGTCGGTACGTGTCCCCAGTCCAGAAGTCGATGCGCGTCACCGTCGCCCCAGAGTAAGCGACGACATCGACCGATCTCGCTGCGGCGTCGACTGTCGTCGGGGGCGCAACGGACGCCGCAAGCTCGATGTGCTCAGTGGCGCCGCTCACTCGCATCAGTTCCGGCGGTTCTTTGCCTCCGTCGCGCAAGTGCGCGGCCAGGTGGTTGTACACCCCCTTTCGGTCGGCGTCGGGAATGTTCGCTCCGCCACGCCCGCCGTTCAACACTCCAATCCCGGCCGAACAACCCGCCAAGTTCGCCGCTCCCGGATCTCCGCCTTCGCTCACCTCGTGATGCGGGAATTTGTAGGCTGCCTTCGTGGTCTCGTCCGCCCCGGGGTCGCGCCACGCGTACATGCGGGCGTAATAGGCGCCGTCCTCCCCCGATCGTAAACGTTTCTCGTTCACACCGGCGTCCCAGGCGGCGTCGGACGTCCCGGTGTGATGCACAGCAATCGCTGGCATTATGCCCCCTCCTTTTGCCCCGAGCCTGTTTGAGTTACTTTGCGCGGGTCACAGTCAAGCACGATCCCGGCTTTGTCAAACGCCTGATTCGTCTCTGCGATTTCGGCAAGTTGCTCGTCGGGATCATATCCCATCTCGCTAACTGCCTCTCGCCAGGTCATCAGGCCGTTCCGCACATGTACCTGATACGCCTTTGCGTCCGCCTCTGGATCGACCCAGTCCCATTTCGGCGGGGTCCAGACCACAGGTGCTTCGACTCCGGATTGAGACATTATTCGATCCCAGACAGGCTGACAAAATTGCGGGATCAAAACCTGCCAACGAAAGGCTTCGATCGTCCGCCGAAACTCCAACATCCCGGCCCGGATGGACGAGTAATTCGTCTGCTTCAGGTCGCTGGTGAGGACCTCGTACGGGATGCCCAGGCCAGCCGCTATGGCGCGCAGTTGATGACGCACGTACTCGGGGTAATCGGCGCTCGGCTGCGGCGTCGCAAATCGCACGTCCTCCGTGTCCTGTAGGTAGGCGATCATCCCGGGCTCAAAGCTCTCAACACGTTGAGATGTCGTCGAGTCAATGCGCGAAGATCCCAATGTCCGCGAGGGGTCTCCGCCGACCACGAATGCCGCAAAGCACGCCTCAATCTTCTTGCGAACGAGCTCGGCCTCCTCGTAATCATCGAGGTCGCGCAGTCGCATTACCACGGGAGCCAGCCATGGAGCGCCGCGCTCCTGGCCCGGGCGATCCTTACGATAAATGTGCAGCACCTCGCTCGCCGGGACCAGCTTGCTCACCGGAAGAGAGACGCCAACCAGCGATGACGCCTCGCCCGGGTGCTGGCTGTAGAGCCAGTATCCGACTCGCCTTCCGATCAGATCGTACTGTATGCCCTGAATCGCGTAACCGGTATCCGTCATCCCGGTCTTCGTTGAATCAAGATAGTCTGGCTCCAGCACCTGCAATTGCAACGGGGGCTCGATGCCGTCTTCTGGCCGGCGCGGGCGGAAGCGCACCAGGCACTCTCCGCTTTCCACCACGGTGCGCGCAATCAATGCCTGGAGCCCGTACCAATCGTAAGCTCCGTCGGCGTCGCACTGCGCGATCCACCGGCGCCATATCGCGGCAGCCTGCTTCTGCTGGGTACGCGCTACGATACCCGTGCCTACCGCATTCTGCGCAATGGCGGCCACGGCGCGCGCGGCGTAGGCATTGTTTCGGACGAGGTCCCGCGATCGAGCACGTAGCTTCCCCGCTGCCCCGGCAATCTCGGCGTTGGGCCCAGTCTCATATGCGAGCCAGCCGGTGGTTCGACGGGTACTGCGCGCCGCCTCGTAAGAGAGGCGCTCTGCCGCGCGCATGCTCATGCGAGCATGAACCCGTCTGCTCGCCCGGGCAGGGTCAAACCAGCCGATTAGCTTATCGATCCAGTTCATGCCTGATTATCCCTTTGTGAACTCGGAGTAACTCATGCTTCGACCGGTTTGTTGAAGGCGCGCGATTTCGCTATCAATTGCGGCGAGCGCCTTGGTCTGATCGGAGTACTGCACACTTCGCTCACCGAATTGAACCCGGTAAACCCCGATCGTGGCGAGTATCTCTTCGCGGCGTGCCTGAAGATCCGCCAGTGTCACTTACCCCTCCCGTGGCTCAGATCTTGAGCCAGCCTTTGCGGTCACCCACCCACTTAGATTCTGCCACACGCGGCGCCGGAGACGAGCCAGAAACCATGGCCTTCATTCGCGCTGCATGGTCGGACAATTTTAACCCCGACATATACAACGCATGCAGCGCGGCTGTAGCGTATGCTCGACAGTCAAGTGCTTCATTCCGAACGCCCTCCGGCTTCGCAAAAAATCTCTCCAAACGCCCGTGAACGCTTCGCGTCTTAATGCGCTCCGCGGTCAACATTTCGAACCAGTCGCGTTGGCGGTCCAGCGGAAAGTGACAGAATCCAGAACCCGGCGAATTGACTCGTAGCTTCGAGTAGACCTTCTCCTTGGCAGTATCTACGCCGATCAAGAAGAATTGCCCGCGGTGAACCCCTTTCGACGCGCGGCGAGGCCACACTGGCTTACCGAATCCGGCCGCGCCCTTTACCGCGTAGACTCTCCGGTTCTGCCGGGGGCGGCAGAACTCGAGCACCTGTGCCATTTCAAAGCCCGCGTCGACACACGCTGCGGTGATGGATACGTCGAGTCCTGACTCGTGTTTCCACGAGCGCACCAACAGTCGATCCAGATCTGCCCACACGGCAGATTGCCCAGTGTCTCCGTACAGGACGTGATACCCAATTGACCAGGATTCCTCTCCCTCGCCCCACCCTACGATCTCAATTTCAATGCGATCGGTCTGGACGTCCGCGCCGGCGGTCAGCAGGCACGCTCCCGTCGGAACTTCTGCTCCGAAGGGCTCGCGACGCGCATACAATGCGTCTGCATCGAGCGGCAATGCCGCTTCATCCTTCCACGTTTCGCCCCAGACGGTATTACAGAATACTTGCAAAGTCTCGCGGCTCTTGCGCGCCTCCAGGAACTCGGCCGCCAGATCGGCCCACGACGGCCACCCAACCGGCGCATACAACGCGCTGATATGATATCCGCGGGTCTTTCCGTCCCCCGTCGCAGTGGCCCGCCACTCGCCACACGCGAGCATCTCGGTCTTCTGCCAATTCTCGATCAGCGCCTCGCATGCCTCGCAGCGATACCGCGCTGTCTCGGGCTTGTCTTTCTCCCACGTCACGCCGACCCACGTCAGCACCTGGTAGTGGCCGCAACGCGGGCACGGAACGAAGTACCTCCGCTGATCGCTCGCTTTGTAAAGCGCTTCGATCCTGCTCAGCCCCTCCAGCGTCGGAGTGCTCACCGCCAGGATCTTGCGCTGCGAGCCGAATGCCACGGTGCGCTTCACCGCAAGTTGAAACGGATCGCCTTCTCTATCGGCGTCTGCGGGCCACCCATCCAGTTCATCTGCCAGCACGTATTTTGCAGGCAGGCTCCGCAAGCCCACGGCGCTGTTCGCCCCGGTTAAAATCAGCACGCCGCCGGCGAACTCCTTCATCAGGATCGTGTTTCCCGAGTCGCGCGAGCGCGAATCCTTTACTCGCCCACGTAACGCCGGCGTGCTCTCGATCAGCGAGTCCAAGCGCTGCTTCGAGAATCGCTTCGCCATCTCAACGCTCGGCTGAATCATCAGGGTCGGCGCTGGCGCGTGGTGCATCAGGTATCCGCAGGCGTTGAGGAGCACCTCGGTCCCCCCGCACTGAGCCGCTTTGACAAACACGACGCGCTCGCATGGAGCCCCGGGCGTGAGGCTGTCCATGATCTCGCGCAGGTACGGAGTGCGGTCTGTTCTCCATGGTCCAGGCTCCGGCGACGTGTTGTCCAGCACCCGATACGTATCAGCCCACTGCGATATCGTCAGATCCGGCGGCGGCAACAGCACGTCTGCCGCCAAAATCTGGATCTCGTCAACGCGCATGCTGGACAGCGCTCCGGGCATCAGTCAGCAGCACGCGCACTTCCCGCATCAGCACCTCCCGCACCTGGCGCTCGTCGGTGATCGGAGCAATTTCAGGCGCGACGCGGTTCGGCCACGCCATCACTGTCTCCCGGACCCCAGAGAGGATTGCCTCGATCCGCCGCCGGAAGAGTTCCGTCTCCATCAGCTTGCCCGATTTCTGGTCGTACGCGAGCTTCCGAAGACGCGCGCGAAAAACCATGTCGGCGGTTTTGGCCTGGGCATAGGTCGTGGCCCCGGCGGCAACCTCCTCAGGCGCAGCAGCCAGCGCGGCAGCGACTCGCTCAGAGACCGGCTCGGGCTTGTCGTCGAGCACGGCGTCCGAAGCCGCGACATCAACGCGGCTGCCACGCATTACCAGTATGCCGGCCTTCGCCAGCTTGTTGATGTACTGGCGACTCGTTCCCCGGTGGCGGGCATATTCGGCTTGGGTCATCAGATTGGGCGGCATATCTTCGTACCTGAACTAAGAGCCGCCAGCAGCACATCGGTCGGCACGGCGACCGATACCGTGACGTAGCGGCGGTTGTCTGCTCGAACCATGGATCGCGCACTTCCTCTGCGACAACGCTGGCCTCGAGCAGCGAGCGCTCGTCCCGGGTAAGCTGTCGCATGTACTTGCGCAGCTCTGGTTCGATGCAGATTGGTGTGCTCATTTCTTGATGTAGGGCGCCTCGGCCGGCGTGCCGTCGGGATTGGCGAAGTGCGCCAGGACTCCGGTGGCGCCCTGAACCGCCGAGAGACCGACGAGTGCCCAGAACCTACCACGCGGAGGCAGGACGGGTACAGTGGCATTGAGACACTGCATGATAAGCATCAGCGTCTGCGTGACTGCATTGGTATTGACAGTCATTTCTTCTCCACTTGCTGGGCAATCCCGGCCCAAATCGGGGACACGAATGCAGCCCAATCTTGCCATGCCTTCTGGCGTACCTCGACGGGCTGATCACCGTAGATCAAGTTGAAGGTCTTCAGGCCCTCAAGCACAATCTGTAGAATCAGCAAAGTCATATCATTTCCTCCCTATCGATATTGTTGACAACACATATCTATCCTGGCGAGAACGATTTACGTCCTGCGGCTTCAAGTTAGATCGGCGCCGGAGTAAACGCCCCGTCACCCTGGGAAAAACCCCCTGACGCTAGCGAAATCGTGCCACCATGCTACCCGCCGGCCGGCGCCGCCAGGTAGGACCCATGGGGGCACTAAGCGAATGCATGAGGAGGCGCGCAAACTCATAGCAACCGCTCTACCATGCCCGCAACGTCATTCAGCTTGCAGATGACTCCGGCTAAGTTCTCACGTATGTGATCGGGGTCCGTGTTGCGTGTTACGTCCCCAGAAACCGCCTCCAGGATGAGGACACACAACCGGATGTTGGATAGCACATCCTCCAGTAGTTCGTCCTGCTCACTTTCTCTCATCTTCCGCGCCCCCTTTCCGCTTCCACGTCGCCAAGCAACTCCAAGCGAATGATCCCCGCATCTATCCCTTCGATCACGTAACGCACTTGGTCAACACTCGTGACTACCGTCGCAACCGCGCCGGCTTTCCTCCATTCCTCGATGCGCCTCAACTGAAGCGCCGTCGGCCTTGCGCCCGGACGCTTCACCTCGAGCTGCAAGCTGCGGCCCCGATAGCAAGCGTCGACGTCAGGATCGCCACCCACGCCCATACCGCCGCCCCAACGTTTACGCGCCAAACAGTGCGGCAGACCATTGAGGTATTTGAGGATCGCTTTGACAATGGTGCGCTCGAGCGGGCGATTCAGGTTTCTCGGCATACCTCGCACTTCTCCTCGATCGAGCCAAACGGCTTCTGTGTTGGAACACAATCCGGTTGAATGCCATCACGGGGTGACCACGCGGAATCTGCCAAGGAGCAGCCACAATCCTCGCGACAAAGACCGTCGGCACCAATCTTGTGCAAGTGCCCGGCGATTATCTCTCCGACGCGCATCTTCTCTGGTTGTGTCATTGCTGTCACTTCCCTCACCACTACGCACTGGCCCAGGTATCACCCGGGTATAGCTCCGCGAACCGCGCGAGAAAGCGCGCCTCTGATTCCTCGATGGACCACGGCCGCACGATTCTCATCTTCATCTCGCGCGTGCCGATTGCGTCGAGCCGTTGCTCCCAGCCTGGAGATAGCGGCCCCATTAGATCGCAAGCCTCGATCGCCAGCATTCCTTTGTCCGCGCGCGTCACCGACTCCGGTTGCTCGCCGTGCAGCCCGAACTTCTCAAGGATGAGTTGCTGAAGTCTCTCTTCCGCTTTCCGGTACGCCTCCATTTCGGGGAGCTGCTTGATGGGCCTGGCTATGTCCACTAGGTACGCCTCGCTCGCGTCGTGCAGCAGCCCCCATAGAGCGTCTTGGCTGTCCGAAAGATAGCTCACACGAACCGAGTGCTCGGCCACGGAGTAAAAGCCACGCACGTGGCCGCTGAAGCGGCACTGCCTGGCTAGCGCATGCGCGATGTCGTCGATCAGGATGTCTTTCGGGTCGGGATCAAGCGGATTGAACTTCACCCCCGAGAAAGTCTGAATCCACGGCCGATCTATCATTGCAGGCCCTCCTTGATCTCGAACCACCGATAAGCCTGCGCGTGCAGCCATATCCAGAGCTTGCCTCTTCGATCTTCGCCGAAAATCACCCTCCCTTTGTCGTCGGAGCCTCGGATCCACCACTCCAACGGGACTATCAGGCAACAGCGGTGGAGCAAGAGCCAGATCGGCGCCGCTAGATAGCGCTGCCATGCTGGCCGCTTGGATGGCCCGGAAATTAGTGCTTCGATTAAGTTTTCGCGTGTCCTTACCACGGCAATCTCTTTCCGTTTGTTCGTCATTGTCAAATGTTCGTCGTTAACGAACCGCCACCGCAGATCGTCTCCGCGCTGGCGCGGTACCCAATTTCGCGATGTCGAGATAGTTCACCCACTGGTACCCTTCGTCATTGAGCACCAGTGGGAGATCGTGCAATTTCAACGCGGAAGCCGAGCGGATCAATGCGTCCATATCCACGCTGGGCGGATAGCCCAGTGCGAGTTGCCCGTTCGGCAGCCGCACGATGCGGATGCGATTCTTGTTCATCCACTCGCCGGCGCGGAGGATCGCGACCAATTCTTCCTTGTTCTCACGCACGACTGCCTTGATGTCGTCCGGCGCGCCCTTGTCGATGCGAAGGGCCCCTGAACCGTCGAGGCGCACCGCGACCTCGGCCTCGCCAAGGCGGTCGAAAACCAGCTTGATGTCTGTCATTTTTTGCGCGAATCCCTCCGATTCTGTGTGCCAGTCTTGGGCCATTCCCACAGACTGGAACACATACTGGAACACCATAACTTATTGATAACGCGCGAGTTAACCTGCCCGTGTTCCAGTGCTCCAGTGTTCCAGTCGATCCCTATAGAGGCTATACGTTATGCACTACATCTACGCCTCTCATGTACGCGCGCGTGCACACATACTGGAACACTGGAACACGGGCGGTAAACACGCGTGGAATGATAGGGTTACGGTGTTCCAGTATGTGTTCCAGTCTGCCTTTTGGACTGGCACACTGGAACACCGGCTAGATCGCCTCGCCGTCATCCTCGACCTCCCGCGGAGGCCTGTATCGCCACTCGCGCGCCCCCCTCGGGCCGGAGAAATATCGCTCCCAACCGCTTGATTTCAGGCACCTTGCCACCCTGTGTCGATCGCTCTGGGTCCACATGTCCACTTTCTTCTGAATGCACTGTGCCAAGATCTCCGGGATCGAAACGGACTGCCGGCCGTCGATCCACTTGAGGATTACCTCGTCCCACGGATCACCGTCATAGCGCTCAGATTGGACTTCTGCGGCCTGGCGATTCAGCTCAACAGAATCCAACCACCAGGGCGAGCCCGCGCGATATCGCGTCAATGCCTCGGCCCACAACTGCCCCCGATCGCGGGCCAAGTCGTCGATCACGATATCCGCGCATGCAACCGGCCAGAAGCGCCGGCCGCCGGTCTCGTCCCGCAGGTACGTGTTGTGATTCACACTTCCAGCGAACACGCATTGCCGGGGCGAGACGATCACGCGCCGTCCGTACGGCGGGCGGAATCGATCCACTGCCCGGCTCATGAACGCCTTGACTCGGCCCACGTCAGCGCGAGTCATGCTGTCGAGTTCAGCGATTTCAATCACCCAAGCTCCGAGCGTCTGGAGCGCGGCGTCCTTGCTGCCGAGGTCGGCGATCTCGTCGGTGAACCACTCGCCGGCGAGCGTCTTGAGTGCCGTCGATTTCTTCGATCCTTGCGGCCCTTCGAGGATCAAGCAACAGTCCGCTTTGGCGCCGGGGTGGAAGACTCGCGCCACAGCAGAAATGAGCCAGCGTGATCCAACCGCCGCGGTGTAGTCATTCTGCTCTGCCCCGAGATACGTATTGAGCCACGTGTCAATGCGCTTTGTGCCGTCCCATACCAGAGAGTTCAAATAATCGCGGACAGGGTGGAATGGCCGGTCCTTCGCGACAGTCTGAACCGCCTGGCCGGCGATTTCCACCGAGACGTAGATACCCTGTTGTTGCAGCCAGTTGGCTGTGAGACGGTCCTCGTGATCGGTCCATTCTCCCTCCTTTTTTGGTGTGCCCCATGGTGGCGGGCCCAGGGCCACCGCTCCGAGAGAAAACTGATTGAAAGCCAGGACGCCAGCCCATTCGGGCGCGAAACGTAGCGCGGTGATCGCGTTCGTCAACAGGGGCCTCGGAGCGCCCTGGTTGTTCACGATCAAGTTCGCGCGCCAACTTGTTCCCGGCTCAGGTGGCGCCGATTCTACTGGCGCCGCCTTCCGACTGGTCCGGCGCCGAGCGTCTTTTGCCGCCCGTGTGTACTCGCGTCGGAGCAAGTCTTCGAATGGAACCGGCTCTTTCACGCCGCGCTCCCAAGGTACTTCGCCAGCGCTCGAATCTCCGCCCGCTCCTGATTTTTCGCCCATGCAATGAGTCCTGCGCAGTGCTTTGGAAATTCACTGCGCCACCACCGATATTCGTCTACTACCGCGCTATCTGTGCCGTGCTCCAGGCGCGCGAGGAGCGAAGTGCAGAAACGGATCAGGCCGGTATCTGCGGGGCCCCCCCCAGCCTGATCCAACAGCTTCTGTTTCTCCTGCTCGAGCATAACGTCCAGTACAACAATCATGCCCCTGAGCCAGTACCGCGCTGCCGGCAGGTCGCGCTCGAACTCCCGTCGCGCGCGTGCCCACTGCCGGCGCTCTGCAGGCGTCCACTCTGGCTTTTCATGCTCTGGCCAGAGGCCACGCGAGCGTAGGGCTTCGATCACGTCGGCCTGCGAGCAGCCCGCGTGACAGTGCAGGAGAATCTTGCCGTCGCGCTCGCCGATACTCAAGCTTGGTGAGCGATCGTCATGCGCGGGACAGCGCGCGACATAGCCGAAGCCGCTCCGCCTGCCGCGGAGCTCGCGCGCGATATGCTGCGCAGTCATTACGCCGGCTGTTACACCACCTCGGTTGCAGCGTCGACCGTACCGTCCGCCGGCTCAGGCACGTCCTTGCCCCCGAGCATTGCCGGCGCCGCCTTGAGAAACGGCTCGATAACCGCCGCGTACTGTTTCACGAGCGAGGCTTGTTCCGGAGTGAGGCGGCCGCCAGAGGCGAACGTCGCGCGCGAGTACACGATACCCTGGGCGTTCTTCGTCTTTTCGAGGCCGATCTGTGTGATCAGCCCATAGCACGGTACGCCTTTCGAAGCCAGGCGCATGAAGTACTGTCGCGCGGGCTTGAGCGAGCTCGCAGGAAGGCACACGATCTCCGGCAGAAGGTTGTCCTCCCGCAGGAAGAAGAGTTGCCGCACCAGCTTACACGCTTGGCCGACGCCCTTGGCGTCGCTGCCGAACTGCGCGAACGGGCACTTGTGGCAATCGCCGCCCGGCTTGCCGATCCCGGTGCGTGCGTCGACCGAGTAGCAGTCCGGCGGCGCGTTGCCGTCCGCGTCTTCCATGGCCGTCTGCCAGTATGCCCGGGTCTCGCGCCAGGCAATAATGATCCCTGAGAGCTCCTTGACGGTCTCTTCGCCGTCCAGCGTTTGGATTTCCCAGGCCGTGCCTCCACCGGCCGGAATCTTGATGCGCTCGAAGTCGGCGGTGCTCATGCCGTCTTCGCCGAGATTGGCCGCTATGGCGTCGCGGATCGCGGCTACCGGGGTTTGAAAGATTACGAACGGGCTGATTTCCGCTGCGCTGTTCTTTTTGATCAGTTCTTTGCTCATGGGTTAGCCTCGCTTCTGCTTGCCGCGCACGACCCATTGCGTTGGACGCCACGGCCCTTCTGGGTGGTTGTACGTGTAGGTGCACTTCTGAGTCAACGCTGTCACAATCCATGACGTCGGCCTCCAGGCTGGCGGCGACGGTTGATTCTTTTTGCTTGTCATGCGTTTAGGTTCTCCTTATTCTGAGTTTGAAGACTTCACTGACGTCGAGTACCGCGGCCAGCGTGCGCGGCAGCGGCCGGCCGTCGCGATCCAGTTCCCGCACGTACGCGCTCAGCGAGTTGGTGTTGAACGTTTCTTCAACATAGTCGCCGAGGCGCGCGCGTCTGAGCGCCTTGCAGACGGCGGCCTTGTCGCCGTCCTTGGCCCGCGCCCAGAGCTTGCGCTCGACGTAGACGGTGCGCCCGTCGATCGAAACGCGCTCCACATCGAATTCTGCGAGCAGGCGTTGCTCGAGCTCCGCGGCTTCGGCCTTGATCGTATCGATCTCGGCCTCGAGCTGGCGGCGGCGTTCATCGAGTGCTATGTAGCGCTTGAGTTCGTCGGTATTCATTTGAGCTTCCTTCTTTGAGTTGTTGCAGCACGCTGTTTACCACGTCGGCGCGCGCGGCCAGCGCGCGCATGATCTTCTCGTCAACCGTTCCCTCTGCCAGGAGGTGAATGTATTCAACCGGCCGCGTCTGGCCTGGCCTGTGCACCCGCGCGAGGCTTTGCTCATATGAGCCCAGCGAGAAACCCAGCGAGTAGTAAATCGCGTACCGTGCGCGGGTAAGGTCGATCCCGAGCCCGCCGGATTCGATCTGCACCGCAAGCAGCGGCGCCTCGCCCGCTTGCCACCGGTCGAGGTGATTCATGCGGCCAGACAGCTCGAGCGATCGGCGCCCGAGCTCGTCGGCGACGCGGTTGACTGCGTCCAGATCCTTGTGAAACCGGCAGAAGACTACCACGGGCTCTCCGGGCGCGATATCTTCGAGCACCTCGCGCAGCAGATTCATCTTCGACGAATCGACCTGAACGTCCTGGCCGTCGTCGGTGCGGATATAGCCGCCTGTGATCTGCTGGAGCCGGAGCAGTTTGACGAGCGCGTTGGCGGCCGTGACCTCTCCGGATTCTACTTCCGCGATCAGATTGCGCTCGAGCGAGCGGTACGCGCGAAGGCCCTCGGAGCCGAGGCGGCATGTGTACGTGGCGTGCATTTCGGGCGGGAGGTCCAGGACGTCTTTGGCGCACGGAAAGGTAACCGAGTAGAACCGCCGGTTGAGCTCATCCAGATTCCGGTAGTCGACTACCTGGCGGTTCTGGTAGCCGCCCATCACCGCGTAGTGTCGCCGAAACTTGTTCCATCCCCAACCGAAGATCGACGGATCAACGAATCGGAAGTAGGCGTAAACGTCGAGCGGCGAGTGCGGCATGGGCGTGCCGGATAGGCCGAGTCTGTAGGGCGTATGCTGGCCTAGCCGGGCCACGAAGCGGCTGGACTTGCCCCACGGAGCCTTCAGTCGGTGGGCCTCGTCTGCGACAATCAGATCCCATTTCTGGTTGATCACCCACTCTGCGAACGGCGGCCGCCACACCGAATCGTAGTTGATGACGATCACGAGCGGCACTCCGCGTGCGCGCGCCAGAGCCATTTTTCGCTCTGCCTCCGTGCGCTTCGCACGTACAGAGGAGAAGGTATCGCCGAGCGGAACCACCAGGAACGGAATATCTGAATGCAGGGCGAATTGGCGCGGCCAGACGTGAACCACTGGGAGCGGGCACAGGACCAGAATGGAGTCAAATTTCAGCCGGTCGCAGAGATAGACGGTCATCGCCGACTTCCCCGTGCCCATCGCCGCCGCGATCATGGCGCCGCGGTGGCCATTGCGCCACACCGACTGCACGAATTTCACGGCTTCCTGCTGGTGCTTCCAGGGTCTCGTCACTACGCTAGCCTTTTGCGCGCAGCCATCCGCGCTGGAATGCCGTCCCCATCCAAATAGCGGACCGGCATGTCGTCCATACCCACGGCGCGCAGGGCCTGGCGCAGCAAAGGGCGATCATCGTCGCTCCAAATCAGGATCGTGGAGATTCCGTCGAGGCGCTCAACACGCACGCCGGCCCACTCGATCTCGAGCATTGCGACTTCGGGTGTCATTGTTCCGCCACGAAAATGGTGTGGGAATCGTCTGCGATCAGTTCGTCAACGCGCCGTTCTGCGCGCTCCCTGGCTCGCCGTGCCTCCCGCTCCTGCGCACGTTCAAGCGCAAGATCCGCCTCGCGCCGTATCTCCTCTGAGAGCGTGCGCTCCGCGCGTGCTACCCGCTGCGCTCGTTCCCGGGCACGGCGCCGCCGCTGAGCTTCCACCATGTGCGCGCGCGCACTCTCGGACACCCGCCGGCGGGGACGCGGAGTTTCCTGCGCCGGCGGATCTGGACGTCCGCCGAATAGCTCTGGCAGCCACCACCGGAGAGTGGCAAACCATCCCGCTTGCGTCATTCCGCCCCCTCCGCTACCTCGTCGACATCCTCGGAGTCCGCGATTTCTGCGAGCACGTCGCCGTGGCAGGGTTGCGGCTTGCACCAGCAGCCCAGAACCTTGCCGCGCAATTCTTTCCTGGCACGGGCGACCAGCGCCGGTTGCGCTAGAATCCATTCGCGATACCGCTCGATTGCCTCCTGNCGGCTGGCAACTTGGTATCGCGCAAGCGTGCTGTTTCTGCATCCCCGGGGAGACGTATGAATCCCGAACGGATTGCCCCAGACGGTTGGGCGGCCGACGTACACCTCGTAACGCTCTGCCCGGAGGTTCACGACTCGCGTTTTCCCTACTTTCTGGCCCTCACTCATAGCACGCCTCCTCGATCAACGCCTCGGCGTCGAGCAGTTCGAACACGGCCATTTCGAACTGGTGCCTGGCATCGGCGTTGAAGAGGTTTCTCGGGTCGGTGCTGATGTATTCTGCGCGCGATCGGGCATTTCTGATTTCTCTGATTGCTCTGCGAACTTTGTCGTCATCGATTGGTCGAGGCATAGATTGCCCCTCTGAGTCATGGCAGGAAGACCGTCCGTACCCCGCCCATTTGCCCGCATTTCGCGTGGTCGGGCCGAGAGACCCAGCGCGCGGCGCCGGGATCCTGGCGATTGCGGCTGATTCCGCGCCAGGCCGGCCGCGACCGTTCGGTAGCTGCCTGGATCCGGGCGGCCTCATGCACGGAGCCACAGATCCGCACATATTTGAGATATTTGTGCTTGTTGATCTCGCCATCCACCACGAGGCCGTGGCGGTGCAGCGCGCGCACCCCGGCGGCCGTGGCCACGAGCGCATCGCGCCCGGTATCGGCATGTACGGCGAGAATCTTTGAGTCGAGATTGGTGGGCAGGTACTGCGCGATTTCGTGTGCAGGTATCCTCATGGCGAATGCACGCTTTGTCCGGGGAGTTGGCCGGGCCCTGAAGTGTGCCCCGTGTTGGTGCTGGCCTACGGGGCCAGAGGCCGCGAGCGCGAATTGTCCGAAGTCACCCGGCTATGTGTTGGCGGTGTGTGGCATTCGCGTCCTCATATATATAGGACACGGCAGGGGCATTTTCTACAGTTTTCCACAGATTTTTTTTAAGTCGGCGAATTGCGCGCACGAAAAGCGCCTCTCCGTATGTGAATTCAGCCGGACTGTGACCCTGGAGCACCGCCAGGACGATCTGCCTGAGCTCCCACGGTAAGGCGTAGACTGCTCGATTGAAGTCGATATCTTCCTCGATATGACGCGGATTGCGGTACGGTTCGCGGTGTGGAGGGAGCGGTATTTCGCGATTTGTGGTCCTTTGCGCGCGCTTTATTCTTCTCCATACCGCTTTTCGGATGGCCATTTCGCTCAGGCCTTGCAGTGCGGCAAGCTCCGCCTCCTGCTCCAGGTCCGCCCGCTCGATCGAAGGCGGCAGCGCCCTGCCGCCCAGACAAAAGTCTACGCATTCTTTCGCCGTCATCTCCGTGCTCCTTGGTTGGCGAGGTCTCGGCGGACCCCGATCCGGGAGCGACGCAGAGAGCCGTCTCTCCCGCGCGTTGTGCCGTCGCTGGCCGGCTTGCGCCGGCGGAATATCGAGCCGAGGCGCGGTTTCTTCATGTTTGCCGCATTATATTACGCTCGGACTGTTCTTGTCAACATATTTGTCGAGCTCTGCCTGATCCAGCAGTACCCGTCGTCCGTCTCTGATGGCCGGAACCCGTCCCTGGGCAATCATGTGCCTCAGGGCGTGCGTAGACCGGCCCAGGTACCGGGCCGCCTCCGCCACCGGGACCAGGCGACGCTGTTCCCGGCTCGCGCGGAGCTCTGCGAGGATTCTCTCCGCTACGCGCTCCGCGATCCGGTCGGCCAGGACGTCGACCAGAGAATCAAGATTAAGCATTTTTAATGAGTTTTTTTATGGATCGCGCTTGACAGCACGGCCAGGTTGTGGCATGATCGAGCCATGGAGACAGAGGCACTACTGGGAGCCCATGTCCGCGTGGCACGACTCCGGCTACCAGGCAGCAGATTTCCGCCACGAGCACAGCGCCGCACTGCAACAACTATGGCGGGAGGCAGCGAGGACAGCATGAAACACAAATGGGCAATTGTTCCTTGCGGCCGCCAGCGCTACCTGGTGCCAGACCCACCCGGGGGGCCGGTTGAAATCCACCGCGCGTACCGCACGAATAAATCCTCTCCATGCCCCTGGAGAGCCTATCGCACATATCCTACCGCGTACTACGCCGAGGCGTTTACGCTTGAAGGGTTGCGCGCATACTTGGATCAAACCCTGGACCTGGAGGTAAAACTATGGAGCCACGACACTGGACGATCATTGACGGATATCAGCATTACCACTGCAACAACATAGAGGCCGACCTTTGTCGCCTGGGCGCTACAGCCCGGGAGGCAGACGGGCTAACAGACATCCTCCACTTCGAAGGATGGGGCGAACTGGCAGGCGATCCGGACCCGTCAGGCCGCTTTTCTGATGACTACCTGAAGTACAAGATCCTGTGGTATCGAGATTTTCGCGCTCAAGACGCGGAGGTTCGGTGATGAAAAAAAGCACAGAGAAGGAATACCACTTCAGTGTGGTAGACGAAGGTTCCGCCGTCGAGGTGCTGGTTGAGCGCTTCTACTCTGACAATGGGAGGCCTGCGGGGTGGGTGATCTACCGCCGGGAGTCCTACAAAGAAACTCCTGGCCGCCGGATTGATGCAGGCAATGGCGCCTTTCCGTGGGGACGCGACGGTTTCCGTTGGGATCCCTGCGACAGCAAGGAGCACGCAGAGTGCCTGCTCAACCGCAGGCTTCCCTGACCAACAGGGCGGGCGCCAGCGCCCGCCCTTCCCCTCACCGAAGGGGGCTGCGCAGAAAGGACGCAGAGTTATGAGATATGAGCAGGTCGACGGGGCGCCGGCAGGCGCTATCAGGATTGACGGCGGAGCCACTCTCGGTGACGGTTCCGTCGAGTTTCGATACCTGGATGGGGACGAGGACACGGGATTCGTCCCCATCTACTATTCGCTCATCGTGCGCCCGGGCGCCGGGGGAGTCCAGTGGTTTCGACTGGTGGACGAGCCTGCATTGCATGGGCTATGAGCAAAATTCACAACTTGGTGGGCCGCGTATTTACTCGGCTAACCGTCCTGTCGCTGGCCGGCTACCGCGCCGCCCATGCGGTGTGGCACTGCCGTTGCGAGTGCGGGCGCGAAGTGGACGTGCGCGGCACGCATCTCGTGTCCGGGCGTGTGCGCTCCTGTGGCTGCCTGCGTGCAGACCCAGCCATTCGTGCAGCCGCCGCGTTGAGCATTCCGAAGCGCACCCGCCGCGAGCACGCGCGAGCCGCGGCGGCGGCCAGGTGGGCGGGCCATCATTCACCCGCGCCGTAGCGCGGCATATCGTCCAGGTCGGCTCTCCCGAGCTCATCGAAGTGGATCAGGGCCTGGATGTTGAACACGATCGCGGCCAGGTGATCCTCGTCCCGCCAGCCCATGGCATACTTGACTGCATGGCGCATTGCCGAGGCCCAGAGCGCGGAGAATGGCATGCCCTTCTCCCAGTTCCGATCTCCGTACTTCTGCGCACCCATGGCGAGCCAGCGCCCAACCCGGTACAACGCGAATGGCGAAATGAGATCGGGCCTCTCCTTATCGTTCGCACAGTCACGCACCGCGCCGGTCGCAAACTCGCGCCGCTCGCCGGAATCCTTGAGCTCGAACGCCCGGTGCACCGGGCATGTTCTCGTCGTCTCATCGAAGCAGGTGCACCCGGTCTTCGCATCCGCTAACATGCTCTCCTCCTCGTCATCCTCTTCATTCGGTCTGGGTCGATTATCCTGATCTCAATCACGTTCGCCCGCGGGATCGTGAGCCAGAACCTTCCCTGCTCGCCGCCATGATCGAGTTCCATTGCGATCGTGAGACATTCCTCGTCCTGTTTCGCGAGCCAGCCGACCGACTCGAGCTCGATCGGGCCATGCACGTCGGCGATCGAACCGTCGGCGACCTGATAGTTCGCGTCCTTCCAGCGCACGATCGCGATCTTCATTGCTTTTTCTCCGGAAGCCAGAAGCATTTCGTCAGTACGCGGTGGCCGCGCGCGTCCTGCGCCCACTTCTTTCCGGCCACCAGGACTCCCTTTGCGACCAGCGCTCGAAGTTGTTGTACGGCGGTGGTGTACCCCAATCCGTATCTCTGCACATAGTCCGAGGTTGTGAATGAGCGATCCGGGTAAGGATCCACCTCTCCGAGGACCTTCTCTCGGGCAGCGTCTACCTCGGCCCATGGCGATGATTTCGTCTGCTTGATCATCGCATCGTTACCTCCCAGTGTCCGTTTCTCTCCAGTATTATGCGCCCCATCATGGTGTCACTCGGGCTCATCGCTGCCGTTTCCGCGTAGCTGTTCCAGTACTCAAGGAAGCTCGAGCTCATAATTCCAGCGATCTTCTGGAGCCGGATTTTCCCGCGGCTTCGAAGTTGGCGCCAATCGAAGAGCACCATGGCGTCGTGTAAATGGCCGACCATATAGCACGAGGAATCGGCTTGTGACATAAACCGGTGCAGCATCTGCGCCTTCGCGCCCTTGGTCCGTGCGGCGCCGCCCCCGTGCCAGACGCTCAGCCGGAATGGTTTGTGCTCGCCGTACCAAACGTCGAGCAACTGCACGCCTCGCGAGTATGGCACGCCAATCTGTTTCGCGATCAGTCGACCGACGTCGCCGAACGTCCGCATTGTCCTGCGCTCGTGGTTGCCTCCGACATACCCGAGGAGTCGGTGATCTTTGGCCAAGGGCGCAAGTAGCTCGACCACTTCCGCGACTTGGTCGATCGGCTCGCCGGTGTTCTCGTAGGGCGAGGCTACACTCAGCACGGTCGCAGCGTCGATCAGGTCGCCACCGAGGATGGCGTAGCGATAATCGCACGAGAGGATCCACTCCATGTAGGCCCGGAATCGCGCAGCCATGAAATTCCGGTGTCCGTACTGTAGATCGGTAAGGTGGCTGATCTCGATGCGGTCCGCTTTGCTCCTGCGCAGATCGACACTTACCAGCTTGGTCTCGTCGCCCGCTTTGTGCAGGTCGGCAATCTGAGGGGCGAATGCGGCGACGCGGGCCTTGCTTACCTCCGACCAGTCGGTCACTGCTCGGTGATCCCTTCCAGCCGGTCAATGCGTCGAAGTGTCTGATCATACTCGTGACGCCAGACGTAACGGCCGTTCAGTTCCTTGAGCAGGCGGAGCTCGAATGCCGCGAAGTCCGACCGGACCTTCGCCGCCAGAATGCCGACCAGCAGAGGGGCGGCCACTCCGACTGCGCTCACAACGATATTGATAATGTTTTGGATTTCCATTGTCAGGCCCCCGGGCAGCTCGAGCTCTTGGTGTTGTTCTGGATCACCGCTCCCTGCGGGGGGGAACTTTCGTAGACAATCGACTGGCAGGAACTGGAGCCGCAGAGGAAGTTGTTGCGGACGGTGATGTTGGGGGCGGTGCCGATGGCGATGCCGGCGTAGAAGTAACCCTGGATGCTGTTGTTCTCCACCAGGGTGGTTTTGCCGCCGACTTCGATGCCGTAGCCGTAGCGGGAGCCGGAGCCGGCGGGAGGCTGGGCGATGAGGGTGTTGCCGCGGATGGTGGTGTTGGAGCCGCCGTCGACCACGATGGAGAGGCCGAAGGTGTTCCAGAAGGGGTTGATGAAGTTTTCGAAGCGGTTGTTTTCGACCAGGAGGCCCTGGGTGTTGGCGCCTTGCATCTCGATGCCCATGCGGTGGACGCGGGTGCCCTGGTTGCCGCTGATGACGATCTGGTCGTAGGGGCCGGCGCCGTCGAATTGCAGGGAGATGGCCTGGTTGACGAGGTCGAAGGTATTGTTGGTGATGGAGACGTTGCGAATGCGCCAGCCTTGGATGGCGTTGGCGTTGCAGTCGACGTAATCGGTTTTGCCGCCTTCCAGGATGTTGGAGAAGCGGTTGCTGGAGATGGTGGAGTTCTGCATGCCGGCGGGGAGGAAGATGGCGTTGTGGACGGTCCAGTTGCCGCTGGCGTTGGTGATGTTCTGGAAGGTGCAGTTGGTGATGCGGATGTTGTCGGCGGCGCCGGTGGAGCCATCAAAGCTGATGCCGGCGGCGTCGAAGGTAAGGCCGTCGATCGTCATGTTGCGGGCGCTGTTGTAGGGGGCGACGGCGAGGAAGTAGCCGGCGGGGCCGAGCAGGACGGCGCCGGGAGCGCCCTGGTAGGTGCGGTCGGAGAGGAAGTTGAGGGTGCGGGTGACGCGGTAGTTCCCGGCGGGGAAAGAGACGGTGCCGCCGGCGGGGGTGGCATTGATGGCGTTTTGGATGGCGGTAGTGTCGTCAGTGCTGCCGTTTCCGGTTGCGCCATAGTCTTTCACGCTTTTTGGGGTCGAAGTCGGAGCGGGAGTCGCGGGCGTGATCGCGCTCAGTGTGGCCTTGCCGTCTTGGATCGTCAGCGCCAAACCGGATCCGATTTGCGCGAGGTAGGCGCTTCCATCTGGTGTCACAACGACCACCGTTCCCGCGGTCTGCGCCATCAGCATTGCCGACGTCAGAGCCAAAGCAACCAGGGCTATCTTCTTCATTTAGAAACCTCCAAATATTTACCGCCGGGACTCTCTGTTGTTCGGATGCCGGCGGTAAGCGCCCGAACGTCCACAAATTGGTATGCGATTGTTGCGCTGACTTCCACGTGCACGGGCTTGCCGGTATCGTTGAGCCAGGAGGCGATTTTGACGACCAGGACGTTATCTTCTTCGAGCAATCCTCCCGCCGACAGATCGGCGCCGAATGGCGCCCGGCGCGGAAGCCCCCGGGAAACTGCGTCCTGGATATAAAGCATGGTATTGTCGGCGATCAGATCCGCGCGCGCACTGCCTTCCGGTGCTGTCGTCTGAAATCCAAGTAGCACGCCAGCATAGGTATCCTCGGGCGCGCCGCGTACCCAAGCGACCAGATCTCCGTGAGCACGCAGGATTCTTACGCGGCAGCCCGACGGAGGAGCGAATGTGATCTTCCAGATTGCAACGTCTGCCGTGCCCCACGTTCCCGACCGCGTGTCTTTCGCACCGTACAAATCGTACGCAAAGTTGAATGCCCCGGACAACGGCCTGGAATCGCATTTCTCTGCGCCGATCAGCGGCGTCAACGAGAGAACAACGAGCGCGATAAAAAGGCTGGTTCGTTTCATAACGGCCTCAACCACCTCAGCACGCGTATCCTCGCCACTGTGGGCGGGGGCAGAACGATCATGGTCCCGGTCGCGATTGCCGTGCTGGACCCGGCACTAAGTCCGGAAGCGAGAACAACCTGCGGAATCCAGGCCGTACCGGAGAGCACAGCCGCGCCCACCGCCGATCCCTGTGCACCGTAACGACAAGCCGCGGTTGCGGACGCGGTCCCCTGGCCCGTCGATGCACCGGATATGCTGTTGGTACTTGGGGGCTCTCCGCCGAACAGCGATTCGTTGAAGAGCGATTCGTTGAATGTCGGCACGCAACAGTCCTATCGGAGCTCTAGTATCGACTCAGCCCGGTGCGTTGTATCTCAAACTTATCAACCTGCATATACTTTCCTGCCGTCGTGTCTGTGGCAATCATGACTGCCGGAGTAAGTGCGGCTGTAGGAACATTTGTGTTGATTGTGGTTTCACTGCTACATGCGTTCAGACAGAACGCCCACGTTCCGGTTGCTGTTCCTCTCATACGAACCCGGTAGTAGGTCATTGTTGCTGGAGTTACCCCGGATGAGGTGGTCGTGCATGTGCCAGAAGCGCAGGTCTGATACATGAATGCGGTATCCCCAGCGTTTGTGTCGAATCGCAATCCGACGAAGTTGGACGGCGTGATCGTGTTGGCCTGATCGGCTAACCCGACCCTGATTCGTATGTTTGTGTTGGAGTACTCAAGCGCGAATATGTACTCAACCTGCCATAAATAATTCGTGTTTGGATTCGCTATTTGCCCAGTAGGGTACTCGTAGAAACCGGTACCCTGTCCCACTGAAGACCCGGTTCCAAGCCGCGCTGTGCATATATTCTTGGCGTCTCCTGTGTTTGCGGCAGCGATGGCAGACCCTCCTCCAATTCCTGCGGTTCCCCATCTGGTCTGTGTTCCAATAGCGACCGCAGCGTCCGTGGTTCCACAAAACTCCTCTACCTCGTGGAACACGGTATGATCGAAATAACTTACCCCTCCCCCGCTTCCGCACGCCGCGCTGGTTCCATTCACCAGCACGCAATTCGTATCGCTGCCGCTAACGGCAACCACATTACCACTTGAATCCGCAGCGAGAGCCTTCGACGCTGCATAACCCGAACCCTTGAATGGCACAGAGGCGCTGTCGACGATAAACTGATTGCCGGTCTGGGTAAGTCCCGTGCCGGCGGAGTAAACCGAATTGGATTGGAACGCGCGATAATCCAGCCCGCCACCGGAGTCCCAAGCTCCGCTCACCGCGTCGATGCGCCAGAGCGGAATCACGTCCGCTGGCCATGTGGTCACCCCACTCACCGCAGTACAATGCGAGTCACAGGCCAGAGTGACGTTGTGCCCTACCGTCAGCACGCCGGCAGACGTGACATAGACATACGCCGTCCCAGTCCCCGACGTGAGCGTCACTACCGCGCTCGCCGTGATTCTGGTGGTGGTCGAGCCAAAGCGGATATTGCACGGCGTACTGGCCGAGCACGCCGGGCCAATCGTCAACTGGGTAGCGCTATCCCTCCGGACCGTCAAATCGCCCAGTGCGGATGCCATCGTGGCGCCGGAACCGGACACGGTTCCGGGTTGCCACTGGCTGTTCGACGCGCTCCACACAAGGGCCTGCGCATCGCTCGGGGCAGTGCTGGCGACGGCCCGGCCCTGGAGCTTGCCGACCGTCGTGCTCGCAATGTCACCTGTCACGTCCCCGCCCAGGGTGTGGGTGTGCGACGTGGCGGCCTTCCCGTTCAACTGGGTCTGAATGTCGCTCACGACATTGGCGAGATAGCCGAAGACCGTGTTGCTGACCGTCCCGCTACCAATCTTCGTCGCATCCACCCCGGAGGCGATCTGGCTGTTGGCCACCGTTCCGGAGATCTGGCTGAAGGAGTAGTCTCCGGTCTGGGCGACTACCGCGCCGGTCCGGCCAAACACGCTGGTAACCGCCCCGGAGCCGCCGCAGGCAGCACTTGTCCCGTTGACGAGCACACAGTCTGTGGCATTACCGGATACTGCAACCAGGTCCCCGTTGGCGTTCGTTGCGATGGCCTTGGAGGCCGCGTAGCCTGCGCCCTTGAAGGGCACGGAGGCGCTGTCCACGGTGATCTGGTCCCCGGTCATCGACAGGCCCACGCCGGTCGTAATGACCCGGTTGGCGAGGAATGCCCGGAAGTCCAGCCCGCCGCCAGTGTCCCAAGCTCCGCTCACCGCGTCGATGCGCCAGAGCGGAATCACGTCCGCCGGCCACGTGGTTACCCCGCTGACCGCAGTACAATGCGAGTCACAGGCCAGAGTGACGTTGTGCCCTACCGTCAGCACGCCGGCAGACGTGACATAGACATACGCCGTCCCGGTCCCCGACGTGAGCGTCACTACCGCGTTTGTCGTGATTCGGGTAGTCGTCGAGCCAAAGCGGATATTGCAGGGTTTGGCGGTTGAGCAGGCCGGGCCAATCGTCAGTTGAGTGGCACTATCCCTTCGCACTATCAAATCGCCCAGTGCAGCCGCCATCGGGCTTCCGATGTTGCTCTCAATTGCCTTGATCTCTGCGGCAAGCTGGTTGTGATGCCAGGCGACTATATTACCGCGCACCTGTGCGCCGTTGCTGTGCGTAGCGGCTGTTGTGCCTCCGAAGCCTCGGCCACCAGAGCAGACGTTCAGGGTGTTCGCGTTCACCGAGCAGATCAGAATCTGCTCCTGATCGATCGTCACTACTTCATATCCGGTGAACTTGGTTCCATCGGCAACAGGAATCGCGGTATCTCCGGCCCCGATTCCAGCCGTGAGCGTCGACGACGACAGATCCTTGCCCACCAGAAGATCCTGATCAGTTGCGACCGACGTGGGGAATTTCGCCGTGTTCGGGTTCTGGGCCAAAGCGCAGAGAGAGAAGCCGATCAAAAATGCAAGTGTGCGCATCAGTCCTCCGTCACCGTCAGTTGCCCGGTTGGAAATTTGATCTGATCACCAGAGTTTACTTGCTTGCTGGCCGTGAGGTTTCCAAAGTAGAGCAAGTTTCCGGCTGTCAGCGCGTCGTACAGTCCGAAACCGACTACCGTCCCCCAGTTCGCTGTTGCCTGCGGGAACGTAACATCCGCGCTGTTGGTCATGCTTCCGGAGCTTGGCGCGCCGAAAGTCACCGCAGTGCGCGCGTAACTGCCTCCCGACACCTCAACTCCGCCGGATCCGTTGTCGGCTGGCAGCGTGGTGAATAGTGCGACGTATACGTTCGCTACGGCAAGCGAAACGTTCCTCAGCGTGTTGAGTACGAGATTCTCGTAATAGTCGCTCTTGCCGGCCATCTCAGTTTGTCCTTACGATCGGACGCGTCAGGCGCTCGAGTTCTGCGTGCTTTTCCTGAATCGCGCGCTGGGCCGCTTGCATTTCCGGCGTCGGGTCCTGCTGAAGGTGCTGCGCGAAATTCGCGCTCAAGATCTGAGCCACCAGGTCAGCCAGCGTTGGAAACATAGGCTCGATGATAGTTACTCCATCCTCCCGCACCACCGGAGGCTTGGTCATCCGCGCGCAGACGCGCTTCAGCCGTTCTGCCACGGCGTCATCAATTTCGATCGTGATCGTCATGCTTCTCTTTCCTCTCTATGTCTTGCCGGTGTACACTCCACCGTAGAACCACAAGTACCCGGTAGACTGATCTGGCTTCAGATAGGGAACAGATTCGGTTGCGCCGTACCGCCATGCGCCGCTGTAGTAGGTATTGAACCCTGCTCCGCCTACCCCGTAGCTGGGACAACTTACTCCGTGGCCGACGAATGCGGAACTGGAATCGATTGCCTGAATGCTGTTAACCTTTAATTCCCGGACGAAATTGGCTCCTCCAGCGGTGATATGGCCTCTCCAGTACCCGCTGCCGTAGTAGTCTCCAAACAGTTCGATTCCAGAAGTTCCCGACACATCGCTCAGAGTAATCGCACCGCCATTCCCAGATCCGAGGCACCTCAGCGAAATGCTTGACCCAGAACCGTTGCTCCGCATGTATATTTGCGGAGCGTAGCCCGAAATTCCAATGTTCACGCGGTTGCTCGACGCATCATATACCTGAAGCCCGGCTGGCCACCCGTCTGGACTGCCGTTGTCGATCTTGGTGGTGATTCCGTTTGTCGCGAGCGTGAATGTGGCGCCGCCGATGGAGACGTTCCCGCTCGAGTCTGCGATGAGCTTCGCATCCGCGGCGCTGGTTCCACCCACACGGAATTGCTTGAACCAGGCGCCTTCGTAGCCGCTCTCGACTCCGATAAATCCGATCTGTTGCCCCGACGCATTGTACACAGCGAATTTGCCAGGCTTTCCGCCTCCACCACCCACGTTGATAACCGTCGCGTCCAGCTTCGCACTGGATACCGACCCGGCGGAGATTTCATTGGCGGCAACCGCATTCGCTGCGATCTTTCCGGCGATAACCGCGTTCGCCGCGATCAGATCCGACGTGATGGCCAGCGCCTGTATTTTCGGAGTGCTGATCGAATTGTTGGCGATCTTCGTCTCGGTGATCGCGCCAGTGTTGATCTTTATCTCCGTTACGCCCGACGGGGAGATGTCGAACACTCCGCCGACGTTCGCAAAGGTTGCGGCGACCGAAGCGCCCAGGAACTTCCGCAAATCGAGCTGCCCCGCCGCGCTGCCCACGATAATATCTTGATGCGGTGTTACCGACCACAGCGGGATATTGGCTCTGTTATTGACATCGAAGCTGACAGCATAGACGCTGTATGTCTGAGCGAATGCCTTCGCGGACAGCTCGAACGTAACCGGAGACTTCTGCGTGCTCGCGCGAGTGGTGAAAGTATATCCTCCATCCTCGCTCACCCGAAGTTCAACGCCGCCCCATGTCGGATCTGACGGCGGCGTGAATGAGCTGGTGATGAGCGCGACGTAGGTTCCATCAGCGGTGGCGGGATACGAAACGGAGACGGAGAACCCGGTCACATTTGATGTGTACTCGGAGCCCGCCGGTCCGAGCTGTGGAGATGGCAGGACCACCGTGGACGATGGAGTTATTCCGGCCTGATAAGTGTTACGCCGGTTGTTGGTGTCGACGCTGAGCGCGTAGAATGTGACGCTGGAGGCCGTCGATGGGAAATAGGACGTCTCCCATTTCAGCGACGTTCCGCGCTCAAGCCCCGTGAGTTGAAACGTGTTACCGTCGTACCAATCAACGAATATCACTACTCCGCCAAAGCGGACGTCGGCCGGGTTTGTCCAGGAGAGATTCACCCGCAGGACCTTCTGCCCGTCGGCATTCACCGCGTAGGCCGGCGTGGCAACCACAGCGCTGAATCCGGTAACTACCTCGCAATATTCTTTTCCGGTGGTTCCACCGAGGCGAGAGATTGTTACCTCTGCCATCGGAGTTGTGCCGGGCACGATGGCCGCCACCGTTCCATCGCCGAAAATTGGAGTGGCGTAGATCTGAACGACCTTCGTGGCCTCGGGCAATGGCCAGGCGTCGGTGCGGAACGTGGTGGCGCCTTCGCCCTCGTCGGCGAGCGGAATATCCTGCGCTCCCCACCCTCGCATGATGATGCGAACCCCCTTGTAGCGAGGAATGGGCGCATTGGTCCAGGAGCCGACGAGGCGGAACATCTGATCGCCGCTCTCGGTGGTCTCGATCACGACAGAAGCAGAGAAGCCGGAGACATAATCTGACTTCGCGAGCGTCTGGAGATCGACAGCGACCCCGGCGGGATTACCGTTCACGTCAGTGTTTGGAGTTCCGAATCGGTTCAGGCTTACAGCGATGATTGACCATGTCTCGGGCGGATCGGGCACGCTTTCGGGTGCAATCGCGATAGTGTCGTAATGAAACCTCGCGTCGCCCGATTGATCGAACATTGTCGAGTCAATCGTGTCGGTGGCCTTCGCGTACTTGAAGCCAGAACCGTCGGGAGATTTGATCCAGATCTGTACTCCGCCCCAATTCGACGTGTCGGACGGCAGCATGCACGCCCAGTCGATCAGCATCATCTGCCGGCGACTGTCCCAGTACATGGTGGAATCGAACGTGCCATCGCCGTTCGATTTGCCTGCCTTGAACATCACGACATTGGGGGCCGACTCGAAGTAGGGTTCTCCGGGCACGGGCTCGGCGACCACATCCGCCGGCTTTGGGCCGATCGCGAGATCGTACATTGAGTCCGTGGTCGTGCGGCCTTGGATGTCGATCGAGTAGTCCTTGTTCAGGCGCCAGGAAGTGACGCGGAACTCGCCACTGCCGCCGGGCATGTCCGGGTGCGTCATCGAGCAGACCATGCCGGGTTCGGTATTCAGCGCCAGCGCAGTCGTCTTGAATGATATCTGGCGCGCCGCCTTCCATTCGGCCGGCGTGATACCGCCGAGCTCCTCGCGCAGGCGTACGGTAATAATGCGGGCTGCCTGAGATTTGGAGGCCGTACCCGATAGATTGACGGTGGACTTCAGAAATAGCGGCCCGGCGCCGCCACCCAGAAGCGCGGCGTGGTCGATGTCGTAGAGCGAGATCGAGTTCGCTACGAAGTCGAAATCCTCATCGGCGAAGTTGGCCGTCAGATGGTTGAACGAGGGTTTCAGCGTCGCAAGCTCGAGGCTGCGGAAGAGGATGTTGCCCTCGGTGAAGGCTTCGACCGAGGACGAGTTGATGCGGATACCAAGCTTCAGTTTGCCATTCGCGAACGTGTAATAGCCCAGGCAGTTCATCAGCACTTCCTGGAGCCAGTCGCGAAGGGGTTTCTCCTCTTGAAGCACGCCGCGAAACTTGAACTGGGTCTCGGTGCCCGTGCCGACGAGCTTGGTAACCTGCTGGTCGCAGATCGCCGAGGCCATCGTAATCGCGCTATCGACGTCGAAATACTGCTCACAGGTTGCCGCATCCGCGAATTGCAAGCCGCGCGCGCGGAGCAGCATATTGACCGCAATCCAGATCGGATTGATCAGCGCGCCCCATGTACGCACCCCGGGAGCGCTCCACATCCAGCCGCTCATGCCCACCGACACCACTGCCTGCATCTGATGCTCGGTGAGCCGGGAAGGCTGAAAGCCCTTCGCGTCGGTACGGCGAATCTCGATGAAGGCGGTCCCCGCAGCGCGTTCCGGTCCCCACACCTGGGGCGTCCCCTCGCCCAGGGAAAACGAGTCCGGGTTGGGGTCATTGCCTAGGCTTGTGCGCAGACCCAGATCGCCCGGCCCGTGATTGGGCTGGTTATCTAGCAGGTGACCCGACCCGTACGATCCGAGCGGGCCTGCACCCACAATGCCCAGCGCATCGTAGAATTCGCTCTCCTCGCGGCCGGCGGCAATCTTGCAGTTCACCGGCATGGGCGAGTCAGTGTAGATCTCCGGCAGAACCTGATCGTAAATCGAGTCGGCCACGAGCGAGACGCTTGTGATTGGAGAGCGCCCGAAACCCCAGGTGCCAGTGGAATTGTCCTTGATACGCACACCCTGGGGCTGGGCAACGATTCCGCCAAAGTAATTGTCCATGCCGTGCGTACGGCAGCCGTTGGGCGTATCGAAGCCCTTGTCGCAAGAGGTGTCAGATCCGACGTAGGGGCAAGCTGGCCCCTTGAACTGCTTCCAGCACGTGCGGGAGATCTTGCGGGTGGGATACGGCAGGTTCAATTCGTACAGGCCGTCGGCGGCGGTGACTTTGAACTCCGGGCCAGCGTCGCAAGACCAATTGACGAGGTCGCCCTTCCAGAGATCGAGCTTGATGCCGGTTCCGACATGGAAGAGCGAGAGGCTGATCGCCGCGCGGTACAGGTCGACGTCATTAGCGAGCGCGCGCATAACGCGGTCTGCGTTGCCGAAGGTGAATTGCGCCTCGTCGGCTTCATTGCCGATGGACTGCGAGATGCCGTCGAACTCGAGCAGCCGCGCCTGATAGAGTTGGCCGCCAACGGTGCAGCGGCGATCCGAAACGTAGATTGCCGGGTAGCCCGACTCGAGCGGCTGGATGCGGACGAGCGGAATGATCTCCTGAACCTGCGAGAGAAGCGCGGTCTGAAGCGCGGTGGGCGGGAAGCGATTCGCTGTCTGGTTGAGCGTGTAGGTGGGCGAGGAGGAGGGAATCTCGATGAGCGTCACGCCGAGCGAGCAGGCCCAGTCCGCGACCATTTCCCAGGACAGCGGCTCGTTGGCGAAGCGGCAAACGTAGGGCGTGGTCCCGTTACCGTCGTCATTCGGCGCGTTGTAAGTGAACGCCCCGTAAGGGCCGTAACTCGTCTCCCAGAAGTTGCACAAGGCAGTGCGGTCGGAATCGCGCAAGAAGGCCCGGCGCACGGTGAAGCGCTTGGCGCCCGTCCCCAGGAGATAACGCTGCTCAATCTTCGCGTTGCCCGAGCCGAACTGGTGGATCACCACCTCAGGAGCGCTGGCGCGACCGTACCCGTAATCGGGAACGATGGGAAACGTCCCGCTTGGCGCGATCTCTGAAACCGCAATATTGCCGATGTAGTCAGACATTAAGCCAACTCGATGAGCGCAATCTCTGTGTCGATCCGGCCCGGATTTGCGGCCTGATTCCAGCCGGAATCAAATCGCACGGTATGACGGCCGGTGGTCGCCACGCCGGTCGGATCCCAGGAGAATTTCGGCGCCGTCTCGTAGGGATCATAGAAGTAGAACGGTTCAGTCGGCCCCTTGCGGGCGTCGTAGAAGTCGCGGAGCGCCGCGAGCTGCGCCGGCGGGAGCCGCTTGGTGAGCCGCCAGCGCTTGCGGCTGGTTGTCGCCTCGACCGATCGCTGCGACTCTCCGTTGCGATACTCGTTGTCGAGCACCGGGTATTCGCGCTGATGGGAGAAGGCACGCGACAAGGTCGCCGGCAGCACTGTCAGCGGCACTGCATTCTGCACCGATCCGGGCATGGTAGAGCCTTCAGCGGATAATGAGGCGCAGCAGTCGGTCCGCAGCTTGGTTCACGTCGGAGGTGCCGCCGATGGCGGTAACAGACAGTGTAAGCCGCTGAATGGTGACCGTCTGATTAGGCGCAGTGGTGGTCGCGGTTAGAGTAAATGCCGGATTGCGCCGGAACAGTAACATGCGCTTGCTGGAAGTCATGCTGAAACTCCTATGCCGTAAGCAGCCCGGGGCTTAACTGAAGCGCAGTCATTTCGCGGCGCCCGGCGTTGCTCTTCATAGCTGTAATCGCGCCCTGAGTCACCACCCGCCCGTTCTGGATGATCACACTGCCAACCGCCGTAGAATCGATTTGGAGCGGAATCACCACCGCGCCAGCATTGGACGCGACGCCGCTGCCAATTCGATCGAGCGACGGCAGTCCGCCGAGCCCGGGAAGTGCGGAGCCGTTCTGATACGTAGGCGACTGGAACAGCGAGCCTCCGGTCTGGACCAGAGAGACGGGCGTCACGTTGCCGGGTATGCCGGTTGCCTTCTGCCCGCTGCTCATGGCGTACAGTTCAACGAGATCTCTGATCTGCGGGCTTCGAATCGCAACGTCGAGGTTGCCACCGAATGCCTGCTTAGCAGTCTCCACGATCTGGCGCAGAATACCCTGATCGCTGATATCTACGCCGTAAGTGGCCTTGATTTTCTCGCGGGCTTTCTTTTCGGCGCTCTTGTGGAAGAGCCCGAACAGCCCGACAAAAGCCCCAATGCCCGCCGCGGCGATCCAACCGACTGGACCGGCGGCCACCAATGCAGGGAACATCGAGGTCAGCGCACCAAAACCGAGCAGGCCGCTGAACGCACCGAGCCCCGCTCCGCCCACCGCGCCCAAGCCACCGTTCTGCCCGAGTCTGTATGCGCCAGACAGTCCGAGCAGCGACGCGCCAAGCCCAAGCGGAGCCAGGCTCGACGCGGACCAGCGCGAGACGGATAGCGCCCCAGCAAGTCCCGCTGAGCCGGGGCCACTTCCAGCGGAGCCAGGGATAAATGGCGGCGTACCCCACCCCCCGGCCGCGCCTCCCGGGATAGGCCCCCCACCAGCGCCTCCGCCCGCTCCGAACACCGGCACGGCGCCAATTCCGAGCAGGCTACCGAGACGCCCGAAGATCCCGGTCGCAGACGAGCCGCCCCCGACCATGGACACCGAGGTGCCGGTGAATAGCTGCATGAGCATTGCCGCCACGCGGCTGCTCAGCACGTCCTTGATCGCGGTGAGGATCGCAACCTTGAAAGAGTTGCCGATCGCCGACCAGATCGACTGCGACTTGGTGAGCAGCGTGTCAAATACGCCGCCCGCCTGCTGCTTCAGCGACTCGAAGATCTGCCGGTTGTGATCGCGGATGAGCTCCGCCTGGCGGAGGGCCGCGTTCTCGCGCGCCGCCTGGATCCCCGCATCCGTGGATTCCTGTTGCTGCTGCCGCAGGTCCTCGCGCTGCTGAGCCAGTTCCCCAATCCGCGCCTGGATCTCGTCAGCGCGGTAGCCCAGGCGCCGGAGGTTGGCCTCTTCTTCCAGGACCACCCGCGAGGTCTCCAGATCAAACAGCCGCAGCTTGATCTGGTTCACGCGCTCCAGGTAATCAACCTCGATCTCCATCTTGCGCTGTTCCACCCAGACCTTCTGTTGGAGCGTCTGCGCGTCCGTCGCCTCGACGGCCCGCAACTCAGCATCACGCCCATAGCCCGCCCGCTGCTCTTCAAACTGATAAACCTCGGTCAGATGGTCAATGTTCTGCTTTGCGATCTGCTCATCGTTGGCCAACCGCTTCTGATACAGATCCGACTCCCAAGCCAGCCGCTGCTCATACGCCTCCTGCTGCTCCTTCAGGTAGGCCGCAGCGTCTTCCTTCTCCATCTCGCGCACCTTGGCGCGCAGTTCGCGCTCGAGGTTCTCGCGGGTCTGCGCAGTCAGACGCATCTGGTGTGCTACGCCGCGATCATCCACGAAAGTCGTGTACTTCGCGATTTGCTTCTGGATTTCGAGCAGGATCTTCGCCGGGCCGGTAACGGCGCGCGCTTCGGCGGCCAGTGCCGCCTCGAGCGAGTCCCTGTCGATTTCAGCTTGGCGCTTGCGGATCTCCTGCGCGCGCTTCAATGCATCAATATCGGGCTGGTTGATCGCGCTAACCTTTGGCCCGCCAACGTCGAACGACTCGCCGGGCGAGATCGGTTTACCGGCGACCAGCGCGCGGATCTGATCATCGGTCATGCCTCGCTTCCGCAGGTCGTCCACTTTGACCTTGCCTTTGAACAGATCCTCGCGCAGAGCCTCCTTCTCCATCGCATCGGCGCGCGCCTGGAGTTGTTCCTGCGTGCCCTTCCAGTTCGAATACAGGATGGCGCCGGCCGCAAGCACGCCGGTGGCGAGCAGTGCAAACGGATTCAGGCTGGCCAGTCTGAGCGCGGCGATGGATTTGGCCAGTTCCATGATCTTCGTCGCCAGCCCATAGGTAGCGAGAATCCCGGCGACCCACAAGGCTGTCTCGCCGAACTTCACCAGCAGATCGGTGTTGTCTTTCAGCCACCCGACCAGATCGCGGAACGCCTGCACGGTGGCCTTGAACGCATCCTGGAACTGGGCCCCCATGGCTTCCCGCAATTCGACCACCTCGCGGCCTAATTCCTGCATCTGAAATTCGGCGGTTTCGACTGCTCCCGCGTGGGCCCCCTGGATCGCGGCCGCCGCCTGCACCACTGCGTTGTACCGAAGTTGGACCTTCTCGTTGTCGGAAAGCGTGCGGCCAAGCTGAAGCTCCCGGATCTGGATTTCTTTCTCGAAATCAACCCGAAGGCCAGCAGCCCGCAGTGCTCGGGCGTTTCCGAACTCGATGGCCTGAAGAATCTTCTCCAGAGCCTCTCCTGGAGCAAGGTTCTCAATGGCGGCGGCGTCTTTCGCAATCTTGGCCAATCCCTGGGCTCTGGACAAATCGAGATCAGCCACGATCATCCGGTCGATAGTGTGAATGGCTTCTTCGCCATGGAAGCCGATCTTGCGGACTGCCTCCACCGCTTCATCGAACGCCCCGGCCAAGATCCCATGCGCCTTGGCAAGCGCCCGCCCGGAGGCTTCGAGTTTGATCTCGTGCGCGGCCATGTTTGCCGCTTCGACGGTCCAGCCCTTTACCGACTCGATGGCCTGCTTGATCGCATCCGCGAGGAGATTGCCGGCTGTGGCTCCCTTCACCATGCTCATGGTCATGCCGTCGATTCCCTGCGAGGCGCCACGCGCGCTCTTCGCCGCCGCGGCTTCCATGCTCGACAAGCTCGCATTGACGCTCTTGATGGACGCATTGGCCCGGTTCGCATCAACTTCGACGACGAGCTCGAGCTTGTTGTCTGCCATGATTGCCTACTTGACTTGCTCCGGGCTGTCGTGGTATAGCAAAAGAGCCATGAAATGCCCGGCTTGCGGTCTTGAAAACGTCCCTTCTGCGGAGTGGTGCGACTGCGGATATGCTTTCGCCGATCGACCGCCGCGAACCTCGGCAACTCCGGAAAAAACCTGCGACATGTGCAAGAAACCGATTCCGCCAGGAGCGGTGATATGCCCCTATTTCCGCGCGCCAATGGGCTGGCGGGCCGGCTTGAATCTATGCCTTGTAACCATTGCCGCGGTCGCAACGGCCATCATGCTTTACTACTCCGTGTTAGTTGTTTCCCCCCTGATCAGATAAGCGCTCGCGCTCCATCTGGTCGTGCTCCTCCTCGACCACGAGCATGGCGTAAAACTCGTCTGCCCGAACCTCATCCAAGCCAACCCGCAATCCGAGCTTGAGTGCTGCCCGGAGATCCAGCGCGCGGCGAATCAGCAGGCCCGCGGCCGAGTACTGAGCCGCATCGAGCATGTCCAGCGGGCAATGATCGCACCGGCCGCCATCCTCGTCGGGAGCGTCAGGACAGATCCCCGGGTCACAGAGTTCTTCGCGGCGCAGCGACCAATGCACCAAAAAACGCAGGGAGGGCTTTTCGGGCCACTCCCTGCTCATCAGTTTGGGCCCGGCCCATCCTGGAGCCCAGCGTCCAGCGCATCGATCGCGGCCTTCACCGCAACCGCCTGGTGAATGATCGGCGCCTCCCCGTCCCCCGCATATCCCTCAGTCGAAACCACCAGTTTCTTGTACAAAGCGCCAGCGGCCGCCAGGTTGATGGTAAGCTCCTGGCGATTGTATGGCAGATCGAGCACCCGCGCGAAGCCACGGCGGTATTCGAAGACATCCTTGGCCGAGGGCATCCGCAGCATGTGGCTCACTGTGCCGCCCAGGACGCGCAGCGTGACACGGAAGGCATCGCCCGCTTGGACCACGTCGTCCACCTCTGCCTGGCTCAATTGCTCGATGATGCGGCTCGCCTCGAACGGATCGACGTCTGACGCAGCGCCTTCCTGCACGCGGATCTTGGCGAGTAGCGCGGCGTCGACGTCCTCCGTATTGCCGAGGATCGTTTCCGATACGCCGCGCCCCAGTTGCTTGATCGTGATCTTGCGTCGCCGCTGCCGGTCGGTCCACTCGTCATCCGTTGGAAATCGCACCTCGATCGATTTCACACCCTCTGGCGTACGGAGATGAACGGTAATGGGTTGCTTTGCATCAAACATTCGGCTCCTCTCTATTGCGCGATCCCGTCGATGTTGCACTTGGCAACAGCCGAAACGACCCCGTTCGTAGCGTCCCACATGGGCAAACAGTCGACCGAGACTGTTACAATGCCGTCCGTCTCGCCCACCTCGGCCGCGGAGAAAGCAACCTTCTGCCATGTGATCGCCAGCGAGTTGTTGGTGTCGTAAGTGAGCGTGATGGTCGCCGTTCCAGTGGTCTGGGCTTTGAGTTTGGTGAGCTCGGTCGAGCCATTCTCGAATCCGGCGACGAACCGCAGCGTGCCCTGGCGGTTTCCGAACAGTAGCCGCCCACGGATCGCGCCGCTCGTGGCGTCACCTGACGCCTGGAATCCGGAGCCCGGGTAAAAACCTTCGTCGGGCTTCAGGTTGTTCTTCCAGCCCGTCTCAAGTGAGATGATGTTCTTGTTCGCGACGTAGTCCACCCCGTTGATCGTAAGCGCCAGCGACGCTGAAAGCAGTGTTTTCTCTACGGTGGCTGCCGGAACAGTGATCCCGGATGGCTCGGTGTACTTGCCCGAGCCAATGAACTCGACGGTGATCTTGCTGTTGGCGCGCCCCGGCCCGCGCCCGAGCGCGATCGTCCATCCCTCGACGGCACAGCCCACGGCCATGCGGTCGAGCACCACGCCAGCGCCCGGACGGATTTGCTCAATGAAACTGAAGTAGGGCAGCTCCGCGGAATCCCCGTTCGCCGGCACCAGTGGCGTGCAAGTGTAAGTGAAGTTCGGCGTCGTGCCCGACTTCACTACCTTGCCCAATCCGAACGCCATGGCCCAGGCGCCAATCTCGGCGCTCAGATACTTCTCAAGCGTCCCGGTGACGTCCCAGGACGTCTGGAAAGATTGGGTGGCGAACTCGTGTCCCTTGCCGTACTCCTCAGCGTCGTTTTCGGTGTTGAGCTTCGGGTTGGCAAGCCCGGCGTTCAGCTTGCGAAGCTGCCACATCGTCCCGACGGTGTTCGGGGTCGCGATGTCGGTCTGCTTGCCCTTACCGAAGCAGATCAGAATTTCCTGCATCCGTGCTACGGACATCAGGCGTTACCTCCTCTTGTTTTTGCTGCCAACCCCGAATCATGAGCGGCACGAGCACATCGGGGCTGGCATCGACCTCGCGCGCCTCGCCGTCGGGCGAAATCATAATTACCTTGTCATTCATCTCCCATCTCCGTGAAAGCCAGGGATACCTCGAAGTAATCGAGCCCCTCTGCGTCTGTCTGTCGCTCGATCGATGGGGGATCCATCGGATAGCATGACGAGTGGACAGTTGCGTTCGACATCGGCACGCCGAGCGATGCTGGCACGCCCTTGTAGATCAGATTGAACAGCTTGTAGTAGGCCGTCGGCGGGGTCTCTGTCGTCTCGCGCGCGCGTAAGTACAAGCTGAGTTGGTGGCGCCAGACATCCACGCCGCCGAAACTTCCCGGTGCCGTGCCCCGCCAAGCAACCATGATCGACGGCGCGGGCATCTCGTGGATTGCTGTAACGAGGCTCGATCGCTTCGGATAGTGATCATGGTAGGCGTAGACGCGAGTCGAATCTCCGTCCATCTCGGTTACGAGGTCAGCAATGCCGCGCAACAGGGTGACCAGATTGTCGATCAGAACACTCGGGTCGATCAATTTCTTTTCCTCGCCTGCCAGTTACCGAAGTCAATTACGCGCGAGTGATCGCAGGGAACAAAGTATCGCCAGGGCAACAGCGGATAGGGCTCAAGCTCCGCAAAGTGCCGCCCTAATCGCTCCTCGATACGATAGACTGTGTGAAAGAACGACCCCCGATCGAGGCCACCCCGCACCGCGTTCACGCAGTCGCGCCATTCACGGCCTTCCACGTGATGGGCGAAGAAAACATCCGCCTCCAGCGTCGAGAGCATCTGGCGCGCCTGTATCTCCACGTCTGCAACGTAATCCTCGTGCGGAGTCCAGACATTAAGTTCTCCATGCCGCTTGCGCCCGTTCGGCAAGTATCCATGCGCGATAAACATCGTGCGCAGCCCGGAGTGCGCGCGACACTGGTGATATTTGCCCAGCACTGCACGGAAACAGTAGCGATAAACGCAAGCACAAACCGTCTGTCCGGCCTGAACATTCCTCACGCCGGTGCCCCCGCACAACGAGCAATTGCTGGAGGCATAGACAAGACAATCCCGAGGCGACCACTGCTTACCCGTAACGCTTCTGACCTGTTGATTGAAATCAACAGCCAGCGCCGCGCTCATTGCTGCCTTGCCCCCAATGCGCCCTCGAGCAGCAACCGCTTCTTGATTTCGGCGAGTATGCGCCTGGCCGCCTCTGCGGTCGCTGCCCGGTTCTTGGGAGAGAATACCATCCACTCCTCGATCCTCTGATTGAATCGACCTTTGCGCTGCTCCTTGCGCGAGGTAAGCGCTGCCTTGGCCCGGTTGTCGCTCACCGTGCGTACCTGGAAGTTGCGCAGCATGTCGCCGGTGAGTTCAAGGTTCCGCCGGTTGCCCCTGCCCAACTTCGTCTTCTGAATCGCGTAACGCTTGGTGAGCGGCTTCGCTGGCGCGTCCTCGGGGCCTTGGGCGGCGGCCAGCCGGTTCTTCACCGCCGCCACTCCGACATTACCCAGCTTGAACATTTCCTGCTGCTTGAAATTCAGTAAATCAAACCGCAGTTGTTTCTTCTGGTAGACGCGGACGCTGGGCATGGATCAGTCCTTACGGAGTCTGAGTAGGGCGGCCCCGCTGACGTCCGTCTCGGTTGCGAACAGCTTGTACTGCGCGCCACCGACCTGCACCTTGTCTCCAAGGACCGGCGCCGCCGGCAAATCCTCCGGATGAACAAACAGGACAGCGTAGACTCCCGGCGCCGCGTCTTCGGCCTCGTGCACGGCCTGGAATACGCCGCGGACCGAAACCTGCCCACCAGCCGTCGGCAGATAGACAATGTCACTGCCGAAGGCCGTCAGGCAGGCTCGATCCATGCTCGCGAAGTCCTGGAGCATCTCAGTTCGCCAGCAGGACGTTGATGGTTCCGGTGCCGCCGCTGCTCACGGTGCCCAGGGCGTAACCGAAGAAGGCACCAGTGTTCTTCTTGCTCAGCTTCGGCGTGTCGGCGTCGACGTAGTAGATCTTGTCTCCGACCGCTACCGCCGAGTTTCCGCCGCCGTCCACTCCTTTTACGGAAACGGAAACGACGCCGTCGGTCCGGACCACCGTGTTGCCATCGCTCTGCTTCGCAGCAACGGCAACTCCGCAAAAGGCGCCGATGCGAACCGGGTCGCCGGATGCCGGAGTTGCCGGATCGCTGACCGCAATCGTCAGCGTCTCGGGTTCTTGTACGAAATTCTTCATGTTGTCCTCCTCTTTTCTCCCTGGGATTACGCTCCGGCGTTCTTATAGAGCCCGCGCCAGTCGATTGCCTTGGCGCCGAAGTCCAGCCACGCTTTGATCTTCAAGCCCAGCGTGTCATCCGGATTTTCGATGCGCTCCGTCTGTGGGCCCTGTGCGCCCTCCAGGTAGGCGTACTCGACGGTCGGAATGGCCATCGGATCGGCAGCCAGGTACCATGCCGTCGTGCTCGCGGTGTCGAGATTGGCGTCGGTGACGACCTCGAGAACACCCGCAAACGGGTTGAAGTCGCTCTGTTTCGCCACCACGATGTTCGGCACGTTGGTGTACTGAATCGCGGTCACGCGCTTCGCGACCGGGACCAGCAAGAATCGCGGGGCAACGTTGAGCGGAGTCACCCCGTCGAGGCCCTTCTGTGTCATCATCGCCGCGGTCCCGGCATCCAGCGTGCTGATAGCAATGGCGCCGCCGCTGCCAGCCAGGTTGCCATGGTTCGCGTGGAACAGCGCAACGCTGTCGCTCATGGTCGGATTGCTGGTAAGGACGGTATAGACCGTCTTGTTTTCCAGCATCGCGGCCTGAACGCCGATGCCGGCAAAGAGCTGCTGAATCGCGCCGAGATCATCATTGATGATCATCTCGCGAGTGATGAGCAGGCCCTTCGCATAAGTTGCGATGGCATACTGCTCTTTGCTCTCCGAGGTGCTGCCGAATGTGATCGTTCCACCTTCGGCCAGTTGCTGGAACTGCGGGAACTCGCCGATGCGCAGGCGCGAGACGGTCTTGAAATCCGGGACGGTGCTCTGTTTCGCCCAGCGCTTGTACGTGGGTGCGGCGTACGCGTAGGCGTCAAGCAAGATCTTATTGGCGACGTTCGCCAGGATATTCGGGAAGTCGCTCGTCGAGAGCGCGAACTTCACCAACTGGTTCGGGTCGCGCGGGCGCCCTCGGCCGGCCAGCGTCACGCACTCCTCCGCCATGCGCGAAAGCCGCATGCCACGGTACTCATTCTGCGAATCAGCTTGGTACTTGCCCGGCGCAACCTGGAACAACAAAGCCGCGGTCATCGCCTCGACGCGCTTGTCAACGGCGTCGTGCGCGACCGTGGCGACCTGCGATCGCGTGGCTGTCTGTTCGTATCGCCGGATGAGCTCGTCGCTGATCTCTCTCCGGGCATCCTCGATCGTTGCGCCGCTGGCGCACAACTGGTCGGCGAACTGCTCGCCGAGCCCAGCGGCGCGCACCGCGGTGCGAATCTGCTGTTGCTCGGCCGCGATCTGCGCACGCAGGGCGGCCTCGTCAACGGGCTCGCGGGTCTGTCCACCCGCCACGATTGTCTCTTCCATTTTTCGCTCCTCTTTGGGTTTGCGGGCTTCAACCCGCGGAAAATCTTGTGACAGAACGGTGGCTCCGGGATCGGCCGGCACGGGAACCATTGAGATCTCCATCGGCTCCCAGTCGGTCGCGAGGAACGAGCCGTCCTCTTGCTTGTCGCGCTTGTAGATCAGCGCGCCAATCGAAACGTTCCGGATGATGCCGGCGCGGATGTCCTGCCAGATCGGTTCGACCTCGGCCCGCTCGCTGAATCGCAGGCGGGCCAGGAGTCTGCCGCTATCAAGCCACGCCCTTTCGACCACGCCAATCTGATCGCCAATCGTCTCCGCCGCGTGAGCGTTCAGGACAGGCGCGCCGGCCAAGCGTCCCATGCGCACTTCGCCATCGCCCAGGCCGAGGCGAAGTCGGTACGTGTCCCCAGTCCAGAAGTCGATGCGCGTCACCGTCGCCCCAGAGTAAGCGACGACATCGACCGATCTCGCTGCGGCGTCGACTGTCGTCGGGGGCGCAACGGACGCCGCAAGCTCGATGTGCTCAGTGGCGCCGCTCACTCGCATCAGTTCCGGCGGTTCTTTGCCTCCGTCGCGCAAGTGCGCGGCCAGGTGGTTGTACACCCCCTTTCGGTCGGCGTCGGGAATGTTCGCTCCGCCACGCCCGCCGTTCAACACTCCAATCCCGGCCGAACAACCCGCCAAGTTCGCCGCTCCCGGATCTCCGCCTTCGCTCACCTCGTGATGCGGGAATTTGTAGGCTGCCTTCGTGGTCTCGTCCGCCCCGGGGTCGCGCCACGCGTACATGCGGGCGTAATAGGCGCCGTCCTCCCCCGATCGTAAACGTTTCTCGTTCACACCGGCGTCCCAGGCGGCGTCGGACGTCCCGGTGTGATGCACAGCAATCGCTGGCATTATGCCCCCTCCTTTTGCCCCGAGCCTGTTTGAGTTACTTTGCGCGGGTCACAGTCAAGCACGATCCCGGCTTTGTCAAACGCCTGATTCGTCTCTGCGATTTCGGCAAGTTGCTCGTCGGGATCATATCCCATCTCGCTAACTGCCTCTCGCCAGGTCATCAGGCCGTTCCGCACATGTACCTGATACGCCTTTGCGTCCGCCTCTGGATCGACCCAGTCCCATTTCGGCGGGGTCCAGACCACAGGTGCTTCGACTCCGGATTGAGACATTATTCGATCCCAGACAGGCTGACAAAATTGCGGGATCAAAACCTGCCAACGAAAGGCTTCGATCGTCCGCCGAAACTCCAACATCCCGGCCCGGATGGACGAGTAATTCGTCTGCTTCAGGTCGCTGGTGAGGACCTCGTACGGGATGCCCAGGCCAGCCGCTATGGCGCGCAGTTGATGACGCACGTACTCGGGGTAATCGGCGCTCGGCTGCGGCGTCGCAAATCGCACGTCCTCCGTGTCCTGTAGGTAGGCGATCATCCCGGGCTCAAAGCTCTCAACACGTTGAGATGTCGTCGAGTCAATGCGCGAAGATCCCAATGTCCGCGAGGGGTCTCCGCCGACCACGAATGCCGCAAAGCACGCCTCAATCTTCTTGCGAACGAGCTCGGCCTCCTCGTAATCATCGAGGTCGCGCAGTCGCATTACCACGGGAGCCAGCCATGGAGCGCCGCGCTCCTGGCCCGGGCGATCCTTACGATAAATGTGCAGCACCTCGCTCGCCGGGACCAGCTTGCTCACCGGAAGAGAGACGCCAACCAGCGATGACGCCTCGCCCGGGTGCTGGCTGTAGAGCCAGTATCCGACTCGCCTTCCGATCAGATCGTACTGTATGCCCTGAATCGCGTAACCGGTATCCGTCATCCCGGTCTTCGTTGAATCAAGATAGTCTGGCTCCAGCACCTGCAATTGCAACGGGGGCTCGATGCCGTCTTCTGGCCGGCGCGGGCGGAAGCGCACCAGGCACTCTCCGCTTTCCACCACGGTGCGCGCAATCAATGCCTGGAGCCCGTACCAATCGTAAGCTCCGTCGGCGTCGCACTGCGCGATCCACCGGCGCCATATCGCGGCAGCCTGCTTCTGCTGGGTACGCGCTACGATACCCGTGCCTACCGCATTCTGCGCAATGGCGGCCACGGCGCGCGCGGCGTAGGCATTGTTTCGGACGAGGTCCCGCGATCGAGCACGTAGCTTCCCCGCTGCCCCGGCAATCTCGGCGTTGGGCCCAGTCTCATATGCGAGCCAGCCGGTGGTTCGACGGGTACTGCGCGCCGCCTCGTAAGAGAGGCGCTCTGCCGCGCGCATGCTCATGCGAGCATGAACCCGTCTGCTCGCCCGGGCAGGGTCAAACCAGCCGATTAGCTTATCGATCCAGTTCATGCCTGATTATCCCTTTGTGAACTCGGAGTAACTCATGCTTCGACCGGTTTGTTGAAGGCGCGCGATTTCGCTATCAATTGCGGCGAGCGCCTTGGTCTGATCGGAGTACTGCACACTTCGCTCACCGAATTGAACCCGGTAAACCCCGATCGTGGCGAGTATCTCTTCGCGGCGTGCCTGAAGATCCGCCAGTGTCACTTACCCCTCCCGTGGCTCAGATCTTGAGCCAGCCTTTGCGGTCACCCACCCACTTAGATTCTGCCACACGCGGCGCCGGAGACGAGCCAGAAACCATGGCCTTCATTCGCGCTGCATGGTCGGACAATTTTAACCCCGACATATACAACGCATGCAGCGCGGCTGTAGCGTATGCTCGACAGTCAAGTGCTTCATTCCGAACGCCCTCCGGCTTCGCAAAAAATCTCTCCAAACGCCCGTGAACGCTTCGCGTCTTAATGCGCTCCGCGGTCAACATTTCGAACCAGTCGCGTTGGCGGTCCAGCGGAAAGTGACAGAATCCAGAACCCGGCGAATTGACTCGTAGCTTCGAGTAGACCTTCTCCTTGGCAGTATCTACGCCGATCAAGAAGAATTGCCCGCGGTGAACCCCTTTCGACGCGCGGCGAGGCCACACTGGCTTACCGAATCCGGCCGCGCCCTTTACCGCGTAGACTCTCCGGTTCTGCCGGGGGCGGCAGAACTCGAGCACCTGTGCCATTTCAAAGCCCGCGTCGACACACGCTGCGGTGATGGATACGTCGAGTCCTGACTCGTGTTTCCACGAGCGCACCAACAGTCGATCCAGATCTGCCCACACGGCAGATTGCCCAGTGTCTCCGTACAGGACGTGATACCCAATTGACCAGGATTCCTCTCCCTCGCCCCACCCTACGATCTCAATTTCAATGCGATCGGTCTGGACGTCCGCGCCGGCGGTCAGCAGGCACGCTCCCGTCGGAACTTCTGCTCCGAAGGGCTCGCGACGCGCATACAATGCGTCTGCATCGAGCGGCAATGCCGCTTCATCCTTCCACGTTTCGCCCCAGACGGTATTACAGAATACTTGCAAAGTCTCGCGGCTCTTGCGCGCCTCCAGGAACTCGGCCGCCAGATCGGCCCACGACGGCCACCCAACCGGCGCATACAACGCGCTGATATGATATCCGCGGGTCTTTCCGTCCCCCGTCGCAGTGGCCCGCCACTCGCCACACGCGAGCATCTCGGTCTTCTGCCAATTCTCGATCAGCGCCTCGCATGCCTCGCAGCGATACCGCGCTGTCTCGGGCTTGTCTTTCTCCCACGTCACGCCGACCCACGTCAGCACCTGGTAGTGGCCGCAACGCGGGCACGGAACGAAGTACCTCCGCTGATCGCTCGCTTTGTAAAGCGCTTCGATCCTGCTCAGCCCCTCCAGCGTCGGAGTGCTCACCGCCAGGATCTTGCGCTGCGAGCCGAATGCCACGGTGCGCTTCACCGCAAGTTGAAACGGATCGCCTTCTCTATCGGCGTCTGCGGGCCACCCATCCAGTTCATCTGCCAGCACGTATTTTGCAGGCAGGCTCCGCAAGCCCACGGCGCTGTTCGCCCCGGTTAAAATCAGCACGCCGCCGGCGAACTCCTTCATCAGGATCGTGTTTCCCGAGTCGCGCGAGCGCGAATCCTTTACTCGCCCACGTAACGCCGGCGTGCTCTCGATCAGCGAGTCCAAGCGCTGCTTCGAGAATCGCTTCGCCATCTCAACGCTCGGCTGAATCATCAGGGTCGGCGCTGGCGCGTGGTGCATCAGGTATCCGCAGGCGTTGAGGAGCACCTCGGTCCCCCCGCACTGAGCCGCTTTGACAAACACGACGCGCTCGCATGGAGCCCCGGGCGTGAGGCTGTCCATGATCTCGCGCAGGTACGGAGTGCGGTCTGTTCTCCATGGTCCAGGCTCCGGCGACGTGTTGTCCAGCACCCGATACGTATCAGCCCACTGCGATATCGTCAGATCCGGCGGCGGCAACAGCACGTCTGCCGCCAAAATCTGGATCTCGTCAACGCGCATGCTGGACAGCGCTCCGGGCATCAGTCAGCAGCACGCGCACTTCCCGCATCAGCACCTCCCGCACCTGGCGCTCGTCGGTGATCGGAGCAATTTCAGGCGCGACGCGGTTCGGCCACGCCATCACTGTCTCCCGGACCCCAGAGAGGATTGCCTCGATCCGCCGCCGGAAGAGTTCCGTCTCCATCAGCTTGCCCGATTTCTGGTCGTACGCGAGCTTCCGAAGACGCGCGCGAAAAACCATGTCGGCGGTTTTGGCCTGGGCATAGGTCGTGGCCCCGGCGGCAACCTCCTCAGGCGCAGCAGCCAGCGCGGCAGCGACTCGCTCAGAGACCGGCTCGGGCTTGTCGTCGAGCACGGCGTCCGAAGCCGCGACATCAACGCGGCTGCCACGCATTACCAGTATGCCGGCCTTCGCCAGCTTGTTGATGTACTGGCGACTCGTTCCCCGGTGGCGGGCATATTCGGCTTGGGTCATCAGATTGGGCGGCATATCTTCGTACCTGAACTAAGAGCCGCCAGCAGCACATCGGTCGGCACGGCGACCGATACCGTGACGTAGCGGCGGTTGTCTGCTCGAACCATGGATCGCGCACTTCCTCTGCGACAACGCTGGCCTCGAGCAGCGAGCGCTCGTCCCGGGTAAGCTGTCGCATGTACTTGCGCAGCTCTGGTTCGATGCAGATTGGTGTGCTCATTTCTTGATGTAGGGCGCCTCGGCCGGCGTGCCGTCGGGATTGGCGAAGTGCGCCAGGACTCCGGTGGCGCCCTGAACCGCCGAGAGACCGACGAGTGCCCAGAACCTACCACGCGGAGGCAGGACGGGTACAGTGGCATTGAGACACTGCATGATAAGCATCAGCGTCTGCGTGACTGCATTGGTATTGACAGTCATTTCTTCTCCACTTGCTGGGCAATCCCGGCCCAAATCGGGGACACGAATGCAGCCCAATCTTGCCATGCCTTCTGGCGTACCTCGACGGGCTGATCACCGTAGATCAAGTTGAAGGTCTTCAGGCCCTCAAGCACAATCTGTAGAATCAGCAAAGTCATATCATTTCCTCCCTATCGATATTGTTGACAACACATATCTATCCTGGCGAGAACGATTTACGTCCTGCGGCTTCAAGTTAGATCGGCGCCGGAGTAAACGCCCCGTCACCCTGGGAAAAACCCCCTGACGCTAGCGAAATCGTGCCACCATGCTACCCGCCGGCCGGCGCCGCCAGGTAGGACCCATGGGGGCACTAAGCGAATGCATGAGGAGGCGCGCAAACTCATAGCAACCGCTCTACCATGCCCGCAACGTCATTCAGCTTGCAGATGACTCCGGCTAAGTTCTCACGTATGTGATCGGGGTCCGTGTTGCGTGTTACGTCCCCAGAAACCGCCTCCAGGATGAGGACACACAACCGGATGTTGGATAGCACATCCTCCAGTAGTTCGTCCTGCTCACTTTCTCTCATCTTCCGCGCCCCCTTTCCGCTTCCACGTCGCCAAGCAACTCCAAGCGAATGATCCCCGCATCTATCCCTTCGATCACGTAACGCACTTGGTCAACACTCGTGACTACCGTCGCAACCGCGCCGGCTTTCCTCCATTCCTCGATGCGCCTCAACTGAAGCGCCGTCGGCCTTGCGCCCGGACGCTTCACCTCGAGCTGCAAGCTGCGGCCCCGATAGCAAGCGTCGACGTCAGGATCGCCACCCACGCCCATACCGCCGCCCCAACGTTTACGCGCCAAACAGTGCGGCAGACCATTGAGGTATTTGAGGATCGCTTTGACAATGGTGCGCTCGAGCGGGCGATTCAGGTTTCTCGGCATACCTCGCACTTCTCCTCGATCGAGCCAAACGGCTTCTGTGTTGGAACACAATCCGGTTGAATGCCATCACGGGGTGACCACGCGGAATCTGCCAAGGAGCAGCCACAATCCTCGCGACAAAGACCGTCGGCACCAATCTTGTGCAAGTGCCCGGCGATTATCTCTCCGACGCGCATCTTCTCTGGTTGTGTCATTGCTGTCACTTCCCTCACCACTACGCACTGGCCCAGGTATCACCCGGGTATAGCTCCGCGAACCGCGCGAGAAAGCGCGCCTCTGATTCCTCGATGGACCACGGCCGCACGATTCTCATCTTCATCTCGCGCGTGCCGATTGCGTCGAGCCGTTGCTCCCAGCCTGGAGATAGCGGCCCCATTAGATCGCAAGCCTCGATCGCCAGCATTCCTTTGTCCGCGCGCGTCACCGACTCCGGTTGCTCGCCGTGCAGCCCGAACTTCTCAAGGATGAGTTGCTGAAGTCTCTCTTCCGCTTTCCGGTACGCCTCCATTTCGGGGAGCTGCTTGATGGGCCTGGCTATGTCCACTAGGTACGCCTCGCTCGCGTCGTGCAGCAGCCCCCATAGAGCGTCTTGGCTGTCCGAAAGATAGCTCACACGAACCGAGTGCTCGGCCACGGAGTAAAAGCCACGCACGTGGCCGCTGAAGCGGCACTGCCTGGCTAGCGCATGCGCGATGTCGTCGATCAGGATGTCTTTCGGGTCGGGATCAAGCGGATTGAACTTCACCCCCGAGAAAGTCTGAATCCACGGCCGATCTATCATTGCAGGCCCTCCTTGATCTCGAACCACCGATAAGCCTGCGCGTGCAGCCATATCCAGAGCTTGCCTCTTCGATCTTCGCCGAAAATCACCCTCCCTTTGTCGTCGGAGCCTCGGATCCACCACTCCAACGGGACTATCAGGCAACAGCGGTGGAGCAAGAGCCAGATCGGCGCCGCTAGATAGCGCTGCCATGCTGGCCGCTTGGATGGCCCGGAAATTAGTGCTTCGATTAAGTTTTCGCGTGTCCTTACCACGGCAATCTCTTTCCGTTTGTTCGTCATTGTCAAATGTTCGTCGTTAACGAACCGCCACCGCAGATCGTCTCCGCGCTGGCGCGGTACCCAATTTCGCGATGTCGAGATAGTTCACCCACTGGTACCCTTCGTCATTGAGCACCAGTGGGAGATCGTGCAATTTCAACGCGGAAGCCGAGCGGATCAATGCGTCCATATCCACGCTGGGCGGATAGCCCAGTGCGAGTTGCCCGTTCGGCAGCCGCACGATGCGGATGCGATTCTTGTTCATCCACTCGCCGGCGCGGAGGATCGCGACCAATTCTTCCTTGTTCTCACGCACGACTGCCTTGATGTCGTCCGGCGCGCCCTTGTCGATGCGAAGGGCCCCTGAACCGTCGAGGCGCACCGCGACCTCGGCCTCGCCAAGGCGGTCGAAAACCAGCTTGATGTCTGTCATTTTTTGCGCGAATCCCTCCGATTCTGTGTGCCAGTCTTGGGCCATTCCCACAGACTGGAACACATACTGGAACACCATAACTTATTGATAACGCGCGAGTTAACCTGCCCGTGTTCCAGTGCTCCAGTGTTCCAGTCGATCCCTATAGAGGCTATACGTTATGCACTACATCTACGCCTCTCATGTACGCGCGCGTGCACACATACTGGAACACTGGAACACGGGCGGTAAACACGCGTGGAATGATAGGGTTACGGTGTTCCAGTATGTGTTCCAGTCTGCCTTTTGGACTGGCACACTGGAACACCGGCTAGATCGCCTCGCCGTCATCCTCGACCTCCCGCGGAGGCCTGTATCGCCACTCGCGCGCCCCCCTCGGGCCGGAGAAATATCGCTCCCAACCGCTTGATTTCAGGCACCTTGCCACCCTGTGTCGATCGCTCTGGGTCCACATGTCCACTTTCTTCTGAATGCACTGTGCCAAGATCTCCGGGATCGAAACGGACTGCCGGCCGTCGATCCACTTGAGGATTACCTCGTCCCACGGATCACCGTCATAGCGCTCAGATTGGACTTCTGCGGCCTGGCGATTCAGCTCAACAGAATCCAACCACCAGGGCGAGCCCGCGCGATATCGCGTCAATGCCTCGGCCCACAACTGCCCCCGATCGCGGGCCAAGTCGTCGATCACGATATCCGCGCATGCAACCGGCCAGAAGCGCCGGCCGCCGGTCTCGTCCCGCAGGTACGTGTTGTGATTCACACTTCCAGCGAACACGCATTGCCGGGGCGAGACGATCACGCGCCGTCCGTACGGCGGGCGGAATCGATCCACTGCCCGGCTCATGAACGCCTTGACTCGGCCCACGTCAGCGCGAGTCATGCTGTCGAGTTCAGCGATTTCAATCACCCAAGCTCCGAGCGTCTGGAGCGCGGCGTCCTTGCTGCCGAGGTCGGCGATCTCGTCGGTGAACCACTCGCCGGCGAGCGTCTTGAGTGCCGTCGATTTCTTCGATCCTTGCGGCCCTTCGAGGATCAAGCAACAGTCCGCTTTGGCGCCGGGGTGGAAGACTCGCGCCACAGCAGAAATGAGCCAGCGTGATCCAACCGCCGCGGTGTAGTCATTCTGCTCTGCCCCGAGATACGTATTGAGCCACGTGTCAATGCGCTTTGTGCCGTCCCATACCAGAGAGTTCAAATAATCGCGGACAGGGTGGAATGGCCGGTCCTTCGCGACAGTCTGAACCGCCTGGCCGGCGATTTCCACCGAGACGTAGATACCCTGTTGTTGCAGCCAGTTGGCTGTGAGACGGTCCTCGTGATCGGTCCATTCTCCCTCCTTTTTTGGTGTGCCCCATGGTGGCGGGCCCAGGGCCACCGCTCCGAGAGAAAACTGATTGAAAGCCAGGACGCCAGCCCATTCGGGCGCGAAACGTAGCGCGGTGATCGCGTTCGTCAACAGGGGCCTCGGAGCGCCCTGGTTGTTCACGATCAAGTTCGCGCGCCAACTTGTTCCCGGCTCAGGTGGCGCCGATTCTACTGGCGCCGCCTTCCGACTGGTCCGGCGCCGAGCGTCTTTTGCCGCCCGTGTGTACTCGCGTCGGAGCAAGTCTTCGAATGGAACCGGCTCTTTCACGCCGCGCTCCCAAGGTACTTCGCCAGCGCTCGAATCTCCGCCCGCTCCTGATTTTTCGCCCATGCAATGAGTCCTGCGCAGTGCTTTGGAAATTCACTGCGCCACCACCGATATTCGTCTACTACCGCGCTATCTGTGCCGTGCTCCAGGCGCGCGAGGAGCGAAGTGCAGAAACGGATCAGGCCGGTATCTGCGGGGCCCCCCCCAGCCTGATCCAACAGCTTCTGTTTCTCCTGCTCGAGCATAACGTCCAGTACAACAATCATGCCCCTGAGCCAGTACCGCGCTGCCGGCAGGTCGCGCTCGAACTCCCGTCGCGCGCGTGCCCACTGCCGGCGCTCTGCAGGCGTCCACTCTGGCTTTTCATGCTCTGGCCAGAGGCCACGCGAGCGTAGGGCTTCGATCACGTCGGCCTGCGAGCAGCCCGCGTGACAGTGCAGGAGAATCTTGCCGTCGCGCTCGCCGATACTCAAGCTTGGTGAGCGATCGTCATGCGCGGGACAGCGCGCGACATAGCCGAAGCCGCTCCGCCTGCCGCGGAGCTCGCGCGCGATATGCTGCGCAGTCATTACGCCGGCTGTTACACCACCTCGGTTGCAGCGTCGACCGTACCGTCCGCCGGCTCAGGCACGTCCTTGCCCCCGAGCATTGCCGGCGCCGCCTTGAGAAACGGCTCGATAACCGCCGCGTACTGTTTCACGAGCGAGGCTTGTTCCGGAGTGAGGCGGCCGCCAGAGGCGAACGTCGCGCGCGAGTACACGATACCCTGGGCGTTCTTCGTCTTTTCGAGGCCGATCTGTGTGATCAGCCCATAGCACGGTACGCCTTTCGAAGCCAGGCGCATGAAGTACTGTCGCGCGGGCTTGAGCGAGCTCGCAGGAAGGCACACGATCTCCGGCAGAAGGTTGTCCTCCCGCAGGAAGAAGAGTTGCCGCACCAGCTTACACGCTTGGCCGACGCCCTTGGCGTCGCTGCCGAACTGCGCGAACGGGCACTTGTGGCAATCGCCGCCCGGCTTGCCGATCCCGGTGCGTGCGTCGACCGAGTAGCAGTCCGGCGGCGCGTTGCCGTCCGCGTCTTCCATGGCCGTCTGCCAGTATGCCCGGGTCTCGCGCCAGGCAATAATGATCCCTGAGAGCTCCTTGACGGTCTCTTCGCCGTCCAGCGTTTGGATTTCCCAGGCCGTGCCTCCACCGGCCGGAATCTTGATGCGCTCGAAGTCGGCGGTGCTCATGCCGTCTTCGCCGAGATTGGCCGCTATGGCGTCGCGGATCGCGGCTACCGGGGTTTGAAAGATTACGAACGGGCTGATTTCCGCTGCGCTGTTCTTTTTGATCAGTTCTTTGCTCATGGGTTAGCCTCGCTTCTGCTTGCCGCGCACGACCCATTGCGTTGGACGCCACGGCCCTTCTGGGTGGTTGTACGTGTAGGTGCACTTCTGAGTCAACGCTGTCACAATCCATGACGTCGGCCTCCAGGCTGGCGGCGACGGTTGATTCTTTTTGCTTGTCATGCGTTTAGGTTCTCCTTATTCTGAGTTTGAAGACTTCACTGACGTCGAGTACCGCGGCCAGCGTGCGCGGCAGCGGCCGGCCGTCGCGATCCAGTTCCCGCACGTACGCGCTCAGCGAGTTGGTGTTGAACGTTTCTTCAACATAGTCGCCGAGGCGCGCGCGTCTGAGCGCCTTGCAGACGGCGGCCTTGTCGCCGTCCTTGGCCCGCGCCCAGAGCTTGCGCTCGACGTAGACGGTGCGCCCGTCGATCGAAACGCGCTCCACATCGAATTCTGCGAGCAGGCGTTGCTCGAGCTCCGCGGCTTCGGCCTTGATCGTATCGATCTCGGCCTCGAGCTGGCGGCGGCGTTCATCGAGTGCTATGTAGCGCTTGAGTTCGTCGGTATTCATTTGAGCTTCCTTCTTTGAGTTGTTGCAGCACGCTGTTTACCACGTCGGCGCGCGCGGCCAGCGCGCGCATGATCTTCTCGTCAACCGTTCCCTCTGCCAGGAGGTGAATGTATTCAACCGGCCGCGTCTGGCCTGGCCTGTGCACCCGCGCGAGGCTTTGCTCATATGAGCCCAGCGAGAAACCCAGCGAGTAGTAAATCGCGTACCGTGCGCGGGTAAGGTCGATCCCGAGCCCGCCGGATTCGATCTGCACCGCAAGCAGCGGCGCCTCGCCCGCTTGCCACCGGTCGAGGTGATTCATGCGGCCAGACAGCTCGAGCGATCGGCGCCCGAGCTCGTCGGCGACGCGGTTGACTGCGTCCAGATCCTTGTGAAACCGGCAGAAGACTACCACGGGCTCTCCGGGCGCGATATCTTCGAGCACCTCGCGCAGCAGATTCATCTTCGACGAATCGACCTGAACGTCCTGGCCGTCGTCGGTGCGGATATAGCCGCCTGTGATCTGCTGGAGCCGGAGCAGTTTGACGAGCGCGTTGGCGGCCGTGACCTCTCCGGATTCTACTTCCGCGATCAGATTGCGCTCGAGCGAGCGGTACGCGCGAAGGCCCTCGGAGCCGAGGCGGCATGTGTACGTGGCGTGCATTTCGGGCGGGAGGTCCAGGACGTCTTTGGCGCACGGAAAGGTAACCGAGTAGAACCGCCGGTTGAGCTCATCCAGATTCCGGTAGTCGACTACCTGGCGGTTCTGGTAGCCGCCCATCACCGCGTAGTGTCGCCGAAACTTGTTCCATCCCCAACCGAAGATCGACGGATCAACGAATCGGAAGTAGGCGTAAACGTCGAGCGGCGAGTGCGGCATGGGCGTGCCGGATAGGCCGAGTCTGTAGGGCGTATGCTGGCCTAGCCGGGCCACGAAGCGGCTGGACTTGCCCCACGGAGCCTTCAGTCGGTGGGCCTCGTCTGCGACAATCAGATCCCATTTCTGGTTGATCACCCACTCTGCGAACGGCGGCCGCCACACCGAATCGTAGTTGATGACGATCACGAGCGGCACTCCGCGTGCGCGCGCCAGAGCCATTTTTCGCTCTGCCTCCGTGCGCTTCGCACGTACAGAGGAGAAGGTATCGCCGAGCGGAACCACCAGGAACGGAATATCTGAATGCAGGGCGAATTGGCGCGGCCAGACGTGAACCACTGGGAGCGGGCACAGGACCAGAATGGAGTCAAATTTCAGCCGGTCGCAGAGATAGACGGTCATCGCCGACTTCCCCGTGCCCATCGCCGCCGCGATCATGGCGCCGCGGTGGCCATTGCGCCACACCGACTGCACGAATTTCACGGCTTCCTGCTGGTGCTTCCAGGGTCTCGTCACTACGCTAGCCTTTTGCGCGCAGCCATCCGCGCTGGAATGCCGTCCCCATCCAAATAGCGGACCGGCATGTCGTCCATACCCACGGCGCGCAGGGCCTGGCGCAGCAAAGGGCGATCATCGTCGCTCCAAATCAGGATCGTGGAGATTCCGTCGAGGCGCTCAACACGCACGCCGGCCCACTCGATCTCGAGCATTGCGACTTCGGGTGTCATTGTTCCGCCACGAAAATGGTGTGGGAATCGTCTGCGATCAGTTCGTCAACGCGCCGTTCTGCGCGCTCCCTGGCTCGCCGTGCCTCCCGCTCCTGCGCACGTTCAAGCGCAAGATCCGCCTCGCGCCGTATCTCCTCTGAGAGCGTGCGCTCCGCGCGTGCTACCCGCTGCGCTCGTTCCCGGGCACGGCGCCGCCGCTGAGCTTCCACCATGTGCGCGCGCGCACTCTCGGACACCCGCCGGCGGGGACGCGGAGTTTCCTGCGCCGGCGGATCTGGACGTCCGCCGAATAGCTCTGGCAGCCACCACCGGAGAGTGGCAAACCATCCCGCTTGCGTCATTCCGCCCCCTCCGCTACCTCGTCGACATCCTCGGAGTCCGCGATTTCTGCGAGCACGTCGCCGTGGCAGGGTTGCGGCTTGCACCAGCAGCCCAGAACCTTGCCGCGCAATTCTTTCCTGGCACGGGCGACCAGCGCCGGTTGCGCTAGAATCCATTCGCGATACCGCTCGATTGCCTCCTG